>Ga0049085_10000033_pt1 | contig 60740 bp, 53 predicted proteins | sample GreLakmeSU08MSRF_FD_66721 | JGI IMG/M metagenome (GOLD analysis project Ga0049085, IMG submission 66721) | Freshwater lentic microbial communities from great Laurentian Lakes, MI, USA - Great Lakes metaG SU08MSRF | ecosystem: Environmental > Aquatic > Freshwater > Lake | place: Great Lakes... | reverse complement strand
TTTTTTTATTTGAGAAGTTATATCTGATACAGGGCACTCACCTAAATACTGATGCCATTGAAGATACTTTTTAGTGATTAGCGAATGGGATCGTGTACTGTGACTAATTTTGTTCCATCTGGGAAAGTGGCTTCTATCTGTATGTCATGAATCATCTCCCCTACACCCTCCATCACATCAGCTCGGGTGAGTAGTGTTGCACCCAATTGCATTAATTGCGCAACAGTTTTACCATCTCGTGCGGCTTCCATGAGCTCGCTACAAATGAGTGCAATGGACTCTGGATGATTTAATTTAACGCCCCTGGCCTTCCTCTTCTTTGCCAGTTCCCCTGCACTGTGCAGCATTAATTTTTCAATTTCACGAGGTGTTAGATGCATAGCTCCGCCAATATTGAGTGAGTTGAGTTTATAGGTTCATTAGAATAAGAAGTAACGTTGCGCTAACGCTAACTGTTTAGCCGGTTCACAAGATATTTTGATGCCATCTACTTTTACCTCATGATTCTCTGGATTAACTGAGATATCAGGCGTTTTATCATTATGAATTAAATCTTTCTTGCCGACATTTCGACAATTTGAGACGGGCAATATCATTTTATTCAGCCCATATTCCGCAACAATTCCTTTTTTGATGGATGCCTTGGAGACAAATGTGGCGCAAGTTTTAGATAGTGCGTGACCATAGGCTCCAAACATTTTACGGTAAATCACCGGTTGCGGGGTAGGAATAGAAGCATTTGCATCGCCCATTTTACTTGCAATGATCATACCGCCTTTGATAATAATTTCAGGTTTAACCCCGAACATGGCAGGACTCCACAAAACAATGTCCGCCATCTTGCCAGGTTCGATGGAGCCAACATACTGAGAGATACCGTGTGTAATGGCGGGGTTAATAGTGTATTTCGCAATGTACCGTTTAACTCGAAAGTTATCATTCTGATTATTTTTATCCTCATCTAACGCGCCGAATTGTTTTTTCATTTTATCAGCGGTTTGCCAGGTACGAATAATCACTTCGCCTACGCGTCCCATGGCCTGAGAGTCGGAGGACATCATGCTAAAAATACCCCTGTCGTGCAAAATATCTTCTGCCCCCATTGTTTCTGGACGAATACGAGAATCAGCAAAAGATACATCTTCTGGAATATTCCTACTTAGATGGTGGCAGACCATGAGCATGTCCATATGCTCATCAAATGTATTAACGGTAAACGGACGAGTGGGATTGGTAGAGGACGGCAATATATTGGGGTACATCGCTATCTTGATAATGTCAGGTGCATGACCCCCACCAGCGCCCTCTGTATGGAAGGTATGAATCACGCGACCACCAATTGCTTTGACGGTATCTTCTAGGAATCCTGCTTCATTGAGAGTATCTGTATGAATAGCCACCTGAACATCGTATCGATCGGCAACATTTAAACAGGTATTGATCACTGCCGGTGTTGAGCCCCAGTCCTCATGTATTTTTAGACCACAGGCACCTGCTTCGACCTGTTCTGCTATAGGTGCTTCAGTGGAGCAATTGCCCTTAGCAAAGAACCCAAGGTTCATGGGAAATGCGTCAGCCGCTTCTAGCATTTTCTGGATATTCCATTTACCAGGGGAAATGGTTGTGGCATTAGTCCCATCAGCAGGACCAGTGCCCCCACCTAACATTGTAGTGACACCGCTAAATAGGGCGGTTTCAATTTGAGTAGAACTGATAAAGTGAATGTGGGTATCGATGCCACCTGCAGTAGCAATGTAACCATAGGCACCATGTACTTCAGTGGAAGCACCAATGATCATATTGGGCGAAACGCCATCCATCATGTCTGGATTGCCGGCTTTGCCAATTCCAACGATTTTTCCATCTTTAATGCCAATGTCTGCTTTCTCGATACCCCAGTGATCAATAATTACTGCACCAGTAATCACAAAATCCAACACCCCTTCGTCCCTAAGCGCAGTAGATGATTGACCCATGCCATCACGAATACTTTTTCCGCCGCCAAATTTTGATTCATCCCCATAAGTACCATGGTCTTTTTCTATCTCGATGAAAAGATCCGTGTCTGCCAATCGAACCTTGTCGCCTATTGTGGGCCCAAATAAGTTAGCGTAATTTTTTTTGTTAATCGTTAAGCTCATGATGATTGATCCTTGAAATGATTGCTCTTGAGAAGTCGCATAGATGCTTCTTTGTCAGCATTTTTCGTAACACTACCATTCACGAGATCGTTGTGACCGAAAGCACGACGGGCACCGCCTATTTCAACCAATTCTATTTCTTTTTCTTCACCTGGCTCAAAACGGACAGCTGTACTTGCTGGAATATTTAAACGCATACCAAAGGCTTTTTCACGATTGAAACTAATGGCCTTGTTGACCTCAAAGAAATGAAAATGTGAGCCAATTTGTACTGGCCTATCACCCATGTTGGTTGCTTTCAGTTTAATGGTCTTACGTCCGACATTACACACAATATCGCCTTTTCCTACAATCACTTCACCTGGTATCATAATTTTATTCCCCTGTTATTACTCACGAGATTTGTGGGACACCACTCATTTATTTTATCCGACAGGACTCTTTCTGTAGCTATTAAATGCCGCCTAATTTTTGGCGTTACATACTCTTTGTTAAGCACTATTTTTTAATTATATCTCTAATTATATTAATATTGCGATAGTTTTATCGTTGCATACTAACTACCGATATTAAACCTAGCAGAGAGATAGTCTCTGCTAGGTAGCAAGAGAATATTGATCTTTATTTATTTTAAATTTAGACGGTCTTAGCAGAGCTTAATACATGGGGATCAACCATACCAAATATCATGGCTATATGCGCAACTACCAAGAAAATTCCAACAAAGATAGCGTGGAGTTTATTTCGATCTCTTTGTGAAACAGCGGATGCTATGAGATTCATCCTTAACAAGGCTATACCAAAAAGAGGGATCACCCCGAGCAGATAAAATCCAACAGCGATCACATCTGCAATACCTCGCCATCCATTAGAAGTCGTTAATGGAATGACAGCTGTTAGGAGAAGATTGATAAAAATTCCTAAGAAATACCACCCAACAACGATGCCTGATGTTGTGCTCAGTGTTTTGATTGCCCCGCTATTTTTTCCGGTAAAGAGAAGATACAGCTCAGAAATTGCAATAATTTCGGCAAGTATTACAGGAACTGCCATGTAAATAATTAGGTTCCATGGCTGATTAGTCATCAGTAATTCCATATAATGTGTCATGTGAGAGCTCATATCCATGGTGCGATTCCTTGTGAAATTGTTGAGGTTATCAGTGTTCTGATTTTCAATTGAATAGATTCGATTGACTGCAGTACATTCAAGTTTTTATCCCTGGAAAAAACTGTAATAAAGCAAAAAAAGATGAAAAATGAGACCGATCAGATTCAAGGCAATTTGAATTGATTAATGAAGTGCGCCGTACATGACCCATACTGACCAAAAATTTTGAATTTAAAATGCGCCGTATAAAGTTGTTAAGTTCTAGGGTTAGTCAGGATATACTAAGATCTCAATTTAAGGGAGATTCTCATGACTTTACGTTTAGGTGACATTGTACCCGATTTCGAACAAGACTCCTCCATTGGTAAGATTAAATTTCATGAATGGATAGGAGATTCTTGGGTGATTTTGTTCTCACATCCTGCTGATTTCACACCTGTGTGTACTACCGAGCTCGGCCTGACTGCAAAACTTAAACCTGAATTTGATAGGCGCAACGTAAAAGCGATTGGATTATCTATCGACCCAGTAAATAAACATCTAGATTGGATTAAAGACATTGAAGAAACTCAGAATACGATTGTTGGTTTTCCAATCATTGCGGATGCAGACAAAACAGTCTCAGTTCTATTTGATATGATTCATCCAAATCAGTCGCAGACCATGACGGTTCGTTCATTATTTGTCGTTGATCCACAAAAAAAAATACGCCTTATTATTATTTATCCCATGAGCACTGGCCGAAATTTCAATGAAGTACTGCGCGTCATCGATGCTTTACAATTGACAGATAGTCATACGGTAGCTACTCCAGGCAATTGGTGCGATGGTGATGACGTTATTATTCCATTAACGATTCAAGATGAGGCGATTATTAAACAGAAATATCCTAAAGGATACAAAGCACCTCGCCCTTATTTACGTATCACGCCACAGCCTAATAAATAATAATAGATTCTTAAGTGTTAGCTGTTGTTCTGTTTCTTTTTTGGGTTAATCGTAGGCGCCTCAGCATAGAGATTTCGCTCTGACTCAAACCAGGCAAGTTTGTGATGTAGTTTGACTACCTCACCAATAATGATAAGAGTGGGGGGTGTTAGATTAGCAGAGGCAGTTAAGCCAGGAAGTGTCTTTAGGGAACCGACCAGAACTCGTTGTGTATGGGTGGTGCCTTGTTGCACAATGGCCGCTGCTGTAGATGCGGGCAAACCGTGTGCAATCAGTTGCTGACATATCACGGGTAATCCAAGTAACCCCATGTAGATTACAATGGTTTGATTTGGTCTTGCCAATGCAGGCCAATCAAGATTTACGCTGTTGTCTTTAAGATGACCAGTCACGAAAATACATGACTGCGCAAAATCTCGATGAGTCAACGGGATACCAGCATAGGAAGACACTCCAGAAGCTGCTGTGATGCCTGGCACCACCTGAAATGCAATGCCATGACTAGCTAACGTCTCAATTTCTTCTCCACCACGGCCAAAGATGAAAGGATCCCCACCCTTTAAACGTAATACACGTTTACCTTCTTTCGCTAATCTGACCAGTAGATCATTGATTGATTCCTGTGACATCGTATGCTTTTGTCGTTCCTTGCCTGCATAAATACGTAGGGCATCTCGACGCACCATATCTAATATGGGAGACGAAACTAGGTGGTCATACACTACCACGTCGGCTTGCTGCATTAGACGCATTGCGCGAAAAGTCAGCAGATCTGGGTTTCCCGGCCCAGCTCCCACTAGATAGACTTCCCCACTTGGCGCATTATCCGCCCGATCATGTAATAAATTTTGTAGATAATCTTTTGCGGCTTGATCATTACCAGCAAACACCATTTCAGCGAATGGCCCCTGTAATTCCTTTTCCCAAAAAATGAGACGTTTTCCTGGATGAGGAAAACGTAGTTTTACCTGCTCACGGAAGTGAGCTGCGTAACTTGCCAGCCTTCCATAAGCTTCTGGAATGATAGTCTCTAGATTGGCACGTAATACTCTTGCTAAGATTGGTGATGTTCCACTGCTAGAAATCGCGACTAGAATAGGGGATCGATCTACGATAGAGGGCATAATAAAAGAGCACAAACTGGGGTTATCTACTACATTGACTGGGATACCAAGTTTTTTGGCAGATTCGGAAACTCGCTGATTGACCGAACGATCGTCAGTAGCTGCGATTACCAGTACAACATTGTCAAGATGACCAGCGTGAAATACCTCGGCACGATGGATAATTATTCCTTGTTGCAGCAGTTCACTAAGCCCTGTATCAAGTTCTGGAGCGATGACAGTGATTTTGGCACCTGCTTTCAAGAGCATGCTAATTTTACGGGTAGCTACCTCCCCACCACCTACCACCAAGCAGTTACGATTTTTAATATCAATAAAGATAGGTAGAAAATCCATACGAGACCTGAATAGCTATCATTCTTGAGTGCGACCAGTGTTCATTACCTAGAGCACATTTTAAAGTGAATTCAAATATCAGAAAGACTCAACTTACTCATTTTTCCATCACCTGGCTATTGAGACACAAAGTCTGGCTAGTGCTTATTACAAGAGGCTAGAGAGTTAGTAAAGAAAGCTTTTTACATTAAATATATTAGTCCTATTTCATTGAGCCAGCACTAATATGCACACATTATTAGCATTAGGCCGAACTTAGTTTCTCTAATTGTTCTTGTAATTTCTTTAAAGTGGCATTAAAACCAGAGAGGCGATCTTTTTCTTGCTCTACCACCTTTTCTGGTGCGCGCTCAATAAACCCAGAATTAGCAAGCTTAGCGCTTGCTTTGTTTGCTTCTATTGTGATGCGTACTATTTCTATTGTGATGCGTTCACGTTCTGCGACTACATCCATTTTAATTTTCAGCATTAGTCTGAATTCACCAACAATTGCAACTGGTGCATCAATATTAGGCAACGTAGATTGCATAATTTCTACAGCTGATAATTTCGCTAGTGTTAATAAATAAACAGAGAAGTTCGCTAAAGTTTCTGGATCGCCTGCGGCTAGCAATGGGATCCTTAATGCCGGTGATAAATTCATTTCGCCACGAAGAGCACGACAGGCATTAATCATTTCTTTGAGTTCGGCAACGCAATTCATTGCATCTACATTAATATTCTTTGAATCAATTTTAGGGTATGGTTGTAGCATGATACTTGCTCCTTGTTTACCAACAAGAGGCGCTATCTTCTGCCACAATTCTTCGGTAATAAACGGGATAATAGGGTGAGCAAGTCTGAGTATTGTTTCTAGTACAGATACTAAAGTGTATCGAGTAGCGCATTGTATCAACTCATCACGATTACTTAATTGCACTTTTGCGAACTCTAAGTACCAATCGCAATACTCAACCCAGATAAAATTATAAATCTCACGCGCTGCAACATCAAATCGATAGTCCTGAAATGCTTGCTCTACAACTTTTGTCGCCTCTTGTAAGCGGCTAATAATCCACTGATCAGCAAAAGAAAGTTTTAATGGCAGATCGTTATTAAGATCTGTATTTTTGCCCTCGCAATTCATCAATACATAGCGGGTAGCGTTCCATAATTTATTACAAAAATTTCGGTAACCTTCACATCGTTGTAAATCAAATTTTATATCGCGACCATGGGAGGCAAGACTGGCAAAAGTAAAACGTAGTGCATCGGTGCCAAATGCAGGAATACCATCAGGGAAGTGTTTGCGCGTAATATTAATGATCGACTCAGTTTGCTTTGGATTCATGAGACCGGCAGTACGTTTGATGATTAGATTCGGCAAAGTAACGCCATCGATAAGGTCTAGTGGGTCTAGGACATTACCTTTGGATTTGCTCATCTTCTGGCCTTCCGAATCACGGATAAGGCCAGTTACGTAGACCTCATGAAATGGTACTTTGCCAGTGAGATGAAGTGACATCATTACCATGCGCGCTACCCAGAAAAAAATAATATCGAAACCGGTAATAAGCACTGAGGTTGGTAAAAACTTCTTGAATTCTGGTGTTTCTTCCGGCCAACCAAGTGTTGAGAATGGCCATAGTGCTGAAGAAAACCAAGTATCAAGCACATCCTCATCTTGCTTAAGGTTCTTATGACCAGCTAATTGCTGTGCCTCCTCTAGACTATTCGCGACATAAATTTTATTGGCTTCGTCATACCAAGCGGGAATTCGGTGACCCCACCATAATTGTCTGGATATACACCAGTCCTGAATATTTTCAAGCCATTGATTGTAAGTATGACCCCAATTTTCTGGGGTAAATTTTATCTCTCCATCAGCCACCACCTTGAGCCCTTGTTTAGCCATATCTTCCATTGCGACATACCACTGATCAGTTAGCATTGGCTCAATCACTGTATGAGTTCGATCACCACGAGGCACCATTAATTTATGTGGTTTTATTTCAGCCATTAATCCTTCACTTTTTAGATCAGCGATAATTTCTCTTCTGGCATCAAAGCGATCAAGACCTCGATATTTTGGAGGCGCTAGGTCGTTAATTCTCCCATCTAAGGTGAGAATATTAAACATCATAAGCTTATGCCGTTGACCAATCTGGTAGTCATTAAAATCATGTGCGGGCGTGATTTTTACGCAACCAGTTCCAAATTCAGGGTCTACATAAGCGTCAGCAATAATAGGAATGGTACGCTGACATAAAGGGAGGCATACATGGTGACCAATTAGATGCTGGTAACGTGGGTCATCCGGATGAACTGCGATTGCCATATCACCCAACATGGTTTCCGGGCGAGTAGTTGCAACAATTAATACTTCTATTCCATCTACTGCTTTTTCCAATGGATAGCAGATATGCCATAGAAATCCATCTTCTTCAGTTGACACTACCTCCAAATCAGATACTGCTGTTTGGAGCACTGGGTCCCAATTCACCAATCGCTTTCCGCGATATATTAATCCTTCACGATGGAGTCTTACAAAGACCTCGGTGACGGTACGAGATAAACCATCATCCATGGTGAAACGTTCGCGCGACCAATCACAGGAGGCGCCCAAGCGACGCATTTGTTGGGTAATAGTAGATCCTGATTCCTCTTTCCATTGCCACACACGTTTAAGAAATTCATCGCGCCCTAGATCACGTCGATCAATATTGCGCTGGTCTAGTTGACGTTCCACCACAATCTGGGTAGCAATACCGGCGTGATCGGTACCAGGTTGCCATAGCGTGCTATCACCACACATACGATGATAGCGGGTAAGCGCATCCATCAAAGTATGTTGAAAGGCATGTCCCATGTGTAGTGTGCCAGTAACATTAGGCGGTGGCAGCATGATGCAGTAGGGCAGGGTTGTTTGATCAGATATCTTAGTTAAAATCGGTGTAAAGTAACCAGCAGCTTCCCATATAGGATACCAATGATCCTCAATAGGTCGCGGTTCAAAGCTTTTAGCAAGTTCCATAAAGAATTAATTGAATTTGTTAGCGTTCAGAAATTGTTATTGTAGCGGATTTTTTGACCGCTTCTTATTGAGACTGATGGTCTATGCACGATGTATTTCGCATTCTTTCACCGTATCTGTTCGCCATTAAGTTTGTGAATACGGATTTCGTATCCCCTGTCTTGATAGAAGCGGTAGCGTTTTCTTGCTGCTTGTATATCTTCTGATGTAGTTCCTATAATTTCAATTAGTCGCTTGAAACGACTAAAAAAAGAAGGGTAATCAATATTTAAATTCAGAAGCACATCGTCGTGCAGAAATTCCTCAGATTGTTGGCTCAGTACCACTGGAACTTTGCTAGCCAGCATGTCGTTTGCACGACAGTGTGGAATAAAGCTAGTAGAAGAGAAAGTCCATAGTAATTGATCCAACTGTTCCGTTACTTGAGCATCGGGCGTATAGATCATTACTTTGAGGCCTTGCTGCACCGCTTTAGCACTTAAACGACAAGCAGTGTGTAACTTGTCATCAACACCGGAATAAAAATCAATTAGTGTCATATTTCTTTAAGATCTTTTCTTTGCCGCTCGTTCTATTAGAAATTGCGTGAGTAACGGCACTGGTCGACCAGTCGCACCTTTTTCTTTACCAGATTTCCACGCAGTACCAGCGATATCTAAGTGTGCCCATCGATACTTTTTAGTGAAACGCGATAGAAAACAGGCAGCCGTGATAGTACCTGCAGCTCGTCCACCAATATTTGCCATGTCAGCAAAGTTACTCTTCAGTTGTTCTTGGTAGTCGTTCCATAATGGCAGAGGCCAAGCTCGGTCTGCTGATAATTCAGAAGCATAAAGTAGCTCTTTTACTAGGTTTTCATCGTTACTTAGTAGACCTGATGCTATATGTCCCAACGCAATGACACAGGCGCCAGTAAGGGTTGCAATATCGATCACTATTTCTGGTTCATAACGTTCGGCATAGGTTAATGCATCGCATAAAATCAGTCTCCCCTCGGCATCAGTGTTCAGAATTTCAATAGTCTGACCAGACATACTTGTTACAATGTCGCCAGGCTTAGTCGCATTGCCATCTGGCATATTCTCAGTAGCTGGAATAATGCCAATCACGTTAATAGGGAGTTTCATATGCGCAATTGCTGTAAGCGTACCAAGTACACTGGCTGCTCCACACATGTCGTACTTCATCTCATCCATTTCCGTTGCAGGCTTTAATGAGATGCCACCTGTATCAAAAGTGACACCCTTACCAACTAACACAATAGGCTTCTCTTTTTTAGACCGCCCCCAGTATTCTAGTATTATTAGTTTGGCGGGTTGACGACTACCACGTGCGACGGACAGAAGCGATCCCATACCAAGCTTTCCCATGTCTTTTTCTTCTAAGATTTTAGTCTTAAGTTTATGAGTTTTAGCTAGGCTAAGGGCCTGTTTTGCTAAGTAGGTAGGGGTGCAGATATTAGGCGGAAGATTTCCTAAATCTTTTGTTAAGTTTATACCATGGGCAATAGCCAGCCCTTGTTGTAGAGCCTTCTCTGCGGTAACGAGATTCAATTGATTTTCTTGCCCAAGAACGATTTTTTGGAGACATCGTTTAGTTTTATCTTGTTTACTTTTGAGTTGATCAGAGCGATAAATGCTCTCCATTGATACAATGACTGCTTGAGAAATTTTCCAAGCAACATCACGGTTCTCTACTGGATTTTCAGTTAGAAATAAGACCGCATCCGAAGCTGCAGTCTTATGTAATGCCTCAAAAGTGGCACGTATTGCATCGCGATATTTTTTATCGCAGAACTCATCTCTTTTGCCCAATCCTACCAGTAGTACGCGCTCACAGAGAGTATTTGGTACTCTATGTAATAGAAGTGTTGAGCCTTCCTTGCCCTCCATATCACCATGATTTACTATGCTACTAATGTAATCACCTGTAATTTTATCAATAGCTCTTGCAGCCTCAGTTAATTGACGTGATTCAAAAACACCTACTACCACACAGGCACTTTTTTGCATCTCTGGTTTCCCATTCTTTATGCTAAATTTCACTTCTTACTCCTTAGTTCTAAGTTTTACAGCAAGATTATACGAGCCAACGAAAGATCGATTATCGCTGGACTATCAACATAAAGTCAAAGTGGATGCAGAATGAAATTGTGAGGACGTTAATGAGCCAATCTAGATATACTCTTAAAAGCAAAGCGGCAAATGAGTATCAAGCTAAAATTGCTACCCCGTTTGCCATTCTTGGGATCCTTATTCAAGAAGATCAATTGACTGATATTAGATACTTACCCCTTAATACAAGGCTCCTGTCCCCACAGAATGCTCTGGCCGCTGAGGTTTGCAAGCAATTGCAAGAGTATGTAGTTAACCCTAATTTTGCATTAGATTTATCATTATGTGCTATTGGCACCATTCATCAGCAGCGTACATGGCAAGTTATTCAAACGATCCCTGTCGGTGTGACCTGCAGCTATTCCGATATCGCTACTCTGCTTCATTCTTCACCTCGCGCTGTGGGTCAAGCTTGTGGGGCTAATCGACTCCCTATTTTTATTCCATGTCATCGTGTTATTTCAAGAGATGGTCAGTTAGGTGGTTTTATGAATGCAAATTATGGATTTCCCCTTACTATTAAGCGCTGGTTACTGAATCATGAAAGTCTCTCAGCTTAACGCAGAGTTACTGGATGAATTTTCTGATGCCTTATGGTTAGAAGATGGTCTATCGAAGAATACATTGGAAAGCTATCGTAATGATTTGCAGCAATTTGGCGTATGGTTAGAAAAACATCACGCGACCGTATTAGTAGACGCCAATCATTCCAATTTACTCGAGTTTCTTGCCTATAAAGTTTTCACCAGAGTCAAAGCCAGTACTACCAGTCGTGAATTGTCAAGTTTAAAAAGATTGTATCGTTTTCTGCTTCGTCAGGGAAAGATTCTAGTGGACCCTAGTTTGAATATTGACACCCCAAAATTGCCGCGCATCCTACCTAAGAATCTTACTGAAACAGACGTAGAGGGGTTACTGAATTCGCCTGATGTAGCCCGTTTATTGGGCCTACGGGATCGTGCCATGCTAGAAGTGCTTTATGCTAGCGGGTTGCGAGTATCCGAACTGGTCGGCTTGACAGTTGGACAAACAAGTTTGAGTATGGGTGTGGTGCGAGTTATGGGTAAAGGCGGGAAAGAGCGATTGGCGCCATTAGGAGAGGAAGCGTTAGCCTGGATTAGTCGTTACATGACAGAAGTCCGACCAACTCTTCTAAATGGAAAAATTGCCAATGCATTATTTTTGACTACTCGAAGTAAGTCTATGACACGTCAAGCCTTCTGGCATCTCATAAAACGCCATGCACACCATGCTGGTATTGAGAAACCGTTATCACCGCACACGTTACGTCATGCTTTTGCTACCCATTTACTTAATCATGGTGCTGATTTGCGTGTGGTGCAATTGTTATTGGGCCATGCGGATATTTCCACAACACAGATCTATACTCATGTGGCAAGGGAGAGATTGAAGCAGCTCCATAATAAACATCATCCACGTGGATGATGTATTGTATATAGGATAGCGCGGGCAGAAGAGAATTAAGTTTTGCAGTAGGAGGGAATCCAACTGCGTTCAATCATAGAAGAGGATAGGTTATTAAAGTCAAAGTTAATACCATCTTCAATCATTTTCTTGACATTAAATAGTTGACCAATTTCTGGGATGTCATTGAAAAACAAGGTATAAAATGGCTGTACTAGCATCTTGGATATTCTTATACCGACTGGACCAATAAAATTCCTTCTCTGTCCTACATGTGCTATCTCATCGATAGTAATTTCATCTAGCAATTCTTTCATGCGTCTCAACACCTCTGGTTCATCAGTTAATACCTCATCCAAGAGATGGTTTAAATGGAGATAGTAAGTCACCCCCATTAATTCAGTTATAAAGGCTGGGGGAGACATTATAGATTCTGGAAATTTAGGAAATTGTTCGTAGATTTTTTCTTTAATTGGTCCCAGAGGAACCCATTCAACTTTATCCAATCCACAGGTGATTAACATTTCATGGAATAGGCGCTGGTGACAAAATTCCTCAGCTAAATGCACACGACTAATCTTATCTTTAATTGTATGCGAATCTGCCATGCATGGAACTACATCCCATGCACCTTTAATCCCCACCCATTCATGTCTAGCAAATTTATACATACCCGTCAACATTAGTGTCATGCGATCTAATGATTTTGGGTCATCTTGCATCGTAATGTAATTACGATAAAAAGCATTAGGGTTTGCAAGTGGTTTTTGTAATCTGATAGGGTGATTCTTAAAATATAATAACTTAGCCTGTTTTTCTGATAAATCCTTAGTATCCTCAAGAAGTTGTCCGCCATGTTTCTGTGTAAATTCCCAGTAACTATCAAAATTATCCGCTCTCTCTTGTTCTGTGGCAGATGTGAAAATAGATAAGAATTTATTTTTTTTCATAATCTCTATCCTAGTAAATAAGTGAATATTCAATATCTTTTAAGAGACTTCGGGGGGGCTATGCACGCTTGAGATAGTAATTCATTGTAACGTTAACAGAAAAATTAGCCTAATTTTAAATAGGATCCGACCTCAGAATCATGTTAGTTCGCAGAGAAAAGTTACTTGACAACTGAATCATACGATTGATTTAATACCTAGAAACTAAAATTACTGATTATTTATGTAATTAATATTGGAGATAAATAATTCTTATGAGACTTGCTACTTGGAATGTTAATTCTCTGAAAGTTCGTTTACCTCAGGTTCTTAATTGGTTAGCAGTTAATCAGCCTGACGTGTTATGCCTACAAGAAACCAAACTACAAGATGAGAATTTTCCTACAACTGAGATTATGAATGCAGGATATCAGTCTATTTACGCTGGTCAAAAAACATATAACGGAGTGGCGTTACTTGGTAAGAAAGTGGGGAACGAAGTGATTACTGCAATACCTGGTTTGATAGATCCTCAAAAACGTGTTTTGGCTGCAACTTACGGAGACGCAAGGGTAGTGTGTATTTATGTTCCAAATGGCGAGAGTGTTGGATCAGAAAAATATCAATACAAATTAGATTGGTTGGTTGCGCTTAATAAATGGTTGCGAGACGAGTTAATTAAATATCCAAAATTAGCATTACTAGGTGACTTTAATATTGCACCAGAAGAACGTGATGTGCATGATCCAGAATTATGGGAAGGGAAGGTATTATTTAGCTATTTAGAACGAGAGGCATTCAAAGAGTTGCTTAAACTAGGATTAGTGGACAGCTTCCGTCTATTTAATCAACCTGATAAATCTTACACATGGTGGGACTACCGAATGATGGCTTTCCGGAGAAATATGGGTATGCGAATAGACCATATTCTGTTAAGTAAAGAATTTGCTAGTACATGTACCACATGTACTATAGATAAAGAGCCGCGTAAGAACGAGAGACCCTCGGATCATTCTCCGGTGATAGTAGATCTTAAAACGTAATGATCGAATTCATTTTATTTATCTTTTTTGGTATTTTGCTACTGCGCGGTTATGATCTACTAAATTATTGGAGAAATGTGATTTTCCGTTTCCCTTTGCGACAAAGTATAAGGCATCAGTTTTAGCTGGGTTTAATGTAGCCAGAATTGAAGACATTCCTGGCATGGAAATGGGTGTGGGTGGAAGACCAAGACGAGTATAAGTATTGTAGGTATGATCAGTTAACAGATCTATTTTTCGGAGATTGCCATTGAACTTTTCTCCCAAACCATAGATCACTGTAGGGTCAGTCTGAAGAGGCATACCTAATCGCAGACGATTAATAAAAACGCCAGCAATCGTAGCTCGGTCTTCTTCCTTGCCAGTCTCTTTTTCAACTATGGAAGCCAGAATTAAAGCTTGGTAAGCATTCTTGAGAAATAAATCTTGATCTTTTTTCTTCCATGCTGATATAAGATTACTCTGCATTCCACGATAGGCACGTTTCAGAATTCCAATATCGCTGCTGTTTTTTGAAAAGAAATAGGTATCAGGGAAAAATAGTCCCTCCGCTATTGTTTCATTTGCTCCAATCATTCTCAGAATTTCTTTGTCATTAAGTTCTTTGGTATCATGACGAATAGCAGGGTGCGCATCTAGGGATTGTCTAAGTTGTCGAAAAGTCCACCCTTCAATAAATTTTATTTCACTCTGACTAGAGGTTCCATCGGTAATACGTTTTAGTAATTGAAGCGGTGGAATTGCTTCAGTGATCTCATAATCACCCGCTTTAAGCGAGGATTCATAACCCATTACTCGTGATAGTAATATAAATGACCAAGCATTAGATAATATCCCGGTAGCGTTCAACTGTTCGGCAATATCTTTCAGATTGCTACCAGGCTTGATTGAAAATTCGTAAGGAGTGGAAGGGGAATAGCTTGCAACGTTGATGTAGTAGATAAACCACCCAATAAATAGAGAGACTATAATTAAGAAAAGAAGAATTAAACGTTTTAACGTATGCATGCGTTACGACAGTAGCTTTATAACTTTTTGAAAATAAGCGTCCCATTAGTGCCCCCAAATCCAAACGAATTAGACATGGCAATATCAATTTTCATGTCTCTTGCAGTATGGGGGACATAATCTAAATCACATTGTGGATCTTGGTTTGAGATATTGATGGTGGGCGGAGAAGTCTGGTGATATATAGCCAATGTAGAAAATATTGCCTCTACACCCCCTGCGGCACCGAGCAAGTGCCCTGTCATAGATTTGGTGGAGTTGACCACAAGTTTCTTGGCATGATCACCAAAGCAACGTTTCACTGATATGGTTTCAGCTATGTCACCTAATGGCGTGGAGGTGCCATGGGCATTAATATAGTCCACCTCGTTGGCATTTATACCTGCATTTTTAAGAGCATTAGTCATGCAGCGTGCGGCACCCTCACCATCTTCGCAGGGTGAAGTCATATGATAAGCATCGGCACTCATGCCAAAGCCAGCCAACTCTGCGTAGATTCTTGCACCACGGCGCTTGGCATGTTCCATTTCTTCTAACACCAGTACACCTGCGCCTTCTCCTAGTACAAAACCATCTCTGTCCTTATCCCAGGGTCTGCTAGCGGTACATGGATCATCATTCCTTGTCGAGAGCGCCCTAGCTGAAGCAAAACCACCAACAGCAAGCGGTGTTACGCATGATTCCGCACCACCTGCAATCATTACATCCGTGTCACCATATTCGATCATGCGAGCTGCATTACCTAAACAGTGAGTTGCAGTTGCACAAGCGGTAACAATGGCTAAATTTGGTCCTTTGAAACCAAACATAATAGATAGATTGCCAGCAATCATATTAATGATAGTACTGGGAATAAAAAAAGGGGAGATTTTACGTGGACCACCTGCATGATAAGCGTCGTGGGTATTTTCGATCATCGATAATCCACCAATACCAGAACCAATGTTGATACCAATGCGTTCAGATTCAAGATTAGTAGCATTAATATCGTCAATACCAGCATCCTTAATTGCCTGTATTGCAGCAATCATACCGTAGTGGATGAAAGCATCCATGCGACGAGTATCTTTTACAGATAGATACTGTGTGATATCAAGCTCGCGCACTTCTCCAGCAATCTGCGAAGCGAGAGCAGAGGGATCAAATCGAGAGATCCTAGTGATACCAGATCTTCCTGCCAAGATATTTCTCCAGGCATCTGAAATAGTGTTGCCGACAGGTGAAACGATACCCATGCCGGTTATAACTACCCTACGTTTGGGCAAGGTGACTCCGAATGTTGGGGGTGGACGAGATTAGTTTGTACGAGAGTTTACGTAATCAATGGCCTGTTGAACGGTATTTATTTTTTCTGCTTGCTCATCAGGAATTTCGCATTCAAATTCTTCTTCTAGCGCCATCACAAGCTCAACAGTATCAAGTGAGTCTGCACCCAAATCCTCTACGAAAGAAGATTCGTTTTTAACTTCGGTTTCATTGACCCCTAGTTGCTCAGCTACGATCTTTTTGATGCGTTGTTCTAAATTTTCCATCTAAACGCCCTTCCTTCTTGAGTAAGAGAAACAGTCGGTATTCTAACAAAATTTCAACACTCTGAAAACCAAAAACGTTTTTTATTGAAAGATATGTTCAAAATTTCCATTCAAATCCGAATTATAGATACAAATCCCTAGCATTTATTTTTTAGTCGGTATTTAGATTAAAAGTTGAATATCCATATCTTATCAGATCAGTCCTAATTAGGGTGGTGAAGTATAATGATTAGAAAATAAAGATTTATGAGTTTTTTAATAAGTAATCAGAGAATTTACTCAGTTATTCCATGTGCATTCCGCCATTAATATGTAATGTCGTGCCAGTAATGTATCCAGCAGCAGGTGAAACGAGAAATGCCACTGCCGATGCCACTTCTTCTGGTTGCCCAAGTCTACCTATTGGGATATGTTGAATCAAGTACTGTTTTTGTTTTTCGGTGAGTAAGCGGGTCATATCTGTATCTATAAATCCTGGTGCGACACAATTCACAGTGATATTTCGACTTCCTACCTCACGTGCCAGTGACTTACTGAAACCAAATATACCAGCTTTGGCAGCTGCATAATTAGCCTGCCCCATATTACCCGTGGCACCCACCACTGAAGAAAGATTAACGATGCGCCCGTAACGCTCGCCCATCATGGCGCGTAGCACCGAACGACTTAGAAGAAATATTGATTTTAGATTGGTATCTAAAGTCTCATCCCATTCTACGTCTTTCATTCTAACTAGGAGATTGTCACGAGTTATGCCAGCATTATTTACTAGTATTGTAATATCACCAAATTTTTCTACTATTTCTTCAATGACGATTTTTATTTGGTTAATATTGTTAACGTTTAATACCAAGCCAATACCCTTAATACCAGCCTCATCTAGATAACGGCTAATGTTCTCAGCACCTTCTTGGGTGGTTGCGGTACCAATTATAGTGGCCCCATCTTGACCCAATTTCAACGCGATAGCTCGCCCAATACCACGACTGGCACCAGTGATTAAAGCGATCTGATTTTGTAACATAATGCTCCCAAGTGTTAGATAAGCAGTCATAGAGGTATTTATAAACCGCAGAGTATGTAAATTCTATATGTTTCTCAAATCATTCTTATATTAAGATTTTTATAGCTTTTTGAAGCACTGTACTATCTGTCAACCCTAGACATTGTAAGTCTTTATCTATGCGTTTATTGAGTCTTGTTAATACTTTTCCAGGTCCGCATTCTGCCACATAAACAATACCTGCGGCAGCAAAAGTACGGATAGTTTCCGTCCAGCGTACTGGGGCGCATAGTTGTTGTACTAAGATATTTTTAATGGATGCAGGATCGGTGTGATGTTGTACATCTGCATTATGCAATATTGGAATTAATGGCGGTTTTACAGATAATATATCTAGTCGTTGTTGCAATTTTTTTGCTGCCAAAGTCATCAGCGAGCAGTGTGATGGAACACTTATAGGTAAAAGCGCTGTTAGTTTTGCACCTTTTGATTGAGCCAGTTTAATGCCACGTAATACCGCATTCTTGTGCCCCGCAATTACTACTTGTCCAGGCGAGTTAAAATTTGCAGGTTCAAGTGATTCTCCATGAGAATCACTTGTGATCTCAATGCATAACGCATTAACTATATCATCGCTTAATCCCACTAGTGCTGCCATACTTCCTGTCCCTTCCGGCACCGCTTGTTGCATAATTTCTGCTCGGAAACGTACCGTAGATAAAGCATCCGGAAAAGTTATAGCCCCCGCAGCCACTAATGCGGTGTACTCTCCTAAACTGTGACCAGCCATGAGGGTTGGTTTTTTGCCGCCCAAGCTTTCCCAGACACGGTATATTGCAATTCCAGATATCAGCATTAATGGTTGTGTGTTAATGGTAAGATTAAGATCATTAGTTTGATCATCATTGATCATTCTCCAGAAATCCTGATTAAGGATATCAGATGCTTCAGAGAAAGTTTGGCGCACTATAGAAAAATCAGCATACTCTTTCATCATGCCAACTGATTGTGAGCCTTGACCAGGAAATGCAAATGCAAATTCCATTTCTTACCAGCGAACTAACGTCGCTCCCCATGTAAAACCAGCACCAACACTTTCCAGGAGTATATGCTGATCTTGTTTAATGCGTCCATCACGTACAGCTATATCTAGTGCTAGTGGAATGGAAGCGGCAGAGGTATTACCATGCTTATCTACAGTGGTTATCACTTTCTCCATCGGTATATCTAATTTTTTCGCAGTAGATTGTATAATACGAATATTGGCCTGGTGAGGAATGAGCCAGTCTATATCAGATATTTGTAGATTACTCCCGATAACAGTTTCATGTGCGATTTCTGTCAGAACTTTTACTGCAAATTTGAACACTACGCTTCCTTCCATAGTAAGAAAAGGATTTCCTTGTACTTTACCACCACAGCTACTGCCTGTAGCTGAGAGAACTTTATGTTGACTACCATCTGCGCGCAGATGACTTGAGAGTATCCCCGGCCGATTACTCTGGGTCATTAAAACAGCACCTGCGCCATCGCCAAATAATACGCAAGTGCTACGATCATTCCAATCGAGTAAACGTGAATAGATTTCAGTACCAACCACTAGTGCCGTTCTATATTTTCCAGAGCGAATAAACATGTCTGCGGTGGTGAGTGCGTAGATAAAACCACTACAGACTGCCTGCATATCAAATGCTGCGGAACCTTTAATTCCAAGCTTGTTTTGTAGAATACAAGCGGTACTGGGAAAAATCATATCCGGTGTAGTGGTGGCGACAATGATTAAGTCAATTTCACCAGCTTTTATTCCTGATGCATCCATAGCCTCACGACTGGCATTAAGCGCCATGTCGCTTGCCATTTCACCATCGGCTGCAATGTGTCTTTGAACGATACCGGTACGACTACGTATCCAATCATCAGTGGTATCTACCATGAGCTCGAGATCATGGTTAGTCAAAATCTTTTTGGGTAAGTAACTTCCTGTTCCAATTATTTTGGAATGAATCATAGAATTTCTTTTTCTGATGGGGATTGCGATTGCAAAGACTGATTCGCTAAGTAATAAGGCGATACCACTATGTGTTTACTAATTTGACATAGAGTATCACTACGAATCTCTTGGACCGCACGCTCTATTGCAAAACCAAATGCATAATTATCGGCAGAACCATGACTCTTGATCACGATGCCACGCAACCCAAGTAAGCTAGCACCATTATAACGACGGTGATCAATCCGACGTTTAAAAGTATGAATAATCGGTGAGGCAAAGAGTCCTACAAGTCTAGTTAGTAGATTGCGTTTAAATTCCTCACGCAGGTAAGTAGAGAGCATCTGCGCTACTCCCTCTGAAGCTTTTAGGGCAACATTACCAACAAAACCATCACATACGATTACGTCAGTTGTACCCTTGTAAATGTCACTTCCTTCGATGTTGCCATAGAAATTTAATCCACTAGCGTGTAATAAATCAGCCGCTTGCCTCACTGTTTCATTACCCTTAATCGCCTCTTCGCCTATATTTAATAAGCCAACACTGGGTTTTTCTTTTTTTTCCACAGAAGATACTAAGGCAGATCCCATTATACCAAATTGCAATAGTTGTTCCGGACTACAGTCCACATTAGCACCCAAATCTAACATGTAGGTATGTCCTTTAATGGTGGGCAGTATCACAGCTAAGGCCGGACGATCGATACCAGGAAGTGTTTTTAATACAAATCGAGAAGTGGCTATCAGTGCACCAGTGTTGCCAGCGCTGACACAGGCCTGAGCTTCTCCGTTTTTAATTAAATTGACCCCAACTCGCATTGAAGAATCTTTTTTACTACGTAGTGCCAATGAGGGCTGATCATTCATGTCAACTACCTCAGTTGCGGCATACAATCTTAGTCGATGGCTTAATTTTACATTGAGGATAGATAATTGCGCTTTTATAGCCTCTGGTATACCTACTAGAATAATGCTGATTTCTGGATTACGGTGTAAATAGTTAACGGCTGAGGGCACAATTACACGGGGGCCGTGATCACCTCCCATACAGTCTATAGCTACGGTAGTATCCAATTTGAGTGATCTATAAAGCTAGATAAACTGAAAGAATTGATAGCTTAGAATTTTAATTCGCAATTAATCACTCTTTGTTTTAACGACTTTTTTACCACGATAGTAGCCGTTAGGACTGATGTGATGGTGTATATGTATTTCACCAGTGCTTGTATCTGTAGCTAATGGGGTGCTTGTCAAGAAATCGTGTGAACGATGCATGCCACGTTTCGATGGAGATTTTTTATTTTGTTGGACAGCCATTATATTCTACTCCTCTAGTAATTTTAATGTAATTTCTTGAGCGTTGTTAATTTTGCGAAGAAATTTTTTGTATTTGTTGAGCTATCATCAGTAGGTTTATTTGTTGAACATTCATTTTCCTGGTGGCGTGGTGAGATTGGTAGGCTAAGGATAATTTCATCTTCAATGAGCGTCAAGATGTTCACATCAGGTACCGCCAGAATGCCCTCAACTGAAAGATCTTTATCAAGATGAAGTAGCTCATCTTCATTTCTTACCACCAGTAAACAGGCAAGTAGATTTAGGGCGTATTCCAACTCACCGAGACAGCGTTGACATTGAAGATTTATTATTCCTTTTACAGTGACCTGTATTATTGGTCGATCATCTCTATCTAAAGCGCCAGCTATTGTGTACTCTAGCTCATTCTGATTATTAAATAGAGAATTTTGTAGGCGCACTAGCTTAGCCACCGCAATTTTACCATATAGTGCCCTAGTATTCCGTACAAAATCAAGGGGATCTATTGCAAAATGTGCAGACATAAGGCATACATAGTATATTTTTTGGTTTTAGGTGTTAAAAATTGTATAAAACAATCAGTGTAGAAAAATCTTTGAAACCAAAACAGTATACCAAAAAAATTATATTAGGATCTAGTTCTGTTTATCGTTATGAGCTATTGCAGCGTCTACAAATTCCATTTGAGGTCTCTGTTCCGGACATTAATGAATCTCCTTTATTTGATGAGACACCTAGAGAAACTGCCTGTCGTTTAGCGGAAACAAAAGCCCGTGCTGTTGCCGTGATATTTCCAGACGCGCTTATCATAGGTGCCGATCAAGTGGTGACGTTAGATAACGTTCAACTTGGTAAACCGTTAAATTATGTCAATGCAATTAACCAATTGCATCTTATGCGGGGGAAAGAGGTGATATTTCATACTGCATTGAGTCTTTTTAGTAGTCAGAGCGGGAGGATGCAATCACAACTTATTACTTCTCTTGTAAAATTCCGTGAATTAAGCGATCGACAAATAGAAAATTACCTAGTTAAAGAACAACCGTATCATTGTGCCGGCAGCATGAAGTCAGAGGGTTTAGGCATAGCTTTAATCGAACATATAGTGAGCAATGATCCTAATGCGCTTGTTGGATTGCCTCTGATTGCTTTGGTTAAAATGTTAGCGAATGAAGGCTTGGAAATAGTGTGACTTACGGCACTCTTTATCTTATTCCAACCTTACTCGGTGAGGGAGATATTGCTTGGGTAATTCCTACAGCTGTTAAACAATGTATCGCAGACCTCAGTTACTATATTGTTGAGAATCCAAAAGCTGCTAGAAAATTTTTGAGACAAGTCGATTGTAATTTATCGTTACAAGAGATTAAGATGCAAGCATTAGATGAGCATACTCAATCTAAAAATTTCATAGATTTTCTTGCGCCGTTGCTATCGGGAAATAATGTAGGGTTGCTATCTGAAGCTGGATGTCCAGCAGTGGCAGATCCTGGTGCCGGTTTAATACGAATTGCGCATCAGAGAAATATTCGAGTTGTGCCACTAGTAGGCCCATCTTCTGTTCTATTGGCATTAATGGCATCAGGGTTAAATGGGCAACGCTTCATGTTTCATGGTTACCTACCTGTAGAGAGAAATAAACGGATTATTAAGATCATTCAATTAGAGAGAGAGTCGGTACGAGACGATCAGACGCAGATATTTATTGAGACTCCTTATCGCAATCAGAGATTATTGGAAGCCCTTATTCAGAACTGTCAGAACAATACTAATCTGTGTATCGCCAGTAATATTACTCTTGCAAACGAACAAATTAGAACTAAAACAGTGAAAGAATGGAAACAGACTGTGCCTAAAGTAGACAAAGAGCTTGTAATTTTCTTACTACATGGATAATGTTGATCAATGATGAGACTTATTATCGTAATTCCAACCCTTTTCCGGCTCCAATTAGAGCGCTAACTGTTGCTGTACCAAAACGTCTAGCAAAACGTTCGGTGAGACCTTCTTTAGTAGTAAAGTCAACAATATTTTCAGCTTTTATGATCTCACGTGCGACATATTCAGCACTACCCAGAGCATCCGTAAGTCCTAGGTCTATGCTTTTTTGACCAGTCCAAACGACGCCACTGAAGATTTCCGGAGCGTCTTTTAAGCGTTTACCTCTACCCTGTTGCACCACTTGAATAAACTGTTGATGGATGCTTGTTAACATTTCTCTAGCATATTCCTGCTGCTGTATGTTGGGTGGCGAAAAAGGATCAAGGAAACCTTTGTTTTCCCCCGCTGTGAGTAATCGTCTTTCAACACCAAGTTTTTCCATTGCGCCGGTGAAGCCAAACCCATTCATCAACACACCAATTGAGCCGACAATACTGGCCTTATCTACATAAATTCTGTCAGCAGCAACCGCAACATAGTAACCACCTGAAGCACATATGTCTTCAATTACCGCATAAAGTGGGGTATCAGGATATTCGGCCCTTAAACGACGTATTTCATCATTGATATAACCTGACTGCACTGGACTGCCGCCAGGGCTATTGATGCGCAGAATAACCCCTTGCGTGTCTTTATCCTGAAATGCTTGTCTCAGACCGGTATTAATATTATCAGCATTACTAACGCTATCAGCAGAGATTTCGCCACGTAATTCAATAAGGGCGCTATGTTTGCCAGAAGTAGACATCCCGCTGCTACCGATCCAGCCTAGTCCAAGGAATAAAATAATGAATAGATAGAGAAGGGTAAGCGACTTAAAAAGTATACCCCAATGACGAGCTCTGCGCTCCTCTTGTAGCGAGGCCAAAGCTAATCTTTCCAATGCTTGTTTCTCCCAACCTTCGTTGTGGTTTATTGGGTTAATCATAGTTGTATTTAACCTTTAAAAATATCATTGTCATGCTTCTTATTGCCGTAGCAACTCTAAATTCATGATACCTTATTTTAAAAATAACTTGTACGCAACTGTCCGTATAATAATTGATTTTTTGCATCTAGTTAGAGATTTGTATTCAACCATGAGGATAGATCCATGATGCTGTCAACACAGGCAAACGGAGTCAAAGACTCAATATTCTTTCTGGAGTGGGCGCCATAAGTTACACCGAGCCCTGCAACTCTAGCATTAATGGCCATTTGCAAGTCATGAGTAGTATCACCGATCATTAGAGTACGTTCTGCTTCTATGTTGAATTGTTCCATTAATTCAAACAACATCAATGGATTAGGTTTAGAGGAAGTTTCATCGGCACAACGACTAGAATGGAAATAATTCTTTAATCCACTAGATTCAAGACTACGATCAAATCCTGCTCGGCTTTTCCCAGTTGCTACTGCTAATAAGAATTTTTTTTTATGTAGAGTTTCAATGATCTTGATTACACCTTTGAAAGGTGAGATCTTGGAATCAAGGGCGAGATAGTGATGTCGATAGCGATTAGACAGTAGTTCAAATTTCTGTGGCGAGATAGCCGGAAAAAGACATTCTGCGGCCTCCCTTAATCCAAGACCAATGACATAACGTGCTGCTATATTTGAAGGTTCGGGTAATTCCGCGTCACGAGCTGCATTTTTTATTGACGATATAATAGCACCGGCGGAATCAACCAGAGTCCCATCCCAATCAAATACCAGTAGATCAAATTTCTTATTCACAAAAAATGATTACTTGCATATGGGGAATGATATATTCTTTGCTGTTTATTAATTGATACTCCTAGTATTTAATCTATCTAAGAATCTTTGTAAATCATCTGCCAGAGGAGCCTCTAGACGTAAACTTTCACCTGTTTCTGGATGCGTTATTATGGTTACAGCAGCATGTAGGAACATGCGTTTCAAATTAAGCATCTTACTATTTCTCCCTGCTAATTGTTTATTAAGTGAAAAATCTCCATACTTGGCATCACCAGCGATAGGAAAGCCAAGATGGGCGAGATGCACGCGAATTTGATGAGTGCGTCCTGTTTTTAATTCTGCTTCCAATAAACTAAAATCTTGCCAGGATTTTTGCAAGGTAAATAGTGTGTGAGCCGTTACTCCTTTTTTATTCCCTGTTTTATCGGTGACCACTGCCACGCGTCTTTCCCCGGTTGTCGTAACGTATTTATTGAGTGAAAATCTGACATTTTGTCTTATATTCGGCCAGTTACCTTTAACCATTACGAGGTAACGTTTCTCTATCTTGCCTTCACGTATTTGTCGATGTAGTTCAACTAACGCCCCACGTTTCTTGGCGAGCAATAGGATTCCTGATGTTTCCCGATCAAGACGATGAACTAATTCTATAAATTTCCAATTAGGGTATTGAGCCCTTAGTTGTTCAATAACACCGAAGCTCACGCCACTACCACCATGCACTGCTATACCAGCCGGTTTATTAATCACCATGAGAGCTTCATCTTGAAACAGAATTTCGAATGAGATGAATCGTGACTTAGTTAATATTCTGGCAACAACAGGAGCATCTTTTATGACCTTTACCGGTGGGATACGGACCGTATCCCCCTCTTTTAAACGGTAGTCTGCATTAATACGTTTGCTATTTACGCGTACCTGGCCACTACGCATAAATCGATAAATATGGTCTTTCCGGATCCCTTTAAGACGTTTTATCAAGAAATTATCTATACGTTGACCACTGCTGTTATGGTCAATGATCTCTTTAATCACAGGACTTAGGGTAAAGTCTTTGCCTAAATTCATAATTTTATTTATAATTAAAGACTTGATGTCTCAGTCCCTTTTCTATCCGGTGCACGAAATAGTGCTATTGACGGAATTTCTTGGACTAGGGTTAATATAAGACTTCGAACCTGGTTAATGTCGCTCACCAATATAAGCAGCGATAGTAATTGAATTGCGCGCTTAAAGCACACGTAGATTTCAGTTTCTAGTATCGTAGCACTTCTTGTCCAAAGAAGTAGTCATAGTCGAACTTAACTGAAATCCAATTTTTGGTATTACTTCTTATTTCCTGAGAAGCAATATTTGTAGTGACGGGCCAAGGAGAATGATGATGATTAGCAGTAATCGAGTGCAACGATGAAGTTGCCTAACTAAGAATTCTCACATACACGAGTTGGAGGTTGTCTAACCGTGTGTAGCCTGTCTGCTCGTGACTAGCGCGCGGGGGACAAATAATAATGAAACGCATGTTATTTAATGCGACACAACCTGAAGAGCTTCGTGTCGCTGTTGTTGATGGCCAGAAACTTGTTGATTTAGATATTGAATTTGCTGGTAAAGAGCAACGTAAGGGTAATATTTATAAAGCAGTTGTTACCCGTATTGAACCTAGTCTTGAAGCCGCCTTTGTCGAATATGGCGGCGAACGTCACGGTTTTCTGCCGTTTAAGGAAATATCCCGCGCTTATTTCAAAGAAAGTGTTGATTCCGGTCGTATACGCATTCAAGATGCGTTACGTGAAAATCAGGAGCTTATTGTCCAGGTGGACAAAGACGAGCGCGGCAATAAGGGCGCTGCACTTACAACGTATATTTCACTGGCCGGTAGACATCTAGTTTTGATGCCAAACAACCCACGTGGCGGGGGGGTGTCTCGTCGTATTGAAGGAGAGGATCGAGCCGAATTGCGCGATGTAATGGCACAATTAAATATCCCATCGGGTATGAGTACTATTGCTCGCACTGCGGGAATAGGTCGCAGTGAGGAAGAGTTGCAATGGGATCTAAATTACTTATTACAATTATGGAGAGCTATTGAGGACGCTTCTAAGGGTCAAAGTGGCGCCTTTCTTATCTACCAAGAAAGCAGTCTTGTAATACGTGCTATACGGGATTATTTCCATCAAGAAATTGGTGAGATTCTCATCGATACTGAGAGTATTTATGACCAAGCTCGTCAGTTTATGGCTCATGTTATGCCGGGTAATGTTGATCGTGTTAAATTTTATCAAGACGATGTACCGTTATTTTCACGTTTTCAGATTGAACACCAGATTGAAACCGCGTACTCTCGGCAAGTAACGTTACTTTCAGGTGGTGCCATAGTAATTGACCATACTGAAGCGCTGGTATCGGTTGATGTAAATTCAGCTCGTGCCACTCGCGGCTCAGATATTGAACAAACTGCACTTAACACTAATTTAGAGGCTGCCGATGAAGTTGCGCGACAATTGCGTTTGCGTGATCTTGGCGGGTTAGTGGTAATTGATTTTATTGATATGGAGATTACTCGCAACCAGCGTGAGGTAGAGAATCGTTTGCTTGATGCTCTACGTTATGATCGTGCGCGGGTACAAGTAGGTAAGATTTCTCGCTTCGGTCTATTAGAACTATCTCGTCAGCGTTTACGACCCTCACTGGGTGAAAGTAACTACATCTCCTGTCCACGTTGTCATGGTACTGGTCACATTCGTGGTACTGACTCCTCTGCATTACATATTCTCAGAATTATTCAAGAGGAAGCGATGAAAGATGGAACTGCAGCACTCCATGTTCAGGTACCAGTAGATGTCGCAACTTATTTGTTAAATGAGAAACGTGCTGAAATACATGCTATTGAAGCACGATTAAAAGTCAACGTGATGTTAATTCCCAATGTTTATCTGGAAACACCAAATTATAATGTTGTTCGTTTGCGTCATGATGATGTAAAACTTAATGAAATTCAGACTAGTTATCAGATGGTAGAGAAGCCAATTAAAGAAGTAATAGCTTTGTCATCAGCCAAACAAGAGATTAAGTCAACACGCCTAAAAGCAGTCGTCCAAGATATTACGCCATTACAACCTGCACCGATTCATGAGGAAAAATCTCGTCATCAGCATAAGAAACTTTCATTTTTAGATAGAGTTTTTGACTGGTTCAAACCTATAAATACGAGAGAGAAGATAATAGAGCCAGAAAAAAATAAAGCTAAATTTACAAAACAAGAGCGCGGGCATCGTGATCGTGGTAGAGGCGGGCGTGATCATGAGCGTGGTGAGAAGAGTGGTACTCTAAAAGAAATTGGAGCTCAGCGATTTTCTCGCGATGAACAGAAATCTCGAAGTGATAGACCCACAAACAAAGGACAATTACGTTCATCACGTGATGAGAATATTCCGGTAGAAGTGAAGTCTTCTGAAGGAGAGGGGCAATCAATAATCCTGGCTCAAACGAGACAAGGCGAAGATAGTGGACGCTCTCGCCGTCGTCGTGGTAGCAATAGACGACGTGATCACGATGAGCCTTCTAGAAATGATCAGCGCGAACCTGAGAAAAGTTCTATACAAAGTAATCAACTAACGCAATCAATAATCGAATTACCAGAGTTACTCCAACAAGAGTCAATTCTTAGTACGAAAACGCCTGCTCAAGCCACATTAATGACAGAAATTTCACCAGTTGAAATTGTCATTAAGCAGGATGTAGTTACGGTAGTCACACCCACAGTATTGGCTGTATCTGAGTCACAGACACCCAGAGATATTTCATCATTGCATACTATAGAATCGCAAGATTTTTCTCTAAGTGGGTTAGTGATGATAGAAACTATTATGGAAAGAAAAGTTAATATTGAGACCATTGTAATAGAAGAATCAGTAGCACCTAAACGGTTGCGTGCAAAGTCTTCTCTATCAATAGTGGTAGAGAGTGAGCAGCTAATGCAGATTGAAACACATAGATCGGAATAATAGAGAAACGGAAGAAAGAAAAGTGGCGAGAGAAAGGGTGAGAATTTTCTCCTTGTCACTCTTATATTAATTTTTATTTAATTCATTTTCTTTGTATATGCTTGAGAAAACCATCCATAGATTCTTCAATTATGGTCAATACTTTTTCAAAATTCTGGTATGAGCCAAAATAAGGATCAGGCACCTCTTTCTTCCCAGAGAATTCACCGCTGTATTGCATAAGGAGTTGAATTTTATGGCATTGTTCTGAAGGGCAATGCTGATTAAGTACGGTGAGATTATGATTGTCCATCGCTAAAATGTACTGAAATTTTTTGAAGTCTGATAGATGTATCTGACGAGCACGTAATTCTTGCATGTTATAACCACGTCGATCTGCTACTTTTACAGCCTTTTTATCTGGCGATTTACCAATATGGAAATTATGAGTGCCAGCAGAATCGACATGGAACATCTCTTCTAAGCCAGCGATTTTAGCTTTATACCTGAATACTGCCTCTGCAGTAGGTGATCAACAGATATTGCCCATACAGACAAAAAGAACACAGATTTCCTTATGGTTTTCTAAATCTATTTTGAGCATTTAATAAAAAATTAATCGTGATATAAAAAATTGCATTTAGCAGCATGATTTACATAGTATATTTTTAGATGTGAATACTCGGGCCAAATCTATTAATAAGGCATAATTATATTAGGCCTAGCTAAAAGAATAACCTGACGAAAATCTTCTTGAATTCGTTTTAATGCTTCTTTGTCGTTTGCTTCAAAGCGTAATACGATTACTGGCGTAGTATTAGATGAGCGCATTAGCCCAAAACCATCTTTGTATTCAACTCGTAATCCATCAATGGTAATAATTTGTTCTGAGTTATGAAAATGCGCAGTTTTTTGTAATTGTGCGATAAGTGCATAGTTTTCACCCTCCTTTAATTGTATTTGTAATTCTGGAGTATTAATTGAATCTGGGAGACTACATAGTGCGGCACTGCTATCTATTTGTTGGCTAAGTAATTCTAATAGTCGTGCACCCGCATAAAGAGCATCGTCAAATCCATACCAACGTTCCTTAAAAAAAATGTGCCCACTCATCTCACCCGCTATAAGTGCACCAGTTTCTTTCATCTTACCTTTAATAAATGAGTGTCCCGTTCTGCACATAACAGGTTTGCCACCGTGACGCTTTATCCATGGAGCTAAATTACGAGTGCATTTTACGTCAAAGATAACCTGTCCCCCAGGATTTCTAGACAACACATCAGCAGCAAACAGCATTAATTGACGATCAGGGTAGATGACGCTGCCATCTTTTGTGATTACACCTAAGCGATCACCATCGCCGTCAAAGGCAAGTCCTATCTCAGCATCTGTAGTTTTAAGCGCGTAGATTAAATCACGCATATTCTCAGGAGCTGATGGATCCGGGTGATGATTGGGAAAGGTTCCATCTACTTCGCAAAAGAGCTCGGTAACTGTACAACCAAGATTGCGGTAGAGAGTTGGTACAAAGGCACCCGGTATTCCATTACCACAGTCAACAATAATTTTCATCTGACGCGTTAGTTTGATATCAGTGATAATGCGCTGAAGATATATTTCAGTAATATCTTTTACACAATAATTGCCATCGCCGTGAATGAGATTTTTATTTTTGAGTCGAATGCGCAGGTCCTGTATAGAATCACCTGCCAGTGTCTCACCACCTAACACTATCTTTAATCCGTTGTAATTAGGTGGATTATGACTACCTGTAATCATTACTCCAGAGTAATGACATAATTCATGAGCGGCAAAGTAGAGCATAGGAGTGGCAATCATTCCCACATCTATTACATCGATACCACTCATTTGCAGACCTTTTGCAAGGGCTTTCGCTAATTCAAATCCTGATAATCTTCCATCGCGTCCTATGGCTATCGATGCGAGGCCACGTTTCCTGGCTTCTGAGCCGATAGCGTGACCAATAGCCATCGTAATCTTAGGGGTAAGAGTTTCTCCAACTACTCCCCGTATGTCATAAGCTTTAAAAATCTCGTGGGGAATTTCATGCACAGTTTTTTTCATAAATTCGGACATCTAAAATACTGACCAGTGAATATAAAAATTTTAATTTTAATCAGATATACAGGAGATTTCTGTTAAGATAACGGACTTTATCTACTAATAATATTAATAGACAGGTTATTAGTTTTATTTTGCTATCAAGTTTCTCAGTATGTAGTGTGTACCACAGTATGGACATGAGACCCCACTCATATCTTTGATGGGTAAAAATACACGTGGATGAGAGTCCCATGCTGACATTAATGACGTGGGGCAGTGCAATGGCAAATCCCTTATGGTAATTTCTATCGAGTTTTGTTTCTTAGGAATAAGACTATTCTGCATAAATACTTTGGTTTTAAATTTTATTAAACATAGGTAAGCCAGTCGTCATGATTCTTGGTCTTTCCGCTAACGCAGTCAAAGAACATGGTTTGTAATTTAGTTGTAATTGGGCCGCGTTTACCGTCACCAATCATGCGATTATCAAGTTCACGAATTGGTGTCACCTCAGCTGCTGTGCCGGTAAAGAATGCCTCATCTGCACAATATACCTCATCACGAGTGATACGTTTTTGAATAACTGTAACTCCTATTTCCTCGGCAAGTTCAATGACAGAAGCGCGAGTAATGCCTTCAAGACAGGAAGTCATATCTGGCGTATAAATTTTCCCATGTTTAACAATAAAGATATTTTCACCTGATCCTTCTGCTACATAGCCATCAACATCTAATAACAAAGCTTCATCATAACCGTCGTGAGCCGCTTCTTGATGAGCAAGAATTGAGTTGGTGTAGGTAGAAACCGATTTGGCACGACACATGTTAACATTGACGTGATGACGAGAAAAAGACGAGGTCTTGACGCGAATACCTTTTTCAAGACCATCCGTACCAAGATAGGCTCCCCATTGCCATGCGGCTACAGCCACATGTACAGAAAGTACTTTGGCAGAGATCCCCATGGCTTCGGATCCATAAAATACAATTGGACGAATGTAACATGACCCCAGTTTATTTTGCTTAACCACCTGACATTGAGCGTCCATTAACGTGTTTTTATCGTAAGGCATTTTCATCATGAAAATATGTGCTGAATCGAATAGTCGGTCGGTGTGTTCTTTTAAACGAAAAATAGCGACTCCTTTGGATGTATTGTAAGCGCGTACACCTTCAAAAACCCCCATGCCATAGTGCAGAGTGTGAGTAAGTATGTGTGTAGTCGCCTCACGCCAAGGAACCATTTTTCCATCGTTCCAGATAACACCATCGCGGTCAGCCATTGACATTCGGAAACTCCTATTAAGCATTTAAAGGTACATTCTAGCGCATTTTTTAAGAGAGAATACAGATAGGATTCTCTCCCCAGATAATGTATTCTAAGAAGAATACATTTTTTAGGGGCTTTGGTTTAAATGTATAGATTCTGATAATTTAACTACAAAGTCTTGTGAGCATAAAACCATTGGCCGGCCCTACAAATGGATATTTCTTTTGTGCAAATGTCATTAAGAGTGCATTAAGAATAACTTTTGCCCCATCTACTGGTACTACCATCCCAATCTGTGCTCTAACACTTTCCTTAGAACCATAATTAAGAATTAAATAGTTCCGCCCATAAATGTAATACTGCTGTTCTAGCATTCTGTAAATAATCAGTTTCAACGCGCACAGATATTTGTGTGTCTTCGCCTGTTGTATCGGTCTCCACTAGACTCGAACTATTGTTCAACCTTAGTTGATGTTGTACACGGCGGAATTCTCGGTAAGCATCGCTTACTTTTTTAGCCGTCGTCATAGGAATTAACTGAAGCTCTCCAGCGAGTTCAAGCAGTGCGATGTTGCCGGTATTATTAGTTAATGCTGGATAATCGCAAGCGTATCCAAGAACCAGATATTGCACTATGAACTCAACATCAATAATACCACCCCGGTCATGTTTGATATCGAATAACTTAGTTTTATTTGGATGGCTATCCAACATCTTTTGACGCATGATTAAAATGTCATGTCTCAGATCTTTTAAATTGCGTTGTTGACGCAGGATGTCTATCCGGGTTTGTTCAAATATTTTTCCTACGTGCTTATCCCCCGCCACAAAACGTGCTCGAGTCAATGCCTGGTGCTCCCATACCCAAGCCTGTTGCTGTTGGTATTGTTGGAAAGCATTGATAGAAGTGACTAATAAGCCACTAGCACCGTTGGGACGTAAGCGCAAATCCGTCTTATATAAAAATCCAGCCGAAGTGTAATTGGTAAGCCATGAATTGATACGCTGGCCAAGTTTTGCGTAAATTTCTGGTGCATCGAGATGGGTATCGTCATAAAGAAAAATAATATCGAGATCAGATACGTATCCTAATTCCTTTCCACCTAATTTACCGTAACCGATAATAGCAAATGTAGGTATATCTAAATGTCTTTTTTTCAGTCCTAACCAAGTTAAATTTAACACTACATCAAGTATCAAGTCAGCAAGATCAGTTAAAAAATCGCTTAGAGTTTCTAGTGATAGCAATCCCCTTAAATCTCTTGCTAATAGTTGAAATACTTGAGTATGGTGAAAATGCCGTAAAATATCCATTTTTTTCTCAGTGTCATCTTTACCGGAGTTTTTAGTACCGTTTAATTGTTGTATCAGTTCTGTTTTTAATGTAGGCCAATCTGGCGCTTTGGCAGAGTCCGATGGATTAAGTAATTCATCAAGTAGAATAGGGTGTTGACTTAGATATTCACCAGCCCATTGACTAATGCTAACAAATTTAATTACCTGTTCTAGGGCTTGAGGACGCTCTATTAAGAGAGCCAGGTACGGAGCTCGTCGAATTATGCTTTCAAGGAATCGCATGATACGTTCTAAGGTAACGTCAGCAGGAGGAAATTTGACCGAAATCTCAATAATGATAGGTATTAAAGCGTCAATCTTCTCTTGGCTTGATGCAGGTAACTGTCGGTAACGAGCACTAAGACGAAATTCTTGTAAATTTTTAAGAATCTTCTCTGATTGAGAAAATCCCATTGTATCTAGTCGAGCAATAGCGGATTTATCTTTATCCCCATCCTGAGAGAGCTCTTGCCATAGGCATGCCAATACACTCCTTGTTTGGTGTTTTTGAGGAGAAGATAGTATCTGTTCAAAATGGAGAGCCACATTATTGCGATGGATATTGAGTTGCTGTAAGAAGGTAACGTAACTAGGAAAGCCCATAGCGGCCGCTATTAACGTTTGATCTAGCGAATCTTCTGGCAATATTTGAGTTTGGCGGTCATCCAGATACTGCAACCTATGTTCTAGATTACGTAAAAAATAGTAGGCATCAGTAAGCTCTGTAACTACCCTATCTGATAATTCTTTCTTTTTTTGTAGGCACTGTAAGGTAGCGATTGTCGCATGGGCACGTAGCTCGGCATCACGCCCACCACTGATCAATTGAAATACTTGAACAATAAATTCAATTTCTCGAATACCTCCGTGTCCAAGTTTAATATTACTATGCGCCTCTCGATGGCCAACTTCTTGACGAATTTGTGCGTGCATACTACGCATAGATTCATAGGCACTGAAATCTAAATACCTTCGAAATACAAAAGGCTTTATTATTTGCTCCGTTAATATCGATTCTTCTGGAGACGAGCCAGTGATTGCACGACTTTTAATCCAAGCATAACGCTCCCATTCGCGTCCCTGCGTTAGAAAATACTCTTCTAGCATAGAGAAACTCATAACCAGCGGACCGCTCTCGCCATAAGGACGTAGTCGCATATCGACGCGGAAAACATAACCGTCAGCAGTAATATCGTTAAGGCTCGCAATTAATTTTCGTCCTAGACGAGAGAAGAAATCATGATTAGAAATTGATTTGGTTCCATTGGTTTCACCATCTTCTGGGTAAAGAAAAATCAGGTCTATATCCGATGACACATTGAGTTCACCACCGCCTAGTTTTCCCATAGAGATGATCAACATTTTTTGTATTTCTCTACTTTTAGCGCCCTTGGGTAGACCATAGCGACTAGGATCGGTCAGCCAAGTTTGGTACCAATTGAGGGCAAAGCGTACGGTAATCTGAGCTAAATTAGTCATACTTGTCATAACTTCTGCGAGAGTAGCTAATCCACTGAGATCACGCATCATTAGACGCAGTATTACTCTTTTACGTAAGCGCCTTAGAGTGCTATGAAGAGCAGTCTCATTGTTTATAGTATTAGAGTTTAAATTTAGAAATACCTGCATTTCCTCTTCAAGAAAAACATGTTGTATGTTCTGAAGAAGCTCTGTTCGCAGATTAGGTTCGCTTTCTAGCAAGCGTTTTGCATAACGACTGAATGCTAGATTAGAGAAAATTATTTCTTCAGCAGAGCAATTGGTTGTATGCATAACTGAGGATTCAGGGTTACAATAAATTTAGAGTAATTAATTATTTTTAGCGCACCTAGTAGCACTTTTCGGAGACTGTATGAAGATAATCATATTAAATCTCAATTACAATTGTAATTTACCATTGAAAAGCTGGATTCTGAAAGTATACTCAGTTCTATCCTATTAAAGCAGGATAGAGTGTATTAGGTAGTGAAACTGGAATTATTTATTGAACTTTTCAATTACCTCACTTCTTGTAAGATACGGCGGCTTCTTGTCCCGCCTATTGATACCTTTGTTGCTCGCTATAGTAGTATGCACATCTCTTTCGTTGTTGATATTACGTTACTGGCTACTACCTGACGTTGAGCGCTACCGTGAAGATATTGCGTTCGCTATTACCCAAGCTTCCGGTCAACGCGTAACTATAGGTCAAATGAGCGCGGATTGGGATGAATTACATCCTCATTTCACAATGGGTACCGTGCAAGTGTATGACAAAGAGAATGTACCTGTTCTATTACTGAATAAGGTAGACGGCACACTTTCTTGGTTTTCGTTATTGTATGGCGAATTATATTTTAATAAAATTAAAATAAACCAACCTAACGCTATTGTTCGTCGTGATTCTTTAGGAACGATATATCTAGCCGGCATCACTCTTAATAAAGACAAGACTGAGGCGAGCAACAATTTTCTTGACTGGTTATTGCGTCAACGAGAGGTTGCTGTTGATAATGCCAATATTTATTGGCAGGATGAACAACTTCGGGCACCATTGTTAGAGTTTAAAGAAGTCACTCTGAATTTAAAAAATTATGGCGATCAGCATGAGTTTAGTATAGACGCCACCCCCCCTTCTGAACTTTCCGCACCTTTAAGTTTCCGCGGCAATTTTTCCGGGATATCTCTGGATACTTTTGACCAATGGCACGGAAGATTATCTGTACAATCTAACCACACTAATGTTTTTCTTTGGCAAACATGGTTGCCATTTCCGGAAGCAATTAGATTTAATCGTGGGATAGGATCTCTTCGCATATGGATTGGAATGGAAGATGGACACATGGAGAATCTGACGGCAGATTTAGGTTTACAAGATGTCGGAATGCATTTAGCACAAGATCTACCAGAACTAAATTTAATTCACTTGCATGGCAGAGTAGGATGGAAGAAAGAAGATAATAATACAAACCAAGGTGCTAAATTCTTTGCTAAGCAATTAGAGATTGCCATGCTTGGAGAACATACGTGGCAGTCATTAGATTTCTTACTGCAAGCACCATTATCTGGGAATAATACGTTTAATACCTGGAAATTAAATGCCGATCAGTTAAATCTTGGAATGATAGAGAAATTAGTTCAGTATCTTCCTGTAAATAAAATATTTCAGAAGCAATTAAATGGAGTAATTCTTAATGGAGAAATTCGTGATGTGTTAGCAGAATGGAACGGGGATCAATCGGTATCTGAATCTTTAAATATTAGAGGAGAGTTCTCTAACTTAGGTGTACAAAAACTCAAAGGAATACCCACATTCAGCGGTATTAGCGGGCGTTTAGATTTTTCAGATAGAGCTGGTGTATTAAACCTTGACTCTAAAAATTTTAGCGTAGAATTACCTAATTTTTTCCATGAAGTATTGCTGCTAGATAAACTTACTGGTCAAATTAATTGGAACTTATTGATCGATAAAGATGAAATTGAATTTAAGTTTAGCGATATCTCTTTTAAGAGTAACTATGTAACTGGAAATATTCACGGCACTTATCTTACTGAGCATAATAGTCCAGGTGTGCTTGATTTAGTGGGTGATATGACGCACATAGATGCACATTATGCACTGCACCAAATCCCATTAATAACAAGAAAATCCCTATATAACTGGCTTGATAAATCGATTGTGTCAGGAGAGCTTGGCGGCGTACAGTTGCATATTAAAGGTAATTTAGCATCCTTTCCTTTTAATAAAGATACTCAAGGCATTTTCCAGATAGATACGAGAGTATCAGGGGTAGTGTTGGATCATATTCCGGGGTGGCCAAGAATAGAGAATATCTCAACTAATTTACTATTCTATGGTAACCATCTAGAAATGAGTAATTTACAGGCGAATACTCTTGGCACCAAGATAGAAAATATGGAATTAAAGATTGCTGACGTAACTGCGCGTAATGTAATTTTAGAGACTCAAGGAAAGATTACTGGACCCACTAAAGAATTTATAGAGCTCTCCAGAAATACTAGGATGAATGAGTATATTTCCAAAATTATCGGTAATATTGGCGCCACTGGAAATGGAGAGTTACTCTTTAAATCTACCATCCCTCTACAGAATTCCAAGAACCAGAAATTAACTGCTAGTTATCGGTTTATTGATAATGAAATTAATTTTAATCAGAATCTCCCTAATTTAAAGAAAGTAAATGGGATGCTAAAATTTACGGAATCTACCATAAAGACAGAAAATATTAGTGCCCAGATTATGGGCGGACCAGCGACTATTGATTCTACTACCTCAAAACTTGGCGATTCATATATTAATGTAATTGGTAAGATTGATTTCGATGCACTCAAAAAAAATAAATGGGATGGGTTATCAGAAACCGAAAAAGTGTGGTTAGATTATTTATATGGGAAAACTAATTGGAGCGCAATCATTCATATTAACAATGGAGTAAAAAATATAATGATTGCGTCATCATTAGATGGCATTGTTTCTCATTTACCGGCGCCTTTTTATAAGACAATTGCAAACATTGCGCCATTCCGTTTGAATTGGAATTTTTTGAATTCCAATCATAATGAGCTGGATCTCAGTTACGGTAAACTAGTATCTCTAAGGATTATGCATTCTAGAGACACTAGCAATGCACTTTCTGTGAGTAACAATCAAATAAGCCCTAATTCAATCCTTTCTTCATCACCTGGGAATTTATCATTAACCGGTTCATTGCCAACCCTAGAAGTAGATCAATGGCTTGATTTGTTTAATAAAAATAACAAGAAAATAGAATCTTATCCGAATCTCGAGACAATTAATCTCCAGGTTGGCACATTTGATTTTCTGGGCAGACGCTTCAATAAGTTTATATTAAATGCTAATAGAATTGACAGCGAATGGCGCTCTGATGTTATAAGCGAAGAAATGAATGGTAATGTTGTTTGGCAATCTAGTGGTAACGGAAAAATAGTGATGCGATTGAAGAAATTAAGCATGCCTTCTTTCTACCCAAAAAACCCAAACATTGTAGAGAGAGTGCAAAAAAAAGACAAAGACTTGCCAGCGCTTGATGTCATAGCAGAGGATTTCATCCTAAAAGGAGAAAAATTAGGTGAATTTGAATTAATCGCAGATCAGCGAGAACAAGATTGGTATATAAAAAAGTTGCGTATTACCAGTCCAGAGAGCTTGTTCATGGCTCATGGGACATGGCAGAGTAACGCGGCGCCTCCTCGCGTTCAATTAGATGTGAAGCTAGAAACAAGTGATATTCATGCACTCTTAGCACGTTTTAATAATTCTAATCGAGTGAAGCGTGGTAGAGGCAAGATTGAGGGGATATTGTCGTGGTCTGGTGTACCGCAATCCATTGATTACGAAACCTTGTCTGGGAATATTAAATTAGAAGCTCAAGGAGGACAGTTTCCAAAATTTGAGCTAGGAATTAGTAAATTGTTCGGTATTTTTGATTTGCGATCATTGCCGCGAAGAATGCTATTAGATTTCCGTGATGTTTTTAGTGCTGGTTTTGCTTTCGATGAATTTTCTGGCGATTTCAATATAGCTTACGGTGTGGCAAGTACTAATAATGTTAAAATCAAGGGACCTGCTGCAGAAGTTGTTATGAATGGGCAAATAGATCTGCTAAAAGAAATCCAGAAACTTCACATTACAGTCACCCCTTCATTGGGATTAGTTGCTCCAATTGTAGGAGTTGCTACTGTTATAGAATCTATAATAAAAAATAAAGCACTTGAGAATTCAATTCTTTCTAATGAGTACAATATTAGTGGTTCTTGGGCAGACCCAATTATCACTAAACTGGGCTCCAAAGAGGAAAAATCTAATGGCCCAGAATAATATCTATAGGATTAGAAGCTTTGATCAAACTCAATACTGACGACAAGCCTGACAGCGAATTTTATGTTGCCGCAATTCAGATGTTGTCTGGACCTAGTGTCGCGGTTAATTTAAGAGAGGCCGGGAGACTAGTAGAGATAGCGGCGTCCCAAGGAGCGCAGTTAGTAGTGCTGCCCGAATATTTTTGTATTATGGGCATGAAAGATACTGACAAAGTGGCAGTGTGTGAACAAGATGGTAGCGGACCAATTCAAGAATTTTTAAAAGAGACCGCTAAGCATTTTGGCATCTGGCTTGTGGGCGGCTCTGTGCCACTTGCATCATCCAAATCAAATAAAGTAAGAAATAGTTGCTTGGTGTACGATAATAAGGGCCAGCAGGTTGCACGTTATGACAAAATGCACTTATTTAATCTTGATCTTGGTGACGAGTTGTATACTGAGGAGGAAACCATTGAAGCAGGTGACGAAGTAGTTGTAATAGAATCACCATTTGGCCGCATCGGCCTCTCTATTTGTTACGATTTACGTTTTCCAGAACTTTATCGCTCAATGGGAAAAGTGGACATAATTCTTGCGCCTGCCGCTTTTACAAAAACAACTGGTAAGGCTCATTGGGAGATATTAATTCGTGCTCGTGCCATTGAGAATTTGGCGTATGTAATTGCACCTGCTCAAAACGGTTTTCATATTAATGGTCGTGAAACTTACGGTGATAGTATGATCGTCGATCCCTGGGGAGTGGTGATTAATCGTTTATTAAGGGGACCAGGAGCGGTAATTGCAAATATTAAACCAAGGCATCAGCTGAATTTACGTAATAGTTTACCTGCATTGAACCACCGCATTTTGTATCGCCGTTAAATTATTTATATTGATAGCACTACTTACTAGATAGTTAAATTGAACCACATGATTAAAAACTCCATGATTGAGTCTGACGATCCCTTTATTGTGGCGGATCGTTGCTTGCTGATGCCGTATGATATAAATGTAACAAAATTGCAGTCAGTATTTAGTCAAATACTGACGCACCATGTAGATTATGCCGATCTTTATTTTCAGTACTCTCGTGCAGAGAGTTGGACTCTTGAAGAAGGTATCGTAAAGTCTGGTAGTTTCAGTATCGATCAAGGAGTCGGCGTACGTGCGGTAAGTGGAGAGAAGACAGCTTTTGCTTACTCCGATGATATCAGTATGTCCGCCCTTAATTCAACTGTACAGGCAACACGAGCTATTGCTAGACAAGGAGGAAATCATTCCGTACAGGCAATTAGACGCAGTAAAGGATATGAACTTTACCGTCCTAAAGATCCAATTACAAGTCTAGAAGACATAGAGAAAATAGCTTTGTTAGAAAAGATTGAGAGGTATGCTCGTACAATTGATAAACGAGTGATTCAGGTTATGGTTTCTCTCACCGGAGAGTACGAGGTGATTTTGGTAGCGCGTAGTGATGGTCTTATGGCGGCAGATATACGACCTTTGGTACGAGTCTCGTTGCAAGTTCTTGTCGAGGATAACGGACATCGTGAACAAGGCATCTCAGGTGGCGGTGGACGTTTTGATTACAGTTATTTTACCGATAGTGTATTACGTGATTACGCCGAGAAAGCGGTACACCAGGCACTTGTTAACTTAGATGCAAAGCCGACTCCTGCTGGAGCTATGACGGTAGTACTGGGTGCTGGTTGGCCAGGGATACTGCTGCATGAAGCTATTGGTCATGGATTGGAAGGAGATTTTAATCGCAAAGGGAGTTCTGCATTTTCTGGGCGTATTGGTGAACGTGTTGCTGCTGTTGGTGTAACTGTAGTGGATGATGGAACAATTCCTCAGCGACGTGGTTCCTTAAATATCGACGATGAGGGCAATGCAACTCAATGTACCGTACTAATCGAAAATGGCATTCTCAAAGGCTATCTACAAGATAATCTGAATGCGCGACTCATGGGCGCTGCTATTACGGGCAATGGTAGACGTGAATCGTTTGCTCATATTCCTATGCCGCGTATGACCAATACCTATATGCTGAATGGAAGAAATAGTCCACAAGAGATTATTGCTTCAGTTAAACATGGCCTGTATGCAGTGAATTTTGGCGGCGGACAAGTGGATATTACTAGCGGAAAGTTTGTTTTTTCTGCTGCAGAAGCTTATATGATAGAAAATGGTAAGATTTCTTATCCAGTAAAAGGTGCAACTTTGATTGGTAATGGTCCCGATGTATTAACGCGTGTTGTTATGATAGGTGATGATATGTCCCTTGATCCAGGTGTTGGTACATGTGGCAAGGAAGGCCAGAGTGTACCGGTGGGGGTAGGTCAGCCGACGCTAAGAATAGATGGCCTAACGGTAGGTGGAACTGTTTAGTATAGATATCTGTTTCAGACTTAATGCTACTCACTTTAGGTTTATATTTTATTCTTTGACATTGATGATTCTAGTACCCGCCAATCTGTCATGCATGAATTGACGGTCACGATCGTATAAAGCCCAAAGTATTCCACAACCAAGTAAAAAGATACTTATTAATGCAAATAGGTAACGGTAGATTGCCTTTTTTGCTCCAATTTCTCCCCCATCAATGCTAATAATCTGTAATTTCCAAGTTTGCATTGCTAAAGTTTGTCCACCATGAGTCCAGAACCATGAGAAATAGATACCAGTAATGCTTAGTAAGTAAAATTGAAACACTGGTTTAAATAAAGACGAGTCTGTATCACGAAATATCAAATGAAAAATAAGGCTACAAATAAACAGGACTGCAATCAAGAGCAATAATTCGTAGACCATGCTGAGCAAACGTCGGCGGAGAGTGGGTACAGAGATCTCTATTTCTTTGAAGTGATTCATTTAAGTGGTAATATATGAGAAACTACATGAGACTCATTATTAATTATGTTTATTGGAAAAAATAATATCCAGTGCATTCATTTTTGCAGTTTATCCGCTCAATGGGAAGCAAGTAAATCAAAAAATTGAGTAAAAAATTAAAATTCTTACCTTGCCATGGGTTTGTAACTAACGTATTGAATGATTTTTAGTAATAGGTATGTACTTGATAAAATACGTATTTTTATTTTTAGAGTGAACTAATGTTGCGTTGCATATTTCTAATATTGTTGTTGTTCTCCTCAGTTGCTATTGGAGCAACGGGAGACGTCCGTCCCTTTGTTCCTGGGAGTTTGGCTAAAATTCTTGCTGCTCGTGAAGGCAAGCCATTTATACTTGTTTTTTGGTCATTAGATTGCCAGTATTGCCCAACTGAATTGCGAATGTTGAGTAGGATCATGGATCGCCATCATAAATTAGATACAGTCTTAGTCGCAACTGATACGTTAAATGATGCATCCCAACTTGCATCTTTGGTAGAGAGTTATGGAATGAGCCAAGCCGAGCAATGGGTCTTTGCAGACAGCGTGCCAGAACGTTTACGTTCTGAGATTGATCGCTATTGGTATGGTGAGATACCGCGTACACATTTTTATGACCAAACTCATCAACGTAAAATTAAGACTGGGTTGATTGAGCAGAAGTTTATAGAGGAGTGGTTAACTCATAATGTAAAATTTAATTCAGAAGATCATTAAGTATATGATAATGAAAAGGAATAATACGTCTTTAGTAAATCTATTATTTGTTCTTGTAATTCATGGGGGGTTTCTTTATGTTTTATGGAATCAACGGTTAATTCCCCCCCCAGAGGACATGGTAACGTTATTTGTTAGCTTCGTGACTCCACCCAAAGTGGAAGAGGTTAAGACCCTCGTCACGCCATTGTTACCAATCAAACCGAGATTAGTAAAGAAATTAGAGTTACCGCAATTAGTTGTCAAAGAGCCAGTGTTATCTGAGACAGAGACAGTTGTACCATCCTTGCCCCCATCTGTGGCAGTAGAGGCGGTTGCTTTGAAACCCGCACCAATTGGACAGATAACATTACCTACAGAGTTATCGGTTACATGCCCAGAATGGGTATCACCGTCTTATCCGCCACTCTCGCGTCGTCTTGGTGAAGAAGGTAAATTACTCTTACGAGTAGAATTAGATGAAGATGGTCGCGTGAGTAATGCGCAAGTGATAGAAAGCAGTAATTATAAGCGTCTTGATGACGTAGCTCTCATCACAGTAAAAACTTGGCGTTGTAATCCATCTATACGTAACGGGCAGCGAGTTAGGGCTGTTGCATTACAACCTTTTAACTTCGTGCTACAAGGACATTAATATCATGGAAAAAGAATTGGGATTTGCTCACTTTCTTACTCAAGTTGATGCCGTGGGTATCGGCGTGCTTGTATTGCTACTCATACTGTCAGTTGTCAGTTGGTATTTCATTCTTACTAAGAGTATCGCCAATTTTTTAGAAAATCGACAAGCTGAAATTTTTATGAAGCATTTTTGGAGCGCCAACTCTTTGCATGAAGCTAGTCTAAAGCTCGATAACATTTCTTATGGTAATGCTTTCGAAAAACTTGCAAAGTCGGCACTGGATGCTGCCACCGACACAGAAAAACATAACATGCAGAAACTTGTTGCGTTAGGCGGTACAAGTGAGTTTATTACCCGTGTATTGCGTAATAGCATTGATCAAGAAGCCACGCGTGTAGAGAATGGACTTACAGCAATAGCCTCAGCTGGTTCATCTGCCCCTTATATTGGTTTATTTGGTACAGTTTGGGGTATTTATCATGCATTAGTGCAGATAGGTATTTCTGGCCAAGGTACTTTGGATAAAGTAGCCGGACCAGTAGGTGAGGCACTCATTATGACAGCCCTTGGACTAGTTGTTGCAATTCCAGCAGTGTTGGCTTATAACGCATTCGTGCGACGTAACCGGATATGGTTGGCACGTTTAGACGCCTTTGCACATGATCTTTTTGCATTGGTTGCTGTGGGTTCTCAGGGTAGTGATGCGACAAGTGAGCCACGATCATTACATGCGGTATCAGCAATTGAAGGGAGAGAATAATGGCCTTTGGTAGCATGAATAATAGCGGACATCAGTCACTAATGACCGAGATTAACGTAGTTCCCTTGGTAGACGTTATGCTGGTCTTGTTGATAATATTTATTATTACAGCGCCATTATTGACGCACTCAGTTAAAGTAGATTTACCTAAAGCATCAAGTAGTCCAAATGTCACAAAATCGGAGCGCATTGAACTTGGTATTCTTGAGGATACTAGCCTGTACTGGAATGGGGAATTAATTGGATTAGAGCAGCTTACAGGACGTTTTTCTGAGGCAGTAAGGCAGGATCCAAGGATTGAGTTACATATTCGTGCCGACAAACATGTGCATTATGAGCACGTGGCACGAGTGATGTCGATTGCTGCAAGCGCTGGACTTGCACGCATCGGTTTTGTTACTGATCCATCAAAAGAACACATATTCTAAATTACACCCTTCCAACATAGACCTTTTTTACCATAAGATTCATACATCTAAGGGTTAATTAGTAAGTATCTCATCATTTAGTCAGGTACTCTTGAATACAGTCTGTAAATCGATTTAAGTGCATATTCTTTTTGGCTAGATCAATACCCGCTTTAACCAATTACTAATATCAACAATTTCTCTTATACAGACAGAGTGTTCCATCGGGTATTCATGCCACTCTAGATCATATCCTGAATCAAGCAACTCTTTTTTTGATGCTGTAGCTAATGTTAACGCTATCATAGGATCATTATGACCGTGTGCCATGAAAATAGGGATATCTAGGTTAGCTTTATGAGCCTCTATTGAAAGTTTTTTTGCTAGTGGCAGATAACACGATAATGCCACAATACCAGCTAGTTTTTTTGCATAACGTAAACCGGCGTACAGCGCCATCACCCCACCTTGAGAGAAGCCTGCCAGTAGAATATTTTCAGGCGGGATGCCTCGTTGCTCCTCTAAGTCGATTATTCCTTCAATGGTTAGTTGCGAAGAACGCAGGCCGACAATATCTTCGCGACAATCAAAATCTAAATTATATATGTCATACCATGCACGTAACACGGAACCGTGATTTATAGTTATTGGTCGCATTGGCGCATGAGGAAATAAAAGACGTATATGGATATTAGATGGAAAATTAATTTGGCGAACGATAGGAATGAGATCGTTACCATCTGCGCCAAGACCATGCATCCATAGAATGGTGTGAGTTGGAAGGATACCAGTCTCAAGTTCAATAAGAGGTGTTAGGTTATCGGACATAGTGATTATAAATAAAAGAGAAAATAAATCTCGGCAGAAAATTAGCAATAAAATTTTTAAGCTGTAACTAGATTCAAGTAGTGCATAATTCTTTACACACTACTTGCCTATTTAGTTGTCACGCCAACTCTCAATGTCTTTGGAATAATTATTTGTAATTCACGAAATAGTACACGAAAACTCTTGGGTGCTTTATTAGCAATTTTTTCTTTGTGGGTATTGCGCATAAGTGTACGTAAGAGTTGTAAGTCAGCAGCGGGATATTCTCGTCCAAATTCAGCAATAGCATGTTCGTCTGTTAGTAAACGATCGCGCCAATGTTCTAGTAAATTTGACCATGCATTATGTTGCGAAGAAATGCCGCCCCAGATAGAAATTTTCTGCTGAATTGGGGCCACATCTACTTCACGCATTAGTTTTCCAATGAACTGCATTTGACGACGACGGGCTTCATGTTTATGTATTTTCTTTGCCTCAATTATTGCATCTATTAGTATTTCTGATAAGTTCAATTCAGATAGTTGTTTGAGATTAAATGTTACCAGTTGCTCGCCAATGTCTTGTAGCGCATGCATATCTTGCTTAAGGCGAGTTTTACTGAGAGGAAGATCATACTCAAGATTATTATTTAATTTTTTTTTCACAATTACCTTTCTAATGCAGCATCAAGAAGCTGTTATCATAGCGTTATTCAGTCTAATACCCAACTTGAGCCCACTTAAATTATTTTTTGGTACTAAAAGTAAGTGTAATCACTAATTAGATAATCCCTTAGAATAGAATAGATTCAGAGTAGAACCTAATTTATAGACTATATAATTATGCCTTCTCAGCATTTTTCCCATCCTATTTCAGCGCTCCAACAAATAGCACATGATATTTTAGATTGGGCTAAGAAGGGCGGTGCCAGTAATTGTGAAACAGCGGTATCAGATGGTTTTGGCCAAAATGTTACAATACGTCAAGGCGAGGTAGAGACTATTGAATATAATCGCGACAAAGGCCTTTCAGTGACAGTTTATATAGGTCAAAGATGTGGACACGCTAGTACCTCAGATTTCTCAAAAAAAGCGGTAAGCGATACCGTAACAGCCGCCCTTTCCATTGCTAAATACACCGCTGAAGACAATTGCGCAGGATTAGCGGATGTTGATTTACTGGCTCATGATTTTCCTGATCTTGATTTATATTTTCCATGGGATTTATCGATAGAGCAGGCAATAGAACTTGCTCAAACTTGCGAGGCGGCGGCACTCAAAGTTGATAAGCGCATTACTAATTCCGAGGGAGCAGGTATTTCATTAAGCGAATCACAGTTTATTTATGCAAATAGTTTTAATTTTATGGGTGGTTATGCTACATCCAGACACAGTACTAGTTGTTCGGTCATAGCTAAGCATAATGATGCCATGCAACGTGATTATTGGTACAGTGTGGCTCGTAATTCTAGAGATCTTGAATCAGTCGAAAGTATCGGCAGAAAAGCTGGAACTAGGAGTTTAGGACGCCTAGGTGCAAGAAAGATTGCTACTTGTGAGGTGCCAGTTTTATTTGAAGCACCTATTGCTTCTGGCTTAATAGGACATTTTGTTAGTGCCGTGAGTGGCGGTAATCTTTATCGCAAATCTTCTTTTCTGTTAGACAGTATCGGCAAATCTGTTTTCCCATCTAATATCCAGATTCTAGAATTACCGCATCTGAAAAAAGGTTTGGCTAGCAGTATCTTTGACAATGAAGGTGTTATCACTTCCAGGCGCAAGGTAGTGGAAAATGGAATGGTTCAGGGCTATTTTCTTAGTAGCTACTCTGCACGCAAGCTTGGGTTGATCGCTACCGGAAATGCTGGTGGTAATCATAATTTAATTTTAGACAATGGTGCTTCATTAGAGTTTTCTGCATTACTTAAACAAATGGACAGGGGGTTATTGGTAACTGAGTTACTTGGTCACGGCATTAATCTTGTTACAGGCGACTATTCTCGAGGGGCAGCCGGTTATTGGGTAGAGAATGGTGAAATCGCATATGCAGTTGAGGAGGTAACTATTGCCGGTAATTTAAGAAATATGTTTCTCGGCATTTCTGCGGTAGGTAGTGATGTGGTAGTGCGTGGTTCCAAACAATGCGGGTCGCTACTGATAGATCATATGACAGTGGCAGGCATTTGAAGCATTGTTCAGAATCTGAGGCATAGTGACCCCTTAGTTAATTGTGAAATCTCCCTCTCAAAAATTTTTTATAAATGGCCAATCTGGCGAGTTAGAGGTAATCCTTGCCGGATTAGATTCCGAACATCGACGAGGCCTTGCTGTCATTGCCCACCCACATCCACTGTATGGGGGGACCATGGACAATAAGGTAGTGTTTACCTTATTTAAGGCTGCGCTTGAATTAGGACTTATCGCGGTTAAATTTAATTTTCGCGGCGTAGGGAAAAGTGAAGGTGTTTATGGCGAAGGTGCGGGAGAGGTTGAAGATGTAATTACTGTAGTTACAACCATTAGAGATCAGTTTAGGGAGTATCTTGATAACACTATTTTGCTGTTAGCAGGCTTCTCTTTTGGTGGGGCAATTCAGGCACGTGCAGCACAACAGTTGAATCCAGACACCTTATTGATGGTGGCTCCATCGGTAGATCATTTTAGTACCTCACCAGTTATTACCGATGTTAGAAGATTAATAATTATCCATGGCGATAAAGATAGAATAGTCTCTTTAGAGACTATTCTTGATTGGGTGACTCCGCGGGAATTACCAATAATTGTAGTTCCTGGAGCGGAACATTTTTTTCACGGTAAACTCCACATTCTGAGACGTATCGTACTTGATTCATGTCGATCCTAAGCATTGAAATCCGTAAACATTTCATGTTAATTTGTGGACTACCCGGGAGAATGAGTAATTGGAATTATTTGATTCTATGTTGTTTGGATTTGCCATAGAAGTATCGAGTCTGAACCACTAGATTACCGTGCCGTTCTAGACTAGAAAATATCTTGTACTTTCTGTAGGCTAGTGCTTACATATCTTAATCTATAAAAAGATTTAGTTAGAAATCCGTGTAAAGTAGCGTACGTTAAGAAAAAAAAGAGGTGTTTGGAAATGAGTTGGCTTGAGAAGACGGAGTTTACGGGACAAATCGTAACTTTAGAGCCCATTAATCTGGACCATGTAGAGCCTTTGAGGGCTGCTGTTAGAGACGGAGAACTCTGGAAACTTTGGTTTGCAAACGTACCCTCGCCAGATCAAATGGAGAACTATGTAGAGTGCGCTATGAGAGATACAGAAAAAGGGGGTCTCGCATTTGCTGTGAGGTTAAAAGAAACAAAAAAAATTGTTGGTAGTACACGTTTTTACAACGTAGATGAACTGAATAAGAGACCAATGATCGGCTATACTTGGTATGCGAAGTCAGCATGTAGAACGGGTGTGAATAGGGAGAGTAAATTTCTATTACTCGAGTATATCTTTGAAGAGAAAGGGGCGATCGCAGTAGAATTTAGAACACATTACTTCAATCAACCTTCTAGATCTGCGATTGAAAGATTGGGTGCAAAACAAGATGGAATTTTACGGAATCATCAAATTACGTCTAATGGTTCAATTCGTGACACCGTAACTTACTCAATACTTCGACAGGAATGGCCACTGGTTAAACGTAATTTATTGAATAAAATTGTATAAAAGTTATAAAAAATATCACGTTACCTCATAATCTTATCTACCAAGACTAACCTAGGTTGGTAAAGATGGTATAACCGCACCGTAATCCTTAATCAACCACATATTGCTTGTTCATTAAGATTCTCTGATGTTATGTATGGTATTCAAGTAAAGAGCATCTTCCTAATATACAGTCTGTAAACTATAGTTCATTAACGATCTGTATGTAGTTTCTGGTAGAATTACCATTTTAATTTTTGAAAATAAAGCATGTAAGGAAGAACTACTATGACTTATGTTGTAACTGAGAGCTGTATTAAATGTAAATATACCGATTGTGTGGATGTGTGCCCAGTAGATTGTTTTCACGAGGGTCCCAATTTCTTGGTGATTGACCCAGATGAATGTATAGACTGCACCTTGTGCGTAGCTGAATGTCCAGTTGAAGCAATCTTTGCTGAAGACGATGTACCAATTGATCAACAAAATTTTATTGCCCTGAACGCCGATTTGTCTAAGACCTGGAAAATTATCATTGAAAAGAAAGATGCCCCACCCGATGCTGATGACTGGGTAAAGATTAAGAGTAAATTGGATATGCTAGAACGTTGATCCAGTAGCGGTAATTTATCCCGTCGCATGTTTTCCACTTTAGAATTCACGAAAATCTCTTTAGACGGTGTTTTTAAACGTTTGGCCCTCGACTCGCAAAACAGTACTGTTGTCGTTACTCCTAATCAACGACTCTCGTTGGTATTGAAGCGTAAGTTTAATGATGCACAAAGAGCCCGTGCACTTACTAGCTGGAATTCAGCTAACATCTCTCCGTTTCATGTTTTTATTGAGCGCGCGTACGAGACAGCATCTTATTCCCCGCAAGAAATGAAATTACCCATTTTGCTTTCTCCTACACAGGAGCGAGCATTATGGGAGAATATTATTAGGCATTCTGATGTTGGGGTGTCTTTGCTTTCTATTTCAGAAACTGCTCAGATTGTATGTGAAGCATGGCAGATTGGTCATGCATGGCAACTTATTGACCAGCTTGAAGAATTTTACTTAAGCGACGATAGTAAAACATTTCAAGATTGGGCAGAGCGTTATAAACGTATAACTAGGAATAATAGGCAGATCGATAATGCGCGTCTTTATGATTTGATAGGGAGTTTATGGGAAACTATAGAGATTAAAAAACCCAGTTGTCTTATTTGTTATGGTTTTGATGCGCTAACACCCCAGCAGCAAACGCTATTAATTAAAATTAGAATAGCTGGTTGCGAAGTAATGTGGACTGAATCACAGTCCCAGTCACAGTCACAGTCTCAGTCTAAATTATATAAGAACGATATACGCCGTGTAAGTTGCATTGATAGTCGTGACGAGATTCATCTTGCAGCGGCATGGGCAAGAACACGAGCCGAAGCTAATAGTGCGGCAAAAATTGGCATTGTTGTGCCGGAGCTAACTAAACATCGTAGCGTTGTCATGCGCATCTTCAGATCTATAATGGAGACAAATTATTCAAACATGCCAGTGGATACCGTTGAGCACACATTTCCATTCAATGTATCGCTTGGCGCAACCCTAATTTCCTATCCATTGATTAAGATTGCATTTCTAATTTTTGAATTAATTGGAAAAGGAACTAATTTCGAGAATGCAAGCTGCTTGCTCCGGTCTCCATTTCTCGCGGGCAGTGAGTCTGAAATAATGAATCGAGCATTGCTGGATGCACAATTACGTAAGATTGCCGAGCCATTTATCACAATAGAATCTCTCCTTGTATTAATTAATCATAAGCGCGGTGAGGAGAGTTGCCCAATCCTTGCGCAGCAGTTATTCATTCTTTCAGAGTTCAAGAAGGAAAATTTATTTGGTAAGAAGCTGCCGTCAGATGTAGCTAGAATTATTTTTGAAATATTACGAATTATTGGCTTTCCCGGAGAACGTATTCTTAATTCAACCGAGTATCAGGTATTGAATAAATGGCATGTAGTTGTTGCTAATTTCGCAGCTCTGGATTTGGTCATGTCAAATGTTACTTACAATGAAGGCGTGTCTTATTTGCGCCGCATTGCCATAGAAACATTATTTCAGCCTAGAACTCCTGATGTCCCAATTCAGATTCTAGGCATCTTAGAATCTGCTGGCATGGAATTTGATCATCTTTGGGTAATGGGGCTATCAGATGAATTATGGCCACCTCGTCCACGCCCGAATCCATTTCTACCAATTGAGTTACAACGTATAGCAAAGATACCATGGAGATCCGTTACTGAATCTCTTGAGTTTGCCTTGCGTCTAACTAATGAATGGTTGGTCAGCGGTAAGGAAGTTATTCTTAGCTATCCATCCTACAACAACAGAAATGAGGAGCGTAAATTAACACCTAGTCCATTAATTTTAAAAATTACAGAGAGCGCATTAACACTTCCTATTTATACAGATTACTCCGAACTGATATATAGTCTGCGTCGATTTGAGTATAAGGAAGATTATAAAGCACCTATGTTAAGTCAAGTCACTGAAATTAGAGGCGGTGCTGCAGTGATAAAAGATCAGATGGCTTGTCCGTTTCGTGCCATGGCATTGCACCGATTAGGAGCCAAGGGATTAGAGACATCACACACCGGACTTAATGCGATGGAGCGCGGTGTGTTGATACATCGAGTGTTAGCAGATGTGTGGAAACAGCTCCAGACAAAAGAAGCACTTGATATGATCAGTCATGTTGATCTCGAAGAAATAGTCTTACGTGCTGCCAAAGAATCTATTACATTCATCCGATCGGATCGTCCTGCGACACTTTTAGGATATTTTGCAGAAATAGAACAACAGCGTTTAGCAAGATTGACAATTGAATGGCTTAGCACAGAGAGGAAGCGCAAAGATTTTAAAGTGATTGCTTCCGAAGACAAGCATTACATAACACTCGATAGACTTTTATTGACATTACGTCTTGATCGTGTCGATCAACTTATCGATGGACGTAGAATTATTATTGATTATAAGACTGGATTGTTGTCAATTAGTTCTATACTTGGTGATTGTTTAGATGAGCCACAATTACCACTATATCTTGTTACCACCGACTCAGATGTCGTTGCAGTTGCATTCGCGCAGATTAAGATAGGTAAGATGCGGTTTATTGGGTTAGCAAGAGATGACGATTTACTTCCCGATATACAAGCTCTCTCTGAATCACGCTGGCATGATCTACATAGTTCATGGGAGGAGTTAGTAGCCGCTTGGCGTACTAATCTCTTTCGTATAGCTGAGAATTTTTCTGACGGGAATGCTCAAGTCGCTCCTAATAAATACCCACAAACCTGTCGTAACTGTAATATAAAGCCACTTTGTCGAATTCACGAACGATTCAATAGTGCTCTTGTAGAGCAAGAGGATCATGAATGAGAGAATCGACACCTATCTCAGATTTTGCTGATCGTCTTCGCGCGCTTGACCCTTTGCACTCATTTATCGTTCAAGCACCAGCAGGATCAGGTAAGACTGAACTCCTAATTCAACGCTACCTTGCATTACTTGCCCGCGTTACCGCACCCGAAGAGATAATTGCAATTACATTCACAAACAAAGCCGCCACAGTAATGCGTGAACGAGTATTGAAAGCGCTCTCTTCAACTAATGAAATTCCTAAGACTGATCACGAGAAGTTGACTCAAGATCTTGTGGAGGCAGTTTTGCAACGCGACTCTCAAGCAGGCTGGCATATTATCAATAATCCGACACGTTTGCGTATACAGACCATCGATTCTCTGTGCGCCTCACTTGTAAGACAAATGCCGATACTTTCAAGATTCGGATCCCAACCAGAAATTATTAAAAATGCATCTAATCTTTATCTCCAAGCGGCACGTGCAACTATTGAGTTAGTCGAGAGTGATCCTGCAACAGCAAAGGATATTAGATGTTTATTAGAGCACCTTGATAATGACGTGATTAAGATTGAAAAACTGCTTGCTGACATGTTATCGCGACGGGATCAATGGTTGCGTTACATTTACTATAAAGATCGCAACAGATTAGAAACGACTCTTAAGAATATACGTCGAGAGGCAATGTCCCAGCTATTGAGTATCTATCCTCTCTCGACGCAGGATGAGCTGATAAAAATTATACATTATGCGGCGAATAATCTTATCGCTGATTGTAAAGATTCCCCACTTATTACTTGTAAAGATCTTAATCTCTTGCCGGGTAATGAAGAACACGATGTTTCTCTCTGGTATGGCATAGCCGAACTTTTGCTTACCAAAGATGGAGTTTGGCGAAAACAATACAATCGTAATAATGGTTTTCCGGCAGGTAAAAATAAAACGGAAAAAGAAGTTGCTAAAACATGGAAATCACGTGTTTTTGCCCTTAGCGCTATACTCATGGAGAGAGATGCTCTATCTCAAACTTTACATGATATCCGTTTTCTTCCACCACCTACTTATACCGATGCTCAATGGAGAGTACTCAGATCAATCGTACAATTATTACCAATTGTAGTTGGACAAATGAAGCTTGTATTTCAATTATACGGACAAGTTGATTTTACTGAAGTTGCGCAGAGTGCTTTGCGCGCATTAGGGGAAATTAATGCGCCAACAGATCTCGCGCTTACGCTTGACTACAAAATTCAGCATTTATTAGTAGATGAATTTCAAGACACGTCGATCAGTCAATATGAACTAATCACAAAACTCACTGCTGGTTGGGAATTGGGTGATGGAAGAAGTCTGTTTTTAGTTGGAGATCCAATGCAGTCAATCTATCGTTTCCGTGAAGCTGAGGTTGGGTTATTTCTGCGTGCTCGTGCAGAAGGCATCGGTAACATCGTTTTACAACCCATTTATCTGCGTACAAATTTTCGATCTCAGCACGGCATTGTTGATTGGATTAACAATACTTTTGAAAAAATAATGCCGAGAAATGAGAATATTTCTACCGGTGCGGTGCCATATACAGCGTCAATATCCATACACAAAAAATTAATTGATGCAGCGGTGACTGTGCACCCATTTTTCAATGATGATCATATGGCAGAATCAGAAAAAGTGATTGAGATTATTATGCATGTACAGCGTGAAAATCCACTTTCTACTATTGCAATTTTGGTACGTAATCGCGCTCATTTATATAAAATAATTCCACGAATTAGGGAAATGAAGTTGCGTTTTCGTGCGATTGAAATTGAGAAACTTGATTGCCAACCAGTGATACAAGATTTACTAGTTTTAACGCGTGCATTGACTCATTTGGCTGACAAGTTGGCATGGCTTGCAGTATTACGTGCACCTTGGTGCGGTCTAATACTGTCTGACCTTCATGCAATTGTCTCGATGAAAACTGTTTATAGTTCTAATGTTGTAAATAGCGGAGAAGAAAATACAGAAGAAAATGAAAAAACGATATGGGAGTTGCTTAATAGTGAGGCAGTTATGACAGGAGTCTCTATTGATGGAATTACTCGACTACTACGTGTGCGAGAAGTGCTGAGTAATTGCATTGACAATCGTTACCGGCAATCCCTACGTATAACTATTGAAAAAGCATGGATAGCCCTTGGTGGGCCAGCTTGTATTAAGAGTGTAACTGACCTAGGGAATGCGGCAATTTATTTCGATCATCTTGAGACACACGAGAGAACAGCTAATACTTATGATATCGAAGTATTTGAGAAGGAATTAGCTGAGCTCTATGCGCTGCCAGATTTAGAAGAAAATGGTACTTTGCAAATAATGACGATTCATAAGGCAAAAGGTCTTGAATTTGATTGTGTCATAATGCCCGGAATTGATCGTCTTTCGAGAGTCAAGACTAAGAAATTACTCGCATGGATGGAGCGTAGTCATGCGCAATCCTTAGTTGATGGAAATGCAAGAAATATTGATTTATTGCTCGCACCAATTCAACAAATAGGTTCAGATGGCGATTCTATTTATGCTTTTTTAGAGAAACTGGATGCAGAAAAAGAAGATTTAGAGGATGGAAGATTACTTTATGTTGCGGCGACACGTGCAAAGCGTTTCTTGCATTTACTTGGCAACACAAGTTTAAATGCTAATCAAGATGGTGTTATAGAGCTCAGACCACCTATTCGAAGATCGCTGTTAAGTAAACTCTGGCCAGTAATTGAAAATATTTATGTCGAAGCCGCTTCAAAAATTATGTTTTCGGATACATTTCTTACGGCTAATAGAAAAAAAAATGAAGAACTGGATGAACCTCAGTCTAGTCAGTTGCTATGTCGTCTTGTGTCAAATTGGGAAATGCCCATGGTGCCACAGCAAATGGAATGGCATTCACTAAAAAATATAGTAGGCACGCAAAATGAAATTGAATTTTCATGGGCAGGAGAAACTGCGCGACATATCGGAAGTGTCGTACATAGATGGCTGCAACGTATAGCAGAAGACAAAATTATTGGTTGGAATGTATCACAAATTAAAGCGCTCCATGATACATTTAGGAAAAATTTGATCGCATGCGGTATGAGTAATAACGGTAGGGATATCGAGACAGCAATTACACGTGTGACTACAGCACTGACTTATACTGTAGAGGATTCGCTTGGTAGATGGATATTGGGGCCGCAGCAAGATTCTCATAATGAGCTATGTATAACGACGGTAATTGATACCGAATATGTTAACCTTATAATTGATCGAACTTTTTTTAGTACAGATGGATTTCGTTGGATTATAGATTATAAAACGAGTAGTCATGAAGGCCCCGACATAGAAAAATTTCTGGATCATGAACAGGAGCGTTATCGTGATCAGCTCGATCGTTACGCTAAAGTTATGCGTACGATTTATGACCAGCCAGTAAGACTGGGATTATATTTCCCTTTATTAAAGGGTTGGCGAGAGTGGGGCGATAAGAAATAAAAAAAGGGTGATTGGTATAACTAAATTGACGCAGAATCTAAACAGATTAAATTAATTTGTAATAAGATACAGTCGTATTTAGCATAATATCCTGAGTTTTGTATCTTTTTGTGGGGCAGGGTATTTATCAATTTTCTGTATAGTCAATTTTTTACTTCTTTCTCATTTGTTGCCATAGATAATCTACCTCGCAAAAACTTTTATGATTAACATTGATTTGCACTGTCATTCTACGGTCTCTGATGGTTCGTTGACGCCAACGCAGTTGATAGCGCGCGCCATTCTTCGCAAGGTGAACGTGTTAGCATTAACTGATCATGATAGTGTGAGCGGTTTGAACGAAGCTCGTCTTGCTGCTAATTGTGCGAATATTATCTTTATTAATGGAGTAGAAATTTCTGTTAGCTGGCGTAATCAAACGTTACATATTGTTGGCCTTGGTATAAACCCAGAATACTCTATGTTGGTAGAAGGGTTGGCATCTATTCGTTATGGACGAATAGCACGGGCTCAAGAAATTGCCATGCAACTTGAAAAAATAGGTATTCATGATAGTCTCAAAGGGGCTTATACTCACACTGGTGAAGGAAGACTGATAGGCCGCACTCACTTTGCTCGTTTCTTAACGGAGCACGGTTATGCAAAAGATGTAAAGTCTGTGTTTAAAAAGTATTTGGTTGAGGGAAAACCAGGGTATGCACCGCATCAATGGACCTCATTACGAAATGCTGTGGACTGGATATGTAATAGTGGGGGCAGAGCTGTGATTGCTCACCCGGCTCGTTATAGACTAGATAAAAACGTCTTAGATGAGCTACTATTAGAGTTTTCTGCATTAGGCGGCGCGGCTATTGAAGTCATTACCGCTAGTCATACACAAAAACAGTCCCTGTTATTTTCTCGTTATGCTCAGAAATTTAATTTGTTGGCCTCGCGTGGCTCCGATTTTCATGGACCGGGAGAGAGTTATTTTGATTTAGGCCAGATGCCAGATTTACCTACCGGATGTAGACCAGTATGGCACGATTGGAATAATCTGTTTTAATGTATAGCAAGAGATTCTTTTCTCCATAAAGTTGAAGATTAAGAACTATCTTTCATGTAGTCTAATTCTTCTTAGCTACCTGGATAGCTTAAAATTATGCTCATATCAACAGACGTTAGTTATTTTTTATCCCGATAGTAGAGGGAATATAGTTTATGGATAACATTATTTTGGGTGTTGCTATTTATGCATTACCGGTAATCTCTGCAATTACTTTGCATGAGGCTGCGCATGGTTATGTAGCTAAACATTTTGGAGATATTACTGCATATAGTCAGGGACGTGTCAGTCTAAATCCATTGCGACATATTGATCTTATGGGCACTGTAATTATTCCCCTAACATTATTTATTTTAAGTAAGCTTACAGCTGGCGCCGGATTTCTATTTGGTTGGGCAAAACCAGTGCCGGTTAATTTTAATAATTTGCATCATCCTAAGCATGATATGTTGTGGGTTGCAGCTGCGGGACCGGGTGCAAATCTTTTAATGGCATTACTCTGGGCGGTTATCATAAAAGTTAGTTTAGCTATGCCAGAAAGTAAAATAACTGATTTTATAATGTTAATGGGTGAGGCAGGTATTGAGATAAATGTGGTATTAATGGCATTAAATTTGTTGCCATTGCCCCCATTAGATGGAGGTCGTATGGCAATAAGTTTGTTGCCTCATTATATTGCCCATCAATTTTCGCGCATTGAGCCTTATGGCTTCATGATACTTTTATTCTTATTATTCACTGGTACACTTGAAGCTATCATGAGACCTATTATAATAAGTACAGTACAAATCGTGGCATGGCTTGTCAGTTGATAAGTTTTGTAAACCATTTAATCATAAGTTAATTGAGGATAGAGTAATGTTCACTGATCGTGTTTTATCAGGAATGCGTCCAACTGGCAGTTTGCATTTAGGACACTATCATGGCGTATTAAAGAATTGGGTAGAATTGCAATATAAATTTGACTGTCTTTTTTTTGTTGCCGATTGGCATGCGTTAACGACTCATTATGATACACCTGAGATTATAGAGCAGAGTGTTTGGGATATGATTTTGGATTGGCTTGCAGCGGGAGTAGATCCGACACAAGCTACTTTCTTTATTCAGTCTCGAGTACCTGCTCATGCGGAGTTACATGCATTACTTTCTATGATTACACCACTAAGTTGGCTAGAGCGCATTCCTTCTTATAGAGATCAGCAAAAGAAATTAGCTGGGAAAGATCTGGGCACCTACGGATTTCTTGGTTATCCGCTATTACAGAGCTCAGATATTCTTATCTATCGCGCCAACCTTGTGCCGGTAGGTGAGGATCAGACTGCACATATTGAGTTTACTCGGGAAATCGCACGTCGCTTTAATCATATTTATGGTAAGGAAACCGGATTCAAGAAAAAAGTTGAGCTAGCTATAAAGAAATTAGGTGCTAAAAAATCAAAAATTTACGAGAGACTTCGTAATTGTTATCAAGAGCAAGGCAGTCTTGAGGCTTTAGTCGAGGCGAAAGCCTTGCTTGATGAACAGCAGAATTTAAGTACAAAAGATCTGGAGCGCTTATTTGGGTATCTTGAGGGCGGCGGGAAAGCGACTCTTTGCGAGCCAGAGGCAATATTTACTGAGGTATCAAAGATGCCGGGACTCGATGGACAGAAAATGTCAAAGTCTTACGATAACATCATCCGATTAAGAGAAGATCCTGATAGCGTAAGAGTTAAAATTCGTACTATGCAAACTGACCCAGCACGCATCCGGAGAAGTGATCCAGGTGATCCAGCTAAGTGTCCAGTGTGGCAATTCCATTTAGTTTATTCAGATGAAAAAATTCAAGATTGGGTTCAACAAGGCTGCAGAAGTGCTAACATCGGTTGTCTGGAATGCAAGCAGCCAGTGATTGAAGCTGTTCTGGTGGAGCAACGTTCTATGCATGAACGTGCTAGACCATATGAAGATGACCCTACTTTAGTACGAGATATTATTGCTGATGGTTGTGAAAAAGCTAATAAATTAGCACAAGAGACCATGCAGGAAGTGCGGGAAGTAATGGGACTAAATTATTCCTAGTGCATATTTTATAAGGCGGCGAGAGCAGTTTGGTAACGTGTAATGAGTACTAACTAATATAATTTTAATTTAAAAATGAATCAATTTCCCACCCTTAATACCATCGTTCCTGTTAAAGAGATTCACGGTAAGTTTTTGATGGATGTACCGGCAGATTTATATATTCCACCAGATGCATTAGAAATATTTCTTGATACTTTTCAAGGTCCTCTGGACTTATTGCTTTACTTAATTCGTAAAAATAATTTAGAAATTTTAGATATTCCAATGGCAGAGCTTACTCGACAATATATGAGCTATGTTGAGATTATGCGCGCCAATCAATTAGAGTTAGCGGTAGAATATTTGCTGATGGCTGCAGTTTTAATTGAGATTAAGTCGCGCATGTTACTTCCTTGTTCCAATTCTAAGGATACTGAAGGTGATATTGATCCGCGTGCAACGTTAGCTCGTCGTTTAATAGAATATGAAAAAATAAAATTAGCTGCATCACGTCTTAATGATTTGCCTCAGGCTGAACGAGATTTTGCGTTGGTAAAAGTACCAGCTGAGAAAATAATGTTAAGGTGCTTGCCGGAAGTTAGCGCAAATGATCTACATAATGCGTGGCTTGCATTATTCGCGGGGATTAAGAATAAGAGTCATTACCATGTTACACGAGAGAAACTTTCTGTGCGCGCACACATGAGCCGTATTATGCGTCAATTGCGTGGACGTGAGTTCATCAAATTTCATGAATTATTTAATCCCACTTTTAATATAGCAGAATTAGTGGTTACTTTTATTGCATTGTTGGAACTTGTTAGAGAAACTCTAGTAGAGGTGACACAATCCAATGTTTTTGGAATTATTTATGTTAGACCAACCAATCCCATTAGTGCCATATAATTTATCTGGTCCAGCAAATCCTAACGAGATTAAGCGGATTCTGGAAGCGGTGTTGTTGACTAGCCAGGACCCATTATCACTGTCTGAGTTAAGAAAAATATTTAATGAAGAAATAAACTTAGAGATTGTACGTAAATTACTCGAAGAGTTGCGGGACGAGTGGAGGAATAAGGGCATTGAATTGGTACATGTGGCTAGTGGTTGGCGGTTCCATACTAAGCCAGAGATTCAGCAATTTCTTGATAAGCTGAATCCACAAAGACCCCTACGTTATTCGCGTTCAGTTTTAGAGATACTTGCTATTATCGCTTATCGTCAACCAGTGACACGTGGCGATATTGAGGAAATTCGGGGTGTAGCTGTATCCGGACAATCATTAAAGACCTTGGAATTACGTGGCTGGGTAGAATCTATTGGACATCGAGATGTTCCTGGCCGACCAACTTTATATGCAACTACCAAGAGTTTTCTTGACGATCTTGGTTTACGTTCTATAGAAGAGTTACCACCTCTGGAAGATTCTGGCTCATTGTTTGAATTAGAAAGTAACATAGAGTTATCATCTGCTCAGGAGTCAATTATCACTGAGAGTATTGAGTAAGAGCTTTCAATCCACCGCTAATCCTTTTGAGCATTGATTGCCATTCTGTAAATCGTACTTTACTCATTGTTGCAATGAGTTATTTTTCCGCTTTAAAAAAAACCGACCTACCATCCCATCTTACAACAGGAGGTAGATCGGGTTGTGTAGCTAGCCTACTTTAGAGCTTGGTGAAGACAGGTATCACAGCCCCAGCTATGCTGTTGACGTTACGA
>Ga0049085_10000031_pt1 | contig 61808 bp, 64 predicted proteins | sample GreLakmeSU08MSRF_FD_66721 | JGI IMG/M metagenome (GOLD analysis project Ga0049085, IMG submission 66721) | Freshwater lentic microbial communities from great Laurentian Lakes, MI, USA - Great Lakes metaG SU08MSRF | ecosystem: Environmental > Aquatic > Freshwater > Lake | place: Great Lakes... | reverse complement strand
ATTTAAGCCGCTTTGATTCCGCGATTCAAGATATGGTCCGTTTTTCGGAAGAGAAAACTGCCCATTGCACAGGCTTAACTCTCACAGTTGCCGCTAACTATGGTGGGCGTTGGGATATTTTACAAGCCATGCGTAAGTGCCTCTTGCTAAATCCAGAATTGCAAGCTGATCAAATTACCGAAGAGTTATTGCAAGAAAATTTATCGATGGCTTATGCTCCAGAACCCGATTTATTTATTCGTACTGGTGGCGAGCAGCGAGTAAGTAACTTTCTATTATGGCAACTTGCTTATGCCGAGCTTTATTTCACTGATGTGTTGTGGCCTGATTTTGATACGGCACAATTACATCATGCATTTGAATGGTTTAGTCAGCGTGAGCGACGCTTTGGTCGCACTAGCGCACAACTTGCAACTAAATTACCTAAAGTTGCTACGCAAGGCAGTGTCTAAGCGCGCTTGCGTCTAAACACTTTTCCATGTTAAAGACTCGCATTATTACAGCCGTACTTTTACTAGCTGTGCTTTTGCCTAGCTTATTTTTACTTACTCCTTTGTATTTGAGTGGTATTTTTTTACTGATCTTAGCTATAGCAGCTTGGGAGTGGAGCCGTTTAATTGCGCCGCAAAAAAGTGCCCTTGCATTCATCTATGCGCTGCTTTTAATCTTAATCATTGCCGCTTTGTTATATGGGCAAAATCCCATGATTGAATTCGGCATCTTACTAAGCGCAAGTTTTTTTTGGATCTTTATCGCCCCCCTTTTTTTGTGGCGAAGCCTTAAATTACCTGTAGCCAAATGGCCCTTATCATTTGCTTTGTTAGGCCTTATTATTTTTAGTGCAGCGTGGTTTGCACTAATTTTATTGCGTCAGTTTGGCGTGATATTTTTACTTTCCACTATGGCCTTGGTTTGGGTTGCCGACATTGGCGCTTATTTTGTGGGCAAAGCCCTTGGACGCCGTCGTTTAGCAGCGCAAATTAGCCCCGGTAAATCCCTTGAGGGAGCAGTTGGCGGCATTATCTTCACTTGTATCTTTGCGAGTCTGTGCGCTTGGTATTTACCTTTTAACGTTACTTTATTCGGCTTTGCTGTGATGCGCTTAGGCTTTCCGATAATGCTTATCTTAGTTATTGGCTTAACTCTGTTTAGCATTGTTGGCGACTTATTCGAGTCACAGCTAAAACGTTTAGCAGGTGTAAAAGATAGCAGTAGCTTACTGCCAGGACATGGTGGCGTATTAGATCGGATCGATGCATTATTACCAACCATGCCGCTTGCAGCACTTTTAGTTGGTCTGATGTTATGAGTTTGCCACGGCGAATCGCAATTTTAGGATCGACGGGTTCGATTGGGGTCAATACCCTTGATGTTATTCGCGCACATCCCATGCGCTACCAAGTGGTAGCTTTAACAGCCAATCAACAAGTCGATCGACTATTGGCCCAATGCCGCGAATTTAAACCGCGTATTGCTGTGCTTGGTGATGCACAAGGCGCAAAACAATTGGCCGATGCTTTGTTGCGCGAAAAAATTGCAACTGCAGTGTTATATGGCCCAGAAGCTTTAGTAACAGCAGTAATTGATTCTGATTGCGATACGGTGATGGCGGCCATTGTAGGTGCTGCTGGTTTGCTACCTACGCTAGCAGCAGCGCAAGCAGGTAAGCGGATTTTATTGGCTAATAAAGAAGCTTTAGTGATGTCGGGCGATTTATTCATGCAAGCGGTGCGTGATAGTGGTGCGGAATTAATTCCGATCGATAGTGAGCACAATGCGATCTTTCAATGTTTACCATTCGGTTTTAATGCCTTACATAACGATGCAGCTAGAGCAGAGTGTGGGGTAGAGGAATTATGGTTAACTGCCTCTGGCGGACCTTTCCGCACTACTCCCATAGCTGATTTAGCGCAGATTACTCCAGCCCAAGCCTGCGCACATCCCAACTGGGTAATGGGTCGCAAGATCTCAGTTGATTCAGCCACGATGATGAATAAAGGTTTGGAGGTAATTGAGGCGCGGTGGTTATTCGCAGTACCCTTGGAGCAAATTCGGGTGTTAATTCATCCGCAAAGCGTAGTGCACTCCATGGTGCGGTATCGAGATGGTTCGGTAATTGCACAAATGGGTCAACCCGACATGCGCACGCCAATTGCCTATGGCTTAGCTTGGCCACAGCGGATTAGCGCTGGTGTCGTGCCACTTGATTTAACGCAGTTATCTGCTTTAAATTTCACCTTACCTGATTTAAATCAATTTCCTTGTTTATCTTTAGCGTTTGCAGCAGCGCGCCTAGGTGGAACTGCTCCAGCTATATTAAATGCAGCCAATGAAGTTGCAGTAGGCGCCTTTTTGGCCACTGAGCTAGCTTATTTACAGATTGCACCACTAGTAGAACAAGTACTCGAGCAGGTGCCTACAAGTAAGGCGCTCACCTTAGCAGAGGTGTTGGATGCCGATCAAACAGCCAGACGAATTGCTAGGCAATGCTTAGCTCGATTGCGCAGCCAGTAGCTTATGCAAGCACTAATTACTTTGTTAGCTTTTTTATTGGCGCTCGGCATTCTAGTGAGTTTTCATGAGTTTGGCCATTATTTTGCCGCACGGTGTTGTGGCGTTAAGGTGTTGCGTTTTGCAATTGGTTTTGGCAAGCCGCTCTTTACTTTTCGCGATCGTCATCAAACGGAATGGGTCATTGCGATGCTACCTTTAGGTGGCTATGTGAAGTTAATGAACGCACGCGATACCGAGCAAACCATTTCCATTGCTGAGCAAGCTGGTGATTTTGACCGTAAGCCGCTATGGCAAAGATCTCTGATTGTTGCGGCTGGCCCGCTTGCTAATTTTTTACTGGCTTTGTTGCTCTTGACGGCAATTTATTTTACTGGAGTAGCGCAATTGCCTGCACAGTTACAAGCTCCGCCAGCTGCCTCACTAGCAGCTAAAGTTGGTCTTAGTGCTGGAGATCGAGTTATTGGTTGGAAAAATATTGCCAGCGAGGAAAACAGTAAGGATGGAGTAAGTGCATTTACTGCAGTGGTAAGTTGGAATGCCTTACGTTGGTATTTATTAGATAGCGTTACGGCACACGAAGGATTTGCTCTTGAAATTGAAAATCTTCGAGGTAGTAGATCGGAAGTACGCTTTTTAAGCGATCAATTACCAGAGGTGCACCCCAAGACAGATGTATTTCGGGAGTTAGGACTTTTTCCGCTGGTAGGTAATCCACCAAAATGGTTTGAGCTGCAATTACCACCTTTGCAGGCGCTGCTTTATGCCGCAGAACGAGTATGGTTAATTACTAAAGTATCAACCCGCATGATGCTAGGTTTAGTCACAGGTAGCACTTCATTAGCGCAGATAGGTGGCCCGCTGAGTATTGCTGATATGGCTGGCAAGTCTGCCCAAGTTGGGTGGCAGCCGTATTTAGCGTTTTTAGCACTTTTAAGTATTAGTATTGGACTGCTGAATTTGATCCCATTGCCGATGCTTGATGGTGGTCAGCTACTGTATGATGCATGGGAAATGGTGTCGGGTCGGCGCCTGCCAGAGGCTCTGCAAGCAGTCTTACAAAAAAGTAGTTTTATCTTGTTAACGTTTCTGATGCTGTTGGCTTTGTTTAATGATTTTCAACGCTATCTTTCGCCTTGAGTTCACAAGAATATGAGACTTAAAATTCGCCTAAGCTCATGCCTTTATGGCGTTCCTATTACCCTATTGGGCTTGGCGTTTTTTGGTATTACTACCGTTGTTGCTCAGACAAATAGTAATCTAGTTACTGAAACTTTACCCGAAAATGCACCAGGACCTACCGCTGACGCACCTAGTGCTGCGCCAAAAAATACTGCCACTAAAACTGGCTCTGCTATAACTAGTTCGCCTGATGCAAGTGGTTTCATCATTAAAGATATTCGCTTAGAAGGTATCCAACGCGTTGAGCCAGGCACCGTGTTCAGTTATCTACCCTTACAGGTTGGCGATAAATTTACCCCTGAAAAGGGTGCAGAAGCTATTCGCGCCCTTTACGGCACCGGCTTTTTTCGCGATGTACAAATTCAAGAGCAGGGCGATATCTTAATTATTAGTGTTGATGAACGACCTACAATTAATCGCATTGAATTTACTGGGATGAAAGAATTTGATCAAGAAATTGTGCGCAAATCGTTAAAGGCTGTTGGGGTTGCCGAAGCACGTTTTTATGATAAGGCCTTAATTGATAAAGCCGAGCAAGAGCTAAAGCGCCAATATGTTAGTAAGGGTTTGTTTGCAGCCGAAGTAGTAGCCACGGTTACCCCGATGGAACGTAACCAAGTTTCGGTGTATTTCAATATTGATGAAGGCCCAGTAGCCAAAATTCAAGAAATTAATTTTATTGGTAATAAAGTTTTTAGCGAAGGCACTTTACGCGATGAAATGCAACTGAAGGCAAAAGGTTGGTTATCTTTTTATATCAATGATGATTTGTATTCAAAGCAAAAACTAACTGCCGACTTAGAAACAATTCGTTCCTATTATTTAAATCGTGGATATTTAGAGTTTTTAATCGAGTCAACTCAGGTTTCGATTACGCCAGATAAAAAAGGTATTTACTTGACCATTGGCGTCAAAGAAGGACAGCGCTTTAAGGTCAAAGACGTTAAGCTCGCCGGTGAGTTACTGGGTAAAGAAACAGAGCTTAGCAAATTATTACTACTGAAGGCTGGGGATGTCTATTCATCGGCAAAATTAGCTGAGAGTACTAAGGCTATTGCGGGCTTGTTAGGTTCTTATGGTTACGCTTTTGCTACGGTTAGTCCGCAGCCGGATATACGGCAAGATGTCAGTGAGGTTGATTTAACTTTGGTTATCGACCCTGGTCGCCGAGTATATGTCCGTCAAGTTAATGTTACCGGTAACTCGCGTACCCGCGATATTGTGATTCGCCGCGAAATACGCCAATTTGAAAGCTCTTGGTTTGATAGCGACAAAATTCAATTATCTAAAGAGCGGATTAATCGTTTAGGCTACTTTAATGAAGCTGATATCATGACTAAAGATGTGCCAGGGTCTCCTGACCAGGTGGATGTAGATGTGAAGGTAGTTGAAAAGCCAACTGGTTCAATTAGTTTGGGCGCTGGCTATTCATCGACTGAAAAAATTATTTTAACTGCAGGTATTAATCAAGAAAATGCTTTTGGTACTGGTACCGCGATTGGTTTAAATGTTTCACTAGGTAAAATTAATCAAAGCTTTGTTTTGTCGCAATACGACCCCTTCTTTACTGATGATGGTATTAGTCGATATACCGATTTGTTTTACCGTTCTTCTAAACCGCTGTATTACACGGGTGATCCAAGCTACCAAATTAAAAGTGCCGGTGGTACCTTACGTTTTGGGGTGCCTTACTCTGAGGTAGATCGAGTCTTTTTTGGTACTGCAGTTGAGGCATATCAAATTAATGCCACCACTAGTACCCCAGTGCCTTACCAAACTTATGTAACAGATTATGGGGTGGCAATTCCGGGTACCCTGACAACCTTTAACATTCCCATTACGGCCTCCTGGACCCGTGATGGGCGCGACAGCGCGTTAGTGCCTTCTGCCGGGTCTTTAATGAGCTTATCGAGCGAAGTAGGTACGCCAGTGGCAAATATGCAGTATTACCGTATTTATGGCAAATATCAGCAATACCACTCATTCTCAAAAGCCCATATTTTGGCTTTTAACTTTGAGACTGGATATAGCGAGGCTTATGGTAAATACCCCTTCCCAATTACAAAAAACTACTTCGTAGGTGGTATTGGCTCGGTCAGGGGTTACTCCCCCGGCTCCCTTGGGCCGCAGTACTTTAATCCAGATACTGGCAATTTTCAGCCTACTGGTGGCCAGTCTAAAATTGTTGCCAACCTTGAATATACCGTGCCGTTTCCTGGGTCTGGTACCGATAAAACCTTACGTGGCTTCGTTTTTACCGATGGCGGAAACGCTTTTGGCACCAACATAAACCTCGTTCTAAGGTATTCTTATGGCTTAGGTTTAGAATGGATATCTCCGTTAGGACCATTAAAATTTAGCTATGGCATACCGATCAAATCACGGCCGAATGATAATATCCAGCGTTTACAGTTCCAAATTGGTACGGCGTTTTAATCACCTTTAATTGTTTTAAGGAATACTTATGAAGCAGCGTTATTTACCGAGAGGTTTGTCGACTAGCTTATTAGCTATCTTTACTTTATTTAGCTTTGCAGTCAATGCTCAAGAGTTCCCCACCACTCGAGTTGCTGTAGTAAGTGTAGAAAAAGTATTTGGTGAATCTAATATGGCTAAGGCAACACAAAAAAAACTTGAGCTTGAGTTTGCTAAACGTCAAAATGAGTTACGTGACTCTATGCAAAAAATTAAAACTGCAGCCGAAAAATTAGATCGCGATGCGGCGGTAATGTCTGAGGCTGACCGTATTCGTAAACAACGTGAGTTAGCTGATCAAGATCGTGAACTGCAGCGTAAACAACGAGAATTTACCGAAGATTTGAACCAACGTAATTTCGAAGAGCGTGCCAAAATTGCCGAAAAGGCTAATGTGATACTGCGCCAAATTGCCGAACAACGAAAAATTGATCTAATTGTTCAAGATGCTGCTTACGTAAGCCCAAAGGTTGACATTACTGATGATGTCATCAAGGCTTTAAATAACCTCAAGTAAGTTTCATGCCCACCGCCATCGAGCTGGCTAACCAGTTTCAAGCGGAGTTAGTGGGCGAGGGCTCTGCGGAGCTAATAGGCTTAGCCCCGCTCGAGCACGCACAAGCCGAGCATATCGCTTTTCTTTCTAATCCTTTGTATCGCCCACAGGCCTTAGCGAGTTCTGCTGGTGTTTTGATTGTGAGTCGCACTGATCTCGAATTTATTCAAGCTGCAAGCACTAAACCACGCACCTTTATCGTGGCGAAAAATCCTTATGCAACGTTTGCTCGCATAGCGCAATTATTTGCGCGTAGTACTGCACATCAATACGCCCCAGGCATACATCCTCAAGCGGCGATCGATGCTTCAGCAATCGTTCCACAATCGTGCCATATTGGCCCTTTTGTGCAAATTGCTGCTGGCGTTGTGCTAGGCGAGCGAGTGACAATCGTGGGTAATACCTCGATTGGTATTGGTGTACGTATTGGTAGCGATAGTGTTTTACAGCCGATGTGTACGATTTATCATGATTGCGAAATTGGTGCGCGTTGCATCATTCATAGTAGTACGGTCATTGGGGCTGATGGCTTTGGTTTTGCACCTGATTTTTCTGCTGCTGTTGGTGAATGGGTAAAAATTCCACAAACGGGAAGGGTGGTGCTCGAGGATGATGTTGAAATTGGCTCTTCAACCACAATCGATCGCGGTGCAATGCATGAAACCCGAATTGGTATGGGCTGTAAGATTGATAATCAAGTACAAATTGGCCATAATGTGCAGATCGGCTCATATACCGTAGTGGCAGGTTGTGTGGGTATTTCGGGTAGCACGACAATTGGAAGTCATTGCATGATCGGTGGCTACGCCAGTTTTGCCGGTCACCTCACAATTGCTGATCGTACGACTATTTCGGGTGGCACCGCGATTATTCGTTCAATTATCGAGCCTGGGCAGCACTTTACTGGTGTCTATCCCTCGATGCTACATGCGTCCTGGGAGAAAAATGCGGCGATCTTGCGCGGACTAGATAAAATACGCCAACGACTGCGTTTTTTAGAGCGCGGTAAAAAACCTTCTGATAATTAAATCCTTCCCTTGAATTTCTCGACGAGTACACAATTTTTATGACCCAGCCTATTTTGATCGATATTAATCAGATTCTGAAATTACTGCCACACCGCTATCCTTTTTTATTAGTTGATCGGGTATTAGATTTGGTGCCCCGCGTCAGTATTCGGGCACTCAAAAACGTGACCATCAATGAACCTTTTTTTCAGGGACACTTTCCAGAATTGCCAGTCATGCCTGGAGTTTTAATCATTGAAGCACTCGCACAAACTGCGGCTTTACTGACATTTTCAGAAGCTCAGCAAGAGGACTCTTTATATTACTTTGCCGGCATAGATGGTGCGCGCTTTAAAAAGCCCGTAGTGCCAGGCGATCAATTAATCATGACAGCTATTTATGAGCGTGAACGAGCAGGTGTTTATAAATTTCAAGTGAGTGCAACTGTAGATGACAAACTGGTTGCCGAGGCCAACATTACTTGCGCGGTGCGTAAAAAAGGTGTTGCATGACGCAGATTCATGCGACGGCGATTGTTGATCCTCGGGCTCAAATTGGTGCCGCAGTTGAAATCGGTCCTTATGCGGTAATTGGTCCTGATGTCGTTATTGGGGCTAGCAGCAAGATTGGTTCGCATACGGTAATTGAAGGCCGAACTAGCTTAGGTGTTGAAAATGTGGTTGGTCATTTTGTAGCGCTTGGTGGTGCTCCGCAGGATATGAAATACCGCGGCGAAGCTACGCAACTGACGATTGGTGACCGGAATACAATTCGCGAATTTACCACGATTCATGTTGGAACTGCACAAGATACAGGCGTGACACGAATTGGTAATGATAATTGGATTATGGCCTATGTACATATTGCTCACGATAGTCAAATTGGCAATCACACTATTTTTGCTAGTAATGCACAAATAGCTGGTCACGTTGAGGTTGGTGATTGGGCTATCTTAGGTGGCATGACGGGGGTGCACCAGTTTGTCCGCATTGGACAACATGCTATGTTGGGTGGCGCATCGGCTTTAGTACAAGATATTCCACCTTTTGTCATTGCTGCTGGTGATAAAGCAGCGCCGCATGGCATTAATACCGAAGGCTTAAAGCGGCGCGATTTCTCAGCTGAAACCATTACGGCTTTACGTCAAGCCTACAAATTACTTTACAAAGATGGCCTTAGTTTTGAAGACGCTAAATTAGCTATTTTGGCACTATCTGCAAGTCCAGACTTAGATGCTGCTACCGTCACCCGGTTGACTGAATTTCACACTTTCATTGCCGCTTCAACGCGCGGCATTATTCGTTAGGCTTACTTTGCCAACCTTGGCATGTGTCGCAGGCGAACCCTCGGGCGACTTATTGGCGGCTTCTAGCCTGCAAGCTTTACAGCAAATACCAGCAATGGCGGGCTTATCGATATATGGTATTGGCGGCCCATTAATGCAGGCTCAGGGCTTGCAATCTTTATGGCCAATGGAGGTCTTAAGCGTGCGAGGTTATGTGGAAGCATTACAGCAACTTCCGGCAATACTGCGTCTGCGTAAGGCTCTCATTCATGATTTATTGTCGGTCAAACGGCCGGATGTTTTTTTAGGTATTGATGCCCCCGATTTTAATTTAGGGGTTGAAGAAAAATTACGTGCCGCGGGCATACCTACGGTACATTTTGTTTCTCCATCAATTTGGGCTTGGCGCGGTGGTCGAATTAAAAAAATTCAACGGGCGGTTGATCACATGCTATGTATTTTTCCTTTTGAAAAAGCCATTTATGAGGCTGCCGGTATTGAGGCTACCTATGTTGGCCATCCTTTAGCTAGCACAATACCGCTCGAGCCAAATGTTGCTGCTGCTCGAGCAAATCTCGTTAAGATCGAAAGCAGTCTAGAGCAGATTGTTAGTGCAAAGGTAATTGCGGTTTTGCCGGGTAGTCGTCATTCAGAAATTGATTTAATTGCCCCAACTTTTTTTGCGACGATGCCCGTATTAGCTCAACAACTTGAGGGTGAGAAGTCAGTTTTTATCATTCCAGTTGCGGCACCCCATTTGCGTCCGGCGCTAGAACAACTTCGCTTGCAAACCTTAGTGCAGCATCCTAGCTTACAAATTTTTTTACTTGACGGCCAAGCCGATTTGATTTTGGAAGCGGCTGATGTAGTACTGATTGCCAGTGGTACTGCTACTTTGCAGGCAGCCTTATGGAAAAAACCGATGGTCATTTCCTATCGAGTTCCGTGGCTTACAGCGCAGCTAATGAAGCGGCAGGCTTACTTGCCCTACATAGGTTTACCAAATATTTTGTGTGGTGAATTTGTGGTACCTGAATTATTACAATCACAGGCTCAACCTGCTGCACTAGCTCGCGCTTTAATTGATTGGCTGCATCATCCTGCTAAGGTAGCTGCTTTACGACAACGTTTTGAGGCCCTGCACCTTGAATTGCGTCAGCCAACAGCCTTGTTGGTTGCTCAAGTTTTAGCTGAAAAGTTATCTACGAGATGATTAATAAAAAAATGAGTATGAAATAATGAGTATTAAGAGATGAGCGCCAAAGCTATTTCTTTCTACTCAGCAACTGAAGATGGGCTGTGGGTATGTGGCGTTGATGAAGCAGGTAGAGGGCCTTTGGTAGGTGCAGTCTTAGCTGGCGCAGTAATATTAAATCCGCTAAAGCCTATTTTGGGTTTGCAAGATTCAAAAAAATTAACTCCAGCTAAACGCGATCTTTTGTATGCTGAAATTGTGCTGAAGGCCAAAGCTTGGGGAGTAGGTGAAGCCAGTGCGCAGGAAATTGATCAATTGAATATTTTGCAAGCTACGATGTTAGCGATGCAACGTGCACTAGAAAATTTAGCGCTCGCCTTGGGCGCTTGGCCTGATAAAGCCCTAATTGATGGAAACCGCTGCCCAGTTCTGCCAATTGCAGCCGAAGCAATTATTAAAGGCGATGCCAAAGAACCTGCAATTTCGGCAGCTTCGATTTTGGCTAAGGTAACCCGCGATCGACAAATGGCTCAACTCCATTTGCGCTTTCCCCAGTATGGCTTTAATCAACATATGGGTTATCCAACACCGACCCACTATGCTGCTTTAAGCGAGTTTGGTATTTGCCCTGAACACCGCCTTAGTTTTGGCCCAGTTCGTCGCGTTTTAAATGGTGAAAGAGCATGACACAATTTGGCGCTACTCAGTTTGAGATGATTAGCTCAAAAGATAATCCCCTTTTAAAGCAAATTCGATTATTGCAAGCAGTGGGGAGTAAAGGCCATAAGCATCGCTTGGCTAATGCACAGGCAGTGATTGAAGGCGTGCACTTATTGCAAACTTGGGTAGGCGATGCCAGTTTAACTACGCTACTGACCAGCGCAGCAGGGTTGGTCAATACTGAAGTTGGTAAGGCAATCGAACGACATTTGGTTTTGTGTCCACAGACCCGCTTAGTTGAGCTTAATGAAGAATTGTGGCCATTGATAAGTGAATTAGCAAATGCACCCCATTTTTTGGGTTTAATTCAGTTGCCCAATTCAATCTTGCAGCCCATTACTGAGGAATTGAAGATTAGTGGCGATGTAGTAGTTTTAGAGGGTATTCAAGATGCCGGTAATGTAGGTTCTATTTTACGAACGGCCGCAGCCACTGGCGTTAAAACAGTAATAGCTTTATCTGGCTGCGCCCACCTTTGGTCAAGCAAGGTATTGCGTGCAGCTATGGGCGCTCACCATCAACTAACTTTATATGAAGATTGGACGCCGAGTGAGCTAATTGCCCATATTGAAGCGCCACTACTAATTACCGCTGCCCAAGGTAAGACTGATTTATATACTTTGCAAGCACAGCTAAAAAACCCGGTGGTTTGGGTTTTTGGCAATGAGGGTCACGGGGTCACTGCAGCACTTCGTAGCCAAGGTCAAGTAGTTAGTATTCCGCTAAACCAGCGGGTTGAATCTTTAAATGTTGCTACTGCTGCGGCAGTCTGTTTATTTGAGACCTTCCGCGTACGTAGCGGCTAACATTGAGCATCTTTAGCGAAAGCTAGCATCTCACTTATAAGATTTTTTCTGATTTAATGGCTTGCAAAATAGTCGTTGCAATTTCTTCAATTGATTTGCTCGTGGTAGTAATCCACGGAATCGATTCACGTCGCATCATTGCAGTTGCTTCATTGATTTCATAGCGGCAATTTTCTAATTTGGCGTAATTACTTCCCGGTCGCCTTTCATTACGAATTTCTGATAAGCGCTCGGGATCAATCATGAGGCCAAAGATTTTTGGCTGAAAATCGCGTAAATCTTGCGGCAATTTACCGCGCTCAAAATCTTCTGGAATAAGCGGGTAGTTAGCTGCTTTTAAGCCATATTGCATAGCCAGATAAAGACTGGTTGGGGTTTTGCCAACCCTCGAAACACCCACCAAAATAACGTCTGCAGCTGCTAAATTTTGGTTTGATTGGCCATCATCATGTGCTAACGAGTAATTAATCGCTTCAATACGATTTTTATAAGCATCGGTATCGGCATTATGGTGCAGACGATTTATTGCATGGGTTGATTTTTGTCCGAGTAAGAGCTCTAGGGGCACGACAAAGGTTTGAAACATATCGAGCACCAAGCCTTCTGCCTTGGCCACAATGCTGTTCATTTCGGGATTCACTAGGGTAGTAAAGATAATGGGTTTGAACCCCTTATCTTGACAGGCCTGATTAATTGTTTCTAAGGCTTTATAGGCCTTTTCTGGGCTATCGACAAAGGGAATGCGGATTTGCTTAAAGCTTAGTTCAAACTGCGCCAAAATTGACTGACTGAAGTTTTCGGCAGTAATGCCCGTACCGTCTGAGACGATAAAAACAAGTCTAGCAGGATTTGTCATAGGAGCGGGATGATTTGGGTCAATTTTGAGAGATTGGGCCATTAGGCGCACTACAATAGCAATTAACGAAGTATGCCGCATTTTATGCTGGCCGCTAAACCATTTTCTTTATCTTTTGCGAGTGTATTTATGTCCAACCAACAAACTGTAGCCCATGCGGGTGATGCTTATATATTACCTTTTGAGCAATTGAGAATGACCGATGTTGAATCGGTTGGTGGTAAAAATGCCTCATTAGGCGAAATGATTTCACAATTAGCTAGCGCAGGGGTACGTGTACCTACTGGCTTTGCTACCACTGCGTTAGCCTTCCGTGATTTTTTAAACCACAATCAGTTGACAGAGCGCATTCAGCAGCGTTTATTGAATTTAAATATTGATGATGTGCGGGCTTTAGCACAAGCGGGTGCTGAAATACGGCGCTGGATTGAAGAGGCGCCATTGCAACCGCGGCTCGAAGCAGAAATCCGTCAAGCCTTTACTCAGTTAGATGCATCAGACCAAGGGTCTTTTGCGGTACGCTCTTCAGCAACCGCCGAAGATTTGCCAGATGCCTCATTTGCTGGTCAGCAAGAAACTTTTTTGAATATAGCTGGCATCGATGATGTATTACACAAAATTCGTATTGTTTTTGCTTCTCTGTACAACGATCGCGCCATTTCGTATCGCGTGCATAAAGGTTTTGCCCATGCTGAAGTGGCCTTGTCAGCGGGTATACAGCGCATGGTGCGTTCCGACTTAGGTGCTGCTGGAGTGATGTTTACGCTGGATACGGAATCGGGGTTTGCCGATGTCGTGTTTATTACCTCGAGTTATGGTTTGGGCGAAACCGTGGTGCAGGGAGCAGTTAATCCGGATGAGTTTTATGTTTTTAAAACTACTTTAGTACAAAATAAAAGCGCCATTATTCGCCGTTCATTAGGGTCTAAATTAATTCAAATGGAATTTGCTCCTGTGGGCTCTGCCGAGCGCGTAATCACCAGCGATGTTGCCCCTGAAAAACGAAATCGCTTTTCCTTGGAAGATGCCGATATTACTGAGCTTGCTAAGTTTGCCGTCATTATTGAAAAGCACTACGGCAGACCAATGGATATCGAGTGGGGTAAAGATGGCAAAGATGGCTTGCTTTATATTTTGCAGGCCCGCCCAGAGACCGTAAAAAGTCAGGCAGTGGGTCAGGTTGAAATGCGTTATAAGTTAAAGGGTAGCTCGAAGGTATTAGCAAAGGGTCGGGCCATTGGTCAAAAAATTGGCGCTGGTCCAGTCCGCATTATTCGTGATGCGAGCGAAATGGATCGTGTTCAACCAGGTGATGTTTTAGTGGCCGATATGACCGATCCTAACTGGGAGCCAGTAATGAAGCGGGCTGCCGCTATCATTACCAATCGTGGTGGCCGAACCTGTCATGCCGCTATCATTGCGCGCGAATTGGGTGTGCCAGCCGTAGTGGGCTGTGGTGATGCTACTGATTTACTGCAGGAAGGCGCGGTGGTTACGGTTTCTTGTGCTGAAGGTGATGAAGGACATATTTATGATGGCCTGATTGAAACTGAAGTGACTGAAGTATCGCGCGGTGTCTTGCCAGAAATTCCGGTAAAAATTACGATGAATATTGGTAATCCACAATTGGCATTCGACTTTTGTCAAATTCCCAATAGTGGCGTGGGTCTGGCTCGCCTAGAATTTATTATTAATAACTACATTGGTGTGCACCCCCGTGCTGTTTTAGAGTATCCCAATATTGATGCCGATTTAAAGCGGGCAGTAGAAAGTGTAGCCCGAGGTTACGCTAGCCCGCGCGCTTTTTATGAAGATAAATTGGTCGAAGGGGTGGCAACGATCGCTGCTGCTTTTTATCCTAAATCGGTTATTGTGCGCTTATCCGACTTTAAGTCGAATGAGTACAAGAAATTGATTGGTGGATCGCGTTACGAGCCCGATGAAGAAAATCCGATGTTAGGCTTTCGCGGTGCATCGCGTTATGTCTCAGCCGATTTTGGTGAGGCCTTTGCTTTAGAGTGTGCGGCACTGAAGCGCGTGCGCGAAGACATGGGATTAGATAACGTTGAGATTATGGTGCCCTTTGTGCGCACTACAAAACAGGCCGAGCGGGTCATCGACATGATGGCTAAACTGGGTCTTAAACGTGGCGAAAAAGGGTTGCGCTTAATTATGATGTGTGAGGTGCCCTCAAACGCTATTTTGGCCAACGAATTTTTAGTCTATTTTGATGGTTTTTCAATTGGTTCAAACGATTTAACTCAATTGACTCTTGGGCTGGATCGTGACTCAGGCATGGAGCTCTTAGCAGTTGATTTCGATGAGCGCGATCCGGCTGTCACTTTTATGATTGAGCGCGCCATTGATGCTTGCCGAAAGCAAAATAAATATGTCGGTATTTGTGGTCAAGGCCCTTCTGACCATCCTGATTTTGCTAAGTGGTTGGTAGAAAAGGGTATTACTTCAATTTCGTTGAACCCAGATAGTGTCGTGCAAACTTGGGAAATATTGGCAAAATAATTTTGACTAAAGCGCCCCTTAAGGGCTGAACTGGGGGGTCTACAGTTTACTAATGCACAAGTTTGGTGCTAAACAAGCTTTTCAACTAAAACGCTAGTGATTGGTCGACTTTAAGTCTAAGATCGGCTTAAGAGAGGTCACCGCGGGCTATTCGAGCCTTTTCTCGCACCCAGTCACGTTCTTTTTCTGTGGCGCGCTTGTCATGCTGCTTTTTCCCCTTGGCTAGGCCAATTTCACATTTCACATTACCTTTGGAAAAATGGAGGTTAACAGGCACCAAGGTATAACCCTTTTGGTCAACCTTGCCAATTAACTTACGGATTTCAAGGGCGTTAAGGAGTAATTTGCGGGTTCGGGTGGGGTCAGCCAGCACATGGGTAGAAGTGGAGCTAAGGGGGCTAATATGCGCACCAATGAGAAATAGCTCGGCTTTACGTATCACCACATACGCTTCTTTAATTTGTGCCCGGCCAGCACGAATCGCTTTTACTTCCCAGCCTTCTAAAGCTAGCCCAGCCTCAAAGCGTTCCTCGATAAAATAATCAAAGAAGGCTTTTTTGTTATCAACGATACTCATGGTTTATCTAGTGATTTTTCTTACTTAATTATGGCAGACGTCTACAAGACCGTTTTAATTAACCAATCTGTTGAGCGGATGTTCGACTTAGTGACCGATGTGGCAAGTTACCCTGAATTCCTGCCGTGGTGTGGTGGGGTGGAAATCTTTGAGCAGACTGAGACCATTTTAGACGCCAAAATAAGCATTCAATTTAAAGGGATTAAACAATATTTTCATACCCGTAATGTGAATCATCGCCCCGAAACCATCGACATGGTTTTTGTAGATGGGCCATTTCGACATTTTTCTGGTCAGTGGAACTTTATTGCCTTACGTGAAGATGCATGCAAAGTTGAATTTAAGCTACATTGGGAATTTAAAAATGCCTTGCTCGATAAAATTATTGGCCCAGTTTTTGCCCATATTGCTGGCACCTTTGTTGATCGTTTTGTAATGCGGGCTGAAAGTCTGTATGGCTAAGGGATTAGATTTATGGCTTTGTGATGCTAGGGCTAGCGCTAGTTTACCTCTTGGTGGTGGCTCGCCGATTATTACTCCCCTACATTTACCTTTACCAGCAGGGGCGGTGGCAACCATTGGTATGGCTTTAATGCGGGCTGGCCTGGCAAGTGGCCCTGATGATCCAGTCTTTAGTCGCAAGGGTTGTATTGGTGTCTTTGGTAAGCGTAAAGAGTGGCAAAGCCCCATTTATGATGGCGATCGGATTGAGTTATATGGCCCCTTATTGATTGATCCTAAGGCTGTTAGGCGTAAAAAAGCTAATCAGAATCGTGATAGTGAATTAAAGGCCACAGCCCTTGCTCGGCAGGCGCGTCGTGAGGCCAAGCAGCGATAAGTCTATAATCTGATTTTGCGACTAGGGGTTTTGTATGCGACTCATCCAAAAAGCACTCACTTTTGACGACGTGCTCCTTGTGCCTGCTTATTCAGCGGTATTGCCAAGAGATGCGAGTTTAGTGAGTCGTTTAACCCGAGATATCTCCCTCAACATCCCCTTGGTTTCGGCCGCCATGGATACCGTTACCGAAGGTCGTTTAGCCATTGCCATGGCAAGTGAAGGTGGCATTGGCATCATCCATAAAAATTTGAAGCCAGCCGAGCAGGCCCGTGAAGTGGCCAAAGTGAAGCGCTATGAGTCAGGTGTTTTGCGTGACCCTATCACCATTGGACCAGAAGTTACCGTGCGTGAAGTGATTCAGTTATCGCGTGATCATGGCTTTTCTGGTTTTCCAGTTCTGCAAGGTAAAACGGTCGTTGGCATTATCACCAATCGTGATTTGCGCTTTGAAGAAGAGCTCGATGCACCCGTGAAAGCCAAAATGACCCCCCGCGATCGGCTTGTAACTGTAAGCGAAGATGCAACCCTAGAAGACGCTAAGCGCCTAATGAATAAATATCGCCTTGAACGCGTTTTGGTGGTCAATGAAGCTTTTGAATTGCGTGGCCTAATTACGGTTAAAGATATTTTAAAAGCCACCGAGCATCCCAATGCATGTAAAGATAGTGAAGGTAAGTTGCGCGTCGGGGCTGCTGTTGGGGTTGGTCCTGATAACGACGAGCGTGTGGAGTTATTGATTCGAGCAGGAGTAGACCTAATTGTGGTGGATACCGCTCATGGTCATAGTCAAGGGGTACTTGATCGAGTCAAGTGGGTAAAGAAAAACTATCCGCAAGTGCAAGTCATCGGCGGCAATATCGCTACAGCCGATGCCGCTAAAGCACTTTTAGAAGCTGGCGCTGATGGTGTTAAGGTAGGCATTGGCCCAGGCTCAATTTGCACCACTCGGATTGTCGCGGGTGTTGGTGTTCCCCAAATTACGGCTATCGTCAATGTTGCGCTTGCCCTTAAAGGTAGCGGCGTGCCTTTAATTGCCGATGGCGGTGTGCGCTATTCGGGCGATGTGGCGAAAGCCTTGGCTGCTGGGGCAGATTCAGTGATGATGGGCGGCATGTTGGCCGGTACCGAAGAAGCGCCAGGCGAAGTCTTTTTATATCAAGGGCGTTCGTATAAGAGTTATCGCGGCATGGGTTCTTTGGGGGCGATGACCGATGGCGCAGCTGACCGTTATTTCCAAGAAGATATTAATGCTGCTAATGCCGATAAACTTGTACCCGAAGGTATCGAAGGCCAAGTTCCTTATAAGGGCAGTGTGCTTACCATCTTGCATCAGCTCACTGGTGGTATTCGCTCCTCAATGGGATATTGCGGTTGTAAAACGATTGCCGAGTTACATGAAAAAGCCAATTTTGTAGAAATTACTTCAGCGGGCGTGCGGGAATCGCATGTGCATGATGTCAAGATTACAAAGGAAGCGCCTAATTATCATATTGATTAATATTAACTGCTGTGCACGCTAAGATTCTTATTCTTGATTTTGGTTCACAAGTAACCCAACTGATTGCGCGTCGTGTGCGCGAAGCTAAGGTCTATTGCGAAATTCATCCTTACGATTGCGATCCTGAACTGATTCGGCGTTTAGTAGAGCAAGATGACTGTAAGGGCATTATTCTTTCGGGCGGCCCAAATTCAGTTACTAGCAATGCAAGCCCCCGAGCTCCACAAATTGTTTTTGAATTAGGCGTGCCAGTACTTGGCATTTGTTATGGCATGCAAACCATGGCCGAACAATTAGGCGGTGCTGTTGCCTCGGCCGAGACGCTCGGTAAAGCACGAGAATTTGGTTACGCAGAAGTTAGGGCACATGGTCATACAGCACTGTTAAAAGGGATCGAAGATTTTTCAACTGCCGATGGTCATGGCATGCTGAAAGTTTGGATGAGTCATGGCGATTCGGTAACGAGCATGCCGCCTAGCTTTAAATTAATAGCCTCAACTGCTTCATGTCCCATTGCTGGTATGGCCGATGAAGCCAAGCATTTTTATGGCTTTCAGTTTCACCCTGAAGTAACCCATACACTTCAAGGCGAGGCTATTTTGCAGCGTTTTGTGCGTGATATTTGTCATTGCCCAGGAGATTGGGTGATGGGCGATTATATTAGCGAGGCCATAGCGCATATTCGTGAACAAGTGGGAAGTGATGAGGTAATTTTAGGTTTATCAGGTGGGGTCGACTCGAGCGTTGCTGCTGCATTAATTCATCGTGCAATTGGTAATCAACTTACTTGTGTATTTGTCGATCATGGTTTGCTTCGCCTCAATGAAGGTGAAATGGTGATGGCAATGTTTGCCCGTAATTTAGGCGTGAAGGTGATTCGGGTAAATGCAGCTGAACAATTTATGGCGCAGTTAGCAGGCGTAAGTGATCCTGAAATGAAACGCAAAATTATTGGCAAAGAATTTATCGACGTATTCCAAGCCGAATCAGCTCAAATTAAAAATGCCAAGTGGTTAGCGCAGGGTACTATTTATCCTGATGTGATCGAGTCTGCTGGTAAAGGGAAAAAAGGTACCCACACCATTAAGAGTCATCACAATGTGGGCGGCTTGCCAGACGATATGCACTTGAAATTACTCGAGCCCTTGCGCGAATTATTTAAAGATGAGGTACGCGAGTTGGGTATGGCGCTAGGTCTACCACGTGAAATGGTCTATCGCCATCCCTTTCCAGGACCGGGTTTAGGAGTACGGATCTTAGGTGAAGTGAAAGCAGAATACGCCGACTTACTGCGCCGTGCCGATGCAATTTTTATTGAAGAGCTGCGCAATACGATTGACGAAGTCACCGGTAAATCATGGTACGACTTAACTAGTCAAGCCTTTGCGGTATTTCTGCCAGTAAAGTCGGTGGGGGTGATGGGCGATGGCCGCACTTATGAATATGTTGTAGCTTTACGAGCAGTACAAACTCAAGATTTTATGACTGCACATTGGGCACATTTGCCCCATGAATTACTTGGCACGGTATCTAACCGCATTATTAATGAGGTGCGTGGAATTAATCGCGTGGTATTTGATATTAGTGGCAAGCCACCCGCAACAATTGAGTGGGAATAGGATTTATTTGCTTCATCAAGCACTTATTCAGACTTTATTTGTACGCCCTTAACAATTGGTGCAAACCTAATTAAATCCCCCTTAATTTGCTCGCCAAATTTTTCAGGGCTCCCTGGGGTTGGGGTGATGCCCATCGCTAATAGCCTAGCCTTACCTTCCGGCGAGTTCAAAATCTCATTTAAGGCTTGATTTAATTTAGTCAGAATGGGTTTTGGCGTTTTTGCTGGTGCTAATAAGCCTACCCAATCATCTATTTCAAAGTCTTTGATGCCAGATTCGGTAAAGGTGGGCACATCCGGTAGACTTGGACTTCTTTTTGCGCTAGAGACTGCAATGGCTTTAATGCGCCCAGACTTAACATATTGATTAGCACCAGCAACAGCTGTGTACACCAAGGGAATGTTGCCTCCCAATAAATCAATCAAGGCCTGACCACCTCCTTTATAGGGCACATGAACTAAATTAGCGCCGGTTTTTTGCTTAAGCAATTCGCCCGCAATATGCGGTGTTCCTCCAGCACCAGAGGTGCCATACGATAAGCCATTAGGATCTTTTTTAGAGATTGCAATTACATCGGCTAAGGTTTTGCCTTGGAAATCATTGTTGGCCACCACAATCAAAATAGCATCGCCAATTTTGCCAATAGGAGCAAAATCTTTCACGCTATCAAAAGGAATTTTGTCAAAAAGCGACGGGTTGATCGATAAAGTGCCTGCATAACCTAAGAGCAGGGTATAGCCGTCTGGCTCAGCAGAGGCAACCATTTGTGCACCGATATTGCCCGATGCTCCGGGGCGATTATCGGCAATAACTTGCTGCCCCAACTTTAAAGAAAGTTGTTCTGCAATATAGCGTCCTGAGGTATCTGTCACCCCACCAGGCGTGAAGGGAATAATGAGCCGTATGGGTCGATTAGGGTAATTTGTTTGCGCATGAGAAGTAAGAGAAAAAATAAATATTCCAACTAAAATTCCATGCAATAGGTATTTATACAATTTCATTTTAGACTCCTCAACTCGTTTCTACAAAACGTTTTTCAAATTCCCAAACATCTTTAAAGCCCATCAATTCAGAGAGCTCACCAAAGTCATATAAGTCGACTGGATTATTTATTGACGATCCTGATTCTTTAAAGTGCTCATAAACCTTAGTCATTGCTTGGACTGAGGCTAACAAAGCTGTTACTGGAAAGATTGCAAGCTTAAATCCACATTGCTCTAATTCTAATTTTGTCAAAATAGGAGTACGACCCTTTTCGACCATATTGGCAACTAAAGGATGATTTGGAAAAGTTTCGCCGATGCGTCTTATTTCGATTTGGTTTTCAGGAGATTCAATAAATAAAATATCTGCCCCAGCACGAGCATAGGCCTCACCCCTTTTTAGAGCCTCATCTAAACCTAAAGTTGTTCTCGCATCAGTTCTGGCAATGATTTTAAATTGAGGATCGATCCTTGAGGCAACTGCAACCTCAATTTTTTTAACCATATCAGCCATCGCTATGACTCGTCTTCCTGGTGTATGGCCACATTTTTTGGGAAACTCTTGATCTTCTAGCTGAATTGCTACAGCGCCGGCCGCCTCATATCCTCGAACTGTATGCCTAACATTTAATAAGCCGCCATATCCCGTATCGCCATCGGCAATTAGCGGTGTCTTAGCCATACCTGCCATTGCAGTAACTCTGCCAACCATTTCGGTATAGGTGGCTAAGCCTGCATCAGGAAGACCCATAAGGGACGCTACAGTACCATAGCCTGTCATATAAAGTGCATCAAAGCCCATGCGGTCTGCCAATCTGAGTGAGACCATTTCAAACACTCCTGGGGCAATAATTAAGCCAGGGCTAGCTAATCTTTGATTAAATTTTGCTCTTTGAGAATGCATATCGACCCTATTGAATTGATCTTATTAAATTATCACTTTATGAATAGTAACTCTAGTTTAAAAGGTATGAAATTGTTTATCATGTGGCATTAGAAATCATTTAATTCACAAACTGGAGCAATCGATGCCTTTTACACGCCGCCTTTTTATGCTATCTGCCGCTTTGGCCCCCTTTGGCTGTGGTTCAATGGGGTTTTTGCGTGGCACCGCAGTTGCCGCCCCAAACCCCATGCCTGCAGTACGTCAACCGCAGGTTGGACAAGAATGGTCTTATTTACAGCGAGATATGTTTAATGGCAATACGCTAGGCACCTTAACTGAACGGGTGCAATCGGTAGGCTCGCAAATTGTGATTGCTCGTTCAATGGACACCAGTGCTGCAACATCCAATACGAGCACTGGGGCATTTGGCGCGATCATGAAAGATATTAATCAAATCAATGAACCAATAGGTTCAATGGCTAATGAAGTACAAGGCCCGTGGGGTACTTTTTTGGCTAACCCCAATTGGAAGACCTTACTGCTATTTAATCCTGGTGTGCCTGCATGGCCCCAGCAGTTAAATGCATCATGGAGCAAGCAAACCGATACCAAATACCAAGTTGGTGGATATGCTGGATATACCTTTTCTTGGGAAGAATATATGAGCGCTAGTGGGTGGGAAACCATCACGGTTCCAGCAGGCACATTTACAGCACTAAAGTTTAGTAGCTTAGTCAATTACATTAGTCCTGATGCCAATAGAATAAATAGTATTTGGCGAGAAACATGCTGGTTTGCCCCACAAATTGGGCGTTGGGTAGCGCGGGAATCATCAGGATCTTATATGTTGATTGGTGTAATGCAATCACCATTTTTAGAAAACGAATATTCTTGGCAGCTCTCTTCTTGGAAATAAATTTACAGCGACGTGTTTGTTTAATTACCTTAGGCGCATTGCCTAGCGCTTGTCTTACCCCCATTCCATATCCGGCTTCAACTCCAGGGGTAGTGCCAGTAATTGCGCCGCAAATGCGCCCGCCAAAATTGGGGCAACAATGGGTTTACGCTGTTCGCAATATTTTTAACCAAGAGACGCTTGATACAGTTACCGAAACGATTGTGCAATTAGGCGAGCAAATTCGTATTGCGCGTAACTCGCAAAAATTTGGTCCACTTGCCGATGAAATTCAAGGCCCATGGGGCAAGATTATTCAAGATCCCCATTGGCAGCCCGCACAAAAATTTATTCGACCATTACCTGTGTGGCCTGAAAAGCTTGAGCTTGGCTGGTCTGGTTTTTTTCGTGATCGGTATCAAGTACTGGGTTATCCCGATGCTGATTTTGCGTGGCAGGTGACTATTTCTGCAATTGCTTGGGAAAAAATTCGTACTCCTGCCGGATCTTTTTTAGCTTTGAAATATAGCAGCGACTCGCCTTATTTTGAAAGTAATGATGTTTCGCGTTTTGCGAGTTTGCGCAATGAAGAAACTTGGTTAGTACCAGAAATTGGACGCTGGGCAATTCGTCGTAGTATGGGGCGTTATTTATTGGGAGGCATGAGTTGGTCTGGCTCTTTTTGGGAAGATTATTTAGAGTGGGAATTACAGTCATGGAAGTAAATTTTTCACTAGCCAAGCTACTCTCTCAGCAATTCAACTAATGTATAGCGTTAAAGAAATTTTTCTTACCTTGCAGGGTGAGGGCGCTCAAGCTGGGCGCGCCGCTGTATTTTGCCGTTTCTCGGGTTGTAATTTGTGGAGCGGCAGAGAAGAAGATCGTGCTACTGCCATTTGTCAATTTTGTGATACCGATTTTGTTGGCGTCGATGGTATAGGTGGTGGAAAATTTGCTACTGCAACTGATTTAGCTGCTGCGATTACTGCAGCCTGGCTAGATACAAATGCTGGTAGTAACTATCGCTATGTAGTTTTTACTGGCGGTGAACCAGCCTTGCAACTCGATAGTGCCTTGCTAGATGCCTTACATAAGTACCATTTTGAAATTGCGATTGAAACCAATGGCACTTTACCATTGCCTGCAGGTATCGATTGGGTTTGTGTGAGCCCAAAAATTGGCGCCGATTTAGTGATCAAGCAGGCTGATGAAATTAAATTAGCGATTCCGCAAATTGGTCATACTCAGCTAGAGTTAATCTTGAAACGATTTGAAGGAATGGATTACCGTCATCGTTTTTTGCAACCCATTGATGGTTTCGAGCGTGATGCCAATACGGCCTTAGCGGTTCAGCTTTGTCAAAAAAGACCCTTATGGCGTTTAAGCCTACAAACCCATAAATATATTGGGATGCCTTAATATTGGACCTATGATAACAATTACACGGCGACTAGAATTCGATGCAGGCCACCGTATTCCGAATCACGATGGGCAATGCGCCCATCTTCATGGGCATCGTTACGCCTTAGAGATCACCATAGCCGGTGAAGTTTTACAGCATTCTGGATCGCCTAATGATGGAATGGTGCTTGATTTTGGTGATATCAAGCGTCTGGCGCAAGAAAATTTAGTGAGTAAATGGGACCATGCTTTTTTGGTAGCCAAAGAAGATCAGCGGGTAGTAACTTTTTTAGAGAGCATGCCTAACCATAAAACTGTGATCTTAGATCAGGTGCCTACCGTAGAAAATTTAGCACAAATTGCTTTTGCTATCCTAGAGCCTATTTTTAGGGCCGCTTTTCAAGAGCGGTTGTTTTTAGCTGCGATTCGTTTATATGAAACACCCAATTGTTGGGCTGATGTATTAAGTAAAACCGCTGTGAAGGTGTAATTTGATGAGCGCAATAAAATGAACATCACATTAGGTCAATTAGAAAACCAGTATGAGCAAGCACATTCTGCTGATAGTAATTTTATGTCTCTAGCTATTGAACAAGCCCAGTTGGCAGCTATACAGGGCGAGGTACCAGTAGGCGCCGTGTTGGTGAGGGATGGCATGGTCCTCGCCAGCGGCTTTAATCAACCGCTTACCAAGCATGATCCTAGTGCTCATGCTGAGATGAATGTATTGCGTTTAGCGGCAGCTCAGCTAGGTAACTATCGCTTGCCTGGAACCACTCTCTATGTCACTCTTGAGCCTTGTGTAATGTGTTGTGGAGCGATACTACATGCGCGTGTCGAGCGCGTAGTTTATGGTGCAGCAGATCCCAAAACAGGAGCAGCCGGTAGCGTGCTCAATGTATTTGCTGTACCGCAAATTAATCATCAGACCACTGTAACTGGTGGGGTCTTAGGTGATACTTGTGGCCAGTTGTTACGAACTTTTTTTCAGGCGCGGCGTTAATGCACATTCATCTTATTGCTCCCTCTGGCGCCGCTTTAGATCAGCGCAGCCCAAGCAATGCAGTGCACTACTTGGGTGAGCAAGGCATTACATGCGGTAATTTGGCTTGTATCAAACGAGTGCATCAACGCTTTGCAGGTACCGATGCCGAGCGTTTAGCTGAAATCAATGCTCTTACTGAGCTTGATGCTGACACGATTGTGATGGCAATGCGCGGTGGTTATGGTTTACAGCGCATTTTGGCAGGTATTCAATGGCTAGAACTTGCAAATGTAGTGAAGCGCGGCCTACAAATTTGTGGCCATAGTGACTTCACCGCTGTTCAATTAGGCTTGTTAGCTAAAACGGGCGCAATTAGCTTAGCCGGCCCGATGCTCAATTACGATTTTGGTCGACTTAATCAAGCAGGCGAGCCACTGGTGCCTAATGCCTTCATGTGGCAGCATTTTCAGCGAGCCATTAAAGATCGCCAATTAAATTGCCAAGTGCTAGAGTCGCAGGCTTACTTAGGAAATCAGGTTAATTCTGTAGAGGCTCATGGCTTGTTATGGGGCGGTAATCTTACGATTTTGTCTACCCTAATGGGCAGTGAGTTTATGCCCAATGCTGCACAAACGAAGGGCGGTATTTTATTTCTAGAAGATATCAACGAGCACCCATATCGACTAGAGCGGATGTTGATTCAATTACTAGAGGCTGACGTATTGGCGCAGCAGAGCGCAATTTTGTTGGGCAACTTTTCTGGCTATCACTTACTTGATAATGATCGTGGCTACGACTTAACTGCTGCTATTACATGGTTGCGAGAGCGTTTGCCAAATTCAATTCCAATTTTGACAGGCTTACCTTTTGGTCATTGTCCAGAAAAGCTTACCTTGCCTGTTGGAGCACAGGCTAATTTGACTGCAAATTTACACGGGTTTAGCCTACAAGCGCATTGGTAAGCATTCTTGAATAAGCAGAATAAGTAGTCTAAACTTCGGCACTACTTAAATGAAAGTCGGCTTTGTTATCTTGTGCAAGAGTAGTCTTGAGCTCTGGCAAAGCAAGCGCTAATTTTTCTTTTAGTGTCCATGGTGGGTTCACAATTAACATGCCGCTCGCTTGCAAGCGCCGCTCACCCGGAACATTGGCAACCCGTAACTCTGCTTGTAACCAAGGCCTTGAGTAGCTCGCCAGCACCTTTTTTAAGCGATCTACTAGAGCAATGGATTCACGCCGCGGCAATATCGGATACCAAAGGGCGAAACAACCAGTAGCAAAACGCTGCAACCCTTCAGCAAGCGTTGTTTCAAGCAGGCGATAATCATTTTTATCTTCATAAGCAGGGTCTATTAAAATCAAGCCTCTGCGCCCTGGTGGCGGTAATAATGCTTTAAGCCCACTAAAGCCATTGCTGGCATAAACATCAATTTGTTTGGCATTGGGTAGTTGCGCTACATTGCCTTGCAAAATAAGAATTTCTTTAGGATGCAATTCAAATAGTTTGAGGCGATCTTGTGGTCTTAATAATCGAGCTAAAATAAAAGGTGAGCCTGGATATATAGATAAGTGCCCAGTTTGATTTTCGAATTGAACTTGCCGTAGTAAGTTTTCAAAAGATGGCGTCACTTTGGTGGCGAAACGTTCAATACCTAATTGCGCCTCTTTGCTTATTTGCGCAAAACCATCCTGTAAGTTATAAATGCCAGCACCAGCATGCGTATCAATAAATGTAATCGCCCCTGGTTTTTCTTGCAGGTAGTGAATCAGCTCAATAAGAACAAGATGCTTCAAAATATCAGCATGACTACCTGCATGAAAAGCATGGCGATAGCTAAACATAGCAATGCATGATGAACAAACGAATAATTAGGTAGACGTTTTTTGGCGGAGGCCAAAAACGATCAGGGTGAGTAAAATAAAAATTACCCCAAGATTTTGTAAATAATGGTTTTCCGCGAAATCGATAGATGAATTTAGCAAAATATAGATGGTAACAAGGCCGCCAAGTGCAATAAAGCGCGGCCACCAGCCAGTGGCTAGTAATTGCTTGCTAGCTATTTTATCGGCTAGATAGGCGCCAATGAGGCCACACCAAAAGCCTAAACCTGCCGCCACCAAAACATCACTCAGCCAATGCACACCGATGGCGCTGCGTGAAATACCGACAAAGGTGGCAAACAAAAATAAAAGTAATAGGGCCTTGCGGTACGCTTGCTTAGCGCAGAAAAAAATTGCTGTAGCTACAGCAAAAGCAGTTAGTGTATGACCCGATGGCATCGAGTTTGTTAGCAATATTTCGCCATAGCGAAAAAAACTGCCTTCAACCAGTACACCAGAGGGGCGGGGTAAATTCAGCAGGGGCTTCAGGGTAGAACTGATTACCGCCGTTAAGACCCCAGCAAAAATCCCAGCACTCAAAACTCGAGGCGCGAGGATTAATAGCGGAAAGGCAATAGCAAAGAGCCCCCAGCCATTACCTAAGAACGTAAATGCAGCCCAAGCCCAGTTCGGTAGAATTTGAGTTGCTTCATTGAGGGCTAAAAATGAACTGACCTGTTGGTTGGTGAAAAATAAACTAAGCCCCAACGCAATGGGAAGGAGGGGCAAAAGCCAAAACAGCGGCCGGGGTGCGCGATTAATCGGTGGCATCCAGTTGTACTGTGACCTTGACCATAACTTCTGCAACACTAATGGCTTGCATACAGACGTTATCCTGACATGGGGTTTTACGGTGGTTGGCAGCGCTCACGCAAGGCGAGCAAGCAAGTTGTGCGGTAATTGCAATTGAGCGACCCAGCGACCCATATAAAGCTGGAGTTTCGGGGCCAAAAAGGACGACCGTGCGTAATTGCGTTACAGAAGAAAAATGGCCTGGACCAGAATCATTGGTGACCATTACTTTAGCAAGTGTGTATAAGGCGGGTAGTTCACTAAAACGAACTTTGCCGGCGAAGTTAATAGCGCGCGCTACCTTTGCTTGAAGGCGAATGGCTTCAACATAAGCAATTTCATTTGCAGAGCCTGTAATAAGGATGAGGTCCTTGGGCCAACGCGCATGAATACTGGCAATGAGTTCGGCAAAACGGTGTGGAGCCCAGCGCCGCTGGGGCAGTAAATCACTGGCATTGGGATTAATCAGGATCACGCGTTGTGATACCGGGTCAAATGGTATTGCCATTTGTTCGGCCAAATCGAATATACGTTGTTGCACTGCCTGTAAATCACTTGGCTCAATCTTAGCTTGCTCTATACGTATTTCAGCATCAGGAATGGCGATTTTGCTAAAAGGGATTTCGATGGTATTTGCAAAAGCCGCGTGTACTAAAGAAATAAAATTCTTGGCAATATGAATATGAGGGTTGTAATGTACCTTGCGCGTAAGCATCGTACCACGCCATAAACCTTCACCATGAAAAATATGGTAGCCAACTCGCCGTTGCGCGCCACACAGGCCAGTTAAGAGAGCAGTAAAGCGGGAAAATAATTCTAGATCAATCACCGTATCAATTCTCTGACGCCGTGCTTGCCATAAAAATGTCACTGAATCACGCATCAGGCTAAACAAGCCAGTTGCATCAATTGTAAAGATATTTTCTGGTTTAACGGTGTTAAGTAAACTGAGGCTAGCGCGATTACTTTTAAAAATGAGAAAGTAAATTTCGGCACCGCGAGCTTGGGCTTGACGCATGGCTGGGTCAACCAAAATTGCACTACCCATTTCTGATAATTCTATAAAAAGTAATTTGCGGGGCTGCTGCAGGGCAGGCTTGAAAAACCCTTGCAGACGATCGAGCACAGCAACCACAGGGCTTATTAAGGCACACAGGGGTACCCCAAGCCAATGGTCAATGCTGCGCATGGTGTTAACGCTAATACTCATTGGTTTGCCGCTTTATTTAAATTTTAATAGGGGATAAAGGCCGGGCAACGCACAGAGCGCAGAAAAAGCCCCGAAACTAACTGAAGCCAAGACCGTTAAGGATGGATCAACACCCCACAGCACCAGAACAGAGGACAGCGTTGCTTCACGTAAACCCCAGCCAGAAATACTAATCGGTAGCATCAGCAATAAGCTCAGGGCAGGCAAGCCAATCATCAAAGCTTCAATTGGCACTGCTGCGCCATAAGCCTTTAGACAGCAACTGAGCGCAACGATGTTCAAGCAGTGAATTCCAATTGAGAAAGTAACTTGTGCAATTGTTACCGGAAAGCCGAAGGCAAAACGAATGCCAGGTAAGGTAGCTATCATCCGAAAGCGTGCCAAGATTTTTTCTAAGAGTCTTAGGCTTGGACCCCAAATTAAAATCAATGCACCAATCAGGCCTGCAGACAACATCACCGCAAGTACCCCGTAGCCTAATTCAACTCCCCAACTGGCTAGAGTAGCACCGCCTAATACTAAACCAATTCCACCTAATAAATTGTTACCAGCTAAGCCTAGGATGCGATCAATTAAAGTCATCGCAAAGCCCAGACGTAACTTTGGAGTAGCGTGGCCTAAATCAACTTCGTGATGCAATTCTTCATCAAGCTCTTTTTTGCCACCAACTTTATCGTCGGCGGTAAGGTGGCTTCCCGTTACAGCGCGATAACTATCTCCACCTAAGGTACTAGGCAAACCTTGATTAATTAAGGTGCCCGCAAAATACAGTTTGATGTAAGCAAAAACACTGCCTTCAAAACCCACTTTGCGCATGAGCAGGGCCCAGCGAATGCCACCGCAGGTAAAGGCCAAAAGAATGGCCAGCACTGCCCCAATGAACCAGATGGGCTGCATTTTTAACTCGGTGGTAAACAGGGCGTGCCAGTCGATGCCGCTAGTGGCTTTCCACAGTAGCGCAATAGATAGCAAAATGCGAATTGTGGGCCAACTTCGTTTAAGAATGGTTTTCCAGCCCGAATGATGGGCTGCCTTAGCGGGCAGATTTTTGCTCATAGGCGTAAGGATAATGCTTTGGGGTTCCAACCTTGGCAAAAACTGAACTCAAATTGAGCTAAATGCTGGCTAAAGCGGTCAATCGAAAGGGTTTCTAAGGAATCACACGAGTTAAAATAGCCCCGTGGATCGCTAGGATTTAGAGGCGGATTAAAGGGCATTCCCGACCAATTCACCAAAATAACGCTGGATTGTGGTGGCAATGGACCAAACCACAGATCAAATTGGTCTTCGCGTTGATCAAGCACAAAAATAGGTAATGGGGCGCTATACCAAGCTAAGCGGCTAGCGAGAGTCCAGTTTTGGACTGCGGTACCCGTAGCTTGTTTTACTTGGGCAAGTTGACTTGCTCGAGCGCCAGCCAACTTCCAGCCATAGAGATCAGCGATGGGATTATTGGCTAAATTACTTATTGCTAAGCCGCCGATAAAGACCAAGCCGAAGCCTAACAAGCAAAGCAATAGTTGCACTCCTGCGCAAATGCTTAGCAGCCATCGATAAGACTGTAACCAGAGTGCTGCTAGGCCGATTCCGGCAAATGGAGCTAAACAAAACCAGGCGGGGCTAGTCCAGTGAGGTAGGCCTCCGCCTGCAGATAAAATGGCAAAGAGCGTAAACGGCAAGAGAAAAAAAGCCAACAAGCTAAGCAGTTGGGGTTTGGCAAGCGCAACAAAGTAGCGTATGAAGATGAAGCCACCGAGCGGCAGCAAAACACCGTAAGCAAGTAATTGAACACCAAAAAATCGGCCAATGCCTAGCCAAGACCATGCACCGCCTCCACCATGATTTAGCTGATACTGAAAAGAAATCCAAGCGTGTGCCCAGTTCCACAAAATAGTTGGGCTAATTGCTAGGAGCGCAAGCAGCACTGCCAACCAAAAACCAGGCTGATGTAACCAGGCCTTGCGTGGTGCAAGTAAAAAAACCAAGGCAAGTGCTACAGCACTAACGACTGCAGTGTATTTACTAAGGCCCGCTAAGCCGAGTACCAACCCCATTAGTAGCCATTGCCAAGTTTGCAAGGTATAAGCTTGTTGTAACCACCGAATTGCAAGCCACAGTAAGGTTAAGACCAGCGGAGTTAAGAGTGAATCGGGCAATAGGCCAACCGCTAATACATGGGGTAGAGGTGCTAAGACGATCGCTATGAGTGCGGCAAAACTGGCGAGCGGTTTTGTTGGTAATTGCCGTGCCTTTAAGCCTTTGGCTTTGGTTTCTAAATATGCACTTAAATCGTTGGTAATGCAGTACACCAAAGCACAGGAAATTAGCCAAAGTATTTCGGGGATGAAGCGGATCACGCCTTCGTTTGCATTGAGGATAACCAAAGGCCATTGAATCCAGCCGACTAAAGGTGGGTGATCAAAGTAACTCCAGGCTAAGTGTTTGGCATATAAGGCGTAGTGCGCTTCGTCTACCGAAAATTCAATAGTAAAGCCCAGCACCAAATGAATTAGTGCGCCAATGAGTACGCCATACAAAGCCCAGCGGCCTATGGTTGAAGAAGGCAAGAGTGAAGTCAAACTGATTTTGTCATGATCCTTGTCATACTTCTTTACTACGCTAAATTTTGTAAATACACTTTAAATAATGCTTGGGTACCAGAGCGGCCAAGCCCTTGGGTAATTAAGAGGTCATACAGCTTTTTAGCTTGTTGTAAGCCAGGTAGGTTAAGACCCATTTGTGCAGATTCAGTAATTGAAATTCCCAGATCTTTGACTAAATGTTCAATCATGAAACCAGGGGCAAAATCGTCTTGGACCATCTTAGGTCCCAACATATTTAATTGGGTGCTACTGGCTGCGCCACTGCCAATCACTTTAAGAACCGCTAAAGGATCGAGCCCAGCCTTCTTGGCGAAGGAGAGGCCTTCACAGACCCCCATAATAGTTGAGGCAATTACAATTTGATTGCATAACTTGGTGTATTGACCTGAACCAGCCGGCCCTAAAAGGGCAATGTTGTTGCCCATCAATTGAAATAAGGGCAATACTTTTTCATAAGCATTTGCATCACCGCCAACCATAATCGATAACTTGGCATCGCGGGCACCTATATCGCCACCTGAAACAGGTGCATCGAGACAAGCAAGCCCTTTTTTAAGACCAGCTGCTGCAATTTGTACCGCTAAGGCGGGGCTTGAGGTGGTCATATCAATGGCAATACTACCGCTACGCGCATTAGCCAAAATGCCATTAGGGCCCAAATAGGTTTCTTCCACATCGCGGGGATAGCCAATAATCGTAATAATCACATCGGCTTGCGCCGCTAATTCTGCGGGAGAACTTGCCCAAGTAGCGCCGCGTGCAATTAAACCAGCGGCCTTTTCTTTGGTGCGATTAAATACTTGTACTGGGTAGCCGCCAGCCAATAAATGCCCAGCCATGCTGCTACCCATAATGCCAGTGCCAATAAAGCCAATTTTGTTGAGTGTCGAACTAGCGCTGCTTGCCGAGGTATTTGTCATGATCGATTCTTTAATAAGGTGGGTAGGTTAAAGGGGGGATAAATCAGGGTAAAAATACTTAAAGGGTGATTTTAGACTGGTCGGCGCTTAATCTCTGGGACAATTCCAGCTTATGAAGTTCGCCACCTTCTTTTACTGTCTAGTCATGACTACAGCGCTTTTTGGTATTGCTGCATGTAGCGGCCCTATTTTGGTCTCTTCAGGCAAAGAACCTGGTGAGTTGCTAAACCAAGAACAGCAAGATCCCCAAGAAACAGTCCAAAAATTTTCAACGCAAATTGGCCAAGCAGGCCTTCCTAAAGGCTGGCAGTTTTATCGTTTAGCACCTTATAAAAAAAATACCGTCTACCGCCTAGAGAATTATCAGGGCAGAACAGTCTTAAGTGCTAATGCGCAGTCAGCTGCTTCGGGTTTGGCCGTGAAGCTCAAACCACAATCACCCAAAAATACCTGGTTGCAATGGGAGTGGAAGGCAGCCGGCTCAATACCAGGCGCCGATAATACCGAGCGGGCTAGCGATGATGCACCCCTGCGCATTTTGGTTGCATTTGATGGTAATAAATCAAAATTACCCTTAAAAGATCGGCTGGCCTTTGAAATAGCTAGCTTAATTAGTGGCCAAGAAATGCCTTACGCAACCCTGATGTATATCTGGGCTGGAAAAGGGGAGGTGGATAGCATCATTACAAATGCTAACTCAGCTCGTATCAAAATGATCGTAGTTGATTCTGGGTGGGAAGCGGTAGGAGAGTGGCGCAAACACCAGCGTGATTTAACCGCAGATTACAAAGCAGCCTATGGCGAAGCTCCTGGAAACCTAATTGGCGTAGGAATTTTGACCGATACGGATAACACCCGCTCGGAGGTAAAAGCGTTTTATGGGGATATCGAGATTATGCGCCGCAGTAGTAAGCCCTAAAGCAGTAATGCATAGCTTTTAAGGAGAAGCTTTATTACTGACTGAGTAACTTCCTATAGAATGAGCCGAGAAATGCAAGAGCCGAGTAATCGTTGCCGTAAATATTGCCTGCCAAGCAAAGGAACCTAATTCATGTTTTTTAGCAAATTAATGCCTCACGATGGCAATTTTTTCGAGTTGTTTAATGAACATGCAAATCATATTCTTGCTGCCTCGGAAGCGTTTTTAAAATTTATTGAAAATTACAGCGATGAAGCTTTGCGATTGCAGTACTCGCAGGAAGTGGATAAGGCTGAGAATGCTGCCGATAATGTGGTGAAAGAAGTAAATCGCCAGTTACATAAAACCTTTATTACGCCGATCGATCGAGATCAAATTTTTTCCTTAACAAATACTATGGACGATGTAGCAGATTTAATTCAGAACGCTACTGAGGCGATGTACTTGTATGATGTAAAGCAAATGACTGCCGAAATGTTACGCATGGCTGAAATTTGCACGCAATGTTGTGGGCGAGTAAAAAATGCGATTGCTGCCTTAAAAATGATTTCTGATCCAGAAGTTGCAAAAGGCGCCCTAAAAACTTGTGAAGAGATTGACCGCCTTGAGTCTGACGCTGATCGCTTGCTTTCTACCGCAATTGCTAAATTGTTTCGTGAAGAAATTGAGGTGCGTGAGCTGATTAAATTTCAGCGTATTTATGAGTTATTAGAAGAGGCTACTGATAAATGTGAGGATGTAGCTAATTTAGTTGAAGGCATCGTGCTTGAAAACTCTTAATTCTTTTGCTTCCAAGGTAGATTAATTTGCTTGCGCTCGAGCTTGCTTTTTGGGTAGTGGTATTGCTAGTCGTGTTAGCACTCATGTTTGATTTTATGAATGGTTTTCACGATGCTGCCAATTCGATAGCGACGGTGGTTTCTACTGGGGTATTAAAACCACATCAAGCAGTAATGTTTGCTGCCTTCTTTAATTTTATAGCCATCGCAGTTTTTCAGCTTAGTGTTGCCGCTACTGTTGGCAAAGGTATTGTTGATCCTACTACGATTGATTTACATGTGATCTTTGGCGCTTTAGTGAGTGCGATTATTTGGAATGTTGTGACTTGGTATTACGGGATTCCATCTAGCTCTTCTCATGCCCTCATTGGTGGTTTAGTTGGCGCTACCTTACCTAAAGCAGGGTTAGACGGTTTAGTGTGGAGCGGTATCCTGAAAACGGTGGCCTTTATTGTGATTTCACCTTTTCTTGGTTTTTTATTTGGTTCGCTAATGATGTTGGTGGTGTTTTGGTTGTGCCGAAAGCAAACACCTTCGCGAACCGATCGCTGGTTTAGGCGTTTACAATTAGTATCCGCAGGGGCTTATAGTTTGGGGCACGGTGGCAATGATTCCCAAAAAACCATCGGTATTATTTGGTTAATGCTGATTATTACTGGTTATATTGACGTGAGCGCCACTGCGCCACCTTATTGGATTATCTTATCCTGTTATTTTGCTATTGCCTTTGGCACGATGTTTGGCGGGTGGCGTATCGTCCGAACGATGGGTCAAAAGCTCACTAAATTAAAACCAGTAGGTGGATTTTGCGCTGAAACTGGTGGTGCAATAACTCTTTTTCTAGCTACTGGCTTAGGGATTCCTGTCTCGACTACCCATACTATTGCTGGGGCTATTGTTGGCGTTGGATCCACCCAAAGGGCGAGTGCAGTACGCTGGGGCATTGCCAAGAATATTATTTGGGCCTGGATTTTCACTATTCCAGCTACCGCTATGATGGCGACCCTTGTCTATTACCTCAGCTTATTATTGTTTTAAATTAATTTAATTAGGAGAATGCATTGGCAGTTACTGTAGAAGCAGTTCAAGAGGCCTTGAAGCAAGTTATCGATCCCAATACTAAAGTTGATTTAGTGACGGGTAAATGTATTCGTAATTTACGTGTGGCTGAGGGTGAGGTTAGTTTTGAGATCGTCTTGGCTTATCCAGCTAAAAGCCAGTTTGAGATGATCCGTCAATTGGCGATGAGCGCGGTGAGCGCGATTGCTGGCGTGACCAAAGTTAACCTTACGATCGCTAGCAATATTGTGGCCCATGCGGTACAGCGTGGCGTCAAGTTATTGCCAGGTGTAAAAAATATCATTGCCATTGCAAGCGGTAAAGGCGGGGTAGGTAAGTCGACTACAGCAGTTAACCTAGCGTTAGCTTTAGCTGCCGAAGGCGCCCAAGTGGGCATTTTAGACGCTGATATTTATGGCCCCAGCCAGCCAATGTTATTGGGCATTCAGGGGCGCCCTGAATCGCTTGAGGCAAATACCATTGAACCCATGATGGGACATGGTATTCAAGCAAGTTCAATTGGCTTTTTAATTGATGCCGATAACCCCATGGTGTGGCGCGGCCCAATGGTTACTTCAGCACTCGAGCAACTATTGAATCAAACCCGTTGGCGTGAGCTCGATTATTTAATTGTCGATATGCCTCCAGGTACAGGTGATATTCAGTTAACACTTGCACAAAAAGTGCCGGTAACCGGGGCGGTCATTATTACAACGCCACAAGATATCGCTTTGCTAGATGCCCGCAAGGGTCTCAAGATGTTTGAGAAGGTCAGCATTCCGATTGTTGGCGTGATTGAAAATATGAGCACCTATATTTGCCCCAAGTGTGGCAACGAAGAGCATGTATTTGGTACTGGTGGTGGACAAAAAATGTGCAGTGATTACAAGGTCGACTTTCTCGGGGCATTGCCTTTAAATCTATCGATTCGTGAAGATGCAGATGCCGGTATGCCAACGGTAATCGCTAATCCGGATGGGCCTATTAGTGCAATTTATAAAAATATGGCACGCCAAATTGCCATTCGGGTGGGTACTTTGGCAAAAGATATGAGTAGCAAGTTTCCTAATATTGTGGTGCAAAATACTTAAGCCAATAAAGCTTAATTAATCCACCTAAACCAATAAACCGCCGCTGAATTTTAAAAACTGTTTAGCAGCAGCAGTTTGTGGATTATTAAAAAACTCTGCAGGGGTTCCACATTCAACAATTTGACCTTTGGCCATAAAAATAATGTAATTGGCTAAACGTTGCACTTGCGCTAGTTGGTGTGAAGAGAAAATGACACTCGTTTTTTCTTTACCGAGCATGCGAATTAATTCTTCTACTTGTTCAGTAGCGGTAGGGTCTAAATTAGCAGTTGGTTCATCAAGCAAAACAAGTTGCGGCTTTAGTAGGCGAGCTCGACCAATACATAATTTTTGCCGTTCTCCGGCTGATAATTTTTTAGCTGGGGCTTGCGCTAAGTGCGCTAAGCCAATTTCCTGCAACATCTCGTCAACGGCGCCCGCTTGCGGTGGGTAAGGTGAATCGCTGACTAAATTTAAATTAGTGCGTACCGAAGCTCTAATCATTGGGGTGTGGTGTAACACCAGTGCGCTACGTAATGCGCTATTGGAATTTTGCAGTGGCATGGTGATGCAACCTTGCTGGGGCCGCACAATGCCATGCAGAGCTTTTAATAGAGTTGTTTTACCGGCACCATTGGCGCCAATGCAAGCTACAATTCCGACACAGGGAATATCAGCACTTGAAATATCTAAAATAGTTCTATTATCTAAAATAAGTTGTAAATCGCGTATTTGTATCATTGACTTATCCATAGCGTTGCTCGGCACTATGGCGAATGAGATAGGTGATTAAATTGGCACCGATGACTAACGACATCAGTACCAAGCCCAAGGCTAAGGCAAGTGGTAAATCGCCTTTACTTGTCTCAAGGGCAATTGCAGTGGTCATGGTACGGGTATGGTGATCAATATTTCCACCTACAATCATCACTGCACCAATTTCAGAAATGGCACGGGCTAAGCCAGCGAGCAAGACAATTGATAGCGAAAAGCGACAATCCCAGATTAGCCATTTGAGACGAGGTAGCCAAGCAAGTTGTAGAGCTGAAAAAGATTCGCGGTGGTGAATCCAGGCATCTTCTATTAGTTGGCGACTGAGTGCGGCAATTAAGGGTGTAGTGAGACAAAATTGCGCCAGAATCATACCCTTAATGGTAAAAAGCCAACCCCAATTACCAATCGGCCCAGTATGCGACAGCAATAAATAAACCACGACTCCCACAACTACAGTAGGCACACCCATGAGGCTATTTACAATCACAATGAGTATTTTTCTCCCAGGAAAAGACTCGGTAGCGAGTAATGCACCAAGAGGAAGGCCGACCAAGCACCCAAGCAAAAGAGCACTAAAACTCACTTGTAATGACACCCGCACAATACCAAGAATGCCGCTATCAGGCTGGCCAAGCAGAAGAAGGGCGTCGTTAATAGCTGAAAGCATGAAATAGGTTTTTACTGCAAGGATTCATAAATAAAGGGTATTAAGGGTAGAAATACCTAAGCATTGATTCTAGCAAGTTGGGCCATAAACGTCATGATTGACGAATCGATCGGCTAATTCGTATTGAATCGTAGCATTAACGGGGGATTAGCGACGCTTAGAGGGAGCGGTGGATAGGGTTGGATAGCGTGGGTAAAAGTACTTAGCAGTGGCAAAATGGGGGCATTCTATTTATCGGGGGTATGAAGGTCAATATGGCTGAAGTAATCTGTCTTTGCAATGGCATTTGGGATGTGGATTTACGCGAATATCTTGATGCACATCCAATTGCTTCAATTGAAGAGTTGCGTGAGCAGGCTTCTATTTGTAATAAATGTTTGCAGTGCGAAGATTTAGTTGCCAGCGAGGTTTACGCTGCTCGTCTACGGCGCCAAAATGCCACAGGAACAGCTTGAAAAATCAACGCCTGCGGGTCGTGACGATAAATATGCATAAGGGGGTATCTGCCTTACATCTGCACCCAACGATTTATGGCTTACGCCAAAAAATGCGCGCTCAACATGCCGACTTAATTTTTCTGCAAGAATTACAACAAGAACATCGCGGTCGAGCAAAGCGCTATGGGTGGTGGCCCCATCATGATTTAACTCATTTCTTAACAGCGGGTTTTTGGCGCCATTGGCATTATGGTAAAAATGTTGAATATCAAGATGGTCACCATGGCAATGCTATTTTCTCGCAATACCCTTTGCAAAAGGGTCTTAATTACGATATTTCTGCCTATCGTTTTGAGCGAAGAGGTTTGTTGCATAGTCAGATACAACTTTCACCACAGTCTTCAGTGATCCATTGTTTTTGTGTGCACTTAGCCTTATTCCAACGCGGTCGTGAGCGACAACTGGCAGAAATTATCAGCTATATAAATCAATTAACTGCAGGCGCACCGACTATTGTGGCAGGCGACTTTAATGACTGGCGTAATCGACTAAGTGAGCCGATGCGAACCGCTGGTTTTAGCGAAGTATTTGAGGTGTTAACTGGTTTACCAGCCAAAACATTTCCCAGTATGAAACCAGTTTTGCCAATGGACCGAATTTATGTGCGCGGTCTCAAGGTACTCTCAGCCGAATTACTGCATGATTGGGAAAAATTATCTGACCACTTAGGTATTGCGACTGAATTGGAGTTGACATGATTTATTTTTATCAAGCGATACAGCATTTTTACGGAGATTATTTTCTTGTTTTTACGGTCTTGCATTTTATTGCAGTTGCCTGTATTGGCCTGCATTTAATTTGGGTACGCCGTAAGGTCAGTGTCGCCTTAGCTTGGCTTGGCGTAGTTCTTATTTTTCCTTTCTTAGGTTTAATTGTCTACTTCTTGATCGGTGGTAAATCGATTGGTCGTGATTATATGGATAGAGTTGCAGGAATGAAAGATGCACTACAGCAGCAATTAAATGCTGGATTTTGTTTTTATAAGGCCGACCATGATCAATTACCCTTTGAGGCAAAAGCCTTAAGTGACCTCGCGGCTGCGAACTGGGGTTCGCCCGTTGTTGCAGGTAACGCAATTGATTTGTTAACTGATTCTTTAACTATTTTGTCTCACTTTATTACTGATATTAATGCTGCAAAAAAATCATTACACTTGGAGTTTTATATTTGGGCAATTGGAGGTGATGCAGATAGGGTGGCTGAAGCATTAATTCGAGCAGCGCAACGGGGCCTTGAATGTAAAGTTTTGGTTGATTCATTGGGTAGTAAAAATTGGCTTAATTCAGACTGGCCTAAACAGTTACAGGCAGCTGGAATTGAAGTGGTTGCCGCTTTACCAATTCGTTTTGGTAACTTTCAATTTCGACGAGTTGACTTGCGTTTGCATCGTAAAATTTTTGTGATCGATGAAGTCATTGCCTGGACTGGGAGTATGAATTTAGTTGATCCTCGTACTTTTAAGCAAGATGCGAAAGTAGGTGAATGGGTTGACGCGATGTTACGCGTAGAGGGACCGGTCGTTTCTGAATTTGAAACTACTTTTCAACTAGATTGGTCTGTTTGTAATCCTCAACTGACGCAATTTTATCCGCGGCCATTGCAGCGGCAGCATTTAGCTGGCACCATCTTGGCACAAAAATTATCGACTGGGCCTATTGCTCGCGACGATATTTTGTATCAATGCATTCTGTCGGCCTTAATTGATGCGCGCGAAAGTTTAATTATTACCACGCCTTATTTTGGTGCCGACGATGGTTTAATGCAGGCCTTAATGGCCTCAGCACATCGCGGAGTAGAGGTTACTTTAATCGTACCTAGAAAAAATGACTCTAAATTAGTGGCATTAAGTAGCCGCAGCTATTATGAGGAGTTAATGGCAGCTGGCGTGCGCATTGCTGAATTTAAAGGCGGCTTATTACACACCAAGAGTTTACTGATTGATCAGCGCATTGCAATGTTTGGTTCAGTTAATTTTGATATGCGAAGCTTGCATCTCAATTTTGAAATTAGTTTACTAATATATAACTCTGAATTTTGTAAGCGTTTAGATAATCTGCTGCAAACGTATATTCAAAAATCGATTTTTGTTGACCCAATTACTTGGTCCAAGCGCAGCCGTCTACAAAGGCTGAAAGAAAATGCTGCATACTTAATATCGCCCCTACTCTAGGGGTAGTATTCAAAGGGCCCTGAAGGCGTAGTGAGGGCCTTAGTGAGGAGTGCGCTGAGATATGTACTGCGGATGGTTAGGCTGGAAAGATTAAATTGTGCCAGCTTGGCGCAGCGTACTAATTTCATGCTGCGATAAGCCTAATTCTTGCAAGATAGTAGTGGTGTGTTCCCCCACTCTGGGTATTGGACCCATGCGATAGTCATAGGCATTATTTATGCCAGGGGGAATGAGTGCGGGCATCGTACCGCTTTCACTTTCTACGTTGGCCCAGCGTTGCCGAGCAGCTAGTTGTTGGTGTTGCCACAAGCCAGCCATATCGTTCAGTTTTGCGTTGGCTATTTGGGCCTGATCAAGCCTAGTAATCACTTGTTGGCTATTGAGTGGCCGAAAGGTTTCTAAAATAATTTGTTCAAGAGCTGCACGGTTCTCATTGCGCTGGGTATTACTATTAAAGCGCGGATCAATAGCTAGCGCTTCATTAAGTAGAACCTGTCGGCAAAATTGCAACCATTCCCGCTCATTTTGTAAACCTAACATCACCGTCTTCCCATCCCCCGCCAGAAATGGGCCGTATGGATAAATCGTGGCGTGCGAGGCTGCGTTGCGTGGGGGTGGAGTAGCTTCGTCCATCGCGTAATAAAGCGGAAAACTCATCCACTCACTTAAACATTCCAGCATCGAGATATCAATACAAGAGCCAAGACCAGTTTTTTCCCGCAATAGTAGCGCCGCTAAAATATTAGAATAGGCATACATACCCGCGGCAATATCCGCAATCGAGTTACCCGCTTTACTGGGCTGATCTGGTGTACCCGTAACGGATAAAAAGCCAGCTTCACTTTGAATTAATAGGTCGTAGGCTTTTTTATCGCGATAGGGACCATTATTACCATAACCAGAAACATCGCAATAAATTAACCGTGGATTTACTTTTTGTAAATTATCGGCACTAAGACCCATGCGCGTTGCAGCTCCGGGAGCTAAGTTTTGTACAAAGATGTCTGCGGTTTGTAGTAGCTTATGGAGAATCTCTAAGGCAGCAGCTTGTTTTAAGTCAAGGGTTAGGCTTTCTTTGGAGCGATTAACCCAAACAAAATGGGATGATATGCCCTTAGCCCGGGTATCGTAAGCACGTGCAAAGTCGCCTAAACCAGGGCGCTCAATCTTAATTACGCGGGCGCCTAAGTCGGCCAGCTGACGTGTGCAAAAAGGCGCAGCAATCACATGCTCTAAGGTGACGACTGTGATGCCATCGAGGGGCCTTGGGGCGCTCGCTACTTTACTCGTGTTAGGTTGAGGGGTAGACATTAGAATGAACGAGGCAAACCAAGAACATGCTCAGCAATATAAGCATAAATTAAGTTAGTTGAAATAGGCGCAACTTGATAGAGACGAGTTTCACGAAATTTACGTTCAATATCGTATTCACTGGCAAAGCCAAAGCCACCAAAGGTTTGAATGCACATATTGGCAGCCTCCCAGGAGGCTTTTGCCGCTAGATATTTCGCCATATTGGCTTCAGCACCACAAGCAGCTCCAGCATCAAACAGCGTACAGGCTTTAAAGCGCATTAAATTGGCGGCTTCAGTTTCAATATAACTTTCTGCTAGCGGAAATTGAATGCCCTGATTTTTACCAATGGGGCGATCAAAGACGATACGTTCATTGGCATAGCGACGCGCGCGGTCAATAAACCAGTACGCATCGCCGATGCACTCAGCGGCAATTAAGGCGCGCTCAGCATTTAGCCCATCGAGAATATATTTAAAGCCTTGACCTTCAGTACCAATTAAATTTTCTGCAGGAATCGCCAAGTTATCAAAAAATACCTCATTGGTTTCATGATTCACCATATTACTAATTGGGCGCACCTCCATACCATGGCCAATTGCATCGGCCAAGTTAACGATAAAAATCGACATGCCTTCTGATTTCTTTTTTACTTCAGCCAGGGGAGTGGTGCGTGCCAATAAAATCATTAAGTCGGAATGTTGAATGCGAGAAATCCAGACCTTTTGCCCATGAATAAAATACTGATCCCCTTTTTTCACTGCCATGGTTTTTAGTTTAGTAGTGTCGGTGCCTGTGCTGGGCTCAGTAACCGCCATACTTTGCAAGCGTAGTTCACCCGCAGCAATTTTGGGTAAGTAAAGTTTTTTTTGCGCTTCAGAGCCATGTCTTAATAGGGTACCCATGTTGTACATTTGTCCATGACAGGATCCTGCATTACCCCCAGAAAAATTAATTTCTTCCATGATGACTGATGCTTCTGCTAGCCCTAGGCCTGAGCCACCATATTCTTCCGGAATGAGGGCGGATAGCCAGCCTGCATCGGTCAGGGTTTTGACAAAGAGCTCAGGATAGGCGCGTTGATGATCAACGGTTTGCCAATAAGCCGAATCAAATTGTCCGCAAATTGCTCGCAGGGCTTCACGGATAGCTTGATATTGGTCGGGCTGGGGAATGATAGGGTTCATGATTTGAGGCGTTTAGTTTGAGACGCAATTAAAATAGCTAGATTAATCGTATGCTACCTCTAGCATAATCGAATTGTTTATTTAGCTGTTACCAATGAAGGGTAAGCCATGCGTCAAATTCTGGCAGGAATTAAGGTGTTGGAGTTAGGGCAATTAATCGCCGGGCCTTTTGCCGCCAAAACTCTAGCTGATTTTGGTGCCGAGATTATTAAAATTGAGGCGCCGGGTGAGGGCGACCCCTTGCGAAAATGGCGGATGTTATATGAAGGCACTTCGGTCTGGTGGCAAGCACAGTCGCGCAATAAAGAGTCAGTGTGTCTCGATTTACGCGTGCCGGAAGGTCAAGCAATTGCCCGCAGTTTGGCCCTAGAGGCAGATGTTCTAGTAGAAAACTTTCGCCCTGGAACTCTTGAAAAGTGGGGCTTGGGTTGGGAAGAATTGCATCGCCTTAATCCGCGTTTAATCATGTTGCGCATTTCAGGGTATGGTCAAGATGGTCCGCGGCGCGATGAGCCTGGTTTTGCAGCAATTGGTGAGGCAATGGCAGGGTTGCGCTATATCACTGGTGAGCCTGGCGGCGTACCAGTAAGGGCGGGCATCTCTTTGGGCGATACGATCGCAGGCCTACATGGTGCTATGGGCGTTTTATTGGCGCTTTACGAGCGCGATGCGCGGGGTGGTGAAGGACAAATGATTGATGTGGCATTGTATGAATCTGTATTTAATTTAACCGAAAGCTTGCTGCCAGAATATTCCGTTTTTGGTGCAGTTCGACAGCCTGCTGGCGGTGCTTTACCAGGCATTGCCCCTTCAAATGCCTATCCCTGTGCTGATGGTCAATATATTTTAATTGCGGGTAATGGCGACTCTATTTTTAAACGCTTAATGGGTTTAATTGGACGCGCCGATTTGGCTGATGACCCCGCCTTAGCTCGCAATGATGGTAGAGCTAAACGAGCCGCTGAAATTGATGCAGCAATCGCCAAGTGGACACGTCATTTGAAACTCGAAGTCTTGTTAAAGCGCTTATTAAGTGCAGAAGTACCAGCTGGCCGAATTTATACCGCACAAGATATTGCTAGCGATGCACATTATGCCGCGCGCGGAGCAATCACCACCATTGAATCTGCCGATGGTTTGTCAGTGGCTATGCCAGCTATTTTTCCGAAGTTATCGCGCAATCCTGGCGCGATTCGCCAACGTGCACCTACCCTAGGCGAACATACCGATACCGTTTTACTTGCTGCCGGTATTACTCAAGCACAAATAACCAGCTTACGATTAGCTGGAGTTATTGCTTAATGGCAGAAATTCTCCAGCAATTATTACAATGGGTGCAGTTACCTGAAGTTGGCTTAAGTGCTTTGTTTATTACTGCATTTGCTTCAGCAACTTTAATTCCATTTGGCTCAGAACCAATTTTGTTTGGCTATATTAGTCTGCGACCCGAGATGTATTGGGTAGCTATCGGCGTGGCAACCTTAGGCAATACTTTAGGCGGCATGCTTGATTGGTGGATGGGTTTAGTGGCGCGTAATGCTTATGAATCTTTAAAGGGGCCAACCCATTACCGTCTTGAAAAGTGGCTTGAACGAAGTGGCCCGAAGTTGTTGTTATTAGCTTGGTTGCCAGGCATTGGCGACCCCCTCTGCTTAGTTGCTGGATGGATGCGGTTGGCATGGCTACCTTGTCTCATCTATATGGCAATTGGAAAGCTATTACGTTTTATAACCTTAACTTGGTTGTTAGCTGAAATTCCTCTGCAATATTGGCATCAATTGGCCGAATGGTTGCATTTACCAGTTTTACATTAAATTGAGAGTCGCCGGCAAAGACTGTTAGCAACTATTGCTCTTGAGTACTTTTTAAACTGCGCAATATTTTTGCTGAATTTCATCGTTAGCTAATAAGCCTTGCGCAGTACCTTCGAAGACAATTTCACCTTGATCAATGATATAGGCTCGATCTGAAATCGAGAGGGCTTTCTGAACATTTTGTTCAACTAATAAAATAGTAATGCCTTGGCTGCGCATGCGGACAAATAATTCAAACATTTCTTCGACTAAAACTGGCATGATGCCTTCAGATGGCTCATCGAGCAAAATCATTTTTGGTTTAGCAATCATGGCTCTAGCAATCGCGAGCATTTGTTGTTCACCACCCGATAGTGAGCTGCCATCTTGATTTAAACGCTCTTTAAGACGCGGAAATGTTTCGGCGATTTCATCAACTAAGGCGTGTAAATCGCCACGCGATTTTTTCGCGATCACGCCGAGCTCAAGATTTTCTTTGACTGTTAAGCCCGGCACAATGCGCCTATCTTCAGGAACGTAAGCTAAACCAAGGTGGTAGCGAAGGTGTGCTGGTTGTGCTAGAAAAGAAACGCCATCAAGCAAAGCAGTGCCACTGCGTTTCTCGATTAAACCCATTAAGGTACGCAGAGTGGTTGTTTTACCAGCCCCATTACGACCCATGAGCGTCACTATTTCACCGCGGTGAATTTCAAGAGAAATACCTTGAATCACGTGGCTTTGGTCATACCAAGCATTAAGCTTTTCAACTTTGAACATTATTAGCTCTGACCCAAATAAACACGTCGCACCTCAGCATTACTCTGAATTTCTTCGGGGCTGCCCTCGGCCAAAAATTCGCCATGATGTAAAACAATAATACGTTGGCAAAGACCCATAATTAACTTCATTTTGTGCTCAACCAAAATGACGGTACGCTCAGTAGCTAAGGTGCGAATTAAATCCATCATTACCAGCGTTTCTTCAGGTGACATGCCAGCAGTTGGCTCATCTAATAATAATAAGCTGGGGTTACAGGCTAAGGCCATGGCAATTTCAAGGGCACGTTGTTGGCCGTGCGCTAAATCACCTGCCTTACGATCACGTAATTTTTCTAAATTAACTCGCCGCAGTAGTTCTTCGGCGACGGCAATGGGATCAGGATAACTTTGTGCATTTTTCAAGAAATTAAAACGAGATACCTCCATTTGGGCTGCAACCCGAACATTTTCATGTACGCTAAGTTTTTTAAAAACATTGGTAATTTGAAAACTTTTTGAAATTCCCAGTCGCGGAAATTCGTATTGTTGCTGTCCTGTAATGTTGTCACCATTAAATATAATTTCGCCACCTGAGGGGGGAAAGGCGCCACTAAGAAGATTAAAAAAAGTGCTTTTACCAGCGCCATTAGGGCCAATAATGGCCGTTAAAGATCCTGCTGTAAAACTTGCTGAAACATCATTCAGTGCCCGAAACTTACCAAAGTACATGGTGAGATTGCGGGCCTCAAGGATTGTGGTGTGCGGTAAAAGACTCATTTTGAATTTTTTGAAAGCGGTAATTTATGCAAAATGCTGCCCCAAATTCCTTGCGGGAAAAAGAGTACAAAAAACATAAAGATAAGGCCCACGACCAACATCCAGTGGGTCGTGAAACTAGTAATTACATCTTCAAGATATAACATGACAGCAGCGCCAATAAAGGGCCCAAAGAACGTGCCCATGCCACCTAAAATACTCATCATTACGGCTTGACCCGATTGCAAGTAATGCAAAGAGTCGATTGGCACAATCGACAGATGCAAAGCACGTAGCGAACCTGCTAAGCCACAAATTCCGGCGGACAAAATAAATACTAATAACTTAGTACGGGCGACATTAAATCCGCAGGCAGCAGCTCTTTTTTCATTTTCGCGAATCGCCTCCATTACTGCCCCAAGTGGTGAATTTAAAATTCGCGAGATGAACCAAATAGCTGCCAACACAAATAGAAAAATAAAATAGTACTTAGTGACTGGATTAAGAAAATCGACCGTAAAGCCAAAGACCGAAAAGGCTTCTACCTTCACCCCCCGCAAGCCATTTTCCCCACCGGTAAGGCTTTCGGCTTTATAAAAAATGTAATAAATAATTTGCCCTAAGGCAAGGGTCACCATTGAAAAATAGATACCGCGAGTACGAATCGCTAAAAAGCCCATTACCAAGCCACCTAGGGCCGCTCCCAGTACACCAATAAGTATGGCAACGCCCCAAGGCAGGGAAAAATGGACCATGCTAATGCCAGTTAGGTAGCCCCCCATACCCAAAAATGCGCCATGACCAAAAGAGAGCATCCCCATATAACCAAACAACAAATTAAAGCCCATGGCAAATAAGCCAAACACTAAAATATTAATTGCTAGCGCTTCGTAGGGCATGACGAAGGGCAGAATCATTAAAGCAATTGCAACCGATAGTACGCGGTGACGTGCAAGAGCATTCGTTATATTAGCTAGCGTGGAAGGTGAAGGTTTCATTGGCAGCTTTTTCTAACCCATTAATCCAGCCTTACCAAACAGACCTTGCGGACGAATGATAAGCACTACAGCCATTAAGACAAAGATGGATAGTTCGGCTAATTCTGGCGCAAATAAAGAGGTCATACTGTAAACAATGCCTACTAATAAGCCCGCTACTACCGCGCCAACTGGCGAGCCCATTCCGCCCACTACCGTTACGACGAATGATTCCGCCAAAATAGGGATGCCCATTTCGGGGTTTACTGAACGTGTGGGTGAGGCTAAGATGCCTGATAAACCAGCAATTGCAGTACCCACTGCAAAGACTATTAACCATACCTTGGCAATATCGACACCCAAAACTTTAAGAATTTCTTGATCACGTGAACCTGCTTTAATAATTAAGCCATAGCGGGTTTTTTGAATAAATAACCAGATGCATAAAATAATTACTGCCGTAGCCAAGATTAAAAAGAGACGGTATTTAGGAAAGTAACCAAAGCCAACATTTACTGAGCCTGTAAGTCCTGCAGGAGTTATGGATGGCATGCCTTCAATGCCAAAAATAATACGAGTCAATTCAATTAATACATACGATAAGCCAAAGGTAAGCAGTAGGGGGTAGTCAATACCTCGCCCATACATTGGACGTACCAAAAAGCGTTCAGTAAATAAGCCCATAACACCTGTAATGAGGGGCACCAACAGTAAACTAAACCAAAAGTTTCCAGTTAGTCCTAAAAAAAACACGCCCAAAAAAGCGCCGACCATAAAAAATGCCCCATGGGCAAAATTGACGACTGTGAGCATGCCAAAAATTAAACATAGGCCAAGTGCAAGCAGGGCATAAATGCTCCCTAGGGCGATGCCTGTGAGCATTTGCATGCAGAGTAAGTCGAGGGTTAATCCAGTCATCGTGCTTTAAATTAAAAAACCGATACCCATAACTACACGTATGGGTACCGGCCCTTAGTTCAAGTGCTATTTTATGCTTAAACCTTAAAACCTAGCTCTGCACAACTGCGCATATTTTCTTCTGAGATTGGATCGATCTGGAGAATATTAAAGACATCGTACTTATCGTTCATATTTTTTGATTTCGAATCGATCAATATGACTGATTGCACTGCCTGATGATCACATTTGCGGTAATATTCGGGCCCCTTATACCAATCATATTTTAATTGTTCGAGAGCCGTAATAACTTTCGGGGTATCGGTAGACTTCGCATTTTTAATGGCTTGCAAAATACTGCGAATACCTGAGTACCCTAAGGCACCATAGTCGGATGGCACCGCGCCACCGTAGGCTTTGCGGAAACGATCATTAAATATTTTGGCACTCGGAATACGATCTTCTAGACCCCAATAATAAGAAGTGCCGCCCATGATGCCTTCAAAGGCCTCTGGACCGCCTGCCTGACGCGCGGTATAGAGCAACACCGGCGTAACAATTTTCATGCTGTTCTTTAAGCCAAAGTCGGTACATTGCTTAGCTGAGTTAACTAAATCACGGCCAAAGTTACATAAAACCAAAATATCAGGATTCAAAGCTTTAATCCGCGGCAAAAAAGCGGAGTAATCTGCAGCGCCAAGTGGGTGACGGATATCAGCAAGGGTAGTTGCTCCCATTTTTTTACCAGCGCGTTCAAAAGCTCGTACCATCTCATGGCCATAGGCATAGTCGGCAGTGAGAAAAACAATTTTTTTACCGAAGCGGGGAATTGCGTAACGGGCTACAGCGCCAGCAGTCATGGTGGGATTAAGTGCCTCATGAAAGGTGTAGATGCTCCAATCTTTAACTTCATTGATGGCATCAGACTGGCTAATTGAATTAAAGATGACTTTGCGCTCTTTACAAACTGCATTAATTGAGAGCTGAGTAGCGGCAGATAAAGAGCCGACCACATAATCCACCTTATCTTTTTCAATTAATTCTAGAGTGCGAGTAGCAGCTTCGCCAGGGTTAAGTTTGTCATCACGCACTAGTAACTCTGCTTTACGCCCATTAAAACCGCCAGCTTCATTAAATTCTTTAATCGCCAAATCGGCAGCTCGAGCTTGATCTTGTGCTTCCGCTGAAAATGGTCCGGTTAGGGGAGTTGGAAAACCAATCTTAATTGGGGCAGATTGGGCTTTGGCAATATTGAACCAAAATGGCGATGAAGCTACAGTAGCGCCACCAATTAAGATTTTGCGACGCTGTTGGTTGGTTAATTTACGGCTCATGGTGTCTCCTTCACTAAAAACGTTTTTATATTGAAATAAATACCTAATTTAAATACTTTATTTTTAAATCTTAACTGAATGCTGAAATTCTTGTGGTACTGCCTTACCTTCTAATAGTAATTGACTAATATCGACTGCGGTTTCAGACATCACTGTGTTGGCATTGCGTTTAATGGCAGTAGCATGCAACTCGCCTGAATTACTTTGTTTGCCTTGAGACTGCATATAACGCCCAAGGTACTGCGCTCGTTTTACCACCTGTTGGCCAAGGGTAAGACGAGAATTCTGATAAGCCAGCAAGGCTTTTGGTGTGGCCCCAAAGGTCTCAATGCAACTTGCAATGACGCGTGCTTCATCACCTGCCTTGGTAACGCCCATACCGACATGGGGACGACCAACAAAGGCAGCATCACCCATTAGGGCAACTCGATTAAAGGCAATTTGGCTAGAGCTAAGATCATAAATGGCTTGGAAAAAAGGTTGGGGAGTTTTTTCAGTAATTTCGGCAAATTGTGGCGCCAAAATCGTCCGCGCAGTTGCTCGCATATGAGCAATATGACGCCAAGCAACTTTGGCGGGGGGAATTCCTAAAGGATAATTAACGCCGTCGGCATCAGTGAGTAAATTAGGCAGTTCTTGGCTCGCGCTAGCTGGTCGATACCAAACAAAGTTATAGCGGCGTTTGCCAGCTCGCGTATCGTTGCCCGAGCCAGCCACAGGATAGCCAAGCATTTGCTCGCCACTGGGCAAGCAAAAACCAAAGTAATTAAAAAGACTTGCTAAAGTGTAATTTGACAGTACGCTTTCATCACAAACACCACGCCAAGCAACATAACCAGCATATTCAGGTTGAACAGTAGGAGCGAGTTGTGCCCGTACCCCCGAGCGAATGCCATCGGAGGCAATTAAGAGCTCAGCCTCATACTCGCTACGATCTTCGCAGGTAATTTTTACGGCGCCGTCGGTTTGACTGAGGCTAACAATCGTTTTACCTTGTAAATATCGTTCAGGTGGGAATTGATTTTTAAGTAGGTGGTAAAGCCTACTCCACGAGGTTAAGATTTGGGGCAAGTTCATTGCATCGAGACATTCGCCATCAACTCCCAAGGTAACGCGTTTCTCAACCTGTACTCCGAGTGATTCGCTCGCGGGAACACCCGCAATGAGGAGTGCTTCAGCCAGCGCGTCATGGGTCACGATACCCGCTCCACGGCCATCAAGCGAGCCAAAGGCCTTCTCCAAAATAGCAACATCATGGCCTTGACGGAGCAGCATATTGGCGACAAAAAGTCCACCTAGAGAGCCACCCGCGACGATTATTTTTGCCATTGATGGTCTAGCCTTGAGCCTCTAGAGCCGCTTTTTCAGCAGCCGGATAATTGAGTTCAATAACAATACCATTTGGGTCATCGACAAAAATTTGGTGTAATTTTAATAGCGGTACAGTACGTTCGCGATAAGGTACCGCCAAGGTTTTTAACTTGTGAAGCATCGCTCCTAAGCCAGCAGCTAAGAAAGCAATGTGATCAATTGCTCCAGAACCTTGTAATGAAGCAGTATCACGATCGCCTAAGTATTTTTTTAAACCCGCTGGATCATTTTTATCGATAGCAATGAGGTGAAGTATTGCATTGTTGTAATCATTGTCAGCGCCACTATAAAGCCAAGCACCTGGAAAGGGAAAGTCGGGTCGTGGACCTTTTTTTAAATCCAAAACTTTTGAATAAAAAGTTACTGTTTTATCAATTTCTAAACTACGAATGGAAAAATGATTTAGGGTTAATGGAGCCATCATGACCTCGCTGAAGAAGTAAATAGATTTTGTGCTGATAAAAGATAAGAATAAATCCGATCGCGAATAATTGCTTCATCGGTATCTGGTGAGGAGGCGCTGTAAATTGCTTGTCCATAAATCCACCGCCGAATGCCGATATAGAAAATGCCACCATGTAAGCCCATGAGTAGTTCGAGCTCCCGGTTGCTGGGTTTGTTGCGCGTATTACGTTTACAGTACTTCCTCGTTTCACGAATCAAGCGCGGGATCAAGCGTGAACGTAAAGATTCAAAAAATCGGTCACTAATTGCGTGGTCGCTAAGGCCCGAGTAAATCAAAATACGTACAAAGTCGTAAGTCAAAACACTAGCGGTGTAATCAGCATAAAAAGCATTTAGCTTCGCTTCGGGCTCGAGCCTTTTATCATCCAGCAAATCTTCCCACTCAGTTTTCCAGCGCTGCTCAAAAACCTCTTGATATACCTTTTTAATTAACGCCTCTTTGGTGGGGAAGTAATGGTAAAGCAGGGTATGGGCAATACCCAGCTCATCAGTAAGGTTACGGAGCTGCCCATCCATCCCGTGCCGAGCAAAAAATTGAATAGCACCATCGATAATTTGTTTCTGACGATCAACCGTATTCATCCTGCGCCGGAGGGCAGGGGGCTTATCTAAGATGATGCTAGCTGTCAATTCCATGGCTTTAAGGGTTTATCCTCATTTGGTCTTATTGACCAAAAGTTCAATAATGGTTCATTGTTGACCACTTGGTTGATAAGACTCTATTCGTACAAACCCGAGGAGAATGAATGGAACTGAATGGCGAGCAGCTAATTGCCGCTTCTGTACCAGATGTGTGGCGTGGTCTAAATGATGTAGCGATATTAGGGAAGGCAATACCTGGCTGCGAAGCAATTGAGCGGATTTCATCCGAAGAAGTGCATGCTAAGGTGATGTTCAAGATTGGCCCTGTGCGGGCGCGCTTTGCGGGTAAGCTTTTTCTTTCCGATGTGGTCGATGAAAAATCATGCTCGATGGCTTTTGAAGGCTCGGGTGGCGCAGCTGGTTTTGCTAAGGGGCGTTCGCGGGTTGAGCTCAGCTCTGCGGAAGGCGGCACCTTAGTGAGCTACACCACTGAAGCTTCAATTGGCGGGAAGTTAGGACAAATTGGTGGTCGTTTAATTAGCGCATCAGCAAAAAAAATTGCTGATGATTTTTTTCAAGCTTTTGCCAAAGAATTAGACCCAACAGCAAAGCAGATGCTTGATGGGGGTGCCACATGAAAGCGGCAGCATTTGATTACATCAAGGCACAATCTGTTCCCGAAGTTTTGGCGTTAATGAGCAAGCATGGCGATGATGCGCGTTTAATTGCTGGCGGCCAAACTTTATTGGCTACTTTAAACATGCGCTTATCTGAGCCCCAATTATTAATTGATATTACTCAACTTGCTGAATTAAATGGTATTGAGCTGAGCGGCGAACACTTATGGATTGGGGCTTTAGTTACCCATACTGAAATTGAGAATTCTCCTTTAATTCAAAAGTATGCCCCTATTTTGGGCGCTGCCGCGCCGCATATTGCCCATCGGGCGATTCGTAATTTAGGTACCTGGGGCGGTTCACTGGTATATGGTGACCCAGCGGCCGAATGGCCGGCTTGTAGCTTAGCAGTGAATGCAACCATGGTGCTCAGGGGTTTGCAAGGCGAGCGCCGCGTTTTGGCAGCTGATTTTTTTGTGGATTTATATACCACTGCCTTGGCGCCTGATGAAATTTTAATGGGTACTGAAATTCCATTAGCAAATACTAAGCAAGTTTTTTCGTTTCAAGAATTAGCTCGCAGACATGGCGATTATGCGATTGCAGGGTTAGCCGCAGTTGCTCAAAAAACTGGTCAGACCTTAACTGCCTGCAATTTTGCTTTTTTCTCGATTGCGACTACGCCCGTATTAGCAAAAAAAGCGCAAGCAATAGTTAATGGTCAAATTTTGTCGACTGAATTAATTGCTGCGGGAGTAGCCATGGCTCGTAGCGAGATAGAAACGATGGACGATATTACAAATAGTGCAGCGGCTAAAACGCATCTGGTGGGCGTTTTACTCGAACGCGCTTTGAAAACAATGCTAGCTGAGTAAAGTAGCGCATCTTGAGTTAGTACAGATTGGGGAAATTAGTATGAATCAAAAAATTCCAATTGAAATGATTGTGAATGGCAATACTATCCAAGCAGAAATAGAGCCACGTCGTCATCTGGTTGATTTCTTAAGGGAAGACTTGGGTTTAAAGGGCCCTCATTTGGGTTGCGAACAAGGCGCCTGTGGCGCATGTACTGTGCGCGTAGATGGACAAATTGTGCGTGGTTGCTTGTATTTAGCCGTGCAAGCCAACGGCAAAGTGGTTGATACCGTAGAGGGTTTAACTGCGCAAGGTGTTTTAACGGCTTTGCAAAACGCCTTTTTGCGCCGCAATGCCATGCAGTGTGGCTTTTGCTCGTCTGGCATGTTGCTATCGGCAGCGGAATTAATTGAACAGCGACCCGAAGCAACGCGCGAGCAAGTGCGCGAATGGATTTCCGGCAATTATTGTCGTTGTACTGGTTACCACTCAATTGTGGATGCCATCATGAATGTACTGGAGGCGCAGCGTGAACAAACCGAATGATCTTGCAGGCTTAGCACTCGATCCCGTTACTGCTGACCAACGTTACATTGGCGAGAGTGAACCTCGCTATAGCGCCAAACGCTTATTAGAAGGCCAGGGTACTTACGTTGACGATTTACAATTTCCGCGGATGGGCCATGTCGTTTATTGGCGTTCACCAGTAGCCCATATGCGGATAATTAAAATTCATTCAGCCGCAGCACGAAAAATGCCAGGCGTTTTAGCGGTGGTTGATGGTGTACAAATGGCCACAATCTGTAAGCCTTGGGTTGCTACTTTAAGTCATCTCGCTGGGATGAAATCGGCCCCTCAACATGCTTTAGCGATTGAGCGCGCTTGCTGGCAAGGTGAGCCTGTAGTGGCAGTAGTTGCAGACACTCGCGCTAGAGCCGAAGATGCCTTGCAGCTGATTGAGGTGGAGTGGGAGGAGTTACCCGCTGTCGTCTCTATGCTAACTGCTTTAGATCCTGAAACGCCCTTGATTCATCCTGAGTTAGGTGACAACCTTTGTTTCAGTCGCACTCTAGATGTTGGGCAAGTCGATGAGCAGTTTGCCACTGCTGAGATTGTTGCCGAAGCTACCTTTAGTTTTGGCCGTCATACTGGTGTGACGCTTGAACCACGTTGTCAAATTGCTGATTACAACCCAGGCGATGGCCGCTTAACGGTATATCACTCGCAGCAAGCCCCGCACATGATGCAAGATCTGTATTGCCGTCAATTTGGTTTGGCAGAATCCGATGTGCATGTAATTTGTAAAGATGTTGGCGGTTCATTTGGCATCAAAGTGCATGCTTATCCCGATGATTTTGCAACGGTTGGTTTAGCCATTTTATTAGGGCGCCCAATTAAATTTGTGGCCGATCGCTTAGAGTCATTTACTAGTGATATTCATGCCCGTGAACATCAGGTAAAGGGCCGCATTGCAGTTAATAAGCAGGGCGATATTCTGGCTTTCGAGATTGATGATCTGACGGCAATTGGCCCCTATTCAATGTTTCCGCGCACCAGCGCCATTGAGGGCAATCAAGTAGTTAATTTAGTTGGGGGGCCTTATAAGCACCAACATTATCGAGCCCAACTTAAAGTGGTGTTTCAAAACAAAACCCCCACTTGCCAATACCGCGGTGTTGGTCATCCCATTGCTTGTGCGGTGACTGAAGGTTTGGTCGATCTAGCTGCAGAAAAATTACAGATGGATCCATTGGCTTTTCGCCAGCGTAATGTCATTCCCGATGATGCCTATCCATGCTCGGGGGCCTCGGGAATTAAATTAGAAATTCTCTCGCATGAACAATGTTTGCGCACCATTGAAAAAATGATGAATTACACGCAATTGCGCCAAGAGCAAGCCAAGCTACGCAAAAAAGGAATTTATCGCGGCATCGGTTTTGCCGCCTTAATTGAGTTAACTAATCCGAGTGCTGCTTTTTATGGCGTTGGAGGTGCTCGGATTGCTTCTCAAGATGGAGCTACAGCTAGACTCGATCCTTCGGGAGTGGTAAGTATCATGGTGGGCGTTGGCGAACAGGGGCAAGGTACGGAAGGTATTTATGCGCAAATTGCTGCCGATGCAGTTGGTGTATCAATAAAAGACGTGCGAATTATTACCGGTGATACTGCAGTGACGCCCTATGGCGGTGGTACTTGGGCTTCGCGTGGCGCAGGCATAGGTGGCGAAGCGGTGTTATTAGCTGCACAAGCTTTACAAGAAAATATTTTGCAATTAGCAGCTGTTATTTTAAAACGCGATGTTGCCGACTTACTCATTCGACGTAGTCAAATTATTGATCACGCTACTGGCCAAGCTTTGCTACCTTTTACTGAAATTGGACGGATTGCTTATTTCCGTACCGACACCTTGCCGAATGATTTTAAAGTTGACCTAATGGTTACTCGCCATTTCGCGCAACGCGATTACCCTTTTATCTTTACGAATGGGGTGCAAGCCTCATATGTCGAGGTAGATATAGATACTGGTTTTGTAAAACTACTTAAACATTGGGCGGTCGAAGATTGTGGGCGTGTTTTAAATCCAATGTTAGTTGACGAGCAAGTACGTGGCGCGATTGTGCAGGGCATTGGTGGCGCTCTCTATGAGGAATGTCTTTATGATGACAGCGGCTTGTTACGCAATGGTAATATGGCTGATTATTTGGTACCCATGGCGAATGAGATGCCTGACATTGAAGTTGCTCATGTGCAAACCCCAACCGCCTCTTCCAAATTGGGTGCCAAAGGTGCTGGTGAAGCGGGTACCGCTGGCGCGCCTGCTGCAGTAATGAATGCAATTAATGATGCTTTACTACCATTTAATGTCAAGGTCTTTGACCAACCGATAACTTCGGAAAAGATTTTACGCACCCTAGGAAAAATTTAAGTTTTTTAAGTCCTATACTATTTTCTATCTTTATATTTAATTGCGAGAATAATAATGTCTTTTTTAAGCGGAAAAATTGCTTTAGTGACTGGCTCTACTAGTGGCATTGGCTTGGCGATTTCTAAAGCCTTAGCTCAGCAGGGCGTGCATGTGATGATGAATGGTTTTGGTGAAAAAGAAGCTGCGCTGGCTGAGATTAAGGCCTGTGGAGTTGAGGTTGATTATCACGGCGCTGATATGAGCAAGCCTAAAGATATTGAAGACTTGATTTTGACAGTAGAAAAACGTTTTGGGGCGATTGATATTTTGGTTAATAATGCTGGCATTCAGCATGTTGATAAAATCGAAGACTTTCCCCTTGAAAAATGGGAGGCAATTATTGCGATTAATCTCAGCTCGGCGTTTTATACCAGCCACTTTGCTTTGCCTGGAATGAAAAAACGTAACTGGGGTCGGATTATTAATATTGCTTCTGTTCATGGCTTAGCAGGTTCAGCTGAAAAATCAGCTTATGTCGCCGCTAAACATGGAATTATTGGCCTCACTAAAGTAACTGCTTTAGAAACTGCCCGCACTGGAATTACTTGTAATGCGATTTGCCCAGGTTGGGTGCTCACACCCTTAGTTCAAAAGCAGGTTGATGCGCGCGCTGAGCGTGAACATATTTCAAATGAAGCCGCTAAGATTGCCTTGGTATCTGAAAAGCAGCCTTCGGGGGAGTTTATTAAGCCAGAGCAGCTGGGTGCCCTAGCGGTCTTCCTCTGTGGGCCAGATGCATCTGAAGTTAGGGGTGCTGCTTGGAATATGGATGGTGGTTGGGTAGCGCAATAAGACTACTATTGCTGTGGTGCTGCATGAAGCCGATCAACCTTACCTGCCATTAGTAGCTGGCTAGGCAGTTTTCGCCCGATGAGGGTTTGTAAGTCACGCGAGCATTCCAGTAGCAGATCTAAATTGATATTGGTGTCGTAGCCCATTAAATCAAACATATGCACTAATTCTTCGGTACAGATATTGCCGGTCGCCCCAGGCGCATAAGGGCAACCCCCTAAGCCTCCAAGCGAAGCATCAAACCGAACAATGCCTGCTTCAAGCGCCGCCAAGGCATTTGCTAGGCCCATGCCACGGGTATTGTGAAAGTGTAAGGTCCACTGTAAGTGTGGATATTTATCTTGTACAGCTAAGCAAGTCGATTTGACTTGCGCCGGGTTAGCCATGCCCGTGGTATCGCAAATGGTTAGACCGCGCACCCCTAAGTTGGCGAAGTAATCTACCCAATGCATTAGGTCCTCAAGGCCAACTGCACCAGCGATAGGGCAACCAAAGCTAGTGGATAAAGAAACATTGCTAGCAATACCTGCTTGGTTGGCAAATGCAATGACTGTGTTCAGTGCTGTAGCAGAATCGGTACGACTCATACGCAAATTGGCTTGGTTATGCGCTTCACTTGCCGACATCACTAAATTAAACTCATCGACACGAACTTCAGCCGCTCTGTGAGCGCCTTTTAAATTTGGAATGAGAGCGGTGTACTCAACTCCTGGACTCCGCTCGATGCCTTGCATCACTTGTTCTGCATCTGCCAACATGGGGATCGCTTTGGGGCTGGTAAATGAAGTCACTTCAATTTTGGCGTAGCCCGCTTTGCTTAGGCGATTAATGAGCCGTATTTTTTCAGCTGTTGGCACAAATTGCGATTCAGCCTGAAAGCCATCGCGGGTCACAACTTCCTGAATAAAGAGGCGTTTAGAGATCATTTTTAAGAGGGATAATGATGGTTAGAGAGGTCTAAGTATCTATTTTAATTAAGAATAGCGGATTTCAGTAGTTTACCTTCGGGAGAAGATATTCTCTGAATCGTTTATAGTTACTGCGAATCAAACCGATTGTTTATAAACAGGAGAATTTTAGATGACTTCAATTCTGACTTCATTAGGACGTACGGTATTAGCTGGCTTAATCCTTTTGCTGATTATTATTTTTGCATTAGGAGGCTTTGCCGGTAATGGTTGGACCTTGTTTACCTTTCGTTGGTTACATGTCACTTCAGGGGTAATGTGGATTGGTTTGTTGTGGTACTTTAATTTTGTGCAAATTCCTTCGATGCCAAAGATTCCTGATGAGCAAAAGCCAGCCATTAGTAAAGTTATCGCTCCTGCAGCTTTATTTTGGTTTCGTTGGGCGGCCTTAGCAACTGTGGTTACTGGTTTACTAGTAGCTATTATTAGTGGCTATGCCCATCAAGCATTTACCTTACAACCCGCTTTCCGTGCCATTGGTTTGGGCATGTGGATTGCTTTAATTATGGCCTTTAATGTTTGGTTCATTATTTGGCCCAATCAGAAGCGAGCGCTTGGTATTGTGACAGTTGAGCCTGATGTGAAGGCAAAGTCGGCTCGTGTAGCGATGCTAACTTCACGCATTAATACCGTATTATCAATTCCAATGCTATTTTTAATGAGTGCGCAATCGCATAATCAAGGTTGGTTTGTAGCCATTATTTCCTAAGTTTTCAAGTCTTTAAAGATTTAAAGCTTTAAAAGGAACCCACCGCAGAAATCTGCTGGTGGGTTTTTTATTGGTTGGCTTACTAAATTAAAACGGGTGGTAGTAATTTAACTAAGGCGGCACGTTCGGTAGTTGCGGTGCCAACTAAGGCAAAGCCTAGTAGCTCACCATTAGCACTTTTAAAACAAGCCTTCAGGCCACCCGCTTGGGCAGCTGATTCCCAGGTACCCACTGCATCTTTAGCAGGGGGAGAGACGACGATTGGCATGGCAGGAGTTTTTACCATCACTGGCATTGCAGGGTAAAGAACGGCTACTTCTTGTCCCAATAAGTTAGGGGCAACGGCTCGCGCAGCTTGCATGAGGGGCATAACATACGGCAGTACTAAGCCATCGACTTCTGCGCAATCGCCAAGTGCATAAACATGCGGCGCAGAAGTTTCGAGGCGACGATTGACTTGAATCCCCTGGTTAGTGTTGAGGCCAGCTAACTTTGCTAAGGTCGTGCGCGGCCGTAAACCTACTGCCGATAGCACTACATCGCTTTGTAATTGCACCCCATTTTTTAGTTGAATCAAGAGGGCATTTTGATGATGGGTAATTGTTTCAATGGTTGTTTCAAAATGCCAGCGTATGCCAGCGTTGGCTAACTCTCTTTTTATCTCATCGGCGGCACTAGTCGGCAGTAGGCGCCCCAATGGCTGGTTAGCTAAATCAATTACATCTACCGTATATCCTCCGGCAAGTAAATCGTTAGCAAACTCAGTACCAATTAAACCTGCACCTAAAATTGCAATTCGTTTTTTATTCGTAATGCGCTCGCGAAAAGAGCGATATTCTTCTAAGTCATTCACAGAGATTACTTGATCTGCAGCATCACCTTCCAAGGGTAACTGAATTTGATCAGCACCTAAAGCTAAGACTAATTTGGTGTAACTAATATTGCCCTGAGAGCTAATAATGATTTGGTTTTTGATATCGATTGCAGAGACTTTAGTTTGCGCCAAAATAGTAATCCCTAATTGTGCTGCCATTTCCTCGCATGATCCAGTAATTAACTGTGCGGGCTCTTTTTTCCCTGCAATAGCAGTCGAGAGCATCGGCTTCGAATAAAAGTAAGCTGGTTCTCGGGTAACTAGGGTTACGGGTATATCTTTATTTAATTTGCGAATTTCACGAATCACGGTGTAACCCGCTAAACCGCTACCAATGATGACTATAGGCGCCTCGACCTTAACCAATTTGAACCATTTCAAAATCAGATTTTGCTACGCCACAATCGGGACATGCCCAACTATCTGGCACATCGGCCCAAACGGTACCAGGCGCTAGGCCATCTTCAGGTAAGCCTAAGGCCTCATCATAAATAAAGCCACAAACGATACATTGCCACATTTTCATGGTGATTTCTTTCAAGATTAACGAATTAAATGCTGCTGCTTTAAGCCAATTGAGTGGAATATAAATGGGCAGCTAAACCGTTCGGGGTGGGCTCTCCAATTTTATGCAGCGTATTGACATCGGTATGGTGAAACGGTTCAGTCTGACCCTTAATCATCAGAATGGTATCGAGTTGATATGACCAAGTGCCATCATTATTAAAAATGACTTCAATATGGTATTCAGTCGTTTTAAAAGCGTATTCAAGAAATGGGTTAGATGAAATACCTGAAGTAGGATCATTTTGATAGGCGCTTAATTTAAATTGATCCACCTTGGGATCGACCGTGTTAGAGGCCATGGCAATTTGACCGCGCGGAATCGACAGGGTTTGCATCACTAACTGCGTTTTAGGATCCCACAGCCAGTAGCCGACTTGATCGTGATACATCTTAATATTGCCAGGCTTAGTGATAAAGGTGTGATATCGCAACCCATACAGCAATTGCGGTCCATTGGTTTGGGGGTCGACAGGTTGCAGTTCAATATGTTCAACATAGGCTTGTTGTTTGGGTCCTGCTGCTTTGGGTTTAACATCCATTCCCATGGTGCCCTCCCATATACCAGCAAGTCGGGTAAGGGGGCCGAGGTTTTTCAACGTATCTACGCTAACGTCGCTAGGCTCGGTATAAATATCGGTTGGAAACTGCTCCATGATGATTCTTTCAAAGAGTATGATCAATCTATTAATTGTATTTGATGAGGAGAGTTAGATGGTTTCACGTTTATCCCAAGTAGTGCTTTCAAGCTGTATCGCTGCTGCTGTAGCCTTGCCTTCATTGGCTGTATTGGCTCAGGCTGCTGCTCCAGCGGCCCCCGCTCCAAGCGTGGCCCCAGCGGCAAGCCCAGAAAAGGGCGCTAAGCAAGTTAAGCAAGATAAAAAAGCCAAGAAAAAGGCTGACAAGAAAGCCAAGAAAAAAACGAAGAAGGCTAGTCAGTCAAGTACCGCTACCTAAGCTAAGCCAACTCAAAATTCAAGAACTACTCTGCTACCCTGGCACCCTCAATTAGATGGCGCTTCATAGCTTCGGCAACAAAACCCGAGGATTTGAGCTCGGTAATGATGGCGCTTAAATAGGTAGTTATTTGTGCACTATTGGAGCGGTCTTTTGGAGTGCCAATGGCCTGATTAATCACCATGAATCGCCCTGGCAGTAATCGGACATTGGTATAACGCTTAGCGTCGCCCTCGAGCTGCTGTTTCACGCCAGCGGCAATATTACCTTTCCCATTCATAAATTCTTCAACAACCGCAGGCGAGCTTGCTACACGTATAAGGCTAGCTTGTTTAATTTCACGCGTTAGAAATAGATCGTAGGCACTGCCTTTGCCAACCACAATTTCATTTCCAAGTCGATCGACCTCATCATTTTTTTGAAGCGGGGAATTGGCCTTCACTAAATAAGCCCCTTCGATTTGAACATAGGGAGGCGTATAGCTAATATCTGCACCTCGAACCGGATCGATCGCTACAAAAATAAGGTCAAGACTACCATTTTTCATGGCCTCAACCGTAGCCCCAGCACTTTTAAATAGCTGAAAATCGATAGCTACCCCCGCTTGTTTGCCAATCGCATTAGCAATATCGACTGAAACTCCTTTGGGTAAGCCTGAACCAATTTCTTGGGAGGCTAAAACAGGATTTCCTAAATTAATACCAACCCGTAATTTACCTATGGGGGCAAACGCCTGAATGAGGGCGGGGGAAAGCGGCATTTTTATTGGGGGAGAAGTTTGACTCATGACATTATTATAAAAAAAGCCAAGCAGGCAGTAGCACATGGCTCGCATGGCTTGATATCGAATCGAAAGCATTGCAGCACTCATTTTATCGGGTTCTTATTAGATTAGCGCTATCTTCTGTCTAAATTCATGATAGTGGATATCATAGGGTCTTGATAATTAGTATTA
>Ga0049085_10000030_pt1 | contig 62038 bp, 54 predicted proteins | sample GreLakmeSU08MSRF_FD_66721 | JGI IMG/M metagenome (GOLD analysis project Ga0049085, IMG submission 66721) | Freshwater lentic microbial communities from great Laurentian Lakes, MI, USA - Great Lakes metaG SU08MSRF | ecosystem: Environmental > Aquatic > Freshwater > Lake | place: Great Lakes... | reverse complement strand
TCTTCGCGAGTCTGACCAAACTCAACTAGCTCATCAATCCATGGAATCAAGCTGCCAGCTAAAGCAGTATTGCGAAAATGCGTTGTTGGAAAATCAGCAGCACGTAATTTGGCGCTTACCTTACGATCGATCTCTAAAATTCCTGCGGCCGGATCAGCTAAGTCACTTTGCACTGCATCACGTAGCTCCCCCATTTGCAACAAGAGTTCGCGCATATTTTGCGCTCCCGCACCGGATGCTGCTTGATAGGTCATGGCACTAACCCATTCAACTAAATCAGCTTTTAAGAGGCCGCCAATTGCCAGCATCATTAAACTCACGGTACAATTAGCGCCGATCCAATTTTTATTACCCGCAGCCAAAGCAGCATCAATCACCCTACGATTGACTGGATCTAATACTAAGACCGCATCATCATTCATGCGCAATGCACTGGCTGCATCAATCCAATGGCCGCTCCACCCAAGAGCGCGCAGTTGCGGAAAAATTGCTTTGGTGTAATCACCCCCCTGGCAAGTCAAAATGATCTCGCAACGCGCTAAGGCTCGCAAATCATTGGCGTCCTGCAGGGTTGTTACTTGCTTCGTAACCCTTTGTGCATTGAATAAAGGCACTTCGCCACCAGCATTACTAGTGCTAAAAAAGATGGGGTCAATCAAATCAAAATCATGCTCAGCTAACATGCGCTCCATCAGTACACTGCCAACCATCCCGCGCCACCCTACGATACCCACTAGGGGTAGCTTGCCCATTTGCTGCTGAACTGAAGAATTGGCCATAAATAATGTAAATAAAAGATTGGGATAAGGGCTCTAGGATAAAGCCTGTACCACTGCCTCACCCATTTCACGAGTGCCAAGCTGGGTAGTGCCTGGGGTAAAGATATCTGCTGTGCGGTAACCTTGAGTCAAGACCTTTTGTACAGCAAGCTCAATACGCTCAGCATCTACAGTCATTCCTAGGGAATACCGTAACATCATGGCCGCCGAAAGTATGGTCGCTAGAGGATTAGCAATATTCTTGCCGGCAATATCGGGTGCCGAACCATGGCTTGGTTCGTATAAACCTTTATTATTTTTATCCAAAGAAGCTGAGGGCAGCATGCCGATAGAGCCAGTTAACATTGCTGCCTCATCAGACAAAATATCGCCAAATAAATTACCGGTTACCACCACATCAAATGCCTTTGGGGCCTTAACGAGTTGCATCGCAGCGTTATCCACATACATATGACTTAACTCGACGTCGGCATAATCTTTACCCAGACGGGTCATCACCTCACGCCATAATTGCGAGGTTTCTAATACATTCGCTTTATCAACACTGCAAACTTTTTTACTACGCTTGCGGGCAGCCTCAAAAGCAACTCGACCAATGCGCTCCACTTCTGGCTCGCTGTAATGCATGGTATCAAAACCTTCACGTACGCCCGGAAATAAAGGGTGCTCAGAATTACGTGTGCCGCGTGGCGAACCAAAATAAATATCACCGTTTAATTCGCGCACAATCAAAATATCAAGCCCACCAATAATTTCAGGTTTTAAACTCGAGGCAGCTGTTAGTTCGGGATAACAAATCGCTGGGCGAAAATTGGCAAATAGGCCCAGGTGTTTACGTAAACCTAAAATGGCTTGCTCGGGTCGCAATTCACGGGGCAGCGTATCGTACTTCCAATCGCCCACTGCGCCAAATAAAATGGCTTTTGCAGACTGTGCTAATGCCAAGGTCGCTGGTGGTAAAGGATGACCGCTTAAGTCATAGGCAGCGCCACCGACTGGGGCAGTTTCTAAATCAAAACGTGGCCCTAAAGCTTGGAGCACTAAAACTGTCACCGCAATAATTTCTGGACCAATACCGTCACCAGGGAGAACCGCAATTTTCATCAGAACCTTCTTTATGGCGTCTTAGGGCAACCGCGTATCAAGCCAAGGCATGCGCAGCAAGCGCTCAGCTTCGTAGGCTTTTATTTTATTAGCACTTTGTAGAGTTAAGCCAATATCATCAAAACCATTTGTTAAGCAATATTTTCTAAACGGCGTGATGTCGAAGGCGTAATTGCGTTGATCACCAGCAATAACCTCTTGCCGCTCTAAATCAACGGTTAATTCGTAACCAGGGAAGGCTAGGGTCTCGTGAAATAAATGATCAATTTGCGCCACACTGAGAACTACTGGTAATAAACCATTTTTATAACAATTATTAAAGAAAATATCAGCAAAGCTAGGGGCAATGACGGCCCGAAATCCATATTGATCCAAAGCCCAAGGTGCATGCTCTCGCGAACTACCGCAACCAAAATTTTTGCGGGCCAATAAAATACTTGCGCCTTGGTAGCGCGGCTGATTTAAAACAAAATCAGGATTCAGCGGTCGAGTGCTGCAATCTTGGCCTGGCTCGCCATGATCTTTATAGCGCCATTCATCAAATAAATTTTGTCCAAAGCCAGTTTTTTTAATTGACTTTAAAAATTGTTTAGGGATGATGGCATCAGTATCGACATTCTCGCGATCAAGTGGCGCTACCAAACCTTTAAAAACTGTAAATTTTTCCATTAGTCGCTATCGCTACGCTCAATTATTTTCCGGGGGTAACCACGACCGGAGTGACCACCACATCTTTACCTTGACTCAATGAATCATTGGGGTTCGGGTTCGGTTTCGGGTTCGGTTTCGCGTTCGCAGCTGCTCCAGCTGAGCTACTTTGACTATTCATCGATTGCCCCATCTTCTGTATGTCCTTACCCATGCCAGTAACTGTATTGGTACATCCTATAGTAGTCAGCAAGGTTAAGCTAGTGACCACACTCAGCCCAAAGGCTCTAGCCCTAAAATAACTGCGGATGATATTCGTTTGCATATTGAGACTTTCTTTATTTTGCTTAGGCAATTTTACAAACATCGACAAAATGGCCTTCAATTGCAGCGGCAGCTGCCATTGCTGGACTCACCAAGTGGGTACGACCACCAGCGCCTTGACGACCTTCAAAATTCCGGTTGGAAGTTGAAGCACAACGCTCTCCTGGCTCTAAACGATCAGCGTTCATGGCTAAACACATCGAACAACCAGGCTCCCGCCATTCAAAACCAGCGGCCTTAAAGACTCGATCTAAACCCTCGCGCTCGGCTTGAGCCTTCACTAAGCCAGAGCCCGGTACAACCATTGCCACCTTAATATTAGCCGCGACTTTCTTACCAAGGCGATCAACCACTTTTGCTGCTGCACGTAAATCTTCAATGCGGCTATTGGTGCATGAACCAATGAATACTTTATCAACTTGAATACTCGTGATCGGCATACTGGGAATCAGGCCCATATATTCAAGGGCACGCTCCATCGCTAAGCGTTTATTTGGATCGCGCTCTTTTTCAGGATCAGGCACGCATCCACTAATAGCTAAAACCATTTCAGGCGAGGTGCCCCAAGTCACTTGAGGTTGAATTTCTTCGGCGCGTAATTCAACCGCCTGATCAAACACTGCAGCTTCATCTGAATGTAAACTACGCCAATATTGCAACGCATGGCGCAAGATTTCTCCTTTAGGGGCATACGGGCGTCCTTGAATATAGTCAATTGTCGTTTCATCAACGGCGATCAAACCTGCACGAGCGCCAGCCTCAATTGCCATATTGCAAATGGTCATACGCCCTTCCATCGATAAATTACGAATAGCCTCGCCAGCAAATTCAATCGTATAGCCAGTACCTCCAGCCGTACCGATGCGACCAATCACCGCTAGCGCAATATCTTTAGCGGTACAACCAGGGAGTAAGCGACCCTCAACCCGCACTAACATATTTTTGCTTTTTTTCATTAGCAAGGTTTGCGTCGCTAATACATGCTCCACTTCCGAAGTGCCAATACCAAATGCTAAAGCACCAAAAGCGCCGTGAGTACTGGTGTGTGAATCACCGCATACTACCGTCATTCCAGGCAGCGTAGCGCCCTGCTCTGGGCCAATCACATGCACAATGCCCTGACGTAAATCATTCATCTTAAATTGGGTAATGCCTAAGCGGTCACAATTTTGATCAAGCGTATCGACTTGTAATTTAGAAATAGGGTCGGCAATACCCAAGGCCCGATCAGTGGTAGGTACGTTGTGGTCTGAAACTGCTAAATTAGCAGAAATACGCCAAATTGGACGCTGCGCCATAGCCAAGCCTTCAAATGCCTGCGGGCTAGTTACCTCATGTAATAGCTGACGATCAATATAAAGCGTAGCTGTGCCATCATCTTCGGCGTAGACGACATGGTCATCCCATAATTTGTCATACAAGGTGCGGGCCATACTAATTCCTTAAAATGCTTATTTACGCTCTGCTACCACTGGTACCAATCTTTCGGTCTCGCCGATAAATAATTGGCGCGGTCGACCAATTTTATATTCAGAATCGGTAATCATTTCTTCCCATTGCGCAATCCAGCCTACGGTACGCGCTAAGGCAAACACACAAGTAAACATATCAGTAGGTATTCCTAAGGCGCGCTGCACAATACCTGAATAAAAATCGACATTGGGATACAGTTTACGCCCGACAAAATACTCATCTTCAAGTGCTATTTTCTCTAAAGTCATTGCCAGCTTAAAGAGTGGGTCATTCTCCAAGCCTAGTTCATTGAGTACTTCGTAACACGTTTCACGCATTAATTTTGCACGCGGGTCAAAGTTTTTATAAACCCGGTGACCAAAGCCCATTAAACGTACGCCAGAGTTTTTATCCTTAACCTGGGTAATAAACTCACCAATTTTTTCAACCCCACCATTATTTTGAATGTTAGTGAGCATATCTAAACAGGCTTCATTGGCCCCGCCATGCGCCGGGCCCCACAAACAAGCAATACCAGCGGAAATTGCTGCGAAAGGATTGGTTCCCGAAGAGCCACACAAACGTACAGTTGAAGTTGATGCATTTTGCTCATGATCAGCATGCAAAATAAAAATACGATCTAAGGCTTTGACTAATACTGGATTAATTATGTACGGCTCGCATGGTGTAGCAAACATCATGCGCATAAAATTAGCAGTATAAGAAAGTGAATTATCAGGATACATAAAAGGCTGACCAATCGAATACTTATACGACATTGCTACCAAGGTAGGCATCTTAGCGATTAAACGAATTTGAGCAATATGGCGTGCCAGCGGCTCTGAATAGTCGATTTGATCGTGATAGAAAGCCGCCATCGCCCCAACTAACCCAGTTAATACCGCCATTGGGTGAGCATCACGACGAAAGCCGCGTAAGAAAAATTGCATTTGCTCATGCACCATAGTGTGATGCATTACCAATTCTTCAAAACTACTCTTTTCAGTTTGATTGGGTAATTTACCCTTGAGCAGTAAATAACAAATTTCTAAAAAATCACATTTACCAGCCAAATCTTGAATTGGATAACCACGATATAGCAATTCGCCTTTGTCGCCGTCAATAAACGTAATTTTCGAACTACACGAAGCAGTTGAAAGAAAGCCAGGATCATAAGTAAATTTACCTGTCTGCCCATAGAGTCTGCGGATGTCAATCACCTCAGGACCAACCGTACCTTTATAAATAGGTAAGTCGATATCTGGTGTGCCGTCAGAAAATGAAAGCTTCGCTTTGATATCCGATTCAATCATGATTCATCCTCAAGGGTTCTAATTTACAAAACAGTAATGCCGTTACGCTACTTATTTTTCACGCAACATCAACAACAATTTCTGCAGCACAGGTGAGGTCATTGCACCACCTAGGGCTGCCACTGTATTGCTCCTGCCTAATAATAAATCTAGCAAATCATTGTCATCTAAAGCCAGTAATTGACCAAGTGCTATACCTTGCTCTTGATCTAAAACAGCTTCGTAGCGCCTAAAAAAACGCTCTAAAATTAAATCATTTTCAAGCAATCCTCGCCGAGCTGCCGCATGCAAGCGATAGCTTTCGGCTGAAGTTAGATTCATTTTGCTAGATTCATTTGATTATTTTCATACAGCTCTACGCACCATCAACTCTTTAATTTTACCAATAGCCTTAGTCGGATTGAGGTGCTTAGGACAAACATCAACGCAATTCATAATTGTATGGCAACGAAATAAACGATAAGGATCTTCTAAGTTATCAAGCCGAAGCGCAGTAGCCTCATCACGACTGTCGGCAATAAAGCGGTAAGCCTGTAACAAGCCGGCAGGACCAACAAATTTGTCAGGATTCCACCAAAATGATGGGCAAGCAGTTGAGCACGAAGCGCACAAAATACATTCATACAAACCATCTAACTCTTCGCGCTCAGCGGGGCTTTGTAAACGTTCTTTTTCAGGTGGTGGCGTGTCATTAATTAAATATGGCTTGATTGATAAATACTGCTTAAAGAATAAAGTCATATCGACAATTAAATCGCGTACTACCGGTAAGCCTGGTAAAGGCCGTAATACAATAGTTTTAGGTAGACTACGCATATTGGTTACGCAGGCCAAGCCATTTTTACCATTGATATTCATGGCATCAGAGCCACAAACGCCTTCGCGGCAAGAGCGTCGAAACGAAATAGTTTCATCCATCTTCTTTAAAGTAATTATGGCATCTAGCAACATGCGCTCATCAGTCAATTCAATTTCATAACGCTGCATGCGAGGCGCATCATTGGTCTCGGGATCGTAACGGTAGATTTCAAAAATACGGGTATCGCTCATCTTAATTCTTTCGTCTACAAATAGGCGTTAAAAGGTACGTTCTTTAGGGGGTACAGAATCAATAGTTAGTGGCTTTAGTTGCACCGGCTTGTAATCCATCCGATTACCTGCACTAAACCACAACGAATGCTTCATCCAGTGTTCATCGTCGCGCTTGGGATGTTCATTATGCGAATGGGCACCACGACTTTCTTTGCGTGCTGCTGCTGAAATCATGGTGGCATTAGCAGTTTCAATTAAATTGGCAACTTCTAAAGCTTCAATGCGCGCAGTATTAAAAATTTGCGACTTATCTTTTACCCATAAATGATTCGCCCGCTCAGTTAATAGCGCCATCTGGCGTACGCCCTCATCCATTAATACCTGATTACGAAAGACCCCCGCATAAGTTTGCATGGTTTTGCGAATTTCGTTGGCCACATCTTGCGCATACTCACCACTAGTGGAGGCATCTAACTTAGCAATGCGCGCCAAACTATTGCGACCGGCATCTGGTGGCAAAACCTTGTGCTCACGGTCTTTTAAATTTTCCGCCACGATGTGCTTACCAGCAGCGCGCCCAAATACCAGTAAATCAAGCAATGAATTCGTCCCCAAACGATTGGCACCATGCACTGACACACAAGAGCACTCGCCAATAGCATAGAGGCCTTGCACAATGTGATTGGGGTTGCCACCCTTGGGTACGACTACTTGACCATAAATGTTTGTGGGAATACCACCCATTTGATAGTGAATTGTAGGTACTACTGGAATGGGCTCTTTAGTGATATCAATGTTGGCAAAGTTCATACCAATTTCATATACCGAAGGCAGTCGCTTCATAATGGTTTCAGCGCCAATATGCGTTAAGTCGAGTACGACGTAATCGCCATTGGGGCCACAACCACGGCCCTCTTTAATTTCTTGATCCATTGAACGCGACACAAAATCACGTGGCGCTAAATCTTTAAGGGTAGGCGCATAGCGCTCCATAAATCGTTCGCCATCTTTATTACGCAAGACTCCACCTTCGCCGCGACAACCTTCAGTTAGCAAGACCCCAGCACCAGCTACGCCGGTAGGATGAAACTGCCAAAATTCCATATCTTCTAGGGGAATGCCCGCGCGCGCCGCCATGCCCATGCCATCGCCAGTATTTATGTAAGCATTAGTTGAAGCTGACCAAATACGCCCTGCACCACCCGTAGCCAAAATAACAATTTTAGCCTCGAGAATATAGAGCTCACCGGTTTCCATTTCTAGTGCAGTAACGCCAACAACATCACCAGCCGCATCACGAATCAAATCAAGCGCTAACCACTCAACATAAAAATGGGTTTTAGCCATCACATTACGTTGATACAAGGTATGTAACATCGCATGACCTGTGCGGTCAGCTGCAGCGCAAGCACGTTGCACTGGCTTTTCACCATAATTCGCCGTGTGTCCACCAAAGGGGCGCTGATAAATGGTGCCATCAGGATTGCGATCAAAAGGCATGCCATAGTGTTCAAGTTCATACACCACTTTAGGCGCCTCACGGCACATAAACTCAATCACGTCTTGATCACCCAACCAATCGGAACCCTTCACCGTATCGTAAAAGTGATAGTGCCAATTATCTTCACTCATATTACCTAAGGCAGCGCCAATGCCGCCTTGCGCAGCAACAGTATGTGAACGGGTTGGAAACACTTTACTTAACACTGCCACATCAAGCCCAGCTTCAGCGAGTTGCAGTGAGGCACGCATACCAGAACCACCTGCGCCAACAATCACCGCGTCAAAACGACGTCGAGGTAATGATTTTTGAATCTCTGTCATCTCACACTTTCCACAAAATTTGGATAGCATAAGCAGTGCAAGCTATCAACCATAGGGCCGTAAAAACTTGCAAACTTAAACGGATGCCAGCAGGCTTAACATAGTCCATCCAGATATCGCGCATACCAACCCAAGCATGATAAAAAAGGCTTAGTAAAGCCAACAAGGTCAGCAGCTTCATAAATTGGTTGCTGAACAAACTAGCCCAAGCGGTGTAATTAGGGCCACCATTAAGCAAATAATCGCCTAATAAAATAATTATAAAAACCACCATGATCACCGCAGTCATGCGTTGAATTAACCACTCTTTCAGGCCATAGTGAGCGCCAACAACGAGGCGTCGCGGACCAACGTTATAGATCGACATTTTTTCCCCTGCCTTAGAACAAACCAAATAACTTTGCGCCCAAAATAACCGTGAGCGAAAAGCTAATTATTAATACCAAAATTGCTGAACGGTTGGCAGGAATCTTATTAATACCAATTTCACGATCCAACAATAAGTAACGAATTCCTGCAAAAAAATGATGGAGAAAACTCCAAATTAAACCCAAGAGAATTAATTTTGCAAAAGGATTAGCAACAATTGCTTGAAATTTTTTATAACTAAGTTCTGAAGCCAAGCTTTGATCAAGCAGATAAAGCAAGAAAGGCAAAAAGAGAAATAAAGCAGCGCCACTAATACGATGCAGAATTGAAACCTTTCCTGCCCACGGTAAGTGGTAGTGAATTAACTGCGCTAAACCAATATTACGGTAGACCGGCTTTGGTCGCGAATTGTGCAGCTCGTGCTGGGCATCAGCCATGGCTTATCTCAATGAGGATGTGAGTAGTTTAAATAAAATGTTGTATTGCAGCATATTTTAGTAGAAAGCGGGACAGCTTGTGTACTTTTGTCTCACCAGTCTTAACTCAAGGCATTTTCATAGTGCTGCGAGCTAGTATCATAGCGGGCTACACGCATCTCTACGGGTTTATTGCCATACGTGTAAGAAACCCGCTCCACCAATAAAATTGGCGCTCCTAGCACAGTTTTTAAGCGCGCAGCGCTGGTGAGGTCGCTGGCAACAGCCTTAATTTTCTCCTCTGCGCGCACCATATGAGTAGCAAATGAAGATTCGTACAGGGCGTATAAAGGCCCCGTCCAAGCCTGCAAAGTAGCAAGGCTCAGACCTTTAAAACGCAAACTGGGCAACCAAATTTGCTCAAAGACAATTACCGCGCCAGCAAAGGTTTGTACCCGCTCAATTTCAATCAAGCTCTCGCCAGTCGGCATTTTTAAAGCTTGGGCAATCAGCCGTGAGGCTTTAATTTTTTTGCAACTCAAAAATTGATTTTTTAAAACCATGGGCAAACCACTGTCGGGAGATAAGCGCAAAAACCGAAATTGGTGTCGCTCCTCATGGTGAGTAGCCACAAAGGTGCCCTTACCTTGCTTACGAATCAATAAATTTTGCGTCGTTAGCTCATCAATCGCCTTGCGAACGGTACCTTGACTCACTTCATAGCGGGCAGCCAATTCAAATTCACTAGGTATAGCCTCGCCCGGCTGCCATTCGCCAGCCTGCAAACTAGCCAGCAACATCGCTTTAATCTGCTGATAAAGCGGGCTAAAAGTGGTCAGAGAGGATAAATTTGTAGTCAAAAACGCGTCCAATAATAGTCTTTTTTAAGCTTAAATTAGATCAAAATAGAGTTTTCATAGTCTTATAGAAGACATAGTTGACAGTGTAATAGGGGAATCCCTAAACTTAAAGGGATAATAGAAGTAATTTTTAACCCTCATCTGGAGTTTTAGTAATGGCAAAAGCACCTATGCGCGTCGCAGTAACCGGCGCTGCCGGCCAAATTGGTTATTCCCTGCTATTTCGTATCGCTAATGGCGATTTGTTAGGTAAAGATCAACCAGTTATCTTGCAACTCCTTGAAATTCCTGATGAAAAAGCGCAAAAGGCACTAGCAGGTGTGATGATGGAGCTCGATGATTGCGCCTTCCCCCTGCTAGCGGGCATGAGTTCTCATAGCGATCCCATGACCGCATTTAAAGATGTTGATATCGCTATGCTGGTGGGAGCCCGTCCGCGGGGCCCAGGCATGGAACGCAAAGATTTGCTATCGGCTAACGCCCAAATTTTTACTGCGCAAGGTAAGGCGCTCGACGCTGTTGCCAAGCGCACAGTCAAGGTCTTGGTGGTGGGCAATCCCGCTAATACCAACGCCTATATTGCGATGAAATCAGCGCCTGGCTTACCCGCTAAAAACTTTACTGCGATGTTGCGCCTTGATCATAACCGCGCACTTTCTCAGTTGGCCGCGAAAATGGGCAAGCCAGTCGCTGAAGTTGAAAAATTAATTGTCTGGGGAAATCACAGCCCCACGATGTATCCAGACTATCGCTTTGCCACGATTAACGGCGAGTCGGTAGAAAAACTGATTAATGATCCAGCTTGGAATAAGGATGTTTTTATTCCTACAGTTGGGAAACGCGGCGGCGCCATCATTGAAGCGCGCGGCCTATCTTCTGCGGCCTCGGCTGCAAACGCAGCAATTGATCATATGCATGATTGGGTCCTTGGCACCAACGGTAAATGGACCACAATGGGTATTGCCTCAAAAGGGGACTATGGCATTCCAGCAGACGTAATTTATGGTTTCCCTGTAATTTGTGCCAACGGTGAGTATCAGCTAGTAGAAGGCTTAGAAATTGATGCTTTTTCGCGTGAACGAATGAATCACACGCTCAAAGAATTACTTGAAGAACAAGCAGGCGTAAAGCACTTGCTTACCTAAGAAAAAATAATATGAAAAAAAATTCGCTCTCACTCCCCTTGCAAGCTCTCCTAGCTAGCACTGTTTGCCTTGCGCCGTATGCTAGCCAAGCACAAAATCTGCGTAACGCTTCGCCTTTCGCTTGGTCGTGTAGTAACGGTATGGAACTAAAAACCTCAGGCACTCCTGAAAATCTGACCTTGGAGTGGAACTCAAGAAGCTTCGTGATGAACAAAGAAACTTCATTGCCAGGAAGTTTGCGCTACAAAAACATGGAAACAGGTCTCGACCTGGTAGTGCTGGGCAATAAAGCCATGCTTTTTAATATTAAGAGCGGCGTACGCTTAGCCGATTTTTGTCAAACTGCTGAGATGAAGGGTGGCAAAGATCCTCACTTATTTACCAAGGCTGAATAAGTACATAGTATTCGTCAAGCCAATCAACTGCAGTAAATAAAGCGTTAGCTAAAGCATAAGCCCAGGAAGATTAATGAAATAAAGGTTGCTGGGTCGGCGAATCTTCTGGCATTTCGGCGTGCACTACTTCGCCCTGGCGGTCTGGAAATAAAGGCGCGCCACAGTCATCACATAATTCGGGAGCAAACAAAACTGCGTGTCGAAAAACATCTTCAACTCCAGCATCGCGTAATGCATCACAAATTTCTTTAATTGGGCTTTCGTCATTTGAAACATCATTTAAAGCATCGCTAGCCACATGCTCACGGTCGTATAAAGGCCAAATTACGCCGTAGACCACCTCAGCTGAGCCCTTAATACTAAAAGCTAAACGATATTCATCGGCCTGCTCTTCACCAAAAGCTCCAACCACACACGATAAGCCCGCTGGAATAATGCTCAGGGCCGAGGCCAAGTAGTTAACGGCGGCCCGAATACTCAAAGGACGCACCTGTTTATCGGCTAAGCGACAGTTGGTGAAATAAGCCTCGGGTAACAGTAAATCAAATTCACAACCAGGAAATAGATTTGCAATTGGGTCATGCATACCAGCTTGCCATTCAACCAAACTCACACCGCGCTCTTGTCGTGCAGGAGTTTCAGCTTGCCAACGAAATAATGGCTGGCCGCTGGGCGCAGCAATTACTGCGATGATAAAACGGGGGTCTGCCAAGACCGCAATCGTTTCTGACATACCGCGCATTTCTAACTTCATCTCACTTGCAGAGACTGCCGCAGTTGCTAATGCTTCGAGCAAAATTCGAGTTTGACAATGCGAGTGCGGCATCTGGTCAATGCTATATAGCCAAGGCACAATAGCTAAACGCGTGTCATTTGCTGCAATCGAGCGTTGCATGGCCAAAGCAGTGGCCTCAATCACTTGCACTGGTAGCGCTCCCGATGGAATTTGATAACGCGTATGCGCCACGATCGGCATCGCAATTAACAGCGCATCCCAACTCTGCCCCTCGTATTCCAAGGTGAGCGACTCAGCCAAGGTTTCAGCGTTATCGGCCAATACTTCAAAAGCAACCGTATTAATTTTAAAAGTTTGATCTAATGCCGCATCAATCACATGTTGATTTTGACTTTTCAATAAACGTGCTAAGCGCTCAAGTAAGCGTACTTCCCAGAACTCATCCTCAATCCGACTACCAGAGGCAGCCAAAGAAATTGAATCGGCAACAAGGCGGTCTGCTTCAGGCGAAGAGCGTTGTGATGATTTTGAGCGATAGACAGCCATAAGGAAGTGATCTTAATTTTTCTCAGCGCGATAAAAAACGGGCTGCAGTGGTTTTGATGCTGCTGCATTATATCGATAGCCAGCCAAATTAAATTGCTTTAATGCGGCAGGGTCGGTAAGCCGATTTTCAATTACAAACCGAGCCATAAAGCCTCGCGCCCGTTTTGCGTAAAACGAAATAATTTTGTATTGCCCAGCCTTGGCATCTTTAAAAATGGGAGAGACTACGGGACAATCAAAGTTTGTGGCCTGCAAGACCTTAAAGTACTCTTCTGATGCCAAATTGAGCAGCACAGGATTTTTTTGACTATCGAGTATTTTTTTTAGTGCTTGTGTGACGCGCTCACCCCAAAATTCATAAAGATTTTTGCCACGCACGTTTTTTAAGGCAGTGCCCATTTCTAAGCGGTAAGGCTGCATTAAATCAAACGGCCTTAAGACCCCATAAAGCCCTGAAAGAATCCGCAGGTGAGCTTGGGCAAAATCAAGCGCCTTAGTATTAAGGGTTCCGGCATCTAGCCCGTCATACACATCGCCGTTAAAAGCAAACAAGGCTTGCTTACTATTTTCAGCAGTAAATTGACTCGACCAATCACGAAAACGGCCTACATTTAAGGTGGCCAATTGGTCGGATAAACCCATCAACTTAGCCAATTGCTGGGGAGAAAGCGTTTTTAATCCAGCTATCAATTTAGCGGCCTCGGGCACGAATTCAGGGAGGGTATGCTTTTTTAGCTTTACCGGGGTTTGGTAATCTAAAGTCTTGGCAGGAGAAAGTATGATCAGCATGGCACAATTTGATGATGAAAATTGAAGAATCCTCCTATTCTAGCGATAGCGCTCCAAATCTGAAAGATTCCGCCGCAATTGCCCCATTCCCTTCGCGCTTGCCGCTCGTGGGAACAACTATATTCACTATTATGTCGGCGCTTGCCAGTGAATCAAAAGCAATTAATTTAGGCCAAGGATTTCCAGACTTTCCCTGCGATCCTGATCTCATCGCCAAGGTAACCACAGCAATGTTAGCGGGTCACAATCAATATCCGCCCATGACTGGTATTGCTGAGTTACGGACAGCCATTGCCCAAAAAATTTTTGCTGAGTATGGAAAAAGTTATCAGTCCGAGACAGAAATCACCATTACCGCAGGTGGTACTCAAGGTATTTTGACCGCAGTCTTATGCTGCGTTCATCCTGGCGATGAAGTCATTTTGCTAGAGCCAGCCTACGATAGCTATCAACCGGCTATTGAATTGGCGGGTGGCAAACCTATTGGCATTACCCTCCAAACAATCCGTGATCACAAAGGCCAAGTAACTTCTTATGAAATTCCTTGGGAGCAATTAAGTCAGGCTATCAATCCAAAAACGCGCCTCATCATGATTAACTCGCCCCATAATCCTACAGGCATGGTGTGGAGCAAGAACGACTTAGACCGTTTAGCAAAGCTACTCGAAAATACGGCTGTACTAGTTTGTAGTGATGAGGTCTACGAACATATGGTCTACGATGGTCAAGCTCACCAAAGCGTCGCCAGCCATCCACAGCTAGCCAAACGTAGCTTTCTCATTTCTAGTTTTGGCAAGACATATCATGTCACTGGCTGGAAAATTGGCTATGTCGCTGCCCCAGCTGAACTAAGTCATGAATTTCGCAAAGTACATCAATTTAATGTGTTCACGGTAAATACCCCAGTGCAATATGGAATCGCCCAGTATCTGCAGACCGCAGCCCACTACCAAAATCTACCCGATTTTTATCAAGCTAAACGCGATTATTTTCGCGCGGGGTTAGCCAATACACGCTTTAAGCTCTTGCCTTGCCCTGGCACCTATTTTCAATGTGTCGATTATTCTGCATTAACTGTGCCAGAGGCAAAATTAAATGAAAGTGATTTTTGCCGTTGGCTCACCACAGAAATAGGCGTCGCTGCAATTCCAGTATCGGCTTTTTATGCAAAGCCCCTTGAATCAGGCGTCGTGCGATTTTGCTTTGCTAAGCAGGCAGAGACTTTAAAAAGTGCATTATTACGCCTACAGCACTTGTAAAATCTAGCAAACAATCACTAAGGAATGAAGATGCCCAAGCAAAACACCCCCATGGAAGTCTATAGTTGGGCAACACCAAATGGGCATAAGGTCCATGTGATGATGGAAGAATGCGGCTATCGCTTAGGACGCGATTGGGATGCCTACGCAGTAAATATTGGCAAAGGTGATCAATTTAATCCTGATTTTCTAACCATTAGCCCCAATAATAAAATTCCCGCGCTAGTTGATCCCAATGGCCCTGATGGCAAGCCAATTCATCTTTTTGAGTCGGGCGCAATTTTGCTCTACCTCGCTGGCAAAACTGGACGCTTTCTTCCTAAATCAACCCGCGATAAATACAAGGTAATGGAATGGTTGATGTTTCAAATGGGTGGCGTTGGGCCCATGTTAGGGCAAAACCACCACTTTCGTCTCTACGCACCTGAGAAAATTGATTACGCAGTCAATCGCTATACCAATGAAGCGAAACGTATTTATGGGGTCATGGACCGACAGCTTACTAAGCATCCATTTATTGCAGGTAAGGAATACACCATTGCCGACATTGCGATTTATCCCTGGACCCGCAATTGGAAAAATCAAGGTATTGAATTAGATGAATTCCCGCATTTTAAAAAATGGTTTGAAAAAATTGGCACTCGCCCTGCAGTTCAACGTGGCATGCAAGTACTTACCGAATTTCGCAAGCCTCTAGTTGACGATACGGCAAAAGAACAACTATTTGGCACCACTCAATATAAAAAGCGCTAAAACAAAATAATGTAAATCATTTAATTTAGTCCCAATCTAACAGAGAGTATGACGTGAAAATTCAATCAGTCGGAATTATCGGCGCAGGCACAATGGGTAATGGCATCGCGCAAGTTTGCGCAGTTGCTGGTCTTGATGTCGTAATGATCGATATGAACGATGCTGGAGTGCAGCGTGGTCTAGATCAAATCAATGCTAGCTTAAATCGCCTCATTAAAAAAGCTGTGCTTACGGCAGAGGCGAAAGCAATTGTCCTGCAAAAAATTAAAGGTGGCACTAACTATAATGATCTTGATGGGCTATCAATCATTATTGAAGCTGCTACCGAAAATCAGGCGACTAAAGAAAAAATTCTCCAGCAAATTGATGAGATTGTTAGCCCCGAAACGATTATTGCCACCAATACCTCTTCCCTTTCGATTACTAAACTCGCGGCTTTAAATTCCAATCCAGCACGTTTTATTGGCATGCATTTTTTTAATCCACCGCCCTTAATGGCCTTGGTTGAGGTAATTCGTGGTCTACAAACTAGCGATGCCACTCATGATGCGGTGATTGAAATGGCTAAATATATTGGCAAAGAACCAATCACTGTTAAAAATTCACCCGGCTTTGTGGTTAACCGAATTTTATTGCCAATGATTAATGAAGCATTTTTTGTGCTAGCCGAAGGTTTAGCGAGCGCTGAAGATATTGATGCAGGCATGAAATTGGGTTGCAATCAACCTATTGGCCCCTTAGCCTTAGCCGACTTAATTGGTTTGGATACCTGTCTGGCCGTCATGCAGGTCTATTTTGAAAACTTTAGTGATTCAAAATATCGCCCCTGCCCCCTCCTCCAAGAATTAGTAGCAGCCGGCTACTTGGGCCGCAAAACAGGTCGTGGCGTATATCAATATGCCACTTAAAGCAGTACGCATTTTAGGTTACGCAGGTCTCTTGCCTTTTATTGGTTTAGTACTTGTTATTCAGCTGAGCTCAACGCCGAATAATTTTCTGGCTGCTGAATCTCTAGCTGGATATGGTGCAGTGATTGTGGCCTTTTTAGGCGCCATCCATTGGGGCGCCAACTTACGTTCGATGAGCTCGGTAATACCTATGACTAACTCAATAGTGCCTACTGGCGAACGGTGGAGTGAGCGCAATGCCTGGGTCTGGGGAATTATTCCCGCCTTAACAGCTTGGCTTGCCTTGCATTTGTATATTCCGGTTGCGCTACTTATTTTGGCCGCACTACTGCTGATTCAATTAGTGATTGATAAAGCTACTTATCCCCACTACTTTAACAATGTCACAGCCTGCCAAGCATTTCTCAAAATACGCACTCATCTCACCTTCGTTGCCATAGTTTGCTTGGCATGGGGTGCCAACGCAATACTCTTTGCTTAAGTAATATGGGCGAGCTCTTTGATACGCAGCCGCCACCACCATTAGCTGAGGCTTTACGCCCTAAAACAATTGATGCCGTAATTGGTCAAACCCATTTGTTGGCGGCCGGCAAACCCCTGAATCTCGCCTTTGCTTCGGGTCAACCACACTCAATGATTTTATGGGGGCCGCCTGGTGTGGGCAAAACCACTTTAGCGCGGCTGTCTGCGCAAGCCTTTCAACGCGACTTTATTGCCATCTCTGCAGTTTTGGCAGGCGTGAAAGAAATTCGCGAAGCCATTGAACGCGCCCAGCAAACCATGGCGCAATTTGGACGCCAAACTATTTTATTTGTCGATGAAATTCACCGCTTCAATAAAAGCCAACAAGATGCACTCTTGCCTCATATTGAATCAGGTCTCTTTACTTTTATTGGCGCCACTACCGAGAATCCTTCCTTTGAAGTCATCTCAGCGTTGTTATCACGTGCGCAAGTCTATGTGCTCAAACCGCTCAGCACCGATGAGCTAAAGCTACTCTTAACCCGTGCCCGTGCTGCTGCACTCCCCGATATCGCCTTTGATTCTGCAGCAATTGACGCCTTAGCTGCCCATGCCGATGGTGATGCGCGGCGGTTGTTAAATTTAGTCGAACAAATTCGCAATGCCCTCTCGGTCCCAGGGTGTGAAGTCAAACAAATTGATCAAGCTTATGTGCAAAATACCTTAGCGAGTAATATCAGGCGCTTTGATAAGGGTGGTGATCAGTTTTATGATCAAATTTCTGCCTTGCATAAATCAGTCCGCGGCTCGCATCCCGATGCAGCGCTCTACTGGTTATGCCGCATGCTTGATGGCGGCGCCGACCCACGTTACTTAGCACGGCGAATTGTGCGCATGGCTTGGGAAGATATTGGCTTGGCCGATCCCCGCGCCATTCAATTGGCTAACGATGCCGCACAAACCTATGAACGCCTGGGCTCACCCGAAGGCGAATTAGCCCTTGGTCAAGCAGTAGTGTATTTAGCGGTAGCAGCCAAAAGTAATGCCAGTTACAAGGCCTATAACGCTGCACGTGCCTTTGTAGCAAGCGACCAAAGCCGTGAAGTGCCGATTCATTTACGCAATGCGCCCACCAAGTTAATGAAAGAGCTTGGTCATGGTCACGCCTATCGCTATGCGCATGATGAGCCTCATGCTTATGCGGCGGGTGAAACCTATCTGCCCACCGATATGCCAGAGCCCCATTGGTATGAGCCAGTTGAGCGCGGTCTAGAAACCCAAATTGCCGAAAAAATGGCTTTTTTGCGCCAATTAGACATAGTCGCTAAGAAATAAGCAATTGCTAAAAAACTCCCCTATACTGTATAAAAATACAGTATATGCAAAATCCATTTATTCGCCCCAAAGACCCGCTGCAAGTCGCTAGTTTTCCGCTCTATGCCTGCCCAGCCCCCGCAGGCTTTCCATCGCCTGCCGCCGATCATTACGATAAGCGCCTTGATCTAAATGAGCATCTGGTTTTACATCCTGAGGCGACTTTTTTTCTACGTGTTAAGGGCGACTCGATGGTTGGTGCTGGCATTCACGATAATGATTTATTGGTAATTGATCGCTCAGTCGAGCCCACTCATGGACGTGTAGTCATCGCTGTAATTGACGGGGAGCTTACCGTTAAACGCCTACATCGACAACGCGGCAAAATTATTCTCAAGGCCGATAACCCCAGCTACCCCGATCTAGTAATCGCTGCCGACCAAGAATTGCAAATCTGGGGGGTGGTATCACATGTGATTCATAAACCATAACCCTGCCAATCACATTCGGTAAAACACCTTCTATCAACTAGCTTCATTCTGATTGTCATGCCCCAACTATCAAGCGCCCTACGCCCCACTTTTGCCCTGATTGATGCCAATAATTTTTATGTTTCTTGCGAACGGGTCTTTAATCCACAGTTAGAAAAAAGGCCGGTGGTCGTGCTCTCCAATAACGATGGCTGTATCGTCGCACGCAGCCAAGAAGCGAAAGATCTAGGCATTGGCATGGGCGTACCTTTTTTTCAAGCTAAACACCTTATTCAAAGCCATGGTCTTATTTGGTTTAGCTCAAACTACACCCTCTATGGTGATATGAGCGCACGCATGATGGCTTTGCTGGCTAGCTTTGCACCACGCCAAGAAATTTACTCCATTGATGAATGCTTTCTCGATCTCACTGGCATGCATCGTGATGCCGTTAGTTACGGTCAAACCATTCGTCGCTGTACGCGTCGTTACTTAGGTTTACCTACCAGTGTAGGCATCGGCAAGACTAAAACCCTAGCTAAATTAGCAAATCATCTCGCCAAAAAACGTGCTCAATATGGTGGCGTCTTCGATTGGCAAGCTTGTGAACCCTTAGTGGAAGATTGCTTAATGGCCCAAATTGATATCGGTGAGATCTGGGGCGTTGGCAAGCGCTTACGCATGCAATTACGTGCCATGGGCATCACTACCTGCCGTGATTTGAAATATGCGCAAGTAAGTTTAATACGCCAACGTTTTGGTGTCGTACTTGAACGCACAGTGGCCGAGTTAAATGGCCTAGCTTGTCTCGCTTTAGAGGATCCACAAACTAGTGGGGGAAAACCCAAACAGCAAATTATTTCGAGCAAAAGTTTTGGTCAAGCTATTACGACATTGACCGATCTAAGCGCAGCTGTATCAAGCTACACTGCACGCGCCGCAGAAAAATTACGGCAACAAGACTCAATCTGCTCACATTTAGTAGTTTTTATTCAAACAAATTCCTATGCAGATCATCAAAAGCGGTATGCTAATAGCATCACCCTCCCCCTCATTGTGGCCAGTAACGATACCCGCCGTTTATCTCAAGTTGCGCTGATGGGTATCGAAAAAATCTATCGTCTAGGGTACAGATATAAAAAGGCGGGGGTCATGCTGCTTGGCCTACATCCCGCTACGCAACAACAGGGGAACTTATTTGTAGCAGATCAGCATCAGGGTGCTAGCAAAGTCATGCACGTCATGGATCACCTTAATCAAAAATATGGCGCTAATACCTTAAGCTTAGCTGGCGCTGGTCTACAGCAACACTGGCGCATGCAAGCGGCCCAACGCACCCCTAACTACACCACCGCTTGGGCCGAATTAGCGCAAGCGCGTGCCGATCGCTAGGAGTATCACTCAGCCGTTCTTCCGTCTTACCTAATAGTCAATACAATGAGCTATGGTTTGGTTTCAGTGTGCTTTATTCATATTCATTTAAAGGAAATTTTAATGCGTAAAATTCTGGTTTTATTAGCAGCTATAGTAAGCATCTCTTGCTTTGCTAAATTTGCCTATGCTGGCCCTAAAGTCGAAGTGAAAACTACTCTGGGCAGTTTTATTGTCGAATTAGATTCAACTAAGGCTCCTAAATCAACTACTAATTTTTTGAATTATGTCAAAAGCGGTTTTTATAATGGCACTATTTTTCATCGTGTCATTGACGGCTTCATGATTCAAGGTGGTGGGTTCACTGCCGAGATGGTGCAAAAACCTACGCAAGCCCCGATTCCCTCAGAAGCCCAAAATGGGCTCAAGAATCAAGCCTATACACTTGCGATGGCACGTACCTCCGATCCCGATTCAGCCACTGCACAATTTTTTATTAATGTCAAAGACAATGAGGCACTCAATTATCCCAATGCAGCAGGCAATGGCTATACCGTCTTTGGCAAAGTTATTTCTGGTATGCAAACCATTGATGCCATTAAAAAAGTGCAAACTACTACGGTTAATGTGCCAGGCGCAGGACGCTTCGCCGATGTACCAACCGTACCCGTTGTGATTCAGTCGGCCACTATTTTGAATTAAGCCAAACCATTTCTGCTAACCGCCTTCTGTAATTACCCACGATGATCTTGCTTGACGATGTTGCGAGCACCGCTGCGCTACCAACCAGTCGCCTCTATCGCAACCCTAGTCAATACTGGGTTGCTAAAGAAGTTACAGAAATTGAAAGTTGTCTGACAGCAATTGAAACTGCCACCCAACAAGGTCTTTATGTAGTGGCGGCCTTCGCTTACGAATTAGGCGCTTATTTACAAGACATTGAGCCACGTCACCCGAATCCCACACAAGCTGCTGGCACAGCTACCGATCATCCTTTAATTGAAGCTTGGGCTTTTACGGCAGTTAGCAAACTCAGTAAAGTAGAGTTAGATCAATGGCTGTTGGCAGAGTTAGCGCAGTTGCCACTAGATGAAGTCAGTGCCGGAGTAGCCAATTTAACCGAGTCAATTTCTGCGACGAGCTTTGATGCCGATATTGAACGCATTCAAGCGTGGATACAAAGTGGTGATACCTATCAAATTAACCATACCTACCAAGTTCAAGGTCAAGCCTATGGCGCACCACTAGCACTCTATGCCCGTTTACGCACTCGGCAACCGGGGCGTTATGGTGCTTTTGTCGCAACCCACTCCCGCTTTATTTTGTCGCACTCACCCGAGCTCTTTGTCCAGCGTACTGGACAACAAATTGCCGCTATGCCGATGAAAGGCACTGCCAATGCATTCGAGAGTTCAAAAGCAGCCCTAAGCGCCGACCCAAAAAATCGAGCTGAAAATGTCATGATTGTTGATTTACTGCGCAATGATCTTGGGCGCATTGCTGTCACTGGCAGCGTTACTGTACCAGCTTTATTTGAAGTCGCCCGCCATGGCGATGTATTGCAAATGACCTCAACAGTCACTGCCCAGCTACAGCCCGCCATTCGATTACAACAAATTTTGGCAGCAATTTTTCCTTGTGGCTCGGTCACCGGTGCACCAAAAAAGCGCAGCATGGAAATCATCCGCACCCTTGAGCCCCAGGCCCGCAACTATTACTGTGGCGCCCTTGGCTGGTTTGATCCTAATCAAGACTTTGCCTTAAGCGTGCCCATTCGTACCATCTTATTAAAACGCAACGCTCAAACCCAAGCAGCCCATTTTGTCATGGGTGTGGGCGCAGGCATCACCAACGATTCAAGCCCAGCCGCAGAATGGCAAGAGTGCCAAGTAAAATCAGGTTTTTTAAGTCATCTACCCAGTAGTGTAGGTTTATTTGAAACCATTCGGGTCACTGCAGGCCAAGCAATTCAAATACCAGCGCACTACGCACGCCTAGCAAAATCGGCGCAGAGCCTAGGCATTCCCTTTTCGCAGTCTAGCTGGGATGCCTCCTTAGCAGAAGCGCTTAGGCAAATTCCAGCCCAAGGTCACTTTCGTCTGCGGCTAGATTTATCACCAGCCGGACTGATGTCATTTCGATTTGGAGAATTAGAAGCACTACCTCCGATAGTAAAAGTATTTTGGGCACATCAGTTACTCCATAATCCTGCTGAGGCCGTCATGTATTCGGGAAATTTACTTTTACAGCATAAAACGACTCAACGACTCGCCTACGACAGCGCATGGCAAGCGGCCGTAGCTCAAGGTGGTTTCGATGCTCTCTTTACCAATGAACAAGGCATGGTTACCGAGGGTGGACGAAGCTCGCTGTTTATTCGCCTTCCAGATAACCAACAATGGCTAACACCGCCACTAAGTGCAGGTGTATTGCCAGGATTAATGCGTCAACAATTGCTCGATGATGATCGGCGAAAAACCCATGAAGCCAACCTGAGTGTTGCCGAAGTTTTGGCCGCCGAAGAGATTATTATTTGTAATGCCCTACGCGGCTCACTAGTAGCACATTTTTAATCTCATCGCTTCCGCTAAAATGACTATCACCCACTTACTCCTGAAGCTTTACTCCCCATGAAATTTTGCACCCGCTGTGGCTCAACTGTGCATTTACAAATTCCTGCGGATGACACGCGTGCCCGTCATGTTTGCAAAGTTTGTGAGCATATTCACTATCTCAACCCCCGCAATGTGGTTGGTAGTATTCCAGTTTGGCAGGAGCAAGTGTTACTCTGCCGCCGAGCGATTGAACCGCGCTTAGGCTTTTGGACCTTGCCTGCCGGATTTTTAGAGCTTGGTGAAAGCACTAGCGCAGGAGCTGCTCGTGAAACACTGGAAGAAGCGGGTGCTGAAGTTGACATTGGGCCACTCTACTCCCTGCTTAATGTGGCCCATGTTGAGCAAGTTCATTTATTTTATTTAGCCCAAATGCGTAGCGGCGATTTTTTAGCGGGCACCGAAAGTCTCGAGGTAGCCCTCTTTGCAGAAGCCGATATACCTTGGGCTGAGCTGGCATTCCCCACTGTCAAACAAACCCTTCGATGGTTTTTTGCTGATCGCGCCGCAGGTAAGCTTGATGCGCACTTCGAATGTAATACGCATAGTCGAGATATCCTTCCACACGAAAAAATCTAGGCGATGGCATATCCATGAGCCCCATTCCTTGGCTTGGCATTGCCGATGCCTTCCCTGACCCCAGCAGCACCAGCGACCCCGACCCAGATGTACCAGGTTTATTTGCGGTCAGCGAACATATTTACCCTGGGCAATTAAGCAAAGCGTATCAGCTTGGTTTATTTCCCTGGTATTCCGATCGTCAACCCGTTTTATGGTGGTCACCCGACCCCCGTATGGTTCTTAGCCCCCAACAATTCATCGTTAGTAAATCCCTCCATAAAACCTTACGTCTTTTTTACCATCAACCCAATACCCAAATTGAGGTTGATCAACATTTTGATACTGTTTTGCGGGCTTGCGCTACGGTACAACGCAAAAATCAAGATGGCACCTGGATAACCCATGAAATTATTGAAGCATATACCGCACTGCATGAAGCTGGGCATGCGCATAGTATTGCAGTAACTAAAAATGGTCAATTAGTTGGTGGTCTGTATTGCGTTAATTTTGGTGGCATGGTCTATGGGGAGTCGATGTTTAGCCACACCGATAATGCTTCAAAGATTGCCTTGGCAGCCCTTTGTGCATGGTGCTACGATCGAGGGGTGGAAATAATCGATTGCCAACAAGAAACGCCGCATTTACATTCATTGGGTGCTCGTCCCATTGCGCGCACCGTATTTCTCCAGCACATCCGCACGGCCATCCAACAAAACCAATCGGCTGGACCCTGGTCATTTGATAAAACAATTTTGCAGCGCTGGCTATGACTCAAGTTAACGAGCTCCCCTTAACGGCCCTTCAGTTTTATGCTACTGCCCCTTATCCCTGTAGTTATTTACCGGCACAAATTGCCCGCTCTCAAGTTGCTACACCTTCCCATGCAATTCATGCTGATTTATATGGTGAGCTCGTTAATGCGGGATTTCGCCGTAGCGGTCTTTTTACCTATCGACCTTATTGTGACCAATGCCAAGCCTGCATCGCGACCCGCATTCCAGTCAACCAATTTATTCCGAACCGCAGTCAACGCCGAGCTTGGAAAAAACATGCGCATTTGCAAATCCAAGTCTTGAATTTGGCCTATCAAGAAGAACATTATCAGCTTTATCAGCACTATCAAAATCAACGCCATGCGGGTGGCGAAATGGATTGGGACGATGAAGATCAGTACCGGCAATTTTTACTTCAAAGCCGGGTTAACTCACGACTAATCGAATTTAGAGATGGTCCTAATGAACAGCATCCAGGTCGCTTACGCATGGTGAGCATGATTGATATTCTTGAACAAGGCATTTCTTCGGTATATACCTTTTTTGATACTAAGCAGCCAGCAGCTAGTTTTGGTACCTATAGTATTTTGTGGCAAATTAGCCAAACCCAGCAATTAGGCTTAGCTTATCTTTATCTAGGATATTACATTCAGGCGAGCGTCAAAATGGCCTATAAAGCCAAATTCCAGCCGCTTGAGGGTTTAGTCAATGACCAATGGCAACCCTTAGCGCTGTCAAGTGCATTACCACTGTCTAAGTCAGCATCCTCTGTTGCTGGCCAATAATGTACTGCCATGATTGACGCCTATTCGCTGTTGCGCCCTTGCCTATTTTCTCTTGAAGCCGAGCAAGCTCATAACGTCACCTTAAACAACTTAGATCGTGCCGAACGTTTGGGCTTATTACGCCTTGTCATTCCCCCCATTCCCCTAAATCCACAAAAGCTGTGCGGCCTCAACTTCCCCAACCCGGTTGGTCTTGCCGCTGGACTAGATAAAGATGGTCGTCATATCGATGCCTTAGCGCGACTTGGCTTTGGTTTTTTAGAAATTGGTACTGTTACGCCTCGAGCACAACCGGGAAATCCTAAGCCCCGTATGTTCCGCATCACACCAGCCCAAGCTTTAATTAATCGCATGGGCTTTAATAATGATGGGGTGCTTGCCTGTGTTGGGCGTGTTCGACAATCCCATTTTTGGCAAAATGGCGGAATAATAGGCCTCAATATTGGCAAAAATGCCAGCACCCCCATTGAGCAGGCTGCAGACGACTACCTGAGTGCCATGGCGGCAGTCTATGAAGTGGCCTCCTACATCACGATCAATATCTCTTCGCCAAATACCCAACATTTACGAACGCTTCAAGACGAAACCCCATTACGTAAATTACTAATGCGTTTAAGCGATGCTCGCAAAAGTTTGGCAGACCAATTTGGCTTTAGAAGGCCGCTTTTTTTAAAAATTGCGCCTGATCTCTCGCCCGCAGATGTGGTCCTAATTGCTAACTTGTTATTGGAATATGACATCGATGCAGTCATCGCTAGCAATACGACTACTTTGCGTGATGCAGTTCAAGGCTTAGCGCATGCCGAAGAAATGGGCGGCCTTTCAGGAGCCCCCTTGCACTTGCGCTCAAATCAACTGATAGCCGCCCTGCATGCCGAATTGCAGCAGCGCATCCCAATCATTGGGGTAGGCGGAATTATGTCTGGTGATGATGCTAAAGAAAAAATAGCGGCTGGGGCACAGCTCATTCAACTGTATACAGGCCTGATTTATCGCGGCCCAGCTTTAATTAGGGAGTGCGCACAAGCCTTAGCTCCACTTCCCTAAATCGCTATTTTTAAAATTTGATTTCACGATATGCAATTGCCCTAAGAATCGCTACAATCGAGGCATGAGCACCAATAAACTAGCTAAGAAACCCAAAGCCACTGGAGAAGTAGGTAAAACAGCCATCCAGGTAGTTGAGCGGATGATGAATTTACTGGATGCCCTGGCCGAACAAGAGGAAGCCAGCCCCCTCAAAGTGCTAGCAGAGCAAACTGGTCTGCATTCCTCAACTGCACATCGCATTCTCAACGATTTGGTCGCTTGTCGTTTAGTTGAGCGCGGCGATGGTGGTACCTACCGCTTGGGTTTGAAACTTTTAGAGTTGGGCAATTTAGTTAAGGCGCGCTTATCTGTCCGTGAAGCAGCCCAAATGCCCATGCGTACCCTCCATAAGCTCACTGGCGAAACCGTCAATCTTTCATTGCGTCAAGGCGATGAAATCATTTATGTCGATCGCGCCTATAGCGAGCGTTCAGGCATGCAAGTAGTCAGAGCAATTGGTGGACGTGCACCTTTACATTTAACCTCAGTAGGCAAACTCTTTTTAGCCAGCGACGAACCTACTCAAGTGCGCGCTTATGCCACCCGTACTGGCTTAGCTGGGCATACGCGCAATAGCATTACGGAAGTAAGTAGTCTAGAAAGCGAGCTCAGTAAAGCAAAAAATTTAGGCCACGCCCATGACCATGAAGAACTTGAGCTTGGAGTAAGTTGCTTGGCCGCCGGAATTTTTGATGATAGTGGTAAATTAGTCGCGGGCTTATCGTTAAGCTCCCCCACCGACCGAATGCAAGCAAGCTGGCTCAAAGCCCTCCAAGAAACTGCCATTCAAATTTCAAAAGGCTTAGGCTTCAAACCAAAGTCCAGCCCATAAATCAAATTAGTACGCTACCTTCTTGCTGGCTGCTCGCCGTCAGCTCGATGTCAGCTTTAAGATAATTGAATTCAATAGTTTTTGAGGATATTTTCTGCGAGTTACATCAACTGCCGACCAGCAGGCGCAGTACCTACTGGCATTCGCTCATACCAGTCTCGTACCCGCTCAGCATCAGCAAAGCGTGACTGGGTACCTACTGAATCTAAAAAAACCAACAGCAGAGGCGCACCATTAACCCGTGCTTGCATCACCAGGCATTTACCTGCAGCATTAATGAAGCCCGTTTTTTGCAGACCAATATCCATATTGCCAGTTCGTACTAAACGATTAGTATTTAAGAATTTTTGCGGGCGATTATTAATCACAATTGTTTGCTCAGGCCAAGTAGAAAACTCGCGAATTAATTTATATTGATATGCGGCGCTAAGCATACGCGTCAAATCTTCGGCGCTAGCAACGTTTTCACTCATTAAACCAGTTGGATCGGCATAATGAGAATGTGTCATGCCTAGCTCTTTCGCCTTACGATTCATTGCCGCTACAAAGGCCGTCATCCCCCCAGGATAATTGCGACCAAGCGTATAAGCCGCGCGGTTTTCTGATGACATGAGGGCTAAACGTAAAAAATCTTCACGACTAAAGGCGGCACCTAAACTAATGCGAGAATTCTTATAGCTTTGCACATCATCAAAATTAATCACCAATATTTGGTCTAAGGGCAATTTAGAATCGAGCACCACCATTGCCGTCATTAATTTTGTAATGGACGCAATGGGCAAAATTACATTCGGATTTTTTTCGAAAATGACTTCTTTTGTATCTTGGTTAACAACTAAGGCCACACTTGATTTCAAACTTAATTCATCATGCTGTCCACGTAAACCTAAGGCGGTGGCAAACGAGGGGCGAGTAACCTCGGCAACAGCGCTACTTGGTTGACGGGTCACTGTTATCCGCACTCGCTTTGGTTTCTTCGCGACCACCACCTTGGCAGTAGTTTTTGGTGTGGCCTTGTTATTGGATGCTGATGAGGTAGGCGTAGCTGCCTGAGTCATCGTTTTTTTATTTTTTACTGCATTATTTGTTTGTGCGAAAGTACTATTGCTACTAATAATCCCACCAAAAACCAGTAGTACCATTAAATAGAGATGGCCATGGGTGCATTTACCCAGCAAGCAAATTCGGGTTGCGTGGATCAATTTAAAGATAAAGTCAAAACCCATTAAAACTACTTTCTAAGTACTTGCAGCAAAGAATGATAAATACTTTTTAAGTGGAACGATTAATTTCTGAAAATTCACAATGCAAGAATAATATAAGAACAATGCTAAAGCGTAATTTCTTTGGTTTTCTGATTGACCAAAAGAACGCCTGCCATGGTTAAGAGAATGCCAAAAATCATCAGCATTGTGAGCGGCTCATCAAAACCAAGCCAAGCCATTACTGCAGTGGTTGGTGGGGTTAAATATAGCAAACTCGTTACGCGAGTTGCGGTACCCTTACGAATTAATAAAAATAACAAACTCACCGAGCCAATTGAGAGCAGCGCAATTGCCCAAATCAAGGCAGTGATGACCTGCCAATTCCACACCATTTTGCCAGTTTCAAATAAGGCGACAGTAATGGCAGTAAGCACTGCCGCTACCGCAAATTGAATTAATGATCCAGCCCTTAAATCAAAGCTAGCGCAAAACTTTTTCTGATACAAGGTACCAAGCGTAATCGACAATAGAGCACCAAAAATGAGTAAATAACTAGCTAAAGGCAGGCGTACAAAATTAGTTTTTTCAAAAACCACAAATGCCACCCCAATAAACCCCAATGCCAAGCCAAGCCATTGCCGTCGTGAAACATGTTCGGCAATCCAGGATGACCACCAAGCCGTCAATATAGGCTGCAAACCGACTATGAGGGCGGCTAATCCAGCGCTCATGCCAAACCGAACTGCGCACCAAACGCCCAAAAGATAGCCAAATTGCAATAAGGCACCAGCTACCCCAATATGCCAAGCCAAAGACCATCTAGGCCAAACGGGTCGCCAAATTAAACTGAGCATTCCCATTGCCAATAAAACCCCCGCAAACCGCCATAGCAAAAAGGTTGCGGGCTCAACATAGGGCATACTCAGCCGCGCAATAATGAAGCCAGTACTCCAAATTACAACAAAAATGGGGCCGATGACCGTTTCAAGCGAAAAGCGCATCTCCTTAGTAAATCGCTACTAAAGGCAAGAAAAGCAAGGCAAAAAATGGCTTTGAATCAGGGGTAAGAAACAAAATAAAGATCATTGCTGCTATTTTAGGCTTAAATAGAATTCAGCCCTTTTCTGCCGATTAAGACTCATAAACCCACTGATTTACTCACTTTTCATGTTTTTTTTGATTAACCAAAAAAATATGTGGCAATATTTGTTGCATTGCATCATTTTTACTTTATAATTATGAAAATTAGAGGTATAAAAACTTGGGCTCATAAAGCAAGCGATGTATGCGATCAGCCCTTTTTATTAAAATAAACACCAGCATAGGAGAGCACATGAACCTTACACCCGAACAACTTGCAGCAGCTCAAAAAGCCAACCTAGAAACCTTAAGCGGGCTTACTGGACAAGCCTTAAAAAGTATTGAGAAATTAGTTGAACTCAATATGCAAATTGCTAAATCTAGTCTCACTGACAGTTTAGGCAATGCAAAAAAGGCGCTCGAAATTAAAGATATTCAGCAATTATTGGCGCATCAGGCCGACACCGTAAAACCAATGGCTGAAAAAATTATGGCTTATAGCCGTCACTTATATGATTTAGCGCACGAGACACAAAGCTCGTTTAGCCAATCTGCTGAAGCTGAAATTCAAGCTAGCCAGAAAAAAATTCAGTCGATGGTAGACGGTTGGGCTAAAAGCGCTCCCGCAGGCTCCGAAGCGGCAGTGAATGCTATGAAGCAAGCTATTGCCTCAGCAAACACTGTCTTTGAAACCAGCCAAAAAGCAGTTAAGCACGCTATCGATATTGCCCAAACTAACTTAAACACCGCCGCAGATAGCGTTATGCAAGCTGCCGACAAAGCCGTGAAGTCAGCCAAAGGCGGCAAAAGCAAGTAAGCATTAATCTTTTATTTACTGTGGCAAGCAACAACATAAAAAGCCCAGTTTTTACTGGGCTTTTTTTATTTCTTCCGCTGAGCAGGTAAATCAGTGCAAGAGCCGTGCAGCACTTCGGCTGCCAAGCCAACTGTTTCACCTAATGTAGGGTGAGGATGAATCGTTTTGCCAATATCAACTGCATCTGCACCCAACTCAATAGCAAGACACACTTCACCAATTAAATCGCCAGCATGGGTACCAACAATGCCCCCACCAATAATGCGCTGGGTTGTAGCATCAAAGAGTAACTTGGTAAAACCTTCATCGCGTCCATTAGCAATTGCCCTGCCACTAGCAGCCCAAGGAAATAAACCTTTTTCATAAGCAATATCTTGCGCTTTACATTGCTCTTCGGTTAAGCCAGCCCAAGCAACCTCAGGATCGGTATAGGCTACTGAAGGAATCTGCTTAGCATCGAAGTATGACTTTTGACCAGCAGCCACTTCAGCGGCCACATGTCCCTCGTGCACTGCTTTATGCGCCAGCATGGGTTGCCCAACTAAGTCACCAATCGCAAAGATATTAGGTACATTGGTGCGCATTTGTCCATCAACTGCAATAAAACCGCGCTCGTCAACTTGGATGCCTGCTAAACCAGCTTCAATTTTCTTGCCGTTAGGCGTACGCCCTACTGCAACTAAAACTAAATCGTAATTTTGAGGTGTAGTGGGCGCCTGCTCACCCTCAAACGTAACTTCAATTCCGGCTGGCTTTGCCTCGGCCTTCGCAGCGCGGGTTTTAAGGAAAATATTCTCAAAACGCCCGGCATTCTGTTTTTCCCAAACCTTTTCTAAATCACGGTCAGCGCCAGCCATTAAGACATCTAGCATTTCTACAATATCAATTTTCGACCCTAATGCGCTATAGACGGTGGCCATCTCTAGGCCAATAATCCCCCCGCCAATCACCAACATACGCTGCGGAATACTGGTGAGCTGTAAAGCACCAGTACTATCGACAATGCGCGGATCAACCGGTAAAAATGGTAGATGTACTGGCTGGCTACCAACGGCAATAATGGCTTTTTGAAAACGAATCACTTCTTTTCCACCCGTTAAATCTTGCCCATTACCACTAGTTAAATTAACCGCTACATGATTAGCATCAAGAAAGTGCCCCACTCCACGTACAACGGTCACCTTACGCGCTTTGGCCATACCAGCTAAACCGCCTGTTAGCTTACCAATCACGGATTCTTTATAAGTGCGTAATTCAGTAAGGTCAATTTCTGGCGCCCCATAACGCACACCATGGTGAGAAATAGCTTTAACCTCATCCATCACTGCTGCGGTATGCAGCAAGGCTTTTGAAGGAATACAGCCCACATTTAAACAAACGCCACCTAAACTAGCGTAACGCTCTACCAAAATCGTCTTCATGCCTAAATCAGCACTACGAAAAGCAGCGCTATAGCCGCCAGGACCAGCTCCCAAAACAAGAACCTCGCACTCATGGTGAACAGTACCGTGGTATTGGCTAGGCGGTGTAGCTACGGCAAAAGATGGAGATGCCACTGACGATGCTGCCAACGATTGAGCAGCTGCAGGCACCGCTATTGTTGCCGCTGACGCAGTTATAGTGGCTACACCACTTACCTCTATCTCACCTATGACTGTCCCTTTGCCAACCTTATCGCCTAGCTTGATTGCCAAGCTAATAATTTTTCCAGCTAGCTCAGCAGGCACTTCCATTGTGGCCTTATCAGACTCTAAAACAAATAAGGGCTGTTCTTTTTCAACGATATCGCCAACCTTAACCAATACTTCTATTACTGGCACATCATCGTAGTCGCCAATATCAGGCACTAATAACGCATGCTTACTCATCGCCAATCCTCACAGTACTGCGCGCCGAAAATCGGCGAGCAATTGGGCTACATAGACATTAAAGCGCGTGGCCAAGGCGCCATCAATCACTCGGTGATCAGCGCTTAATGATAAGGGGCAAATTAAGCGTGGAATAAATTGCTTTCCATCCCAAACGGGTTTCATGGCTGCCTTACTTACCCCCAAGATTGCAACTTCGGGAGCATTCACAATAGGCGAGAAAGCAGTGCCACCAATCCCGCCCACCGAAGAAATGGTAAAGCTAGCACCTTGCATTTGATCAGGCTTTAATTTTCCCTCTCTAGCGAGTGCTGCCAAGTCAGATGTTTCTTGAGCAATTTCAAAAATACCTTTTTGGTTAGCGTTTTTAATTACTGGAACCACTAGACCGTTGGGCGTATCAGCTGCAAAGGCAATATTAAAATACTTTTTTAAAACTAGATCATCACCATCAAGCGAGCTATTAAATTCAGGATATTTTTTTAATGCAGCTACAGCAGCCTTAATTAAAAAGGCGAGCATTGTTATTTTCTTGCCCTGCTTTTCATTTTCTTTATTAGTTGAAACCCGAAACGCCTCAAGATCAGTAATATCAGCATCTTCATGATAAGTAACTGCTGGAATCATCACCCAGTTACGAGCTAAATTAGCTGCAGAGATTTTTTTAATGCGTGAAAGTGGTTGACGCTCTACCTCACCAAATTTAGTGAAATCGACTTTAGGCCAAGGTAAAAGATTGAAGTTACCCAAACCTCCCCCAACTTCGCCGCCACTAGTAGCCCCGGTTGTTGCGCTCATGACTGATTTAATGAAAGCTTGCACATCTTCTTGAGTAATACGCCCCTTCGGACCAGAGCCCTTTACCAACGCAACTTGCACGCCTAACTCCCGCGCAAACTTACGTACTGATGGGCTAGCATGACTTGCCATAAAAGCTGAATCATTACTACCAACCGATGCAATTAGGGCGGGGGGTGGCGCATGGCTCTGAGTTGGTGCAGGCGTATGACTTTGTGCGGGTGGGGCTGGGGCATAACTTTGTGCAGACGAGATCGGGGTATTTGCTGCAAGGGGCTTTGGGCTAGTGGGTGCCAAGGTAACTTCGTCAACCCCACTAGCCTCCAAAAGTAATACCAAGCCACCTTCAGAAATATTATCTCCAACCTTCACCTTGACCTCTTTCACTACCCCCGCATGCGACGAAGGTACATCCATCGTTGCTTTGTCCGATTCAAGGGTAATTAAAGATTGTTCTTTTTCAATCACATCACCAGGCTTGACTAACACTTCTATGACTGGGATATCTTGATAGTCACCGATATCGGGAACTTTAACTTCAATTAATTGGCTCATAAGAAATTTAACCGTGTATTAAAGCAACATTAAACTGTTATTGGATTAGGCTTATTGGTATCAATGCCATATTTCTGAATAGCTTCAGCAATTTTCTGGCGCTCTAATTGACCAGTATCCGCTAACGCTTTTAAGGCTGTCAAAATAATCCAATAGCGATCAACTTCAAAAAATTGACGTAAATTTTCACGCGTATCAGAACGCCCGAAACCATCGGTACCTAAAACCTCATAACGACGTCCCAGGTTTTGAATTGCTGGACGAATCTGCTCAGCAAACATTCGAATGTAATCACTCGCTGCAATTACAGGGCCCACGGTCTCCCTTAAACAAACTTCAACATGCGACAAGCTTGGCTCTGCTGCGGGATGTAATAAATTATGGCGATTGACGGAATTCCAATTGCGCGCTAATTCAGTAAAACTAGGGCAACCCCACAAATCAGAAGCAACCCCCCATTCTTTTTCTAACAACTCGGCAGCGGCTATCACTTCGCGAAAAATAGTACCGCAACCCAATAGTTGCACTCGCAATTTAGCATTAACCTCACCAACGCTTTGCAATTTATACATGCCTTTAATGATGTCTTGCTCGGCGCCATGTGGGATGCCGGGGTGAGCATAATTTTCATTCATGAGGGTAATGTAGTAATAAACATCTTCTTGCTCAGTTAGCATGCGCCGCATACCATCCTGAATAACTACAGCCAATTCGAAAGCAAAGGTGGGGTCATAACTAATGCAGTTAGGCACCGCCGCGCTCCACACATGGCTATGGCCATCCTCGTGCTGCAAACCCTCGCCATTCAAGGTGGTTCGTCCTGCTGTGCCTCCTAGTAAAAAACCTCGGCTACGCATATCTCCAGCTGCCCACGCTAAATCGCCAATTCGTTGAAAACCAAACATCGAATAGAAAATATAGAAAGGCAACATCGGTACGCCATGCGTTGAATACGAGGTAGCGGCAGCAATCCAATCGCACATTCCCCCCGCTTCATTAATACCTTCTTGCAAAATTTGACCGTTTTTATCTTCTTTATAAAACATCAACTGATCATGATCTTCAGGTGTATATTGCTGACCCAATTGATTCCAAATTCCAAGCTGTCTAAACATCCCCTCCATACCAAAAGTACGCGATTCATCGGGCACAATTGGCACTACACGCTTTCCTAAAATTTTGTCGCGGATCACAATATTTAACAGGCGCACAAATGCCATCGTGGTAGAAATCTCGCGCCCCTCACTGGTAGCCTCTAAAAGTGGCGCAAAAGTTTCAAGCGCAGGCACTGGTAAACTTTCTGCCTTAGAGCGCCGCTGTGGCAAATATCCGCCAAGTTCATTCCGGCGCGCCCGCATGTATTCCAACTCGGGGCTACCATCAGCAAACTTAACCAAAGGAATCTCATCCAGTTGATCATCGCTTACTGGAATTTCAAAGCGATCGCGAAAACGACGCACGTCTTCAGGATTCATTTTTTTAGCTTGGTGGGCAATATTCATACCCTCACCAGAACCACCCATGCCATAACCTTTAATGGTATGAGCCAGAATTACTGTTGGCTGATTTTCATGGTGTACCGCCTCATAATAAGCAGCATAAACTTTATGCGGATCATGGCCGCCACGATTCAAATTCCAAATATCATCGTCGCTCCAATCGGCCACTAGCGCTCTTAATTCTGGGGTATTAAATACAATTTCACGCACGTAGGCGCCATGCTTAGACTTCATAGTTTGGTAATGACCGTCAACAATTTCGCCCAAACGTTGCATCAAAATACCTTTTTTATCGCGTGCAAAAAGAGCGTCCCAATGCCCGCCCCACACTACTTTAATCACGTTCCAACCTGCCCCGCGAAATTCACTTTCAAGTTCTTGAATAATTTTGCCGTTTCCGCGCACTGGTCCATCTAGTCGCTGTAAATTACAGTTCACCACAAAAATAAGGTTATCGAGCTTTTCTCTGCCCGCCATTCCAATAGCACCAAGAGATTCAGGTTCATCGGTTTCGCCGTCACCCAAAAAAGCCCAGACCTTACGACCCTTGGTTTTCGCAAAACCACGATCTTCTAAATACTTCATAAAACGGGCTTGATAAATTGCCATAATTGGACCAAGGCCCATCGAGACAGTTGGAAATTGCCAAAAATCAGGCATCAACCAAGGATGGGGGTAACTAGAAATTCCTTTCCCGCCTACCTCTTGACGGAAAAGATCTAACTGGCTAGCTTCAAGCCTACCCAGCATATAAGCTCGCGCATATACGCCGGGTGCGGAATGACCCTGTACAAAAATTAGGTCTCCGCCATGCTGTTCAGATGGTGCATGCCAAAAATGATTAAAGCCCACATCATATAAAGTAGCCGCCGACTGAAAAGAAGAAATATGGCCACCTACATTGGTATCTTTATTAGCCCGCAAGACCATAGCCATTGCATTCCAACGGGTGTATGAACGAATACGATGTTCGATGTTTTGATCACCTGGCAAACGAACCTGTAGCGCAACTGGAATGGTATTAATATAAGGCGTCTCGGCATGAAAAGCCTGATTAACCCCACTGACGCGCGCATGTGAAATTTGTTGATCAATTAAAAAAGCGGCACGCTCAGCTCCCTCTAAGCGAATTACGCTATCAAGCGCTTGCAACCACTCTTGAGTTTCAGCCGGATCTTCATCTTTGGAATTCGCAACAGGTTGCCCTAGTATTTGCTCTGGAACTGCTGCCATGATTTTTCTCCCGATAGATATGTAGCGGCATTGAACTTCACCTGATGATTAGCATTTTATGAATAGAAAGTTATATTGACAAGAAATATTCCACATAATGATAGTATTTATCATAATATGGAATTATATTGCGCTGCAAATAAGCCAAAGATTAGGGCAGAATAAGGGTAATTACTAAAAGACCCCCATGCTACCCCTTCGTCAATTCTTAGCAAGCAATTTAATTCCACGCAGATGGCTAGCAAAGGTGCGAGCCTCACGCATCGTCTTTACGCCATTACTCGCAATTATTATTTTTACCTTGGCCATGGGAATTATTTTAGGTACGCTGCAAATGCAAGAGCGCTCACAGCAAGAAAATGCGCTTTTTAGAGAGCTATCGTTTATTAAACAGCGTATTCAATTACGCTTTCTAACCAACTCCGAAGCCTTAGTTACCATTAGTCAAGATTTAGCCAAAACCAGCAATGACCCAGCTACGCAAGCTAAAGTCTTTAGACAAGCCGAAGCTTTTGTTGCCAATAACCACGAAATTAGCCAGCTCATCTGGCTTAACGAAAATAACCTACGGCAATGGATGATTCCATTGCCAACGCAAGCAGCCGATTGGTTTGATCAATCACCCAATGCCGACACTATTGAGCGGCAATTGAAACGCGCAATTATTTTAAGTCGAGAAACTAATCGACCTGCCTATAGTGAAATTATTCGTCTTCAGTCCAACACCGATCAACCTATTCCACTAGAACGGCAAACTGTATTTTGGCAAACTGTGCCCACCACCATTGAAGGTGAAGGTGCTGGTATTTTAGCGGTTCTCTACAGTGGACATGGGATTTTAGAGTACATCATTCCAACTGAGCTAAAAAGTCAATATCGCTTTTCATTATTAAATTATTCCGGCAATGTATTAGCAATCTCATCCGATCGTAATACACCCACGCGTGCACTGAGTAACGAAACAAGTCTTGAGTTAGGGGCCTTTAGTCCAACTGTAATTTTAAAAGTAGATACCTATCCGCCACCAACTGATCTCACCTTCAGAATGTTGCTCGGCGTTGTGATTGGTTTAAGCGCGTTTGTGATCTGGAGTTTATGGTCTGTCTTAAAACAGATTCAAGCGCGCAATAAAATTGAAGCAAATTTAAGTTCTGAAACTAGCTTTCGTAATGCGATGGAAGATTCCACTCCGGTTGGTATCCGCGCCCACGATATGGAAAAAAAGATTACCTATGTCAACCGTGCCTTTTGTGACATGGTGGGTTATACCCCTGAGGAATTAATTGGCCTAGTACCCCCCTTTCCCTTCTGGCCAGCCGATAAGCATGACCTACTAGGTACCAATATGGAGCGTGTTTTGCAAGAGCAAAATCGTCAATTAATGAAAGCGGGTATTGAAGGAGAATTGCAGCATCGCAATGGCGTACGCATAAATACCCGCACCTATGCCGCCCCACTCCTGAATGAAAAAGGCCTACAAACTGGCTGGGTTACTTCAATTACCGACATTTCTGAACCTAAAAAAATTCGCGAAGAATTGGCTGCGACTCAAGAACGCTTTGTAACCGTACTCGAGGGTCTAGATGCAGCAGTTTCGGTGGTCTCAGTGGAAACGGGGAAATTATTATTTGCTAATCGTTTTTATCGCCAACGTTTTGGCAATACTGAACAAGGACACATTAGTTTAAGTTCATATGAGATGAATCCCCATGTCATTCATGATATGAAAGATGATAGTATCGATGTGTTTGCTGGCTTACCAGAATCTGAGTTAAGTCAAAATAGTGCAGGTGACTCACGTGAAGTACAATTACTTGATGGTGAGAATGCGTGGTATGAAGTGCGTGGCCGTTATATTCCATGGGTTGATGGTCATTTAGCGCAATTACTTATTGCCACCGATATTACCCTGCGCAAACAATCTGAAGATTTGGCACGCCAACAAGAAGAAAAAATGCAATTTACAAGTCGCCTAACTACGATGGGCGAAATGGCCTCCTCATTAGCCCATGAATTAAATCAACCACTGTCAGCTATTTCTAATTACTGTATGGGAGTTGCTAAACGTTTAAAAACCTATACCGACGTACACTTAGTAACCGAACTCATGCCAGCCCTAGAAAAAGCATCTGCCCAAGCATTACGCGCTGGGACGATCATTCAACGCATTCGTGGTTTTGTAAAGCGCAGTGAACCACAAAGAAAAAACTGTGACATCGGCGAAATCATAACTAATGCAGTCGATTTAGTTGAAATTGAGGCTCATCGCCATCGCTTTTTGATCGTGGCTGATGTCATGCCCAATTTACCGCAGATTGATCTCGATCCGGTGTTAATCGAACAAGTACTTGTTAATCTCCTTAAAAATGCCTTAGATAGTCTCCGTGAAACTTATCCATTACCATCACGCTGGTCGGCGCCCCCCATAAAAATTATTGCCGATATAGAAACTAGCGGTTTTCCAGCAACTCTGCGTATTCAGGTATCAGATGCGGGTGCCGGCATTGCTGATACAGTGATTCAGCGGATGTTTGAGCCCTTTTTTAGTACCAAAGATGATGGTATGGGTATGGGGCTCAATATCTGCCGCTCAATCATTGAGTCACACCATGGGCGCCTTTGGGCAAAAAACCAGCTAGATGCAGAACATACCCGCCTAGCCGGCTGCACCTTTACAATCCTATTACCCTTAGAAATATCTGAGAATTTAAGCGAGAACCAAGATGATCCAAAGCAACATCCCGAAAACCAGCCAAGCTGAGGTCGTTTACGTCGTTGACGATGATGAAGCAGTTCGCGATTCGCTTACATGGCTATTAGAAAGCAATGGCTATACCGTGCGCTGCCATGCCAGTGCCGAACGTTTCTTGCAATCATTACAAAATACGGATAAATCGACTATTTCTTGCCTGATTCTTGATGTGCGGATGTCTGGTATGTCTGGCCTGGAATTACAAGAACGCCTCATTGCAGATAATTTATCGATGCCGGTTTCCTTTATTACTGGTCATGGCGACGTCTCTATGGCAGTTTCTACGATGAAACGCGGGGCAGTTGATTTTATTGAAAAGCCCTTTAAAGAAAATGAACTCTGCAGCTTGGTTGAACGTATGCTAACGAAAGCTCGAACCGATTATTCTCAGGCCAGCAATCGCAAAGTTACCCAAGGTTTATTAGGCAAACTAACAGGCCGTGAGCGCCAAGTACTTGAACGCATTGTTTCTGGGCGGCTAAATAAGCAAATTGCAGACGACCTCAGCATTTCGATTAAAACAGTTGAAGCCCACCGCGCCAACATTATGGAAAAACTGAATGTCAGTACCGTCGCCGACCTACTGCGTCTTGCTTTATCCGATATATAAGCAAAATAATCGATCGATAAGTAACTGGTAAACTGAGTTTTTGTCTTCACTTCAACAATCAGCGAGTCCCAAATGCCAGCCCAGTTAATCGATGGAAATGTTTTATCAAAAAAGCTTCGTACTGAAATCGCCGCACGCGCAGCAATCGTTACCGCCAAAGGCCTTCGCCCAGGTTTAGCAGTGATTTTGGTAGGCGAAAACGCTGCTAGTCAAGTCTATGTCAGAAATAAAGTCAAAGCCTGCGAAGAATCTGGCTTTCATTCAGTCTTAGAGCGTTATTCAGCAGAGATGGCCGAAGAAGAACTGCTAGCACGTATTGCAACATTAAATGCAGACCCATCCATTCAGGGCATCTTGGTGCAACTACCATTGCCCGAGCAAATTGATGCAAAGCGCGTACTTGAAGCTATCGCCCCACAAAAAGATGTTGATGGCTTTCATATTGCCAACGCTGGCGCCTTAATGGTTGGCGCACCTGAATTTATCCCCTGTACGCCATACGGTTGCATGAAGATGTTAGAGAGTATTGAGTACCCCTTACGTGGCGCAAAAGCGGTCGTAGTCGGTGCCTCCAATATTGTCGGTAAACCGATGGCGATGCTACTTCTGCAAGCTGGTGCTACCGTCACCATTTGTAATAGTAAAACTCGCGACCTCGCCCACCATACCAAGGATGCCGATGTCTTAGTAGTGGCTACGGGAAAACCAAAAATGATTACTGGCGCCATGATTAAGCCTGGCGCAGCTGTGATTGATGTTGGTATTAATCGCTTGCCAGATGGGAAGTTATGTGGTGACGTTGACTTTGATTCAGCCAAATATGTAGCGGGATGGATTACCCCCGTACCGGGCGGCGTTGGCCCCATGACCATTACGATGCTCTTAATGAATACCTTAGAAGCCGCCGAAAAAGCAGTTAAATTGTCCTAAAGGAAGCTCTAGTAATTGAATACTTTTAGTGATTTAAAAGATAATCCCTTATTCAATTTTGGTCGTGGCATCGCCAACTATGCGGATGTCAAGCCGAGTAATATCCACCCTGCAATTACCTACCTATTACAAGCTGCTGAAAAAGCAGTAGCGCATGCGCTCGATTGCCAGCGCATACCAAACGACGCGCTTACTTGGAATAATTTAATTGAGCCGCTTGAAGATGCCACTGAAGCATTAAGCCGCTCGTGGGGTATAGTTTGCCACCTAAATAATGTGGCTGATACTCCCGAATTACGCGCTGCCTATGGCGCAATGCTGCCCTTAGTTACAGCTTTTTTTAGTAGTCTTGGGCAAAATCTTCCGCTCTATGAACGCTTTAAAGCCCTATCCCAAAGCCCTATTTTCCAAGAGCTAGAGCCTGCAAAACAAAAGGTCTTAGAAAATTCGCTTCGTGACTTTTGTTTAGGTGGCGCCGAGTTAGCTGCCGAAGTAAAACCTCGTTTTGCTGCCATTCAAGATGAACAGGCGCAATTAGGCAAGGCCTTTTCAGATCACGTACTCGATGCTACCGATGGTTTTTTTCATCAAGTCGTCAATTACCAAGAATTACAAGGGCTACCTGAAGACGTAATAGCTGCCGCTGCCGATCAAGCTAAACAAAAAGGCTTAACTGGTTGGGTATTTACCTTGCACTTTCCCTCATATTTTCCCTTGCAACAGTATGCCGAAAATCGTGCCTTGCGCCAATTAATGTGTGAGGCTTATTTAACAAGGGCTTCAGAGCTAGGTCCACAGTATGGTAATGGTCAACTAGCCTGGGATAACACCGAAAATATTCTCATGCAGCTACGCTTACGTCATGAAGAAGCGCAACTCTTGGGCTATGAAAACTATGCGGCACTAAGTTTAGCAGCCAAAATGGCGGGTAGTGTAGCCGAAGTAGAGAGCTTTTTAAATGACATTGCGCAGCGCGCTAAACCATTTGCAGAAAACGATTGGGCTGAACTGCAAGATTTTGCAAGCCGTGAATTAAACCTTGACCTTAACGGCGACAAGTCAGTACAGCCATGGGATATAGCCTTTGCTAGCGAAAAACTTAAGCAGGCACGCTATGCTTTTTCTGAAAATGAAGTGAAGCAATATTTTCCGCTACCGAAAGTATTGGATGGTTTGTTTGGTGTTATTCAAGCTTTATTTGGCGTCCAAATTCAAGCAGTGCATTTACCAATTTGGCACGCCGACGTACAATCTTTTGTAGTTAATAACGTCGATGGAAAAACCATTGCCTATTTTTATCTTGATCCCTATGCCCGTTCTGGAAAACGGGGTGGTGCGTGGATGGATGATGCGCGCGGGCGCCGAGAATTTCCCGATGGCACAATTCAAATACCAGTGGCCTATTTAGTCTGTAACTTTGCCCCGCCTATAGAGCTTGATGGGATTAAGCGCGAGCCTACGATTACGCATGATGATGTCATTACTTTGTTTCACGAAAGTGGGCACGGCATGCATCACTTACTAACTCAGGTAGGAGCGCTAGGTGTATCAGGAATTAATGGGGTTGAATGGGATGCCGTAGAACTACCTAGTCAATTAATGGAAAATTTTTGCTGGGAGTGGGAGGTAATTGAGAAGATGTCGGCTCAGATTGATACCCAAGAGCCCTTACCTAAAGCTCTGTTTGACAAAATGTTGGCGGCAAAAAATTATCATAATGGCTTAAGCACCTTACGGCAAATTATTCTTTCTCTAACTGATTGGCAATTACATGCTAATTTTGATGCTAAAACTGCAAATCATTCTGCTGTTATTCAACTAGCTAGCTCAATTAATGCTAAGCTAAATGTCATTCCACAAGCGCCAATTTCGCGTTGGCCCAATAGCTTTAGTCATATCTTTGCAGGTGGCTACGCCGCTGGTTATTACAGTTACAAATGGGCCGAAGTTTTATCAGCTGATGTCTATTCAGCTTTTGAAGATGCGGCTAAAGTCAGCGGCAGCGTGCTCGATGCTAAAACTGGAGCTCATTATCGGCAAGAGATATTAGCCGTTGGTGGTAGTCGCCCTGCCGCAGAATCTTTTAAAGCTTTTCGTGGGCGCGACCCCACCATCGATGCCTTGCTTAAACATGGTGGCTTAAGCACTGTAGCTACTTAACTGCTTTGGTTTATCGGCTCTACTTAAGGATCGCTTCTTAGAATCTTTAACTCTATGCTTTAACTATTTCTGCAATAACTGGCGCATGATCGGAAGGCTGCTCCCAAGTTCGGGGAATTTTATCAACCCAGCTTGCGCGACATAAACCCTTCAACGGCTCGCTAAGTAAAATATGGTCGATGCGCATGCCAGCATTGCGACGAAACCCCATCATCCGGTAATCCCACCAGCTAAATACTTTTGGAGCTTGTTCAAATAAACGAAATGAGTCGGTTAAACCTAATTGAATCAAGCTACTAAATGCAGCTCGCTCCTCAGGTGAAACTAAATTTTGCCCCAACCAAGCTTGTGGATCATGAACATCACTATCGCAAGGAGCAATATTAAAATCTCCCAACAAAGCTAAACGCTCAAACTGTTGCAGTTCGATAGATAGCCATTTCTCTAAAGCATTTAGCCAAGCTAATTTATAAGCAAATTTTTCACTCCCTGGCGCTTGGCCGTTAGGAAAGTAAGCTGAAATTAACCGCAGTGGCGCAATCCCTTTAAAACAAACAGTCGCCGCTAAAATACGCTGTTGTTCATCGGTGTTACCAGGAATATTGCGAGTGGGCTTTAAAAAACTGGTTTCAAGATTAGTAGCAATTGGTGCTAGTGCGCTTTGACGCACTAGAATAGCCACACCGTTATAGGTTTTTTGTCCCGCTACTAGACTTAAATAACCGGCAGCCTCAAGCTCAGCATGAGGGTATTTATCGTCAGTCAATTTTAATTCTTGTAAACATAGGGCATCAATTGGTGCCTTAGCTTGTTCTTGCTCTTGCAGCCAACGAATTACCTGCGGCAAGCGTACTCTTAAAGAATTGACATTCCAAGCAGCAATTCTAATCATTCAAATCTAATTCTTGTAGCTTACGGGTAATGGTATTACGACCAATGCCTAAGCGCTGAGCAGCCTCAACCCGTCTGCCTCGAGTTACCTCTAGTGCAGCTTTTAATACTGCTTTTTCAAAGCTCAATGTTAAGGTATCAAAAACATTTTTCTCGCCGTCTTGTAGCATCTTCACTGCCAAACGCTCTAAAGTTAAATCCCACTCGTCACGGTTAGAGCGCATACTACTTCCCTGCAGTGTGGGTATTTTTAGGTCGATGGTAGAGGAAGATAAGGTGGTCTCAGCAAGAGCCTCGCTCGGTAAATCACTAATGCCAATGATGTTGGCTGGCGACATAACTGTTAGCCAATGGCATAAATTTTCAAGTTGCCGAACATTGCCGGGAAATGGCAAGATACTCATCTCTTTTAGCACCTCATCCGACAGGCGTTTAGGCTCTACATTTAATCCCCCGGCACAAGACAACATAAAATGGCGCGCTAAAGCAGGAATGTCTTCCGCCCGTTCACGCAAGGCTGGTAAACGTAGTTGAATCACATTCAAGCGATGTAATAAATCTTCTCGAAATAAACCTGCTGCTACTCGAGCCTCTAAATTTTGATGGGTCGCAGCAATAACCCGTACATTAGCGCGAATTGAATCAGAGCCTTCCGCCCGATAAAAATGGCCGTCGGTAAGAACTCGTAAAAGACGGGTTTGCAATTCAAAGGGGATTTCACCGACCTCATCTAGAAATAAAGTGCCGCCTTCGGCTTGATCTAAGGCGCCTCGTTTTAATCCCTTGGTATTGCCAAACTGGGCGCGTTCATTGCCGAATAGCTCGGCCTCCAATAAGTCCCGAGGAATTGCCGTGGTGTTTAAAGCCACAAATGGGCCTTTTGCCCGTGCGCTATGCTTATAGATGGCTCGCGCAATCAATTCTTTGCCTGTACCCGATTCACCAGTAATTAGCACGGTTGCATGAGAATGCGCTAAACGACCAATTGCCCGGAAAATTTCTTGCATGGCAGGCGCCTGCCCAATAATCTCTGGCGCATCTTTGCGCCAACCTGCATTATCTTTAGAGCCCGCCTTATTGCGCGCGCCTTCACTCACTGCACGCTGAATTAATTCCACTGCTTTTTCAATATCAAAAGGTTTAGTCAAATATTCAAATGCGCCGCCTTGAAAAGAAGATACTGCCGAATCGAGGTCAGAATAAGCCGTCATAATAATTACTGGCAAATGCGGGTTACTTATTTTTACCTGTTGCAATAAATCTAAGCCATTGCCACGTGGCATCCGAATATCTGAAATCAAAACTTCGGGAGTTTCTTTTTCTAAGGCATCCAAAACATCATTAGGATTCGAAAAACTACGATGGGGAATATTTTCTCGCGTCAGCGCTTTCTCTAAGACCCAACGAATTGATTGGTCATCATCTACAATCCAAACGGGTTTTATCATGCTGCCAACTCCTGCTTGCGATACGGAATTTGAAGGTGAAAATCTGTTAAGCCTGGTCGGCTTTCGCAGGCAATAAACCCTTGGTGTTGCTGCACAAAAGTTTGCGCTAGAGTAAGCCCCAAACCACTACCACCCTCGCGCCCAGAAACCAAGGGGAAAAAAATTCGCTCGCGAATCTCATCAGGAATTCCGGGACCATTATCAATAACGTGTAGATCAACTGCCATCTTATAACGAACTTTTGCAATCGTGACTGAACGCGCAATCCGTGTTTTTAATTCAATTTGCGCATTGCCTATTTTCATTTCATCTTGCAATACTTGCGCCGCATTATGCACAATATTTAACACTGCTTGAATCAATTGCTCTTGATCACCCAGTAAATCGGGTAAGCTCGTATCATAATTACGGATAATGCTCAGACCACGTGGAAATTCGGCCAAGACTAGGCTGCGCACTCGTTCTAGCGCTTCATGTACATTAAAGAATTCCATCACGTGAGCTTTACGGTGAGGCGCCAACAAACGATCAACGAGGGTTTGCAAGCGATCTGATTCTTTAACAATTACCTGGGTATATTCACGTAAGTTTTTTTCAGGTAATTCAAATTCTAATAACTGTGCAGCGCCACGAATTCCGCCTAATGGATTTTTAATTTCATGCGCTAAATTACGCATGAGTTCTTTGTTAGCCTCTACCTGTTGAAAAACCCGTTCGTCGCGCTCACTTCGTATTTGTTGATCAATTGGAAACCAATCCATCATCATTAAATTAGGGGTCTCAAGCATAGCTATTACCACATGCACTGGGATAGATTCTTGATGAATGCGCCCTGGCATTGAATCTAAGATCATCTCTTGCCGTTGCATCGCTGCTCGACCCTCTGAAACTTCAGCAATCATGTCTTTTAGTGCCTCGTTATGACCAAATATTTCTAAGAGAGAACGGCCTTGTAAAGATTTTCGTGAAAGATCGAGCGCAGCTTCAGCAGCAGGATTTACATAAATCAACTGTAAGGTTGGCATAGTAAAAACTACCAAAGCATTCGGTAAATGTTCGAGCAATCCTGGAACAAAAGGGGCAGCCGCAGCTGCCCCTTTGAAAGGATTGCGCAATAAACTTGCGCTCAAGCTGTTTCCTTTAATCTTTCCTTCTTTAAAACTAATTACAGTGAGTAATACATTTCAAATTCAATTGGATGAGTAGTCATCCGAAACTTAGTAACCTCTTCCATCTTCAAGCTAATGTAAGCATCGAGCATTGAATTTGTGAACACACCACCACGCGTTAAAAATTCGCGATCTTGATCCAAGCACTCCAAGGCCTGATCAAGGCTATGACAAACGGTTGGAATCTTAGCGTCTTCTTCAGGTGGTAAATCATACAAATTTTTATCGGCTGCTTCGCCAGGATGAATTTTGTTTTGTACACCATCTAAACCAGCCATTAGTAAGGCCGAGAACGCCAAATAGGGATTTGCCAATGGATCAGGAAAACGGGTTTCAATGCGCCGACCCTTAGGGTTAGCTACGTGCGGAATTCGAATCGAAGCCGAACGGTTACGTGCTGAATAAGCTAATTTCACTGGTGCCTCAAAACCGGGTACTAAGCGCTTATAAGAATTGGTACCAGGGTTAGTAATTGCATTCAACGCACGCGCATGTTTAATAATTCCACCGATGTAATACAAAGCAAATTCTGAGAGCCCAGCATAGCCATTGCCAGCAAATAAGTTTTCGCCATTTTTCCAAACCGACTGATGTACGTGCATACCTGAACCGTTGTCACCCACTACTGGCTTAGGCATAAAGGTTGCAGTTTTACCATAAGAATGGGCCACATTTTGCACTACATATTTCTGCCAAATAGTCCAATCGGCACGCTGCGTTAAGGTGCTAAATTTAGTGCCTAACTCGCATTGTCCTTGACCAGCTACTTCATGGTGATGGACTTCTACAGGAATACCCATATAGTTTTCCAGAATCAAACACATTTCTGAACGCATATCTTGGAAAGTATCAACCGGAGAAACAGGAAAATAGCCACCTTTTTTACCAGGACGATGCCCAGTATTGCCACCCTCAAACTCGGCACCAGAAGACCAAGGAGCCTCTTCCGACTCAATCTTGACAAAACAACCCTGCATGTCAGCGCCCCAACGAATTCCATCAAATACAAAAAATTCAGGCTCTGGGCCAAAATAAGCAGTATCGCCAAGACCAGTGCTTTTTAAATAATCTTCAGCGCGCTTAGCAATCGAACGGGGATCGCGATCGTAACCTTTACCATCCGATGGCTCGATTACATCGCAAGTAATTACTAAAGTTGACTCTTCATAAAATGGATCAATATAGCAAGCAGTAGGATCAGGCATCAACAACATATCAGAAGCTTCAATACCCTTCCAGCCGGCAATTGAAGAGCCGTCAAACGCATGACCGCTCTCAAATTTATCTTCAGTAAAAGCTGAAATTGGTACTGTAGTGTGCTGTTCTTTGCCTTTGGTATCGACAAAACGAAAATCGACAAAAGTACACTCTTTCTCTTTCACTAACTTCATCACATCTGCGACGGTCTTCGTCATGCAAATCTCCTCTAAGAAAAAATACTGGATCTCGCAAGCTCCAGGCTAAAAATCAACCATGCTTTAGGTCTTCAATAAATTAAATAGCCAATACCAATACAGCTAATTTACTGAAGCTAAGGCGTTGAATTCACTATTATTGCACTGTTAGAGTGCTTAAAAAGTGGTGGATTTAGCCCTAATCCTAAATAATGCACTTAATTAGTGCATAAATAGACTGGCTTATAAATTAAGCGCTAGATAGAAGGGCTAAGCGCTCGGGGCTGGCAAATCGTGTATTTCATAACCTAAAGCAATAGTACCGTGACGCAAAGCCGCCCATGCAGCATCTAAAGCCGAATCGTCGCCCTTTACACCCAATTCAATATGGCGGTGCGCAAAAATACCGCCCCTCATTGGGTCGCCAACCGAAGGCAAGCTGAACACCTTAATACCAGCAAAGTCATGTTCGATCTGCTCCATTAAAGGCGTTAAAGTTGACTCAATGCCAATAGGTACGATAAAACTTTTTTCAGACCACTGGCTGCGATGAAATAAATGCGCATAGTGCTGGTCTAAGCACCAAGCCATCATGGGGGCTGCCATCACTGGAAAGCCTGGCAAAAAATGATGCTCTTGAATGCGAAATCCAGGAATTTGGTTATACGGATTAGGAATGATTTCACAGCCCAGCGGAAATTCACCCATTTTGAAACGATGTTGATTCTCTGGGGTATTAAGGTCGGCCTTGTTCGGATTCCCTTCGGCAGTAGCCTGAATGCGGGCAGCTATCAACACTTTGGCCTGCGGATGTAAAGCAATAGTCAACCCTAAGGCCTTTGCTGCGCAGGCACGAGTATGGTCATCAGGGGTCGCACCAATTCCACCGGTACTAAAAACCACATCACCACTGGCAAAAGTATCTTTTAGGGTCTGAATAATTTGCTCAGGATCATCGGCCACATAACGCGCCCAAGTTAAACTTAGGCCTCGCTCGCTCAGTAATTCAATGAGCTTAGCAAGATGTTTGTCGCTTCTGCGGCCAGAAAGAATTTCATCGCCAATCACCACTAAGCCAAAGCGTCTTGGTGCATTCACTTGTTCAGCTGATGACGCTAGTAGTGCTGAGTTAGAAGAACTAGAAGGACTCATAAGCTGCGGAATGGACAGATTTTTGACATAAAATAATTATCTACCTAGTGCATCAGCTTCGATTACATCATTCATCGGCGCACTACGTAAATCAACTAAGGCCTGCAATAGAAAATGCGAAAACCAGAGTGCCGCAAAAACAAAAATGATTGAATAAACCCACAAAGCAACGAAAGAGACAAAGGGAAATAAAACCAAGGCCAGCACCGAGGTCGCCCAAAAAAAACTAGGCACCACACCAAGTAAACCCGCCAATATTCCCATTGTTAATAAAGACCAACGGTATTTTTCTAATAAGGTATTGCGCTCAGCAGTTGTGGCATGCTTTGCTAAAACATCATAAGTCATTAAGCGCATTGTCAGCCAACCCCATAATAAGGGCGGCAAAATTGCAAACAAAGGCGGTATCCACCAGACCGGTAAAGTAAGGAAAACCAAAACCAAACAAATTAAACTAGACCAAATCGTATAGACTAAACTGCCAAAAAAGCTGCCAAAAAAACTAGCATCAAGATGAATTGCTAATTTGGCGTATGCGGCTTGTTCGGCCACGCTATTTACAATGGCAGGCACGGTTGAAAAAGCAATCGTCACTAATAAACTAATTGCTGCGATGGGCATTAAGAGCATGATAAAAAATAAGGGCGCTAACCAAGTCTGAGAGCCTTCAATTCCAAGCCATGCGAGTGCATGTTCAATCCAACTAGTAAAAATTGAGGCACTTAAAAAAATTCGCAAATAATCTAGCGCTGGTGACCAAACAAACCATAACAAAACGCCCCAAAAAAAAGCGACAATTAAAAATGGCCTAAAGCTTAACCACAGCATGCGCGGATGCATACTGCCCACTAGCGCTAATCCTAAGGCGCGCAAGACACCACTAAAACCAATCATCTGAATTCTCCTTGCTTGCCCAGTTTCTCTCGGTTTCCCAGTATTTCTTAATTTCCCTTAGGATTCTGAATAAGGCATTGCCAAGCCCTTTTTAGGCTTTGCCATTGATGTTGTAACACCCCATTCGGTAAATCTAAATTTTCTACACCAGTAGGGTAAATTTGCTGATCAAAATTAGCTGTTTTAAAAATCATATCCCACCATGGAAACAACACTCCAAAATTACAACCCCCCAACACCCCACGCCGATGCTCTACCTCGTAACCCAAGCGCACGGCATGATGGCGCCGATGAAAGATCGGCGAAACTAAAATATATTTAGCCCAGGCTAAATGTATTTTTAAATTAGCATGTTGCCAACTTTGAATAAATTGACTTACCACAACTAATAAAATAAATTGGCCGGGACTCACCCCAATAATTAAAGCGCAACACGCAAACACCAAAGCGCGCATTACATCATCTAAAAAATGATTACGATCATCCGACCATGCTGTCATAGTTTTTTGACTATGATGCAATGCATGTAATTGCCACCACCACTGAAATCGATGCTCTGCACGATGATAACAATAATCGACAAAATCTAAGATAATTAAATAAATTAAAAAGCTGATCCAAGGAATTGAAGTGACTCCAGGCCACCAACTTTCTACGTTAAAACGCTCAAACCGCCAATCATGTAATTGACCTTCAAGTTGAAAAAATAAGTCAGTAAATAGAATAAAGACAATGGCGTGAAATAAGCCTAGGCGATGAAAATAAGTGTAAAACATATCAGCAAAGATGCTCTTGGCCTGGCGGTTTTGTACTTCTGCAGGATTAAGCCGTTCCCAAAGCCGTAAACCAAAAGCAATTAAGGCAATTTGAATCAAACCTAATAGTATCCATTCAGCGCCATCAAATGCATCTTCAGCCCAATTCATTAGACCAAATTGATACAACAAGGGCTCGATCAAATAACGATACAAAGCCTCTTGTGCATGGCCATATTGTTGGGATAAAAAATCTAGCATCTTAGCGCTTCAATCTAATTATTTAGTAACAAGGACTGGTAGGGTAGCAAAACAAAATCCCCGCTGTTTCAGATTATCAATTAAGGGCTCTAAAACTGCTGGCGCCCAAGCATCTTTCCGCGACCAGATACCTAAATGGGCCATGGCAATATCACCATCTTGCAGGTTTTTACTAGCCCGAGCCAATAAAATTGCATTCGGAAAGCGCCCAGAATCTAGCTCGTCTCCCAAAAATCCCGCTGATGTCCAAGCAATATGCTGAAAACCACATTGTTCACCAAAAGCAGTTAAGCGCGGCGAGACTTTACCGCCGGGGGCCCGCCAAATAGGCTCTAGGTGACGCCCCGTTAATTCCTGAAAGCGTCGATCAACCCGCTTGAGTTCAGCGCAAAAGGCGGCGGCGTCATACCATTTTCCGATGCCAGCTTCACTACCAAATTGGGGCTTAAGGCGCACTAAAGCATTTTGACCATCACCTTGAAAATAAGCGTGATCAAAAGTGTGGCTACCAAAATGATGGCCCGCCTCTGCTAACTTTTGCCAATAGTTGCGCCAACTTTCATCTAAAGAAAAGTCACCGCGAGTAGTTTTTTCATTAGCAAGAAAAAAGGTTGCCTTCACTTGCTGTCTTTGCAAAATAGCTGCAATGGTTTCTGCCATCGCCATATTGCCAGTATCGAAAGTCAAATAGATGGTCTTATTACAGGCTGGCGCAGGTTTTATAGTTGAGATTGCTATTGGCGTTACGACTTGGGTTGTGCTTGGGTTTTTACTTGCACTTGGGTCCCCTGCTCTTGGGGCCTGTGCATTTACAAAACTAGTAAAACAGCCTAAAACTAGCGACAAGAATAAGAGACGGCTCAAGCTCTACTCCCATGCAGCACGAGGATAAAAGAAAACCCCATGAGGCGATTTACCCACAGGAATAACTGTTGCTAGCTTCATGCTTGGAATATCTACAATGCCTACTTTTTTAGCAAACCGAAACGTTACCCATAAATTTTTCCCATCAGCGGTAAGCTCCATATCATCGGGACCAGCTGGCAAACCAGTAATATCGCCAATTTTTTCTAACGCTTGCATATCCAATAAGCTAATGGTCGAAGCCACGCGATTACTTACAAACACATGCTTGCGATCGCCTTGGGGTCTAAAGTTATGCGCACCCTTACCGGTTGAAATATGTTTAATGACTTGCCGCGTCCGCCAATCAATCACTTGAACATAATCAGCGCCTGTAATACCTACTAATAAATATTTATCATTTGGTGTCATCCATAAACCCGCAGGCGTTGGTCCAGTCGGCATTTTCCATAAAATAGTTTGCGTAGCTAAATCGATAGCTGCTAATTCAGATGAATCTTGCAAAGTAATAAAGGCAATTTTGCTATCTGCAGTAAAGGCCATATGGCTTGGAGTTTTAGCCAAGGCTAAAGTCTTTAGCAAAGTAAAATTACTGCCTTGCGCAGCGTAGATATCAACTCGATTCAAGCGATTGCCATTAACCACAAACCATTGGTTATTTGGTGAATAGCCAATTTGATAGGGATCAATAATGTTTGGAATGCGACCTTTTACCTCGCCGGTGGCAGCATTTAAAATCGCGATGTCATTGCCTACGGCATTAGCTACTAATAGGGTTTTCTGATCTGGAGCCATCATCAAATGGTGTGGCTCTTTACCAATTGGCACAGTTTTAATCACTGCCCGCATTTGCATATCAATCAAGCTAATACTGGCATCGCCAGAATTCAACACTACAGCAATTTTTGGCTCGCTTAGCTTGGGCGCAGAAATTGCTGCTGTTTGCGCAAAAGTGCCAAGAGGAATTGATAAATAAGTGGCAAAGAAAATGGCCAGACAAGGTCGTAATTTCATGCTTCTATTGTAAGTCGTGAGCTGAAAAAAGCCGGCACTGACTTAATGTTACTTACCTATAGAGGCTAAGTAGTACCTTTTCTAGGCGCTTAGCCGACATTGGCATGGGGGTTTTCAGCTCCTGAGCAAATAACGCCACCCTCAGCTCTTCTAGCTGCCAACGAAAATCTTGTAAGCGAGAATCTTCATCTAGGGCATAAGTGGCACTGCCTTTCTGCCCTTGCAGTAATTTTTGGTAGGGTCTAGCGAGCGCCTCCCACTCACGCTGTGCCTGTGCATCACGAGAAGGATTAGCACGCAATTTATCAATACGTAAAGCAATTGCTTTTAAATACCTCGGTAGATGCACCAATTGTGCATAAGGAGTATCGGCAATACAGTGCGGAAAAATCAAGCCTTGAATTTGGCCACTAATATCAACATGCGCATTAGTAGATAGAGCTTTTGCCTGCGCTAATTTTTTCTGTAAATCAGCATTTGCCTCTAAAGCAGTTAAAAGATGGCGAGCAATTTCTTGTGCAATCAAAGTTAAACGTGGCTTGCCTGCTTGTACACGTGCTAAAAATTGCTCACGATTAATTGGTAGCGGCTCTGCCATAAATGCCCGTTCAAGCGATAAATTGAGTATCTGCTCGATGATGCCGTCTACCGTACCAATTTGCATGAATAACAAGCCGATTTCACGCGCATTCGGTAGCTGTTTTTGTAAGGCCTTTAGTGTATCGCGTTGACTTAAGGCAAACAGACGACGTAAACCTTGCCAATGACATTTGCGGGCTTCTAGCAAATCATCAAACACCTCTATCTCACAGGCATCGCCGCTATCCACTAAAGCAGGATAGCCAAATAGGGTCTTGCCTGCCTTCTGAATTTCTAATGTTTCGGCAAGCTCACCAAAATCCCACTGGGTGTATCGCCCAGAGACAAGGGATGAGTGGGCCCCTTTTAATGGAGCTAAGGTAACCGCCTGAAAGGCGACGCGGGCACTTTCACCAAACTCTGCCTTTAGACGCGGTAAATTACGTTCTAATTCTAATTGCCGCCCATGTTCATCGAGCAAACGAAAATTCATCGCATGATGAGGGGCTAAAGCCTCGAGACGAAAATCGCTACGCTTCAGTTCTAAGGATTTCATCTGGCGTAAATCCTGAATCAAGCTATCTAAATAATCACCCTTTCCAAATTCGCCAGTTGACATTCTGCGCTCGAGAAATTCTTTGGCGTAATCTGCAATCGGCACACAATGCCGGCGTAACTTTTGTGGCAATGATTTAATGAGAAACTGGGTTTTCTCTTCGCACATACCTGGCACGAGCCAGTCGCAGCGCCGACTATCCACTTGATTTAACAGGGTCAAAGGTAAAATTAAGGTCACCCCATCTCTTGGGCTGCCAGGCTCAAAGTGATAAGACAAAGTAAATTCGGTACCCCCCATGATTAATTTTTTTGGATACCGATCAACCGTAATGCCGGCCGCCTCATGCCGCATTAAATCAGCTTTATCTAAACATAAACTAGCATCGGCAGAGGAATTTTTTTGTAACCAAGCCTGCAAGCCAGGACGGCTATAAATATCAGCCGGAATTCGCTCGGCATAAAAGGTAGCCAAGAGTTCATCATCGACCAATACATCGGGGCGTCGTGAACGGTGTTCGAGCGCTTCAATTTCCTGCACTAACCGCTGGTTATGCCAAAAAAATGCATAGCTATTGGGATAACTTTTTTTTGCTTCAGCTTCAGTTTCTTTAGCTAACGCGGGGGTATCGATCCGCCCAAATAGCTCGCCCTCAACGAGGGCTTTTTGAATAAATAATTGACGGGCCTCAGTTTGATCATGGGGAGCAAACGTCACTTTGCGGCCATGATAGATCGATAGACCATACAAAGTACCGCGCTCATGCGCCATCACTTCGCCTTGACGACTATCCCAAAAAGGCTCGCTCAAGGATTTCACTAAACGATGGGCGCCCACTTGTTCAACCCATTGCGGCTCAATTTTGGCAATTGTACGGGCATACATCCGAGTAGTTTCTTGCAATTCCCCTGCCAAGATCCATGCGCCAGCTTTTTTACCGATACTAGAACCGGGCCAAATAAAAAGTCGAATGCCACGTGCCCCTAAATACGAACCCACCTTAGTATTTGGTGAGGTGGTCTTATCACTTTCTTCTTTCTTTGCTACATGGCCTAATAAGCCTGTCAGTAAGGCTAAATGAATTTGCTCATAGGTGGCTGGCACAGTATTTTCGCGCCAGCCTTTTTCACCCAACATGGTATGCAACTGCCCATAGACATCCCGCCATTCACGCAAACGCCGCGGCGATAAAAATTGACTGCGACACAGATTTTCTAATTGTCGATTGGAATGTTTGTGATGCAAAGCATCTTGATACCAATTCCAAATTTTCAGATAATTCAAAAATTCAGATTGGGTGTCGGCAAAGCGTTGGTGTGCCGCATCAGCAGCGGCAGCTTGCTCAAGCGGACGGTCCCGTGGATCTTGGCTAGCTAAAGCAGAAACAATAATAGTGACCTCTTTAAGGGCTTGATGATCACGCGCGGCCAATAACATACGTCCGACTTTCGGGTCTAAAGGTAATTCAGCTAATTCACGTCCTAAGGCAGTTAGTCGTAGTTCTCCAGCTTCAGCGCTGACTTCCGTACCCACTGTCGCGCTTACCTCAATTGCACCTAGCTCATCAAGCAATTGAATACCATCAGCCACTGCTCGACCCATGGGGCGATCTAAAAAAGGAAAGTCGTGGATGCGCGGTAAACGTAAAGCGCTCATCCGCAATAAGACTGCGGCGAGCGAGCTGCGTAAAATTTCTGGATCGGTAAATTTTTGCCGGCCTAAAAAATCATCTTCACTATATAAGCGCACACAAATACCATCAGCAACCCGACCACAACGACCGGCTCTTTGGTTGGCCGCCGCTTGTGAAATGGGTTCAATTTGTAATTGCTCTACTTTATTTCGATATGAGTAACGTTTGACTCGCGCTAAACCACTATCAATCACATAACGAACATTGGGTACCGTTAAGGAGGTTTCAGCAACGTTGGTCGTTAGAATAATGCGGCGTCCATGCCCTGTTTGAAAGACCCGTTCTTGCTCTGCCACCGATTGACGGGCAAATAAACTTAAGACCTCAGGATGAAAACGCTGTTGCAAAAGAGGCTCTTTACGTAAGACCTCGGCACAATCACGAATTTCGCGTTCGCCCGGTAAAAAAACGAGCACATCGCCAGCACCTAAAGCACCCTCTCGCCATAAATCATTAATCGCCTCTGCCACACCCTCACTCAAGTCCTTCACTTCTTTTTTTCCGATACCCTCTAAGGGTAAATAACGTTGCTCTACTGGAAATAAACGGCCGCTGACTTCAATCACGGGTGCAGGTATTTGATTAACGCCGAAGTGCTGAGCGAAACGATTCGCATCAATAGTGGCTGAGGTAATAATAACTTTTAGATCTTTTCGCTTAGGTAGAAGTTGTCGTAAATAGCCCAATAAAAAATCAATATTTAAACTTCTCTCATGGGCCTCATCAATAATGATGGTGTCATAAGCCTTTAAGAGCGGATCGCGTTGAGTCTCAGCTAATAAAATGCCATCGGTCATCAACTTAATTGAGGCAGTGGCACTAGTCTTGTCTGCAAAACGCACTTGGTAGCCCACATCTTGACCTATAGGGGAATGCAATTCATGGGCAATGCGCTTTGCTGTGGCAGTAGCAGCAATGCGGCGTGGCTGGGTATGGCCAATCAAACGGCCCCCATTCGCCCTGCCACGACCAAGCGCAAGGCAAATTTTGGGTAGTTGAGTGGTTTTACCTGAGCCTGTCTCGCCACACACTATCACTATCTGGTGTTCACGCAACGCCGCCATAATCTGCTCGCGCTGCCCTGAAACTGGCAATTCTTCTGGAAAATCGATCACTAAATGGCCGGGTTTAGCCTGCTCAAGAGTGTTGGAAGCGGGCACAGAGATCGGTCCTGTGTCTAATTTTGTTTGGTTTATCGGCTTCTGCACCCTATAATTTTCTCACTATGAACGCGAACCCGCCCAAGCTCGACCAAAAACGTGATGGCTTAAGCTTATCCGCCAAGCAATTAACGCCGTCTCATCAGGCTGCTAGCGCTAATTTTCCTTTTGTTGCATGGCTACGTGATGTTGCCCCCTATATTCATAGCTTTCGCGAAAAAACCTTTGTAATCGCCTTTGCCGGCGAATTAGCCCAAGAAATCGGTCTTGAGAACCTCATCGAAGATATTGCCATGTTGCATGCCATGGGCATGCGTATTGTCTTGGTCCATGGTATTCGTCCCCAAATTGAAGAGCAGCTTAAGCTACGCAAAATTAAAAGTAAGTATGGCAAAAGCAATATGAGTGCATACCGTATTACCGATGCGGCAGCCTTAGAGTGCGTTAAAGAAGCGGCTGGCGAATTACGCCTCGATATCGAGGCGGCCTTTAGTCGGGGTTTGCCAAATACGCCAATGGCAGGTTCACGTATTTCAGTTATTTCTGGAAACTTTATAACGGCAATGCCATTTGGAGTGGTCGATGGTACCGACTTTATTCATACTGGCCTCGTTCGTAAAGTCGATGCTGAATCCATCAATCTCTCGCTCGATAGCAATAAAATTGTTTTACTTTCACCGCTAGGCTTCTCGCCTACAGGCCAAGCTTTTAACTTATCGTATGAAGATGTCGCCGCGGCCACTGCTGCTGCTTTAAAAGCCGACAAGATTTTATTTTTAACCCCTTACCCACCCCTTGAAGATGATAATCACCATCCAATTACCGAGTTATCGCTTGAACAACTCAATAATTATGTGGCTAGTCAAACTAATTTAGCCCCTGGATTTCGTGGTCTACTTAATTTAGCAGCACAAGCAGTTAAGGCTGGCGTCAATCGTGTGCATTTTTTACCCGCCAATCGTGATGGCGCTCTTTTAGAGGAATTATTTACTCACGACGGTATCGGCATGATGTTGGCCTCATCCAATATTGAAAATTTACGTGAAGCTACCCAAGATGATGTAAGTGGTATTTTGCAGTTGACCATGCCACTCGAAGAAGACGGTATTTTGGCGCCCCGCGGTCAGGATGTCATAGAGCGTGATATTGCGCGCTTTTCGGTAATCGAGCACGATCGGGTGTTGTTTGGCTGTGCTGCGCTATTTCCCTTTCCCAATCATATCGGCGAGCTTGCTTGTTTGGCTGTCGATGCTGAAGTACAAGGCTCAGGCGATGGCGAGCGCCTACTCAAGCATGTAGAACTCAGGGCTAAAGCTGAAGGTATTACCAAACTCTTTGTTCTTACCACCCGCACCGAACACTGGTTCTTAAAGCGTGGCTTTGTTCGCGCTTCTGTCGACGACCTCCCTCCAGAACGTAAAGAAATTTACAACTGGGATCGTAAGTCGATGGTTTTAATGAAGAACGTCTAAAATCAAACTTGATTAGTAATTGGCATCAAAAGAAAGGTTTATCTCATGGTACGCATGGTTCAATGCATTAAACTGAATAAAGAAGCTGAAGGTCTTGATTTTGCGCCCTTGCCAGGCGAATTAGGTAAGCGCATTTGGCAACAAGTTTCAAAAGAAGCTTGGGCTGGTTGGCTTAAGCATCAAACGATGCTGATTAATGAAAATCGTTTAAATATGGTCGATGCGCGAGCGCGCCAATACCTCTTAAAGCAAGCTGAAAAACATTTCTTTGAAGATGGCGCCGATATGGCTACTGGCTATGTGCCACCGCCACCACCCCAGTAGGGCCCCCCACTAAAAGTAAATCGGCCTTACGCTGGGCAAAGAGCCCAACAGAAACGACTCCTGGTATTTGATTTATTTGTGCTTCAAGTTGCACGGGTTGTGTAATCGAAAGTCCGTGCACATCCAAAATCCAGCCCCCATTATCGGTAATGAAAGGTTGGCCGGTCACGCCAACCATGCGCAAACGCCCTTCACCACCCAAAGCGGTGATCGTACGCATAATGTAAGGCTCTGCCAAAGGGATAATTTCGAGCGGCAATGGAAAATGGCCCAATACGGCTACTTGCTTTGAAGCATCGCATATACAGATAAAGCGCTTGGCCATAGCAGCAATAATTTTTTCACGGGTCAATGCACCTCCACCACCTTTAATCATATGACCTTGAGGATTAATTTCATCGGCTCCATCGACATAAACAGGTAAGTCGGTTACTTGATTGGTATCGAGCACATAAAAACCCTGTTGGATGAGGCGTTGCGTGCTAGCCACTGAGCTTGAAACAACCCCAGCAAAGTGGCCCTGATGGGGCGCTAACAGATCAATAAACCAGTTGGCTGTCGAGCCTGTGCCAATACCCAAGCACTGGCCAGGAGGTAGTTTCAAGACCTCGTCACAAGCGGCTTGCGCCACCAACCGTTTTAATTCCTCTGGATTCACGTCTGCTCCCCATCTGAATTCATTATGATATGACAAAAGAAGATAAATGCTGATGAATACCCTTGATCAACTGAAGCAGTACACCACCGTAGTAGCTGATACCGGCGATTTTGCGCGGATGCGACAATTTCAGCCACAAGATGCGACTACCAACCCCTCTTTAATACTTAAAGCAGTCCAACAAACTGCTTATGCCGATTTAGTTCAAGGCGTAAAACAAGCGCATCCTCGTGCTAGCGCCACTGAACTGATGGATCATGTGTTAGTCGCCTTTGGCTTAGAAATTTTAAATATTGTGCCAGGTCGGGTCTCGACCGAAGTTGACGCACGACTGTCATTTGATACCCCCGCAACCATTGCTAAAGCGCGTCACCTCATCCAGCTCTATGCACAACAAAGCATCGATCCAGCGCGAGTATTAATTAAATTAGCGGCTACTTGGGAAGGTATTCAGGCAGCCAAACAATTAGAGGCTGAAGGCATTCATTGCAATATGACCTTATTGTTTTCCTTAATTCAGGCAGCCGCCTGTGGCCAAGCCAAGGCAACCCTTATTTCTCCATTTGTGGGGCGCATAACTGATTGGCATAAAACCCGTTTAGGGGTCAATTGGGTCGATGCTACTCATGGTGGCGCCAGCGATCCTGGTGTGAATTCCGTTAAACGTATTTACCGCTATTACAAGCAGTTTGGCATCAAGACTGAGGTGATGGGGGCGAGCTTTCGCAACATAGGGCAAATCATTGAGCTAGCAGGCTGTGATCTTTTAACCATTAGCCCTGAATTACTAACTAATCTGCAAGATAGCTCACTATCTGTCGTACGGCAGTTAAATGCTGAGGCTGGTAATGACATACCATTTCTTAAACTCAACACTACAGAAACCGCATTTCGTTTGCAACTCAATAATGATGCCATGGCGACTGAAAAGCTAGCTGAAGGCATTCGCAGTTTCTGCGCCGATATTGAAAAATTAGAACAATTACTTAAATAAGAGCCAAACGTTGCCGCACCGCTTCAAATAAACACACACCGCTAGCCACTGATACATTCAAGCTTTCGACCACCCCTTGCATCGGAATGCGTACCAATTGGTCGCAGTTTTCGCGCGTGAGACGCCGCATACCATCACCTTCGGCACCCATCACAATGCCAATGGGCCCAGTTAAATCAAGCTCATAGATAGATGCCTCAGCTTCTTCATCGGTACCAATTAAGGTAATGCCCATTTCTTTTAACTCTTTCATGCTGCGCGCCAAATTTGTTACGGCAATTAAAGGTACCACTTCAGCTGCACCGCTTGCGACTTTAGTAACAGTAGCGTTTACATGGGCAGAACGGTCTTTGGGTACTACAACCCCATGTACCCCTGCTCCGTCAGCTACGCGTAAACAAGCGCCTAAATTATGAGGATCAGTAACGCCATCTAAAACCAGTAATAAGGCAGGTCCTTCGATGCCATCAACTAATTCAGGCAAGGTTCTCGCAACAGTCATTTTTTCTGCTAATGCAACTAGGCCTTGGTGCCGATCATGCCCAGCCAAGCTATGTAAACGCTCAGAATCAGCAGAATGCAAACGATCGCCCAACAAGGGGGCGGCTTGTTTTAAAAAGTCACCCATACGACGATCACGCCGCGCAGGGTCGTAATAAACCGCACGCAAACTTTGCGCATCTAGACGTAAACGAGTTTGAATTGCATGAAAACCCAAAATGATATTTCTCACTTGCGTTTACCTTTGCGTACAGGTGGTTTATTCCCCGCTTGTTTATGTGCTCCACGGGCTTTAGCTTTGTGCTTGCTACCCTTGCTCGAGGTCTTACCATTTCCGGCACCAGTGGCGCTAGCTGCACCACTAAGAGCGCCTTTAACTGGCGCCTTGCTATCAGGGCGAGTTTTCTTCGAGGCGGCTTTTTTATGAGGACGCCCAGTATCTGAGGCCAAAATTACATTGCGAGCACCTAATCCGCCCCCTTCGGCACCAATCGACTTGACTAAACTAAATTCAATTTTACGAGCATCTAAATCAACCCGACTGACCAAAACGTGCAAACGATCACCAAGGCGATGACGGATACCTGTGCGCTCACCTCTTAGTTCTTGGCGAGCCTCATCGTATTGAAAATAATCACCGCCCAACTCGGTTACATGAACCATGCCTTCTACAAAGAGGTTCTCAAGTTGAATAAATAAACCAAAATTGGCCACGCCGGTAATTGTGCCGGCGTATTCTTGGCCCAAATGATCACGCATGTAATAACATTTTAGCCATGCCTCAACATCGCGCGAGGCCTCATCAGCGCGGCGCTCATTGGCAGAACAATGCACTCCTAATTGCCCCCAAACTGGCAGACTTAAGTGCTGCCCCTTAACACCATTAGCCCCCTTAGCGCCCTTTTCCCCTTGTGTGCCCTTAAGCCCCTTAATTCCTTTAGCCCCTAAACGCGATTGCACTGTCTCACCATGCGATTTTTTGGCAGCCACGGCATTGGCACGTGCCGTTCCTTTACGAGGTAAGGTGAGATTCAGTGGCACCCGTTCAGGCAATTTAGGGTGATAAATCTTTTTTTGCAGAATGGCCTTAATTGCACGGTGCGTCAATAAATCGGGATAACGGCGTATCGGGCTTGTAAAGTGGGCGTAGGCCGGATAAGACAAACCAAAATGCCCCGCATTATCAGGTTGATAAACTGCTTGTTGCATTGAACGCAAAACTGATGATTGCAGCATCATCGAATCAGGACGGGGTTTAATTTCCTTAATTAAACGGGCAAAGTCTTTGGGTTGTGGCTTATCTCCGCCAGTCAAACTGAGTGCTGAAGAACGTAGGGCTTGCCTTAAGGTAGCTAATTTTTCTGCTGAAGGCTCTTCATGCACGCGGTATAAACTATGATGATTATTCTGCGCTAATAAATCGGCAGCGCACACATTAGCAACCAACATACATTCTTCAATGACTTTATGGGCTTCATTACGAATACGTGGCTCAATACGTAAAATTTTTCCTAATTCATTACTAATAATTTGGGTTTCGGTCGTTTCAAAATTAATTGCCCCACGACGTTCTCGTGCGCCGTCAAGAATCTTATACAGTTCATATAAATTACTTAATTCAGAACGAAATGCAGCAAAACGGGTGGCTTCAGGCCCCTTCGAATTACTTAAAATTTCCCACACCGTATCGTAAGTAAAACGCTGTGCTGAATGCATTACAGCTGGATAAAACTGATATGCCAAAACAATTCCCTGTAAATCGATCACGACATCACACACCATACATAAACGATCTACCCCAGGGTTTAATGAGCATAAGCCATTCGAAATT
>Ga0049085_10000025_pt1 | contig 67682 bp, 63 predicted proteins | sample GreLakmeSU08MSRF_FD_66721 | JGI IMG/M metagenome (GOLD analysis project Ga0049085, IMG submission 66721) | Freshwater lentic microbial communities from great Laurentian Lakes, MI, USA - Great Lakes metaG SU08MSRF | ecosystem: Environmental > Aquatic > Freshwater > Lake | place: Great Lakes... | reverse complement strand
GTTTTGTAACATCATCTGAAATAATTACATATGTTGAAGATGTTGCTCCAGATATATTTGTCCAAGTACACGAAGCAGGAGTACATGATTGCCACTGATAAGTTGTCGCAGTTATAGCAGCGCCACCGTCACCCCAGGTTCCATCGACTGCAGTCAAAGTATTTCCAGATGCAACAGTTCCGGACATTGATGTTCCACCAGATGTTGTTGGAGCCGTAGAACCTGCAACAAGAGTAAACGACTTACTCACCGTGGCTGCTGCTACATATGAGTTATTGGCAGAACTATTCGTGGAGATGGTGCAAGTTCCTGTTTGACTAGCCAACACCGTCACTGTCGCGGTTGAAGTTCCACCGCTATCGGTCGATGAACCAACGGTGCACTTGTTTGTAGTGCTGGATGTAAACGTAACCGACAGCCCAGAAGTGGCAGTCGCCGAGACAGTAAATGTCTGGTTTGATGAAGAAGTAACTATGTCGGCAGGCTGAGCAAAAGTAATACTGTTTGCGCTGGCTACAGATATTGCTGAGTCAATATACATTGTTGCACCAAGGACCTGACCGCCAGTTGCGTCATAGGAACCATTAACGAACCTAAATCTGTAGTAACCAGTAGATGGAACTACTCCGGTAGAAGTAACCCATGACTGGTTATTACCACGTCCGTATGCAACCAAAGTTGAATTAGCACTAGAGCCGTAGTCGTATGTGTTTCCACTTGCCAAAACCTTAACCAAGTATCCGTATGATTCGTAGTCATCCCAACCACCAGCAGCAGCCCAGTCAAAAGAAATTGATTGATTCGCTGTGGCAGGAAACGGCTCTGACCATATTTCTGGTCCAAACGCCGAACCGTATGTTGAATGGTTATTACAAGTATTGTTGTAATTAAGCTGACCCTGAGAGGAAAGGCTAATTACTCCACTACGTCCAGAATATGTTTGTCCTGTAGATGTGGTGTAAGACAGGGCCTGAGTAGGCGATTCTTGACCTTCGTATAACTGCGCCGTTTGCGTGTAGTTCTTATCTGTTACATAGGAATATGAACTGTTGGAGGTGGCATCGGTGCCAGTCATTGTGTATGGACCAAGCCCTTGCTTGCCCAGAACCGTACATTGGGTTCGACTTGCCAATGAACCCAAAGTTACTTTTGCTGCCGTGGTTGACTCAAAAACGGGCGACAATGCCTTGACTGGAGCTGGTGATACCAAAAATGAAACCATAAGCATTGGGGCAAAGATCCATGCTGCAGAACGCGAAAAAGACTTACTAATTTTTTTAAGTATATTCACTGGACCCCTCCAATTATGTACTGTTATAGTAACACTGTAATAATAAAACCATTTTGTAAAAGACAAAGCCCCAGTGACTCAATAGTCACTGGGGCCTGCACTTCCCTCCGTTGGAATCTATATTGTAGCACATAAAAGGGAAGAACCCCAGTAGAAATTAATCCACTGGGGTTCTGCACCGGCCTCCGTAGCAAGGAAATTAGTATATCACATAGCTTAGTCTATATCTATCTCATCATCAAAGTCTTTTAGGGTGTCCATAATAATAGCTAACAACGCTACCGGCATTGCAAACATTGATAAACAGATACCAAAAACTAAAATACTTTTTAAAATGTTCACTGATATTAAATATCTAATATCGCAAATACTTTTGCGCCAGCTATCATATCTTCTTTAAGACCATGTCCTGTCTTAAGTTTCTTAACTGCTTCGCCTGTAGCTTGGTTGAAGTCTCCGTCTACAGTACCAGCGTAATAGCCCTTGGTCTTAAGAGCTTGCTGAAGTTTCTTAACGAATTCTCCCTTTGCTCCAACTGTAACTCTTTCTTGTACACTTTCATCGATTACGGCTGCTGCTGGGCCACCTGCATGGACGATGTTGTCTGGCATCTTGTCACCTAGGCAGTACTGCCAATGCCAAAGCTCAAACTCTGGTGACTTAGGATCGCTGCCCTGCAAATAAAATCCATACTTAGGACCATTTTCGCACAACCAATTAGCTGTCTTAGGATTGGTCACGTTAAGGTCTATAGCAAGACCCCAACCATGGTTAGAGGTACCAGGCGATGCGCTAGGGGACTTACCTGGCTTTAGGTACCATGTCTTGCCTTCGAATGTTCTTTTAACATTCTTGCCATGATCAACGGAATCATATCTATCTCTAAACATAGAAAGCTGAGCCTCGTATGGACGATAGTCACCAATGTTTTGGAACTTAATGCCAGCAGCTTTTGCTGCATCATACATAGCGTTAAAAGCTACAGCTGCGTTGTGCCACATCTGGCCACCGCACTTGACCTTAGAAAGGATAGCTGGGGCGAGCTTGCCGTTAGAGGCTTTTTTTACTTCTGTTGGGGTGACCAACTTCATATAAGGGTATTTCATTTAATCTCCTTCTTTTGACTATTGACTATAGTAATAGGTTCTTTGCCGGAAAAAACTTAGCCCCCCATTTTATTGGGGGGCCTCGTAGCTCTTTGCTGTCGGTTTCCGTGATATTTATTATACCACATCTACGTCCAGCGCATCTGACTTCGTAGAAATATTATACCACCTTAGTGATAGAAAAAGCAACTTGTTTGTTGTTTTAATAAATACCTAAGTAGGTTTTTATTTTAAAAATATCATTATCCATATGATTATGCAGATAATTTTCCCATTCTGCGCCATCAATTGAGTATCTTTCTGGGTTACTTGTTTCAGAATATACTGCGTCCATATCTGATTTTCCCACAGAAAAATGAAGGTGTTCTAATATTACATTAGGACAGTAGGTAATTGCATCTAGTCTTTTACCTAACTCCATCCAAAAATCATCTGAATACATATGTTTGTTTGGGTGAACCGGAAGGACCATATTCCCATCAAGTGGTTTAATTATGTTTGTAGAAAACATAACAGCAGTGCATAGTTTCTCACCTTGCAATAAATCATCTCCATAAGAGAAACCGTAGCCTCTGTTTTGTATTGGCTCAAGAAGTATTTTGTCCCAATCTTTTGTTCTTATCCTATGATCGTCACCCATAAAAGCAAAATACTCATACTCTTTATAGTATTTCTTTGAAATGATGTTCACAGTTCCTGCAAAACGTAGTCTTGGATTTACCTCGTAAATAACTCCATCAATTCTTTCATAGTTATGCTCATCGTCTTCATCTAATCCAAAGACTATGTCACAGTCAAAAGAGTTTTCTATATATGTGCTATAAAGCTCTTTCGCTTTGTCCGGCCTACCTCTGGTAGGAACAATCAACAATACTTTTTTATTCATTTATTTTATCTCCTCATTTATATACCAGTCATCCCATTCTGATATGGAATCAAATATTCTTATAAAATTTTTTTCTTCTAAAAAGTTCTTTATTTTTTCTCTATTACCTGAATAATTATGTTCAACCGTAATAATGTTTATGTGCCTAGAGAAATCATATTCTTTTATTATATCAAATTCAGACCCTTCTGTATCCATTGATAGATAGTCAATGATATTTGGTGCCGAAAAGTTATTTAAAAGATCAAATAAAGATATAGTTTCGACGTCATATGTGAGTCCATTGATTCTACTTACGGAATGTAAATCGGATTCTTTATATGAAGATATTGTAGATAGCTCTTCGTCTTCAGATTCAAAAAAACTAATTACATCTCCACTTTTATTATAAACGCATTTGTCAACAATTGTACATTTCCTATTAGCACTTAGCCTATCTTTGTAAACCCTAGCTGGTTCGCATACGATGCCTGACCAGCCATAGTCTTTTTCTAATAAAAAAGTATTAGATATATTAACCCCGTCAGCTGCTCCAAATTCAATAAAATATCCATCTCTCTTATTGTTTAAGATCCATAAAACTAGTGCATCTTGCCCTAGTTGAGAATTAATATTAAATTCTTTTTTAAAACTAATAAAATCATTTATATTCATTTACTTTTTAACAATCTAAACATGAAACCCTGGATGCTTATTCATGACATATTCCTTTGATTTTTCCATATCACTAAACCAATTTGGATTTTTGTTTCTAATAGTAGAACTTTCAAGCGCCTGTTGTTGAGATGCAACCCAGTTAACTGAATTACTTGCATCTGCAAATCTCCAAAACTTAAAAGTAAAACCTTGTTTTGCGCACCTTAATGTGTGTTCTATGTGTTCCCAGCTATTGTAACATAAAGCTTCATCCATTAAACCAACTTCTTCAATACATTCCTTGGTATAGAATGAGTATGATCCGCAACATGCAGTGAAAACATCTATTCCATCAACTATTAGATCGGATTCGCCAATCCTAGCAAGCTCGCTATTATCTACTGGAGAAGTATTCATGGGACTGTGATGAGCATAGTTGAAATGTTGAACACCGCTTTTTATTGAAACATCTATATAACCAGTCACAGCTTTTTCGTCGATGATTTGCATGTCGTTTTCCATTAAAAATATATAATCACAATTTTTATCTAGAATTTTTTTTAGACAATTATTTTTTGTTACTACAACGCTTTTATTTGTATCGTTGATTATGTATTCATATTCAAAATTAAAATTAAATTCATTAAGGATTTGATGTATTTGATCTCTATGTATTTCTGATGCATCGTCGCATACTATCAAATAGTCAACAACACCACCTAGTTTATCTGCAACGCTAGCTAAGGCTGTTCTTAAATATTCAGGACGTTCATGGGTAGATATACCAATTCCAATTTTTTTATTTAAATACATTTATAGTTCTCCATCTATTCTAAGATTATTTAATAGGTGATCCATCATAATTAACCCCTCGCGCATGCCAAACCTTCAGTCTAGATTCTTCATCCATCCATCCAGTGCCATAGTCCCAACCGTAGTGGTACTCATGTGCCCACATACATTTCAGCGCTTCGACCTCATTAAAGTAGAAGCCGGCCCACTTCTTGTTGAACCAATCCCACGATTTGGTTCCAAGATCAGACCACGTTTTTTCATTACCTTGCCCACTAGCATGACCTACGTGACTGACCCATGCACTTTGAGAGATAAACAGTGGCAACCCCATGCTCTTGATTCTTATGCTGGAGTCAAAATCGTCTGCACCCAAAGGCATAGCGTTGTCTAAAGGACCCATAAGCTTGAAGGTCTCTGATCTCATTAAGATGCATGCTCCTTGCAAGCTTGAGGTTCTAGTGGGTGGCCTATTCTTTATGAGTGCTAAAAATTCCTCACTCGAGCTAAAGTTACGATCTTCGGGGTGATGGATGATATGGTCTTGCATCCCGCCAATTGCGCTGCCAGTTGGCCCTACTGCACCTGCATTAGTCTCTATAAGATCTTTAACCATTCTTTCTAGAGACTCATCTGGATAAGTTATATCATTATTAGAGTAATGTATTACTTGTTCACCATCATAGTATTTACTAAACGCCGCGTTGATTGCTGGAGTCCAGTACATATTCTCATCGGACGCATGAACTATTATAGAATCCCCAAACATATTATTTAGTTTTTCTACTGTTCCATCTTTTGAATTGTTATCCCAGACAACAATTTTAGTTTTGATAGTCTGCTTTAATAGACTTTCTACGGTTATGATTGTGTTTTTGAAATCATTATATGAAATGATTATAGAAAGTATGCTCTTCTGGTCCATTTTATCCTTTTAGTTAAATACTTTTGTAATTATTACGTTGCTTTTTCGTTCTTGTGCTGGAGGTAATTCTTTTCTAACAAGAACTCTTTGCACCCATCTATCTGTACCATCGTACCTAGGTTGGAACTCCCTACGTCCATGAATAGTGTTGTTGTTATCTATCACTAATAGATCACCGGACTGCAGTACGATATCTATTGTACATTGTTTTATAGCAGAACGCAAACTAACCAGCGCATTATTGGCTTCTTCGTTTATTCCGCGCACATAATAACTATCGTAAGTTAAGGTGAGCTTACCGTCTTTTTCTCCAACAATACTTATAGGTATTTGCTGATCTTGTTCCCCGTTTAATCTAAAACTTATGTCTACGTTTGTAGTAAAAATTTTCTTTTTTAAAACCTTTCTAGTATTTGGTTCTAAAGTTTTTAATATTTCAAACAAATTAGCGTAGGTTGTTACTGCATTCGGATCGCCCCTAAGGCAAAATAACATAACATAATCTGGCTTATACGGATGGAACGCAGTCTCTGTATGCATTTCTAGTTCAACTTTAGATGAGGTAGAAATTTGTTGGTTCTCTGTTTTGTGAACTGGGACTATGTTCTGTATCGTTACTCCGTTTTGTTCCTGTATATAGCTAACAGGGAAACCAAATCGATAAGCATATTCGTATATTGTTTTAGTCGCCTGTTGAAGCGCGTAACCAGGGTAAGGGGTTGCTGGAGTTTTTGGCAAGTCGCCAAATTGAAGATCTTTAAATATAATTACGCCCATACTATACCTCGGTAATGAGCGTCTTCGTAATTAAAATACTCAACCTATGTAAATCATAGGGAGCAATACTAAATATAAATTCTGCGCCTTCCACTGTTCTAACGGTTACGCAATGGACTGCTATTAATTCTCCGTTTGAACCCAAAGAATTAGTAGAGGAAGACAAGGTAATATTTTTTATCATTGGCATAAAGCCATCGAATATAGAGTAATCGTTTTCCATACACCTATTATACTACAATGCAAAGTAGTAGGATGTATTATCTAGATAATAGTATACCTATTGTCACAGCGTGTAGAGAAAAGTATATTAAATTTAAGATTAAAGCTTTAAAAGAATTCTTATTTATGTGCCAATGCATCTTATGCTGACCCTGACCCGAGTTACCGCCCGCATTATTACTGCAAGGTTGGCTGTTATGTACGTGGTGCTCTTCGTTTGTGCAGTTCATTAGCTCTTCTTTTTGTTGAGACTTAAATTATTGAGTTGACCTGTTATATGGTCATGAATATGTGTATCTAATTTATCTTCTATATGTGCAACATCTTCATCGATATTGGCAAGGCTTTCAGAAAGTTTATCGAGCTTAGATGCAACAAAACCATGATCTCTAGTGTTTTCTCGACGTCCTTTTTCTATCATTGCTACTACAAGCCCAAAAGCCCCAGTAATTATTGTACCTAAAACCAGTTCCATGGGTTACCAACCTGTTTCTATAGTTGTTTTGACGTTAAGGTCTATAGTACTGTGTTAAAAGTAATTTATGACCGATTTAAAGATAAATATTATTAGAAAATTGCTTAACGTATTCTACGTCTAAGTCAAAAGTAATATTAATACGATCTCTTTCTCCATTATGCTTAACAGAATGCGAGTACTTTCCACCATCCCTAAATGCTAAGATTTTACCCTCTTCCCAAGAAGAAGTTTGGCCACCAATAGTTATAGCACATCCGGTATCATTCACTAAACATAGGTGGCATCTAATGTATTTTTGATTACCAAAATGAGGTTTTATAAATGTTCCCGGAGAAACAATACTAAGAGAAGATGCCGTACATCCATCAGGCAGAAGTGATTCTACTATTTGATTATATGTATCAAAGAATGGTATAGAATATTCGGAATTTTCTTGTATAGTTTTACCCGTTACTCTTACGGATACTTTTTGCATAAACTCGTTTGCCTTACCGTACTCTCCGGAATGAGCCCTTAATCTATTGGAGCCAATATAGGCAGCTTCCCAGTTGCCGGATGGTACAAGGAGAGTAATACTATCCTTGATTTCTTCATCGATTACTTCGGGAACTTTAATGTACGTAAAGGGCGTAGTAGACTTACCGTTTAAGCTATCTTCTTTTATGGCACCCAAAAAGAGCAATGCTTCGTCCCTAATCGCCTGCCAGTTTCTTGTTAACTCTTGGCATACGGGGATCTTCATTACCTCTTCATTGAAGAAGATTGTTTCTTTATTATCTAAATCCACTGTCTAGCTACTTCTTTTTTGGGCTAGCCTTTTTGACGGCTGAGGATGATGTTGGCTTTGTCTTCTTAGCTTTTTTAACTTCTTTGTTGACCTGGTTCTTTACTTCTTCAACAGAATTATCTACAGCAATTGCTATCTTTTCTGCTTCTTCAACAACTTCCTTCACAACTACGTTGATCGAAGACTTGATGTCTTCATTAGGAATAGAATTAATTAGCTTCTTAACGTCTTTGCCGGCGATAAGTGCCTTAAGTCTCATAACTAGTTTTTTGAACATGTTTTTACCTTTTCTTTAAAGTTAAGTGGGTTATCAGTATATACTATAGTAGCCAAGTAAGTCAAATTGCTTACTTGTTTTGTTGCGATTCCTTAATTAGGGAATATCTCTCGCTAGTTTCCTTGGAAACTAAGGAGAAAGCGTAGGCGGCTGCTTCTTGAACTGCCAGTCTAAGGCCTTCTTTGTCCTCTAAAGAGACACCATTTAAGGGCAAGGTTACACCAGCATATATGTCGATGTTCTCAAAGTTACCTATATTAATTTTTCTATTAACCCCGCATATAAAGATTGGGTTAGACGATATAGATATTTCAGCAGCGTTTATAGATACGATGTTGTCTATTGGTGAATCGGAAGACTGCTCTTGTGCTGTCTTTGTTATCTTAGGCATTGTTTTTCTCCTGTAACCCTAGTAAGTTTAATGTTGCTTGTGTTTGTTCTTCTATATCCATATTATCTGTTTCTATAACAAAAGATGCTATGTCTTTTACCTTGTCTAAAAACATCTCACTTGAATGTGAGCTTTGTTCTGTAGTAGATAGTCTACCATCTCTTTTGAGTAAACGGTTGTTCAATGTTTCTTCTGTTGCAGAATAATATATTACAATACCGTTAGGCATTTTGAGAATTGATTTTGCTTCGTTTTCATATCTGACATCCGATATTATAACACAGAAAGGATTTTCTTCTGCGTCTTCGTCTATCGAAGATACGTATTTTCTATATAGATTCATTGTTTTATATATGGCCCAATGACAGAAACAGTCTGTGTAACCGTCTCTACAAATATCTCCAGCCTTTTGCAAAAAAGATCTTGGCTTAATGCCTTCTGATTCTATGCCTAGGTTGTATATTTGGTTAACTTTTTCTACTAATAAATCATAGTCTGGTATTATACCGATAGAAGATTTTCCATATATCTCATAAAGAGTATCGTGAAGCGCATACTTTTTTCTGGATTCCGAATTTGACCCTTGTATGTTTTTCTTAGATGAAGCCATCTCATATAATGGAAGAGCATAAAAAATATGATCCCATTTCATACCGTATCTAAGTGACTCAAAGCCAGCTTTTGGTACTATAGCTTCTGCTACGGAGGTCTTGCCACTGCCGGCTTTGCCAGCTAGACCTATGATAATAGGTTGTTGTTTTTTAAATGTTGTATTATTCATGTAGTGTATTATATCACGCTTTCTGGTAAGATGACATTCTTTTTTCAAGTTGATCCAAAAATTGGTTACATAGTTGATCAGGTTCCCAAACTATATTTCTACTAACTTGGACAACCCTAAAGTTAAACTCTTGCTTAACATCTTCTATAGTCATTAAGAGGGGCAACAATGCTTTATTTTTGCATTTCCATTTGCCATTTATGTGATTTGCTACCACAGCCGAATCGGTATATATTATTGGATCTAGGAATCCAGACATGCTACAAACAAGAAGGCCTGCAATTACAGCTTCGTATTCTGCCTCATTATTACTTCTAGATCCAAGCCCTCTTGCAAATTGAGCTACCTTTTTTCTGTTCTTGTAGACTACAGTAGCGCACGACGCTTCCCCTATTTTTTTTTGGCCCTGACCTCTTGAAGCTCCATCGCAAAAAACTTCTATATGCATATACCTGCTACAGCTTTACGTAACATTCTATATTTCTTTCTTTGGCTACATCGACAAGCTTCTCTTCTTGTTTTGTGGTAGTGATTATCATAGTTGCAAACAGTAAATAATTCTTTGACTTATACCTTACTTGAGTTGGGTAGTCTAATATTTTTCTTGTTTCAGAATAGAATTCTTCCGGTGTTTCCACGCACTTATAGTGCGCTATATATTTTATTGACATTACCATGGGGTGTACTCGCTTTCGGAATGCATGCCTTTGTCTTCTCTTGCTGAAGCTATCTGCATGGATTGGACTTTGTCCATTAATTTTCTAGCAGACTCGGAAGCTATTCTAGAAGAAGTCTCCATAGACTCTGCTAGGTTAACTATTGCCTCTGCGGTTACCATGGCTTCGTACTCGTCTTCTGCTGCGGTCAAAGCAGATGCTTCTCTTTCCGCTTCGTTCTTGCCATTTCTATTTTTCTTGTAGACTCTCTTATATCTACCTTCTACTATCTTATAATGAGCTCTAGCCATACCAGCAAATCTGGCTGCTCTACCAAAAGCATTTGACGTTTTAGCTACAAGGTTTGCTAGGTCATGGATGCCCAAATCTACATTATCCATATCCGGTATTTCAATAAAATACTTTTTATAGTTTTCCCCTGCAGCGTAGGCATTAAGTACTTCTGTTATTTGAGGGCTTAAAAAATCACTTAGTAGAGTATGTAGTGTTCGTAGATTTTGATCTTCCAATTTTTTATTCCTTTACAAATTTAAAAAGATCCTCTAAATTTGAGGATGCTATTATTGATTTAATTTTATCTCTTATATCTTTTAAATGTTCCCTAACTGTGTTAGGGTGTTCTGTTATTCTTTCTGCTATTTCGGAAGACTTCTTACCATCAACAAACCTCCATTTTAGCAGCTGCCTCTCCTGAATGGATAGCTGGGTGAAAGGTTCTGCTGCAGTAGCCCCAAGAACCCACATTTCATCTATTGATTCAACGCATAATAATTTTGCTAGATCATACTCTACAGGAGGAGCCTTGAACCCTACTTGTTGCTCCCCTTCTTCTGGTTCGTAATCATCATCTGTTATAAGGGGAAATGTTTTCCTTCCTAACTGATCTATTAAAAATGTATCAACATTTTTCTTTAGCAAATAGAAGAAGTAACTATAAAGAAATGCGCTAAATGGTATCGGTCCTTTTTCTGAATCTTTTCTTTGGTACCTCCCTATGCACTGGAAGAATGTCATGTCGACAGTTTGCCTGATGTCTTCTTCGTCCCCATACCTTTTTGCCATGTAGGTTATTCCCCTCATGGCTTCGTTCACTATTTTCAAAGCGGAAGGGTTCATCTTGTTTCTTACTAACGCTAGCCTTGCGTAATTGTCTTTTATAAAAAGAGCTATGAACCTTCTTATGTCATAGTCCCCCAAGTTGTACTTTCCGGTAATAGAGCATCGTTGAATATTTTGTTAAAAAATTATTAAAAACTTTTAACAATTCATTTTGCGCGGACATGTTTCCATCTTTTGCTTTTTGTATTAAGTCTTGCATTTCGTTTTCTTCTAAAGTGTAATACTGTTCTTTGTACGCCGCCATTTTATTTGCCTTCCCATTTGTATATTAATTCAAAGTAATAGTCCCTGATATCTTCATAGAAGATTACGTTAGGTACTTCTAATTCTTCGACAAACTTTTTAGCTTCGGTTGAGTACCTGCTTATGATCATCGTGAACTTACTAAACTCTTCTGGATAATACCTTTTGAATCTTTTAATTTTAATTTTACTTTTTTCATCTAGATAGCCTTTTATCTCAATCCATTCTTGAGTTTTATTAAAATAAAAATCAGGAGTATAAGATTTAGTTCCCCTTTTAATTGGATATGTAAAAACCTTTGGTTCAAATTCGAAATCTATTTTATATATAAGAGCAAGCCTTGCGAAGTTTGCTTCCCAATTAGACCTTACGTTTATTCCTATGTCTTCTCTGTACCCAGTTTTTGTATACCTGTACAAGTTGCCTTTGCCGCCTTTGGCTGATACACTATCCTCTTGCGGTATATTTTTATTTAAATATTTCTTAGCAGCGGCTTTAAAATTCGGATGTTTTGATTGAAAAGATTTTTCCAAAAAAAACTCGTCTGGCTTGACAACTGTGATGCTCATGAGATATCCTTACTGCTTGTTAGTTATACCTATTATATAATACTTTTAAATAAAATACAAGTTAACCACTCAGAATAGGAAAATAAAATGACAACATTAAACTTATTAGTTAATAATTTTGTAGCTGATATGCAGAGCTCGGCAGTGAAGACTCTCGAACTGCTCGGTTACAGCACAGATGATGCAATCAAAGTAGTTATCGAAAGCGACAACGGCATCGACCTTGTAGCTGACTCAGTTAATAACGCAACTTACAGTATCTAATTTAACTTAATTAAACAACTTAGCCCAGGGCCTTTCGGCTCTGGGCTTTTTTGTTGCGCATAACTCCGGTTGCACAAACACCGGACTTTGCATGGTCGCAGAAAGAACAGACTCTTTCATTCGACGTGGTAGGGAAGCTTATGTCATTTCTTATCTTGTTACCCTGTTCGATAAGGTTATCGTAGGCAGCTTGAATATCTTCGTCAGTAAACAAATGGCCCTTGCGCTTACCTGATCTTAGGTAATAAAGCTCCGCATAGATCTGCTTGTCAGGGTACGCTAGCTTGGCTGCCAGAGCGTATATGCCGAGTTGTAGGTTGTCTTTAATCGATTTCTGCGATACTTCCCACTTACCCGTTTTATAATCTATAATCTCGATTCTGTCGTCGTATTCATCGACTCTATCTATGAAGCCATTAACATTAAATGGGCCTACAATAAAGTTAAAACCCATTTCTTTATGTTTAATATGTAGGGTCTCACCGGAATGTCTATCGTAGAATTCGTTTAATATCTCTTTGCCAACAGATATAAGCTCAGAGTTAATAATAGAATTAGGATCCCACTCAGACTTCTTTTGTTCATAAGAATTAAAAAGACTTTCTATGTCTAGATCTTTTTCGTTAGAAAGATTGTCCTCTAACACCGAGTGGACTATATTGCCTAGTACGGCTGCCTCTCCAAATAATCTAGGCTCCTTCTGTATGTACCCATAGAAATACTTTGCTGGGCACATCTTATATGTGTCAATCCTAGAGTAGGATAGATCCATCAAGGACATTCTTTCCAAATCAGAAAGATCTGCTACCGATTTTATGTTTATCATTTATTCCTTTAGATTGTCAGGGGAAAATATTAAAGTTCCGTGTTCATCGAACTCTCTTCCGAGCTCATCGATATAATGATTATTGTAAATGTTTCTATAGGTGCCATTAGGCATTGGTACCCAGCCGGTTTCACCTAGCTCCATTTCGTCATAGTTTTCTTTCTTCATTGCTGCTCTTCCTCGTCTACGGAATTGGTTTGGATAACACAATTCATTATAGAGTCCATATTAAACCAGTAGTTAAGCACACCGTATAGGTGCTCAAGCTCTTCTTTAGTTGCGTTAAATCCCGCTAAACCAGACTGTATAAAAAATAAAGGGCTTTCTTCATCAATTGACTCATACTCCACGAGAACTATATTGCCCATGTACATTCTGCCTACTTCTGCTCTTAACATAAAATTAGTCTCCTACTATAGTTATAGGGTTCCAGTTTGGATCACCCATTTTATTTCTCATATCTTTAACATAAGAGTCCCAATCTCTTTCGTCTTCTGATTTTTTCTCTATCTTTACCGTGCCTGCGTAAGGGTTCGATTTAAATCTGGTGATTACCAATCTTCCCTGCTGGGTTTTCCATCTTAATATCCCGTTTCTGCAGTCGCAAAAGTCATCCTGACACGGCTCTATCATGCCCTGCGGGTCGTATCTTCCGCTGCATCCGTTGCACTTTGTATAGCGTTCTTTATTTTCGCATCTGCCACAAGAATGACAATACTTCCAACAATCTTTTTCTGTTGGATTCTGAAAACTACCTACTGCTGCCATAACTCTCCTATTTATAGTATGATTGTGTCAAATAAGGCTTCTGCTTTTCTGTTTGTTGTTTTATTAAAACGATAAACAAAAGTCCCTAAATTATTCTTTACCTTAAGATAAACCTGTTTATTACCATTGTGCGCATTTATTATATCACAAATCTGTTGTATTTTTTCTGAATTTAAACTATTTATTTCTAGATAGATGGCTTTCCCACTAAATAATGTGGCATGATCTATCTTTTCTATGTTGGAAAGAAAAAGCCTATAGCTTGAATTCTCATCATCGGTTTCCCTATTTAGTGCCCCAGATATATAAACTATTTCGCCTACTTTAAAAAAATCATCTGAATAATTTTTGGCGTCTTTGGGAAATACTATTATTTCTAACTCACCAGTTGGGTCCTCGATGTTAAACTTAAACATTCTTGCACCTTTTTTGGTTATTATTTTTTTAGAAGCGGTAATGATTCCTCCAACCTTTAGGTAACTGTTGGTTACGCACTCGGGTATTTGGATTAGTTCAACGTCTATGTTTGGTTTCATCTTGTCCCAAGTCCCCTCTAGGGGGTGCTTTGTAACATAGATTCCTAGCTCTTCTTTTTCTTTTTCTAAAATAGAAAGCTCAACTGATCTATTTAAATCTTCATCTTCCATTTCTGGAATCAATTCATCCAAAGCGCCAGCGTACGATAGATGTTCTAAGGTAGACTTTTTTAATACAGTTGGATCGCATCTTCTAAAAAAATCGTACATACTAACATATGGTTTTTTAGTATCTCTTTTTAGTATTATTGATTCTGCTATTGAAGCACCGATGCCACTAACTGAACCTAAACCAAATAGAATATTATTATCATCCTCAACCTCAAAGTCTACACCAGATTTATTAATTGATGGAGGAAGAACATTTATATTTAATTTTCTGCAGTCGTTTAGGTATAAAAATAGTTTTTCTTTGTTGCCAGCTACTGAAGTTATTAAAGCTGCCATGTATTCAGCTGTGTAATGGGTCTTTAAGTATGCCGTTACGTAAGATATCATTGCGTAACTTGCTGCGTGAGCTCTGTTGAAACCATAGCCACCAAAGAACTCAATGTCAGAAAATATTTTATCTGCGATTGACTTCGTCAAACCAGAATTGTTAATACATCCTGTAACAAAACTTTTTCTTATCTTTGCTATCTTATCCATCTGCTTCTTACCAATTACTTTTCTTAAGTCATCGGCTTCACTAGCCGAGAAGCCTGCAAGACTGCGCGCTACTGCTAGAACATCTTCTTGGTAAAGCATAATGCCTAACGACGAACCCAATGCATCTTCCATCTTTTCATGCACATAAGATATCTTAGCCTTACCATTTTTTCTATCGATATAAAGCTTATCCATACCCGAACCCATTGGGCCTGGTCTATAGAGGGATATCAAAGCCATGATGTCTTGAATTGATCTAGGCTGCATTTGTATCATCAGCTCGCGCATACCTGCAGACTCTAGTTGGAAAACACCCATAGCATTTCCCTTGCATAGTTCTCTGTAGGTGCTTTCATCGTCTAATGGTATGTCATCAAGTATGATTTTTTTGTTTGTTCTTTTTTCTACAATCTTTATGCATTGATCTATCACTCCAAGGTTTCTTAAACCAAGAAAGTCTATTTTTAACAGACCACATTGTTCGACTCTGCCCATGTCCCATTGTGTTACTAGCGGGTTGTCCGCTCCTTTTTTCATAACTGGGAGGTACTCTATCAATGGCTCTTTAGATATAACTATACCTGCAGCGTGGATTCCGGTTTGTCTAACTACGCCCTCTAAACCAAATGCCGTATCTATGATTAGCTTACTGTTTTCTTCTGTGTTATAGGCTGCACTAAATTCTGTAACTTGCATACAATCTTTTAGGTTTTTTGAAACACCCAATACCGGCGGAGGTACTAGCTTTGCTATTCTGTCTCCACTTGCATAATCGAGACCAAGAGCTCTGGCTGCATCTCGAATAGATTGCTTTGCTCCCGTTCTGTTGAAGGTGCATATGTGGGCTACTTTATCTTCTCCGTATTTTTGTCTTGCGTATTCTATAACCTTGTCTCTATGTCTATCATCAAAATCTAAGTCAATGTCTGGCATCGACTTTCTTCCTTCTACAAGAAATCTTTCAAACAATAGGCCAAACTTAATTGGGTCTAAGTTAGTTATACCAAAAGCATAGGACAGAATACTCCCTGCTGCTGAACCTCTTCCCCAGCCAACTGTTATGTCATTAGACTTGGCCCAGCGTACAAGATCGGAAACAACCAAAAAGTATTCTGGAAAGCCCATTTCTTTTACTACCTTGATTTCATGTTCTGCTCTATCGACTATATTTTGTGGTAAGTTTTGTCCATACTTTTCTCTTAGGCCATCCCATGCTAGTCTTTCAAAGTATTCTGTAGACGTTTCTTTTGTCGGTATTGGAAAATTAGGAAAATGTATATCGCCAAAATCTAACTTAAGATCTATCATGTCATACACGTGCATGGTATTTTTTAGTTGGTCTTTAGAAAAGACAGAAGACATTTGATCATAAGACTGCAGGTAAAAATGATCTCCAGAAAAAGAAAATCTATCCGGAGTATGAATGTTTGAGTTTGTTGCAACACAAAGCATTATGTCGTGGGCGTGGGCGTCACGCTGGTGTACGTAGTGACAGTCGCCAGATGGGATAATCTTTGCGCCTATATGGTTAGCTACTTTAATTAAATCTGGTATGATCGCAAGCTGCTCTGCTATGCCATGGTTTTGTATTTCAATAAAATAGTTTTCCTTACCAACAATCTGCTGCATCTTTGCTGCGTGGTTCAGGGCTGTTTTATAGTCCTTTCTAAGAAGGGCCTGCGAAACCTCTCCGTTAAGACACCCAGACAAAACTATTATTCCTTCGGAGTGTTGTGATATTAAGTCATGATCGACTCTTGGTTTGACATAGTAGCCTTCGGTAAAAGCCTTAGATGACATCTTTATTATGTTGTGGTAACCAATATTATTCTTTGCCAATATAGTTATATGGTATGGCCCTCTTTGTTCCCATTCATTTTTTGATGGGCCGGATCTTTCCTCTTCATCTCTATCAAACCTACTTTTTCTAGCCTGGTACATTTCGGAACCAAGTATTGGCTTTACACCACATGCCATACCAGCATCGTAGAAGTCTAACCACGAGTGTATGTTACCGTGATCCGTGGTAGCTAAGCCCAACATGCCAAGATCCTTGGCTCTAGTTAGGTATTCCTCTACGTCTCCATGCCCATCTAGCATAGAGAAAACAGTGTGGTTATGTAGGTTTGTCCAATTCTTCATTAATTAGTTTATGCCTCTACCTTTATTGCTGCTATCTATTGTGTTGTTTCTAGTTTCTCTGTATGTAATCAAAACTATACCGCCACAGAACTTGCATGGTACTGGCTGCCCCGCTTGAGCAAATGGGCTTTTTTCCATATAGCTCATAGGTTGATCTGAATTACATTCAGAACATACGCCGATAACATCATCTGGATTATTTATATTATTCATTTTTTTTCTCCTTTTTAGTTGATTTGTATGCGAATCTTATTGGTGAAGGAGAAGATTTTATATTTGTTTCTACAAATTTTTCTCCAACCTTAACCCATTTCTTTCTTCCCTCTAGTTGGCAATCGCCACACCCAACGCCTACTGAGTTTGCTCTTTCGCAAGTGTATGGTCTGCCTCCTATCCCAATTTCTCTTCTTTTTATCCAATCATTTATATGAGATGTAGATTTTTGTACGTTATAGTCGCTACAGTGACTTAGTATTTCATGTAGAAGCTCAATGGCATCATCTGTGTATGTTAAAATTGAGCACAGAAACAGTCTTGATTCATGATCTATGTCATGTTTTTCTTTAGCTTCTTGATATATTCTTTTTATTGCTGGGCAGTTTTTAAATAGAACATGTGGAGAAAATACTTTTGGTGAATCATCTATTTGCTTTAAGCCTTTAGACCCATGCTTATTGAAATAGGAAAGGTAATCTTTACTTCTCTCTTTATCTGCTTCCATTTTATAGGAATATTCCCTATACCATTCATTCGATTTATAATCAAAGTCCACATCTTGATATTCGCTAGACTTAAAGTTTCTGCTAATTAAAAAGATAGTTTCTAAACCACTGTTAAATTCATCTATAGTTAAAAGCGTCTTGTACAAGCCAGTGCTCTGGTGTTTGCTGCCAGGCAATCTCCACATTCTTCTAGCGTCATATACGCTTAGGTCTAAGCTTGTTATATTATAGGAAGATCTTATGTCTGAAGCAACAAACCTAAATAGAACATGGAGATCATTAGACGGAGTTATACCTAAAGCTGAACCCTCACATTCAATATGAAACCCCTTTTTACCAGTAAAATATATCTTTATAGCTTCTTCTGGAATTTTATTTTTTAGTATGCTTACTAACTTTAGGGTTTCTTCATACGCTATAGATATATCTGAGTTATCTAAATCAAAATATAGATTAGAATATCTAGTTGCCTTATTGATATCTTTATTATTGTAAAGCCAAACAGAAGTGTACACGCCAACATTGTTATGTTTGTCTGAATACTTTTCAACTTGGTCAAAAGGTATTAGCAGTGGGTCGTCGCCATCTTTTTCTCTGATAACCTTAGACAAAGAATCAACGTATCTAGCTACCTCAACAAATTTCCAGTCTTTTAAAAACTTTTTCTCATCAGTAGTTGGTCTCACTGTATTTTACCTTTACCAGAATTATTTACAAAGTTATAGATTATTGTTTTTTTATTTTTGTTATTGAGCTCAAACGAATAACTTCTATAGTAAACAGATTCTTGGATGTAGCTTTCTAAATTTGATACTAGAAAGTTTCTTTTATTTATTCTATTAAGTAGTGGTTCCATGATCTTTCCATCTACCCTCTATGATATCATCGCCATCCAATATGTAGTGGATCTTTGAAGCTATGTTATCTGCTACATGCACTATTTGATCTAGGTAAGTTATTGGTACGGTTTCCGGTATGGGGGACCACGGGCCAAGGTGGCATCTTACAAGTCTAAGTATTGTTTGAACATCATCTTCGTTTACGTACAGCGTAGATGAATGGATGTCGCTTGCAAACTTTTTATCATCTTCTTGACAGTACTTAACAAACTCACCAACGGTATATGGATGCATTTTGTCGTAAGAAAACCAACCATCTTTATCTATCTTACCTTTAGTCACATCGTGAAGAAGGCAAGCTGCAAAAATTAAATCAGATTCTTCTTCACTCATACTATGAGACTGGCAAAGCATCTTTGCTGCCCTAACCACTCTCTTTGTATGGAGAGCATTACCGCCCTCGCCATGCTCATCTGGTGGATGATATTTTCCAGAGAAAGATGATGGTATTTTCCAAAAAGAATCTGCTCTGACTAATATTGATCTTACAAAAGACTTTAATCCATCATTAGATATAAAGGAAATTTCCTTTAATAAAGGAGCTAGTATCACATCTTCTTCTTCTATCATTGAAACTATTTTTTCATCTTTTAAAAATGAATCTAATAGGTTATCGTTTTTATTTTTTGTCATCTTTATTTTCCTTATCTTTTTTCCAATTAGACCATTTAGAACATGGTGTGTCAAACGGGCATCGTTTGCAGTAGTAAGTCAACCCTCTTCTTGGTACGAAGTTGTTGCACGAGCTAAGCTCATCTACCCAAAAGTTCAATGAGTCCACATCTTCCTGAACAAAATCAACATATTCAACTTTGGGATTTGCCGACATGATATCAAAGTAACCATATCTAACGTTCTTGTTTTTACTGTCCCTATTTTTTGTATACGCATACTGCATCGAGACAAAGTCAACATTATACAAATGCTCATGGCTGTCCTTGTAATTGAAGACCCATTTAACTACATTGGTATAGCCATTTTTAATATAAATAATATCAAAGCTGTCGGTTATTAAGACTTTTCCTATTGGAAGATTGTAGTCCTCTGATATGCCTATTGGGACAAGCTCTGGGTCCGAAAAATAATTATAGAATGAAAGTAAAACGCCAGCAGCCTTGGATGTTAGGCTAGCCATGTTGCCGTAAGCGCTTTCGTGCTTATCGTTTATGATATCTTGTGCCGAAGTATCTTTTGGAAACCAAAGCTTTTCCCATCTATTTAATACAGCAGCATAGGATGGGGTTTGACCGCTTTGTCTTTTGTATAGAAAGAAATTTATTACATTCTTTAATGTATTCTCAAATCTTTCAGTTACAACGTTCCTACTAAGGATGGTTTCTGGAAGCTTTTGGTTGTACCTATAATCAAAAAGCAGTGCGCATGTTTGAAAATCTTTGATCGCCTTAGGCGTTATTTTTATCATTAAGAAAAATCTCCACTTAATAAATCATCTAGTAAAGATGAAGTAGAATAGGTATCATTTGTTACAACTTCGTAGTCTTCGTAAGACTTAGTAGTATCATTATATCTTACTAAGGGTGGGTCATATACGAATGTAGAGCCAGTTATTCTATTTTTTGGTATCTGTAGTTGCATTACATAGTCCTCTTCTGACTCATCGCCTGATGCTAGTTTTTTATCTGTTATAAAGATAGTCACTGCACACTTTTGTTGGATAGCAAGAGAGCCACCAGTGTCTGATTGTTGGACTACTTCTCTCTTTTCTTTCATTCTATTAGAGTTTTCTTGTGCGGTTATTATAAAAGCACAGTTCATATCTCTAGCTAACTTCTCTAAACGAACCATCATCTCTTCAAATTCGCCCCATCTTGGCTTACCTTTTCCGCCTCGTGTAAACATGGACTGTATGGTGTCGATAACTATAACGTCCGGAAGCTTGGCATTATGGCCCATGATATCTCTAAGCCATCTTTCTAGGTCCTCAAAGTATGGGGTTTCTGGATCATGTCTTACCATGAATCGATCTCCCCACTGCTCCATCTTATCTTTAAAAGTTTTAAGATGCTTATCTTTTTCTTCCTGAGACCACTTCCCTGCTTCTGAATAAACGTTTTGTCCTATAATTTGAGTCATTAGAACTCTTTCCCAATGGGACACAGCTTCTTCAAAATTAATAAACAATGCCGAATAACCTACCTCAACCCAATGATTAACTAGGCACTTAGCAAATGTGCTTTTTCCCTTGCCAGAAGGGGCTATGATAGCGTGCACTGCTCCCTTAAAGAACCCTCCCTCGTCAGTGTAGCCCATAGCTCTGTTAAGAGACTTAAATTGAGTTGGTAAAAAATTTGGTATTACCAGCAATTCTTCTGCTCTATTAGCTATATCGCTTGCTGTAGTAACATGCTCTAAGGGATTATAGTTAATATCATTTTCTAATTCTCTAATTTTATTAGTTAAAACAGATATTCTTTCTACGTCTTCATCTGACTTGCTTGATTTTTGTGTAATTAAAATCTGCAGTTCTTGTAGATAGTCTATTTGTTTTCTCTTGTTTGCTTTATGTTCTATGACTTTTAGTATGGACTCTGCGCTAGACAAGTCTATGTTCATCAGTATATTAAACATAGCTTGGGTGCCCACATGGCCCCCTAAGGCTTCGTATATTTCGGTCTCTGTTTGCAGCCAAGACCTAAATGCTATTGGATCAACTATGTCTAGCTGTGTTGCTTTATGGAAAGCTAGAATTGCATTATAGAATTCGAATACACCATTTTCTCCGTGGTTAATTCCTACTATATCTGCTTTTAAATTATCGTAAAAAAAGTTTATTGCACCAGGGTGTCTTAGGCATAGCGCAAATATCTGATACTCAATAGGATAAGTATTGTTATTTTCTTCTATTGCCATTTTTTTCCTTTAGTTCTTTGTATCTTTTTCTTTGGATAGTATTATATCTCTTTTTTGCGTCTTGATAGAACTTACTTTCAGATATTTTATTATTATATTTATTAGTCTTTTCTTCTGATGGAACATAGTTTTTTATTGCTTCCAGTATTCTAGAAAAAACTGCTTCTTCAGTTAGCTTATCGTTATATCTAAAGACTAGAAGAGCAATACCTTGTTCTTGACAAAGTGTTGCCTTTTTTTCATCTCTCTCTACTGCTTCTTCAAAATCTTCTTTTGAATTAAAAAATCTTCCAGTATAATAAAAGTGCTGACGTCCATGATACTCGGCAGCTATCTTGTACTTAGGGCAGTATATGTCAAGCTTTAATCTATCTCCAATATGATGTTCGCTTACTATGGATTCGTTGGGCAAAAGCTTTTGCATCAAATCAGTTAAAGCTGCTTGACCTCTGGACATTTTTTTATGTCTAGTTTTTATCCAGTTAAGACCCAACTGATTAATCTTTTTATTCAAAGCGTTAATTGTCCAACCTAATTCTTTAGCTATTTCAGTTAAAGACATAGATGTTTCCATGAGCAAGTCTACCATGTATTCGGTATCGTCATTGTCCTTATGCGGATTTGAACCTCTTCGCATAAGGACTACTTGCTAGCTATTGTAAATACTTTTCCAAAGTCTAATATAGACATGTTTGAGTTAGCCCAAATTTTAGGAGCTAACGCCGACGCTAGCACCGGGCAATCGAGTATGCAGTAGTCTATATTTTCATAGGCAATTATAGATTCATAAATTGAATCTAGCTTGTCATAGAAGTCATTGTAGGGAACCTGTAGGTAATGCTTAGGTGACCCTATAACTTTTTGTATAGTCTTTTTTTCATGGAAAGAAACAACTAATGTCGAGCTGTATTTAATGTAATGCTCGATAAAAGAATCAAAAATATCTTTTTTAGAAACATAATAATACTCAAGCATGCCGGCATCGTATATCTTTTCATTATCAAGGCTCTTAATTTCGCTTACAGAAAAACCAGAACCCTGACCGATCATATGAGTAGGAATAGCTTTCATGTAATTATTATTCTTTACCTCTAAGGCATTAATGATTGACTTTACAAAAGGTTTAGGAGGTCTTTTTTCTGCTGGTATCTTTCCGGTAGCAGCGAGAAGTGCTGACCTAGAGAAGTTTACAAAAGCAAAGTGCTCTTTTCTTGACATTTTATAAGTCAATTCTTTTATTGTTTCTCTGCTATTTATGATAGTCATTTTAAGTTTACCTCTTTGTTTCCAAAAATACCCCAATTAATTAAAGTTGGGTTATTGTCCAATATTGATTGTAAGTGTATTATATTATGAAACTCACCCTTGTCAAGAGTCATGTAACGCTCGTGCTTTGATACTCTATCTTCCAGTCTTGCATACCCTAGGTGTTGCATTATGAATGGATTGTCGTACCATCTATTGCCAAGTCTTATCCATTCATCTACATAGGTTGGTTCAGAGCCACAAGCTAATCTCTTATCTTTGTAGACTCCATTAGCTGCATACCTAAAAATTCTAGTAGTGTTATGCGGAGCCCACATCTTATCTACTCTGTAGGAATTTTCATCCCACATTTCGCATCTTCTAACATTTACTACGTCGAATGGAGACTTATCCAATGTGTCCTTTATGGATTCGTTATCCATTGTGTACAGTATTTCGTCTGCGTCTATAGCTACAACCCAGTCGCCTGGTTTAGCGTGCTTACCAAGGTTAGCCCAAGCCTCTGCTCTAAGGGCACCCTCGTGTTTTATGAACATATTTTCAGAAGTAGAATATACCTCTGCATACTTCTTGGCGATTTCTACAGTGTTGTCAGTTGAACAATCATCTGTAAATATTATCTTATCTACTTGTGTAAATAATCTTTGTAGGAATTTTTCTAAATACCTATCTTCTTCGTTTCTGGCTACAACTAATCCGTAAATCATCTTTTTCCTTAAAGATAAACCAAGCGTGGGGACGAACCCCACGCTTGGTGATTGCTAATAATGATAATTAAATAACGATGTGCTTACGAGCTTGAATTGCAGTGATTCTTTCAACGTCTGTAGTCTTCAGGATAACCTCTCCTGCTACACCACGACGGCCCATCGCAAGCTTTTCTGCATCTGTTTTGCTATTAGCTTTTACTACGGTTACGGTTTCTACCGTAAAGTATTTGAACTTATTGTCTGACATTTTTTTCCTTTATTGGTTTGTTGGATAATGTATTGATATATATTCTACAGCATCAGCAACGCTCTCGGCAAGTTTTGTCGACATATATTTCATATAAGGTCGATCACTATTTTGCTTTGAGCATATAACTATTACGGGTTGATTGTTTAGTTTTGCGTATGCCATTTCAAAGTCAGTGCCTATGTAAGCTCTGTCTTCTAGCATGTATTCTACCAGCAAAATATCTGATCGCTTCTGCATAAACAAATTCTTTTGGACTATCTCTTCTGCTGACATAGTATCCTCTTCTGGTATAGAGGTAGGATCAAGAACTTTATAGTCTCTCTGCTTAAGTAATTCAGTGGCTTCTTTTCTCCAGCCAAGAGCGTAGTCACCAACGTAATCCATTGCTCCAGCTAAATAAACAGTGATGCTCATACTGGCCAACTGTATTCTAAGTCTATGGGCTCATCAAAAAATTGGCTATAGTATTCATAGTCTTTTCTTAATAGGTTAGACCTATGTGATCTATGAAATGCTTCATCGCCAAACCAATTGGGCATTTGTGGAGATAGAATTAATATTTCTTCAAATTGCATATTGTTTTTGTAGCCTCTGTTGACCCATTCTTGAATAGTATAATTTTGATAAAGCTGTAGAGCGGATTCGTAACCTGACCACATGCGTGTTACTGGATGGTTTCGCCATCCTTTTGTTGGGGTGCGATCAAGTAAGATATTTAAAACTTGAAAAGTTTCTACTCGTTGCTTTCCAAGTCTACGATAATCTAATACCCGAACTGACTTTTTAAGATCTGGATATGGTAAAAAAGTTTGCATTACGCCTTCTTAAATTCTTCAAAAGTTTTATCGCCTACGCCAAAATATTCTTTAGCTAGTCCAGCCTTAACGATTTCAGTGTTAAGACATTCGCCAGCTTCATTCCATACTTTAGCAAGTATTCTACCATACTTTTCATTCTTATCTAAGATAGTTTCAATTTTTACATAGTTGCCAGCTTTTTTAATCCATTGATCAGTAAATTCTTTTGCAGCCAGTCCCATTTTCTTTTCTTCAAGGTTTTTAGTACGGCTTTCGGGAGTGTTAACACCATAAAGTCTTACGCTCTTTGGCCCAAGGTGTACTTCAAATCCAAGATCAATATTTATCTTGAACGTGTCTCCATCTACTACCTTAACTACTTCTGCATTATATAAATAAACATTAAATTGATCTGACATTTTATCTTCTTTCTATTGTTGTGTAAAATTAGTTTACTTAGTCTCGTTCGATCCCAATATGATCGCAAGCTTTTCTAAAAATCTCTCTTGATATAGGAAAGTAATGGTCTACGTGACTTACGCCTTCTCCAGGCTTTGCGGACGAAGCGTGCCAGCTATGTCCGATTGATACACTGCCATCGTAAACTACGTTATATCCTAGGTGACGTGCAAAGTATGAGCACCATGTCTCCTCGTAATAATGTGGCGTAGGCAAGAACGCTCCTAGGGCCTCCGGATGAATCTCTTTATACTTAGGATGATTTAACATGGCATCCCATACTTCTCTTCTTATAAAGTAAGCTGATCCAGATATCGTGACACAATTTACTCTGTCTCTAAACATTATATCTTCAGGGTCATTTAACATCCAACCTCTCATGATTGGTTGTACACTCGTGCCAGTCATGCCGGCGTGCGTTACTCGACCATGTTCGTCTCTTTGCTTAGGGCCCAATATATGTATGTCCGGGTTGCTATCAAATATCGCTTGTATCTTATCTACGTCATCGTTGGTCATCCATACGTCAGAGTTTAGCAATCCTAATATATCTGAATTGGTTTTACTACCCATATAATTACAAGCAGCAGCGTAGCCTATATTCTTTCTCAAGAATAAATTTTCTATATGATAGCTATGACCCCAATGCCTAATAAATTCTATGAACTCGTCAGTAGAATCATTATCTGTTATGTGCAACTTCCAATTCCTATTTTTATTTTCTAGATCCAAATGAAGGGTATCTAGAAAACGCTTCATTAGACCAGCAGTATTGTGGTTTACTACACACAGGTCTATCATACTGAACAACCCAGTATTCTATACGCATCTTTTGCGTTCATACCCATTTTAACCATCGTATCATATTTGTCTTGAGCTTTTGTTAAAGAATCATCAGTAAAAAATTCTTCTAGTCTATTTCTTAATTGTTTTTCTGTAGGTTCGATAGAGCTATTGCGCTTGGGCGTCTGGTTCTTATTGTAATATAATTGCAACATGGTAAAAGTTACTGCGGTTACCGCAAGACCCAACATTCTTTTACTCCCACTCATCATAGCCAACCTGTTCTTGTGGTATAAATTGGTTTTCGTTTATAGCTAATCTTACACGTAAAGCAAGGTCGTTGATCTTACTTTTTGATTGCTTATCTTCTTCTTTTCTTAAAGCAGATTCTAGCAACTCGGCTATAGACAAAAGCTCACTGGTTTGCATTATAACAAACGCTTCGTAAGGTTTGAGTTTTATATTAATTTTTTTCTTAGATACTTGTTTCTTTGTCATCTTCTTCTTCTATCTGATAAACACAAAGGTTATTTGTGTCAGGCTCAAACGTAACGAATAATACTTTTTTGCTTTTAGGGTCAATGCCTTGTGGCGCAGGTGTTTCCATTGCTATCTTCTTGGAAGAGCATCCATATACTTGGCTGACACCTTCGTACAAAACTATGTAATTTAATTTTGACGCTGCCATTTATTGGATCTCTATCTTTTTTATTGCTACTGACATGGTTATATTATAGCAACTACTAAACCAGAAATTACGCCTATAACCAAAGATAATAAGATCATTTGATATCTTGTTCTTGTATTCTTCTCTAATTGCAGGACATTATTTAATGAAACTAACCAGTTAATGCAGACAGAAAATACTATCAATAATAAAATATCAATAAACATTAGTTTCTACCCACTAAGCATGATAGAGAAACTGGATAGAGTGGTTGCACTAATTTATAAACGGCATCTGCGTAGTGTTGTATTTCTCTTTGTGATTCTTCTGCAAGTCTTTGGTTTAAAAATAAAGCTACTGATTGTAAACTGGCTGACCATCTATAGACTACGTTCATAGAATATGCCGGCAAGAACAATCGGGCCTGCTCAGGAGCTACGCCATTTTCCATGGCCATATTATAAAGTGCCTCACCTTGCTCTATGTATCGATTCAACTCGTTCGTCAATACGGAGCCAATCCAGGGGCCTACTGAGCCCTCAGACCCTTGCTTCTTATCCTCTGGGGCCATGCGCCAATCTTCTACCCCTGGGACATAGAAATCAGGGTCCATAGTTATATATCTTCTAGAAGACTCGTTCCACGAATCCATTGTGTGGTCAGACCCCACTACATATTTCCAATGCTGTCTAGCTACCATGAGCGGAGCTTTAAATTCAAAGGTAATAAAAGCATGTCTGAATGGAGACATGTGATTTTCTCTAGCTAAAAAATTAATCAATCTAGCGTCTGCAACTGTGAGTTCTTTAGTGGTATTTTCCTTTGCAAAAGAAGCTCTAGCTGCATTAACTACGGAAACGTCAGTCCCCATGTGATCGACTAGTTTTACGTACCCATTATTTAGTACAGTGATTAAATGATCACTTTCTTTGTCTATGCCAGAAGTAACTATTGGTGAAATTTCTGTAAAATTTTCATCATATTCTTCTATCTTCATCTTCTTCTCCATCTTCGATGTCATCATAATACTCTACCATAGAATCCACATAAAAGATAGCGATAGCTTCTCTAAGTTTTTCTGAACTAAAATAAAGGTCTTCAATCATATCATACACTGATTTATCTAAAGAAAATAAAGGGTCGTTAATTAAATCATTTAATACCATATTAATATCAATATTAGAATAGCTTAAAGATTCGATTATACTTAAATACTTTTGTACTTGGTTAATCTTTTCTTCTTGTATTATTTTATCTACATTATCTATGGCAATTTCTTCTGTTATTTCTGAAAATTTATTATTTAAATCATCTTTTTCAGACATAATACCCCGTTCTTAGGTTAATAGATTAATTAGCTTTTGGTATTTTCCTTAATAAGTTTTATCTCGCATGAGTCTGTAGTGCAATAGTTTTCTCCTATTGCGTCCTTTGCCATACCAGCATACACTCCCTGAAGATCAATTGGGAATATCTTAGAAAGATTACTTTCATATTCTTCTTGATCTATCTGGGTAAACGGCATCTGCGCATAGGCTCCACCTTGAGGCAAAAATGAAACAGTTTTGAGTTGACCATCGTACATATGCAAAACGGTTCCAACATGCTGGGTCTCTGTCTCTGGATTAAAAGATATGGTTACAGAAACTGAGTTGTCTGACCAATATCTTTGTGCCATTGCAGCTAGTGACATCTTCTCAAAAATAGTTACATCATTTTCTGAACGTACAGAGTCTGATTTAATAGGGAAATAAACGACCGAAGTTGTTTCTGGTGATTCAGCTGCTACTTCTATTCTATAGTTAGCCATTTTAAAAAGGGTTAGCATCGGGTCGTCGTTAGAAAATCTAATTGTTCTATAAAAATATTTTCCACCTGGAGTCCAATGGATCCCAGGAGATTCTCCAGCAAGTATAGATACTGTGCCAGATGGTTTTACTGTAGTCATTTTAATCGACTCACGGATACCAAGCCATTCAGAGTAAACATTGTCGTATCTCTGGATTGTTTTGTAGCCTTCGTCCATCCACTCTCTTAGCACTGGAAGCCCAACTCTGTCTGCAAAGTTAGCAACACCAGACATTGATGTTCCTATTCTTCTATTTCTTTGCATGATCGCATTTGTTTCTTCCCAGTGGGTGGGTAACAGTGTTACGGTTTTTGCGTAAAGATATGCAAACTTTAATGTTCTCTTGTAGTCTTCTAGGGTATCATGTCTGTTTAAATAGGTCTCCACTAGCGTACAGCACTCATATGATTCTAGCGACTGCTCTGCACATGGGTTATAGCCGGCAACACGCCAGTCTTTATCGTTTGGTGGATCGGATAGTCTTCCATATTTTCTAGACAGATCCATCCAAAGAACTCCTGGTTCTCCATTTCTAGCTATGCCATCTACTATACCGCTAAGATCACTTCCAACTTTAGTTTCAACAGAGTTGTTGGACATCCAACCCCATCCACTATTGTTTTTATTGTATGAATTTCTTTCTGGAAAAACTTTAGCGTTTTTTAGATTAATAAAATTGTCATCGTCTAAGCGTCCTATTAACAGCTCGGCCGATCTTCTGACGTTACCAGAAACAACACACACACCAATCAAGTTTCCTATATCAGCTATGTCTACTCTAGTTAGCTTCTCGCCAGATCTTTTATCAAACATGCGCTTGATATGCTTATGCAGCTTTTCTAATGGTTCATGGCCTGCAGCTACTCCACCAAAAGTTTTTATAGGAGTACCAATTGGACGTATTTTTGAGTAGTCAAATGTTACTTCTGATTGTCCTTGTTTTAGGTATGAGTTAAGCGACATAGAAAGTGATTCAACCCATCCCTCTCTTGTATCCGGAATAATATAAACATTAGGATTTTCCGTTTTTAATGGTTCGTATATACTAAAATCTTTATCGGCACCTTTGTCATCAAAACCAACTCCAACACCAAGCATCGATGCTTCCATAAGGAATGCGAATGGCTTTGCTGGATTAAATTTATTCATTTCTGCCGTTGAAACAAACGCACAGTTTTGTAAAGCAGCAGAGTTTTTTTGCACTGACACTATACTAGTGCCCATGGCCCATAGGCCCCTACCTGGTGGTGTCCATTTTAGATTAAACAATCTATCAAATGCTTCTTTCGCACTTGCTTGGCCTCGTGCATCGTTCCATGGAAGTCTATTATTTTTGCAGTGTTCTTTCTGCAAGGAGTACATTCCATTTACTACTCTTTCACAGACATCAACCCATGTCTCTTTTGTGCCATCTTCTTTTAGTCTTGAGTATGTACGAAGAAATGTTATTTCACCAACGGAATTTCCAGCTGCGTCAATATAGCCGAAGGGTGGTGTCTTGCTTCTGTATGATTGGATAAAATCATCCGTGAGCCTAAAGACAAAAGCGCCAATGGACTTAGTTTCGATTGGGACTAAGTCGGGATTCCCGTTTTCTAATTCTTGTAACACTCTTTATGTCTCCTTGTTTTAGTTGTTCTGATATGTTTTTACGTATTTTGGATTTGTTTTTGCTAATTCCATTTTTTTTATCTTGAGTATTTTTTCTAAATTGTATACTTTATATATTTGTTTCTCGAAGAAGTAACCGCTTCTCCAGTTAGTAACCTTTGGTAGAAGCCCTTTATGGCTTATGAATATACTGGATACTACAGCTCCACCATATATTGTAACAAGATTCTTTAGCTTTTGCGCAACCAAACTTTTGTTATTTACGTCTATGCAACCGCTTGACTCAGCCTTGTCGTACAGCCAATTAAATGCTTGTCTTGTCATTGGCGAATAGTCAATTGGATCTATTATACCTAGTTCTATTATTTGTTTTCTATTATTTTTAATCTCTATGTCAGTTGTCACTACTTCTTTAAATAGCTCAAACCAATCACGCTCGTAGAATTGAGCCCAAGCTGTGCACCAAAATAATAAAGAATGAGGAGGGTCTGGTATCTGAGTGTTATCCATGCCAGGCAAAAGTATAGCGCAACTGACTGCTCTTTTGACCAAAGCCTTTGACTGCTCTTCGTTTTTGTTTTTGTTATAGAAGTTCCCCCACAACTTTTGTATATGTTCTGACCACTCTACGTCTGCTATATATAGCTTGAGATATTCTTCGGCTAGCTCTATGGGCATAGCGTTTTCCGCTATGACTTTTTCAAGTAAGTTTTTTGACACCATAACCACCTGTCTAAAATTAGAAAAACATATAAAGTAACCGTATAAATAAGTAAGTCCCGTCTAGGCGACGGGACTTGAATAACTAATCGTCATGCCCTGTATAGTATACCAAGGCACTGGCTAATTCGTGGGATTATAACGTGACTATTTTTCCGGATCTTTATCTTTCCAAATGTTTTTTCTTATCTTTTTTTCTGCCAACAGATGAGCTGTTAATGCACCCCATGCAGCATATGCTACCACTGAAGTTAGTGGTTTTTCTGTAAATCTCCAAAAAGATTTAGTAAGAGTTTCTGCTTTTTTGCTTTTTATTGCATAGATATCATATGCCGCTATAGATGTAGCTAAAACAAGCCAGGCATAATCGCCAGAGATTGTATCTTTTTGTTTTTCTAAAGATACAGGGTTTTTGTAATAGTTAGAGAGCCTTTGCAGACGGTACACCTTTATATTCCTGTACTTTATATCTGCCATAGTCGCTTACTGTATTTGCTTGACCATAACCGCTGGTGAAAACTGCAGCGCTTGGAACACCATTGAGCTGATCAGGTCTAAACAAACCAAACGAAGCAGCCATGCCGGTTGTTCTACCAACAGCGTGCCCTAGGTTAGCAAATGCTTCTGCTGAAGCAACTCCATCAAACTTATAATTGCTGTAGAGGGCATAATCGCTTGCACGATCAACTGCATGGCCTCCAGCAAGTGCCTGAGCTGAGTCTAGGCCCTTGAATAGCAGTGGCTTATATCTTGCGCCATCATATGTTGCCGTACCATCAGCGAATGTTCCAGAAAGCGGGTGCACATAGAGGGTACTCCCATTAAGAAGCTGCGAAAGAAATACGTTGCCTGGGTGTCTACCGGTTCCTGGTACATGGTTGTTGTCTGGTGCACCAGTCAACAGTTGGCTAGTAGCGTACAGTGGGTAGAATGAATAGGTGCCCGTTGACTTGGCTTTGCCCGTCATTGAGACGTATGGGTTCACCATGTCTTTGGAATTTTGGCCTCTTAATACTGGTCTAGGTCCTACATAGAACGTTGTCATTTAAAACTCCTTTTAAAATTATTTGATCTGGATTATATAGTAACTAGCTTAACGTAAATTAACTGTATTCAATAATGATATCAGAGAGGATAGGGACTGTTCCATCATCTAATTCGTTCATTGTTATTTCCACCCAGATCAAAGCAGATCCGCCTTGTGGAGTTTGGCTGTAGCCTCCACCTGCGGTTGGGTAGTAAACTTTAGAGCTAAACGCAAGCTGCGTTAGACTAAGAGGAACATTGTAGATTTTTGGAGTTACACCTGTAACCGTAAAAATTAATGTATCCTTAGGCGCAACAAATTTAACAAACATTTTGCCTTGTGGCATATACTTGTCTGCTCTAATGTCTAGGTCCGATAGACCATAGGTATAAACAAATTTACCATTTTCTTTTATGTAGTTTCTTTGTCTCATTTGGATTCTAAAACCAGTTATTGGCTTATTGTCGGTCTTGGTTATGGTGCAATTAAAGTAAAGCGGACCAGAATTTACTATTGCATCTGAGACTTGATTATTACTCCAACCACCAGGGGCTACATACCCTACTGCATCTGGGTCGTTGTTATACAAGCCATTAACGTTTAACGCTCTCCAAGAATCACCAGAAGTTAAAGATGGGTTAACCGATTGGGTGTACTCCACTGATAATATATCTACTGAATTGACTGGATAGGGGCTAAACCTTAAGTTATTAATTTTTAAATTTGAAGATGCGTTTGGAACTTTAATATAAAGATATGTAAGAGCACCAGCGTCCGACTGTGTGTCAGAAATGATTGATCTTTTCCAAACTCGATCAGCCCTATCATACAGAGCATAGTACGGTGGTGTGGTATCGATCTTTGCCCCTGGCACATCCAAAGAGTTGATTGGGGATACTCTAAGGTTAATATAATTAGGTATTACCTGCTCGCCTAATGTATTGTAGGTCTTCATAATTGAGATAGAAGGGCCAGAGATAAGTGGAAGTGTCACAAAGTTATAGATAGAGTTGAACGACAGCTGTTCAGATATACCTATTGCCAAATCAGTGCCGGAGAATCTTGCATTGTCGATTTGGCTAAATGAATGAAGTGTTACCATTTTTTCATTAGCCTCTAAAGCCTTTAGTCTGTCAGAAGCATCTTTGACTGCTTGGGCCAAAAAAATATGATCGGTTATAATCCTATTAAAACTTGACTCAATCTTAGTGTCTATTATGTTATATTTATTATACAAAGAAACTAAGTCTTGGTAATTTTCTTCAACTCTTTTATTATAGTCTGCTGATGAATAATTGCCACCATATTGGTTAGTTCTTTTTTGGGTGTATATCTCTTCTGACATTTATTTCTCCTGATTTTCTAGGGTTTTTATTTTATTTAGAATTCTGTTTAGATTACTGCTTAACTCTAATATGTCTTCTATAAAAACCGTTTGTTCTACTGAGGAAGGTGTTGCGCCTTGCCCAAAAATTCTGTATTGTGCATTAAAAAATGGTGTTGCTGCGTTAGTTAAAGGGGTAGCAGAATCATGGTGGTAACCAACTTTTGACATTACTCTTAGGATTGATGAAGCTCCCTGGATTCTTGCCTCTAATCGAGACACGTCCATTTTAAACTGATCTTGTTCTAAATTGATCTTTCCAGATTCTCTATGCCCTCTATATATTTGTCTTGATCTTTGTAGGATTGGTTGAAATATATTTTGGCTTTTATCAAACTCATTATAGAAATAACTTTTCATAAAATACTCAACTTGACCTTCCTCTTAGAATATCAGTGGCTGTTTTTCTTGCAGCGTCTTTTACATTGTCTGATCTCTTAAACTTTACTTTATAAGATGTGATGGCTGGTGTAGATTTTGGATCCCCAATTGGCCTACTAAAATCTGCTCTTATTCTTATAGAAGAAACATCGTTGTTTGAGTTATTAACATAATAATACATTCTAGATCCTGGAGTTATTTTTTTGTTAGATATTATATAATCAATTGTGTCTATCTTCTTTATTGCAAACGATGCATTGATTGTATTATTGTTGTTCTTAAATAATTCTGAGTTGATTAAAGATAAATAGTTTTGATATACCATACCGTAGTCAGTAATTCTAGAACCCTGTAAGAAAGTCAAAGATCCATACAGCCCACCAGTCGATCCAGAAGTTGCTCTAGGCGCAGCATCGATTGCTATTGCAATATTGTTTTTGCCTGATTTTAGATTGAACTCTATCTCGTCAGAGTACTGGCCAGGAAGTATGTTCCTAATAAGAACACCGTTTACGTACACTGACATATCCCAAAGGGCTGCGTTGTCATCGTTTTTTAATATTGTTTTCTTTATTTTAACATCAGAAGAAACTAAAATCTCAAAACTTATTAGAACACTACCGCCGTCGTTTAAGTTTGGCGCAGTCCAAAATACGGGAGAAGAAGACATATCTTCGGTGGATTCAATAACATTATTGGACGCTAGCTCTGGAATTATTTCATTTTTCCATTGCGATAAAGATCTAGATAAGTTTTGTTTATAGCTCGTCCTATACCAGGAGAATTTGTTGTATCCTTCTAGGATTATTGGTTCAGAATATTGTATTTGTGGGTCAAGCTTTGCGACTTTATAGATTGATACGCCTTCAAGCCCTGGTATGTTTGTAAATGGTTGAGTAGAAAAATATTTTAATGTGTCCGAACTGGTGGATTGCGACGAAGACTCTACAATGGTAGAGTAAACAAGATTAGAGCCTTGAAAGTCTACAACATCTGGGTTAGTTTTGTTTAAAGTATTTTGTGCAGAGATCGGTATCCAAGCATAGTCGTTTATGCTTGATGCGTTATCGACATTTTTTGCTACAAAAAAATCTAGTGAATTAGCGCTGGTGTTTTGACTGACAACATCTATCGACACCCCGTCTATTATGTTCTTCGTATTGTCTGTAGAGTTTAAAGAAATAGGATTAGAAACGTATGAACCATATGTTTCATAATATGGACCAGAAAATACTATATCTCTTATAATAAAATCATACTCATAAAAAGCGCCTGAATTAGAAGTCGTAATCCTATCTGGTTGATTTTTTATTAAGAAAATGCTTACCAAATTTGGCGAAGTGCTTTCGAAGTTAAAAACAAAATTATCAAAGTCTTTTTCTGATTGGCCAGAATATACCATTGGCTCAGTTGATTGATTCGCTGCTCCAGATATATGAGCTAAAACTTTGATTGGCTTATCTGAAGATAGTCTTCCGTAGACTTTTGATATAATATCTCCAGACATCGGAGTTATATCTAATTGCATTGAAACTATTGCTGGCTGCGTAGACCTATGAGTGTAACTCCAGTTTGTATCGTTTAAGCCGTCAAAAATGTTTGTAGAATGAGCGCCAATATCCCTTGCTGTTACTGAAGAAGTGCCATTTTCGTACACGGTGTAAGATACTCCAGCAGCCGTCGTGCCTTGATTGCCTGGTCTATTAAAAGAACCAGACTCTACGCTTGATAAGCTTAAGCTACGAGACTCTTGGTCGTAGTAGACTGAAGATAGTTTTGTATCTATGCAAGTTATGTCTGTAAATTCTTCTGTAAAAGATGCGTAGAAACCATCTGAGTTTGTTACATTAAATATTAGATCATCAATTTTTTTTTCTAAAGTAGCTCTTTTGGATCTTAAGTTATCTATCCTATTATTGATTGAAGTCACGGTTTGAAACATGTCCTCCACTGCCTCATGGCTTGCATCATATAATATATCCATATTAAATATTGTTTTTAACATCATGGAGTTAAAATCATCTACGTTTGCTACGTTTTGCGATCTCAAGATCTCTGGATTAATTTCAATAGGAGCACCGGGTGAATTGACCCTAAAGTACTCTGAGTATGCCCTTTTTAATGAATTGTCATCAAGCAATTTTCCGTAAGCGTAGCTTAATTTATAGAGGTTTTTTAGAAACCTTGCTTTTTGTATGTCCTCTATCATGCTCTCTTTACCTTTGCTGCTAATTGGTAGTAGTTTATAAGTGGTGTTCCGTTCAACATGTTTGGTTTTCTAATTTTTATTCTTACTCTTACCGAGTTTACTTCAGAGTTAATGTCAACATAGGCTATCCCAGGTATCCTTAATTCGCTTGAAATATTTTTACTGAACGAATATATTTCTGGAATATTTGAATTAAACGGATTCTCAACAGGAGATATTGGCAGCCACGGACCATCTTTTCCTTCTACTGAAATATAGTAGCTAATAAATTCAGTTTGTTCCGAAAATTCATTTGCCATCTCGGCAACGGGGATACTATAATCAGAGTAAAGCATCAGGTACTCTACTGGATACGGAAAATTAAAAGGCTTAGAAATTATCTCTGCCGAAGTATTGTACAATTCATTACCTACTGATACATCCCTCAAGCCAATTGACCATCTTTTGGCGGCGACTGTTTGGTCATCTATCTTATCGCCATCTCTAATAATTTCATAATTTTTATTTAAGTTTATATTATATCGAACTTGTGGTTTTGTTATTTTTTGGAATTGTTCTGGAATTATTTGAGCTTCAGTTATATTATATCTTTCGCCCAGGTAATAAGATGGTGTACTAGTTCCCGCAAAGAATGAATTTTTTTCTACACCAGTCATCTTATATTTTAAAGCCCACCAATCATGAACCTCTGGAGGGACAAAGTTTGGTGTTGCTTGTGAATAATTTGGATTTGCAAAAAATGGCTTTAAAATTGCATCATATTTTGGATCATTTATATTACTTGCGCTATAAAAAGCCCTAGCGTTGCCTGGTGTGTCGTAGCCTATTATTTTAGAAGATGCAGGCCACCAATTGACATAAAGTGTTTTACCTGCTGGTACTTGCTTAATTTCATTTGCAAATTCGTCTGGGTCTAAAACATATATTCTTTCTACGTAAACATCTTTATTTTTCTTTTTATCAAAAGCCTTCATGACATAATAAGTGACCGGGACATCTTGCACCCCACTAATAGTTACCCTTCTAGATAAATCTGACCCACCAGTTATTTCAGTTGGATTTGATATGCTTGGTATTAACCTATCAAGAGAGGATTCTACGCCGGTTATACTTGATATAGTTGATTTATTGTAAATTAAGCTTGGGTTAAACCTTGAAGAGCCTGACCAAATGTTTTCTGGGACAGGCTTATTGTCTTGTCCAAAAGATGTATAATCTGTTGCGGAAAATTCATAATTTGCGTTGATTGAAGCAACCGTCCAGTAAGCGTGCTTGATAGCAACACCAGCCGAAGAACTCTGCTCAATTTTAACGGTTATTTTTGAAACATTTCTTTCTGCAAATTTGATAACAGCTTTTTTAAAGAAAAAATTGTTAGAATCGGTGACCGATGTTGGTATAGCGGTAGGTCCCACAGTAATTGATGAGCTAAGTATTTCTTCTTTTGGATTGAAACCTGAGTCAATTGTTTCTATAACTATAGATGTTATTTTAATTGGCGTGATGTTTATTTCATCATATCCAAAAAATGGTGTTATAGAAATACTATTTGCTGGAGCAGAACCCCTTTTGGAAACTTCAAGCACTAATCTTAGAGGAGTGTTATCAGAGTTATTCCATTGATAAATTAAATTTTGGTTATTTATTTTGTTCTTATACTGGAACTCATAGTCCTGGCTAGTACCTTTGGTATTAGTAACATTTAATTTTTCGTATTCAAAATATGTGTCTGGGTTTTTATCCTTGTAGGCACTGGCCACATTATTTAAAGATTTTCCACCTTCAAAGAGATACTTATATGAAGACGCAGTATTTGCAAGGGCCTGTGTTGTAGCGGTCGTACTCTGGATAGCCATGTGGCTATTGCCCAAAAACCCATTAGACAGCTGATTACCATTTTCGTCTTTGTCTATTATACCTATTGAATCTATGGCCCATACTGAGCTATTGACAATAGGTAAGCTAAGAAAACCATCTACAGTAGAAGCTAAGGGGAGATCATACTTAGCTGATGTATCTACGTTGTCAAAGTTATCAAAAGAATCGCCATAGTAATATATATCTTCGCTTGAACTTTTAGAATACAGTTGGAGTACTTTAATTTTTGAATTTATTCTTTCAAGAAAGTTAGATTCTTTTTCTATTTCTGAAGAAAATAAATTGAAAGTAGATATAGTTTTTGATGACAAATAATCTATTTGCTTTGATACTACAGCTGAGTCTGCGCTTATATCAGTTGCATACTTACTTAAATGCGCAGACCTTGGTGGTTGTCCGTTTTGTAACCGGCTCATAGTTAGTCATAACATTGCCAGCTGAACTGGAAATTGACTGTAACAGTATTTGATATTCTTTTAAGAATTCTTCATGGGTTTTAAATCCTGAATTATAATACTTGTCAAAAAAACCCGATATCTTATACACGGCAACGTCGTAGCCTACTGTGTTTGGTGAAAATTGTGCCATTTTATATTACCTTTAGCAATTTATTAACAAATTGATCTGTATTTTTCATTTGGAATTTTAATATTAAATTATCCACGAACGCACTATTAGGCACTGATGGGTCAAGTGTTCTTATCACTATCTTGTACCTAAGGGACTCAGGGATGTAATCGTAATAAGCTTTAAAGTTAGTAGTTTTTTTAGAAAAAGCAAGTGTTTTCCCTGTTTGTATGTAGTAAGTTTGCGTTTGACTATCAGATGGATTTGAGTACTTAATATATTTATTAGAAAGATAGTTAGTTAGATTAATAGCTGGTGTTCCATCTTCTAGTATAACACTTATTGGGCTATACTCTGAGTAGTTAGAGTTTGGATCATAACCTATTGTCCCTGAGTTTGTAGAATATATATATCCTTCAAATTTAGAATAATCTATATATGGGTCAGACGAAAGAATAGCTCTATTTTCAACCCCTTGCGTAGATAGTTTTTCTCCTAAGCCATATTGATCTGAGTAACTTCTTAAATAAAAATTATTAATAGATAGTTGAGAAAAATCTATTAAATTTGGATCTTTAAACGAGGCATCGATTGAATAGCTAACTACATACACGCCTGATGCATCCGGATTTATCACTTGCAAGCTATTTACATTCTCTGAACCGATAACTCTAAACGCATTTTCGGATTGAATCTTACCGTTTTTATATAATTTAATTGAATTTGCTTTTGCAAAAAAGCGCATTGTGCAAAGTCCAGTACCGGTGTTTGGGTACAACACTTCGGCAGATACATCTGTTATACCATAAGGAAGAATGTGTATCCAATCAGATTCTTGTGTCGGAATATTCTTTGTCGTGATAGAAAACTCAATGGAAGCTGTTTCTTTTAAGTCTAATAATTGATTTAAACTTTTTGGAATAAAATATTCTGATTTTAGTTTTACTTGATTAATAAAACCACCGCTATTAATTTTTTTAGATACGTAATAGCCTTTGCTGTTTGATAGTCCATTGCCCATCAAGGATTGACTAGAGGAATTAACCTGGTTTGCGGCAAGGGCGGTAAGATTATCTATCAAACCAAACTTTAAAGATTTAATAGAAAAACTATATTCATAAGATCCTATATTTTCTAACGAATACGAAGACTTACCAAGATCAAATCTGTCAGCCATGTCCATAAGATTCTCTTGGTCTTGCACTTCTTGCCCATGTGGGCCCTGAGGGTTACCTACGTGCATAAATCCGTTATGTTGTACGTCGGAAATAGACAAGGGATTATCACTATTTCTTACCGAAAGGTAGGCACTGGGTGACATTCTAAATTTTCCGCCCAGGACATGGGAGACAACAGATTCTACAAGATTAGTCAACTGATCTGCAGAATTAAATCTATTTTCCATATCCATTTGAACAAACGACTTCTTGTTTTCTAAAAAAGAAGACAATGAACCATAGATTGGTTCGGTGTCATCGCACGGATATCTATAAGAATAATTATTTGGAGTGTATTTATTGTTAGTATTTAAATAAGATGTTTCATTTCTTTTACTGAAATAAGAGTATACTAAATCCTGAAGTTTGTCATGCTTATTAACTCTTTTATCTCTAACGCTTTTAATGTAATCATTCAACGTGCGCGCTTGCATTTCTGCTGCTGCTGCTCTTCTATCTATTTTTCTATAAGTTGGTTGATTAATAACTAATTCTATAGAGCGTACCGTGCTATGACTAAATGAAATATCTTTTGTTGAATCAATCAATAATGGAGATTGAAGTATTTTTCCTATTGAACTATTAGAATTTAATGTTAAATCATTTGAACTATTTATAATCACCTGCAGAATTTGAAAATCAATTCCAATATTTGGCGATATCCTTATGCAATTCATCTCTTGGGGTTTAGAAAACTCTATTACAATAGAGGCTTGAGCCCCAGAAATTCCCGGGTAAGAATAGCCAAGCTTATCTTGTAAGCCAGTTAGTGAGTCAGATATTATTCGAGGTGACTTAATGGTAACACTCCAAGCTTTGTTAGCTTTTTCAGAAAAAATATCTTCTACAGAAGAAGAGCTTGAAATATAATTAGAATAATTATTGATATAGTTTTTGACTATGGGATTTATATCTAATTTTTTAAAAGCTGCTCCGTTTTTTAAGGTGCCAGCAATTACATCTACGTTACAAATCTTACTGTCATCAAAAAGACTTCCATCTCTATCTTTTAATGGAAGTGAGCGATCCTCGTTTAGATAGGAGTTAGTGTCATCAGAGAATGTTTCAACGAATGAACCATTAAATAGATCATCTTCACCAGAAATAAAGGCAAAGTTGTCTGCGTATATTTGCAGCTCTTGAATATTTTTTTCTAACTTTGCTATCTCTGAGTGCATAACATTAGAATAACTATTCATTGAATAAGTGACAGTGTTTAAAGAATCAAAATACTGTCTTGTTTTAATGTTAATATCTCTAAAAAAATCTATAATTGCTTCTAAAGAAACTAAGTTATAAGGCTGAACGTAAAGACCATTATAACTATTGAGGCTTGACATAGCAGATAGGTTTTTAGCTAAGCTGCCTAAGCTTCTTTTATCTTTTTTTGCTGAAATAATTAAATCAGAAACAGCTTTTCTAGAACCAAACGTATAAGAATCTATGTAGGGGGAGATGTATTTTCTCATGCTGTTTTGTACCAATCTTCACCTGAATAATTTTGTAGATCATAGACTACACCAGCCGTTAAAGCAGCGCTTATTGTCTCTTTTATTTTAGCATTACTCATGTAAGTTTTCAAGTTTTCTGGCAACTGAATAACAACATAACCACCGTTAGAGTAAGCATACCCGTCTGGCCCTAGTATATCGTAGTTAGACCTTGTCTCCGGGAACTGATCTAGTATTTCCTTTAGTGGAGTAACCGAGGTTAAACCACCACCCTTGAGCCTTAAATCATCTACCCTTAAGGTATCTATAAAATTGTAATCGGACACATAAACTGTACATAATAGAATGTTTAATGGGTTATAGTTTGGATGAGATGGATCAAACATGTCCCCATTTTTAGTAAGCTTTAAAGTATTTTTATTTTCAATGATATCATTATTAACCGTTTGTATTGTCATAGAATTTTCTACAAGGATACTTCTTGGCTCTAAATAAAAATGTATTGGTTTATTAATTTGTATATCGTCTTTAAACAAAAATGGATTTAACTTTATGTCTTTTTTATCTAAAACTTTTATTGGAACAGCCGAAGAGATCACCGCATAGTCAACCTTGATAGACCTAATATCAGTAGGTACCGCTATAGATTTAAATTCAATATACCCAGTTGCGTTATTAAAAGATGCTATTTCCGAGAAAGGAATAAGATCCCAATTATTTGTTGTTGTATTTTTTATATAAACAAAGACAAAAGGTTTTATTGGCGAGCTAAAATAAGACAGATCATCAGATGGCTCATGCATAACCGCAAATGGAACCTGTCTTAACTTAATAGACCTAGAGTCTATTATGATAGGAGTCTCCTGCTTAATATCTATGTATGGTTTTCCAAGTATTTTTGACCAACCAACATTGTTAAAATTAGTAGTATCATAAAAAGCTTTTACAGTACAAGTATTTTTGTCTTCTAATGCATATTGTTTTAACCAAAAAATATCTTTGTTATATATTTTATCTAAATCTAACTCATACGTTTTAGTAAATGATCCAGAAGATATACCAACGTGCCATGGATTTTTCTTACTTAAATTATTTTGTGGCTTTTGTAGTTGTATTGCTGTTTTATTTTTAAACTTTACATTATATATCGGACATATAAGTTTATTAGGAACATTGATGTTGGTGATTGGTATAGTCTGGAAACCAGCGTAGTCTATGTCGTCATTTGTGGTGTTACCATCATAGTCTGTTGCCAATAAGGCTATATAAATATTTTGAGCACCGTTTTTTTCTAGGTATTCTGAGTAAGAAATATTTGTTCCCAAAAACTTTTTTGCTGCTAGATCATAGAAACCGTATACCAAACCATCAGAAGCAAAGTTGGAGTTCTTTTCTAAATAAACATTAGTTATAGAATTAAAGTCACCTATCATTCCTCTCATTTCTAAAGTTGTAGCCAGAGATACATCCATCCCAACTGGAAGCCCACTATCATTACAAAGACATACTACCCCATCTAGGTAAGTCAGTCTATTCTTATTTTTTGGTGATACTCTAGCGGTCTTTGCTTGGTTATTCCCTAGGAAGCTTGCATATAAATGCTTATGAGACACTGGCATTACTACATCAGTACTGTAACTAGCCTCACTACTCAATGAACTGACGTTAACATCATATGTTAATTCTACTTGGTCTGCACTATTGTATGTTTCTTTGTTTTGCGCTAATGTCACATAGTTTATGTATGGACTTGTTAAAGAAGTCGTCTGTCCTGTGGGTGCAACCTTTTTCTGGCTTACCACTAGTGGTTCAGCTGGCGAAACAATTGCCTTAGCAATGTCCAAAGATATTTCGCCCCAACCATTTGTGACTCCATTTTCTATTTTTAAAGAAGCGACTGAGGTAAGCACTAATGCTTGATTTGGTTCTATCTTATTTGTAGAATCAGTTCTGTACGTAAAAGCTTGCTCGGCATCGTCCGTATCTTTGTAATAGAATTTGGTTACAGTCAAAGGTAACTTATAAAAATCTGCGCTAGTAAATTTGTCCGTTCTTGGTGTATTTGCAATGGTTAAACCTGAAACTTCTTTTGTTGTTTTAACATCAATAAAACCAGTTACCACCTTATCTGGATCTGCAAACGTTCTATCTTCATAGACGTTTTCATATTCGCCTTCTGTAGTATTAAAAAATATTATTTGCTCAATAAACATTCCGCATTGCTTCTGGTCCAAACTTTCCGCCAAGCTTACTCCCATATGCTTCTATCAACACGTATTTATATTGATTATCTTTAGGATTATTTTTTATATTTAATTCAAAATTTATTGCACTTTTTGCTGGTATATTTCGTGGACCACCTGAAAAGCTAATTTCTTTTCGAGCTTTATCACGTCTTGCAATAAAAGCATCTTTGCCAGCAGTTGCGCTACATATTTCTTTGGTAAGTTTAATGCCTGTTATTGTTATGTCTGTTGCTCCAGCAAAAATCTTAATCGACAAAATATCTTCTTTGTCTGTCCTATCAAGAATACTATTAGGTAGTTTTATTATAAAATTACATTCAATTTGATCTGTAGTCCTACTTGCAATCGATCCTGTGTAAGATATTCTTCGTATCGCACCAGTACAAGCAGTTCCGACTGGATCGCTTAAGACAGCTGCCTCTATATATGATATGACTGCCGCACCTATGGATGGGGTTTTTGTATAGAACTTTGTTATCTGCGTTTTATAATCAGCTAACGTGCCTCCCTGAACTTTAGTACACCATACGTAAGCTAATGCGGATTTTGTTTCAGAATCAACTTGCGCCTCTATATAAGCAAGACCTGCTTTTGTTTGGAATGATGTTATAGCTCCACCAGTTTGTGGCCCTAATTTTCCATCTGTTACCACTGAATATCCAGCGGCTTTTAAAGACCACTGAATATAGTGAACATAAGGTCCGGTATCAAGATCTCCTGGTTTTGGACCTAAGGAGTATTGCTTGTGGGTATTTCCAAGATCTATATCTCCAGTGTATGGAAAATGGTTTCCCTGTTGGACATTACCAGTAACATGTATTGCCTTATAATTTATTAGGTCTTGGACACAGGCATACTTGTCTGTCAAACTTCTTCCTAGTCTGGTTATAGGCACATCAAATGATGGCTGCAATGATACGCTTTGATTCGATCTGGTAAAGTTCCATATATTGGGTTCAGGTTTATTTGATCCCTTTATTAGTTTTGTGCCTACTTTTACATTAACTATTTTAAAGTTCTTGATAGTAATAGGAAGACTTAATGTAAAATCAGCTTGAAAAGAAAGATCAAAAGAAAGAGAAGCTTCAGTGCTTCTGACCGCTCTATAACTTGTTTTAAAATCGTAATTATAACTAAACGGTACGTCATTTGTTGCGCTGGTTTGATTACCTCTGTCGTTTGTAACGGAGTTAATTCTATCTTTAATATAAAATTGTCCAAACGTTGCAGGGATATTTAAAGGCATAGACATGGTCGTAGTTTTAACTACGGGACTGCCCAAGGCTTCGCTACTTGATATGGAGTAGGTATAGTATGGTGTTGTTATCCCTGAAGCTAAAGCAGTTGTAAGACGTGTCCCATTTTTTGCTATAATTGTTTCATTGGTAAACTCTATATAATAAGAAATTACATCATTAGATGAGTTATAAAATTCACCGTATGAGTTGTCCACTGAGCTAGCAAAGTCTTGCAAAAATATTTCCTTGTATGACATCGGGCTTATAGTTCTATACAGGTCACCATTTTGGTCTTTGCTTATACTAAACTGTGCGTACTCGTCTAATTTATCGTTTTTTATTAATATATCGTTGTAAACGTACCCATCATTAGATGTTGGACCGTTAATAGCCCAGGAAGTTTTCCAAGAAGTGGCGTGCATTAGGACTGGTGTGAGTAGGGTGCTGGAGGTATTGTTTGAAGAGTTACCTGAAGTAAAGTACTTTGATATTAGACCAACCATGATTGAATTATAAAATACTTTTAATGGACCCTCTGCATCTGACGTCAATAGTATTGAACCAAGGCTTAATGATTCTGGCAATACGCCACCTTGGATGTAATCCATGCCAGCCTTTGAATTTATAGAAACCGTATTTGATATAATGGTTCCGGCACTAACGCCCCCTGTTTCAATCGCACCTATTTTATTAACCGTAAGAACTGGGCCAATGTTAGTTGATATTGACTGATATGTACTCATTGAGCTAGCAAATGCTGAAATAGTTTGTGTTATCTTGCCGTAAGCTCCAAACCCAGTGTCGAATATTTCACTCTTGACATCCCATGATTGATTGTCATCATGGAGATTCAATGAACTGTATGGGTATTGAGCTGGATCTGTGTTTCTATTATAGGTTACGGTGGTTGCAGCACCGCTTACTAGATCAGTTAATGGAACAGGGTATAGCGACTTAACTGAAAGGGTAGGGTTACCTTCAAACTCAACAAACAAACAACCACCATTATTTAAAAATGAAGTTATTTTTGCTTGATATTGTTGTATGTCTGTATTGGAATTTACTACAAGAATTAAAAAATCAAAAGTTCTTATTTGATCATGCGTAATTGTTGACAAGTCCACTGTCCAATATGAGTCGTCTAAACTAGTTGGTACTATTGCAGCTTGTTCAGATATTGGGTTCTTAAAAATATAATTAAATATATTAATTGGATTATTTTCTAAGTTTAACTTAGTAAAAATTTTATGATGATCAACATAACTTGTTTTTGTATTTGCTTTAATCACTGCTGCTTTTATTACACCTCTAGACCTAGCAGTGTTGCCCAGCAAACCCTCTAGCCTGTTAGCGTAATTGAAGCTTCTATTTATTTTACCTATTATTCTCCAACTAAACACTTCGTATGTTCTGTCATCTGTTATAGCTTTTTTATTAACGTAAATATTGTATCCTCTATCATCAAATACTGAACCTGTAGAAAATTTATTTTGCAAGCTCTCTGTTGGCTTTACGGCATACGTATTATCGTATTTTGAGCCATAATCTACTACACTAGCTTCTTCTGACTCCTCATTAAAAAATTGTATTGGTGTTATGTTTTCTTTATATGACAATGACTGATTGACTAAATAATTGTCTGAGTCTAATTCTATTTTTGGATAAGATAAAAACAGATTTGTTGGGTTTGTTTCTTCTAGTAAAACTATTATCTTATATAATCTTTCACCCAAGGAAACTTCTTTATCGCCATAAGATTCAAGAACTACCCTGTATTTTTTCTTACCATTAAAATCAACATACTCTGAGCTATCTGGGTTTAATACTATTATATCTTGGAGGTCAATAGAATCTTTTTTTCTTTGAATTTTTTGTAGCTCGGATGTCTTTATGATATCAAAGTATTCTTTGCCATTATAAAAAACTTTTTGCGTTAGACTACCGCTCATCAAGGACTTAACGGTAAAGTATCTGCTTACGTAATATGAATAAATATAATCAGATACTGAATTTTCCCCAATCATATTTTGGTTTAAAATATTTACATCTACATAGTCAGTACCATTTGTTTGACTGTTCCTATAATTGGTTACGTATATATCTGAAGATGGGAACTTTGAATTGCCAGATAATGGATCGAATAACATTCCAACTTCATTGGCTACTAAAGATACTTGTTCGTTTTTATAGTCAATAAAGTTTTCTTTTATTGAAGAAGATAAATCTATTACAGTTAAAGTATTTTCTGGACTTACTTCGTCAACTTTAAAGTATGCTAAATTTACGGAGTCAGCTGGTAAAGCTGATCCGGTTCTAATCTTTTTTTCTTTTGAGTTGTTTATGCTATTTGTAAACTTTTTCATCTATGATCCATCTATATTAACTTGGGTATATTTGTCTGTTATTGTCTAGTGAATAGTAATCGCTTCCAAGAATGCCCATCTGATACTGCGTTAGTCTTGGTATCTTAAACCATTTTGGTAAAACTATATTTGGCGTAGCACTCTTTTGTGCAGGATTTCCAGTTAAATAATTTATCTTATAAACTGGAGTAGAAGACATGAAAGAAAAATCACTTGCAGTAAATGTGTCCTGTATCGACAAAACGCGACCAGATGAATTTAAAATTGCGTCTTGTGAATCTTCAAACCAATGTACTATGTCCCCTGATATAGTAACTGGGGATGACTGATTATTGGAGCTAAATTCTGTTTCCACTACACCAAACCAATATCCCGGGGTAGCTGCAGACCTAGCTGTAATTGGGCCAATGGCAAATGAACCATCTTCTGAAGATACAACTGAATTATATACCGGATTAGTTATAGCTGAATGCAATGTTCTACCAAGTCTATAGTAAACCCTAACAGAAGAAGTGTCCCTAGTTTTGGACGAAAGCATCCCTTTTATAGACAAAGTGCTTACTCCATCGGCTTTTATAATCTGTGGGTCCACCTCGGCATGTAGTGTGTCCAGGCTTGATTGTGATTTTACTATTGAATAGTTTAATGTAGCGGAGTCATTAGCGGTGCTATATCCGCTTTGTACTCCAGATATATACAAGGGTGCGTTATTTACTATTGCTGGAGTAGCTCCTGAATAAGCAACTCTTGCATAAGCAAAGCCGTTATTATCTGTTTCTACCGAGCTTGGTTGTACCGATAAAAGATTTGAAGAAATATTATACTTTTGGTATGGTTTAGGGTTTCCGTTTTTGTCATAGCTTTCTATTGTTAATATAGAATAATCAGACGCCGGGTCATCAATTAGGTAGCCTGGGTTTGTCTCTGCTAAAAATCTGTCATATTCGTAAACTGAATCAGTCAAATAAACAAAGCCCTCAGTTAATAAAGACTTCATTGGCGAGTGGTATACCCCCGATGGAGTAGATGAATCAAATAGTGTAGACTCATATGTGATTGCATAATTAGTATCGCCGGTAATTGGAGTAGCGTGAAACAATATTTTAGTTTTTAATCTATTATTACCGTCAAGGTATTCGTTATCAATTGAATACGTATTCTTAACTTTATATTTTACCGTGTATGTTCTACCGGCAACCATTGAACCGGCTGACAGCGTTATCTTTTCTGTATTTGAACTACCGTTTTGCAAAAGATATAGTTCTGTTATTGGGTCATACACTGAAACTTCATATATATTTTTGTAACCAACATACAAATAATTATTTTTTCTTGCCTCTAAGTATTCTGTGTTAAAGCTGCTAAAAACCGATGGTGTGGCAGCGTCGATAAATGATACCTGAGTCAAGCTAGTGCTAGGGTTACTCAAGGATTCTAGGATAACTGGCGCACCTTGCTTAGCGTGCCCAGATAAAACTATTTGGTAGTAAGGAGTAGCGGATGTATAGGTAACGTTTTCGGTTACTGGTCTTGCATACACATAGGTTTCTTGATTGTTTAGATAATACCAACCTGCATGGATCTCTGATTCAAAATCTTTATTGTGCTTTGTATTTAATCTAGATTTGACTACTACAGATGGTATATAAATATCATTATCTGTACCTTGTTTTATCTCACTATAAGAATCAGAAGGTACGTACATAGTGTTAGGAACCTTGAGGTCATCGTCTTCGCTTATAGAATAGTATGGTATGACTGAACTTTTATCTGTCCAAACTTCAAATGAATCATCTAACGGATTAACGGTTTCTGCAGAGATATTATTTACAATATATTTGTTTGGTGTTGCTAAATTGAAATCAAAACTAAACCTATGTACATCTAAAGCTGAAATTGAATCAGACAGTTCGTAGCTTGCGCCAATATCTTCTTCTGATTTAACAACTCCTCTTTCTGAGAGTCTAAAGTATATAGGAGTTGCTGATGTTTTTTCAAAATACTCCCATTGCCCTACTGTAAGTGGGTAGTTATTCTTAGTCACACCATTAAGAGAATATTTTCTGTTGCTCGGCACTGCGTAAGGATCCCAGTAAACGGACAATGTTGTTGGAGGGCTTGATAAAGAATATGATGGAGTAGAAAAAAATTGTGGAGCTGCTATATTTGAACCTATCATTAATCCAGGAACAAAGTAATTTATATCAAACTGTGGGTGGTTTACGTATCCACCATATCGGCCATATCCATAGCCGGGTGTAGAGTAATCTGGATCTATATATGCATCTTCTGGAACAACATTTGTTATAACTAGAGCGTTGTATACTGGAGCAGACTGAGTTGGTGGAAAACCTGTTGCTAAGCCAAATAAAGAGTTAAAAGACATATCAAAGGATGGCGTAGCATTGCCTGATGAAGTACTGTAAGGCCTTAAGGCTCCAGAGCTTCTTACGGGAGAAGTATATCCAGTTGAAGGGGTACTAGAAAGCATGCTCGAACCATATTCTATTTGCATTTTAGAAATAGTTGGTGTTGTTATCGTATAGTAAGGAGAAGGCAAGCTAGCATTAGAAGCGTTGGCATAACTGGTAGTATAATACTTTGCGGTTGCGTGGCCCTTGGGGTGTATCCAACCAGAGTTACTTGCACTGTGGCCACTTACTGTATACAATGGTGTCGTGCTTGAATAAACAAACTGTCCAAAACTTACTCTTGCTTCTGTTACATTAGATATATGTATTGTTTTGCTGCCCGTTGTTGAAGTGCTATCAACATAGTCTGCGTTTGTGGTCTTTGATTTGAACTGCACATCGGAGTTAGTCCTACTTGTTGCCATATTAAAAATTGAATATAATGGTCCAGCCGTATAGATGTCACTAACTGTATTAAGCGTATAGTTGGCATAATAGGTAACACCAGACACGACTAGCTCTACTAGAAACTTTACTGTAGCTGTATTTTGATTAAGGATATTGTATGTATATTGAAGTTGGGTATCAAAATCAAAATTTATAGGAGGTCTAACAATGCTTTCGCCAACTTTTTCGATACCAGCTAATTTTATTTTAAAAGCTTTCTCGTATACTTGTTCATCTGAAATATCATTTAAGATTACCTCATCTGATGAGAACTCTCTCTTAGATCTTATGCTAACTTTTAAGTCGCTTAAATCCCCAATACCATTTTGTACATATCTAGGAGTAGCTTCTAAGGCGATTGGTTTTTTGTCGTAAGAAAAAGGAACCTTTTTTACTCCTTCTTGGAATTTTCCAGCGTAGTCCCAAATCATTTCTGACCATGGAACAAATCCCCAGTTTGTTGGATATTCTATATTAATTTTTTCTACAAAATCTATAAAAGCTTTAGTTGGGTTATTGTTATCTTCAAAATATTTATTTAATTCTTCTAAATTTTCCATCTCCAGAACTACAGGAGTAGCTCCTGCGCTATCTGAGTTTGGAGTTGCTCCAGTAGCCCTCCAAAGGTCTAGCTCTCTTCTAATTGTTTTCTTAAAAGAATCTATATCTGGACCTGGAAGGTTTTTGTATACATCTAGAATTCTAGTTTTATAGTTTTCGTTAGCCTCCATCTTTAGTCTAGGAAGACCTACCCTAGAACCAAATTCATCAAACATGTTGAAAACTAAAACTTCTGTTTGAGTCTTTACTAACTCATTTATTTTAATCTGGTTAAATGGCCTTAGTGTTAAAATCACTCTGTCATTTGGCTCGTGATAATAAACGTAGTCTTCTACTCTATGTTTTATAAAGTCAGCGTAAGTTGTTATAGGAGCTAACCTAATGTTGTCGCCCTTTACGCTAGTCACTAGACTAGGGCAATTGCTAGTAGAGTAAATCCAAGTAAGCTGTTCTGTATCGGCACCTGTGATTGATTTAGCTAAGCTAAAATAATCTATTAAAGATTCTACTGAGTCTAAGCTGTCTCCAATAAGGGCATTAATAAATTTTCCACCAAAACTTTCAGGAATAGCAAACGTTGGAGTGGCATCTGGCAGAGAGTCTTCAAACAGTTTAGTCCACGATGGAAACTTCTTAAGAATATCCATAGTAGAGTCAGTTATATTAGGAGGGTTTGGTTCAGAAATTTGAATTTCAACCAAAAGAAGAAAATCAATATTACCTATTTCTTGCCCCGTTAAAGACCCAATCATTTGGTCGCTTAAAGATAACGGCGTATCATATATTAAGAAACCATTTTCATCAACAGCTTGATTTGATATTAGATAATTCGATGTATCAAAGACGGCATCGGGTAGCTCTGTAAAAAACTCTACTTGAATTTTTATAAACCTTTTTGATCTTTGTATAAACAAAAATTCAGTTTGAGTTGATACATCATTTGGCATCCAGAAAGGAGTTGCGGACTCTAATACGTCATCGGACTCATAAACTTGCAGTGTGTATTCTATTGGTATGCTAGATGGTGCATTTACGAATGCGCCCTTATAGGCTACTAAGTCGACCCTAGATGTAGTGTCAACAAACCTTTCAAGGGGAGTAGTCTTATTAGTTGGGGTAAGAACAAAATATCCATTTTCTTCTACCAAGTCATAGATTAGAAAAGAACCCTGTTCCGTTCCAGTTGGATAAACATAATTAAGATAGAAGTCTTGGTCTTCTATTACTTCACCAAACTCTGTAGATAGAACAGAGTCCGCTAAAGTAGGGGTTGCGCCTTGCGTTATTTGGTTACCTATGAATGTAGAGTCACCTAAATAATTATGACCGTACTTAGACCTCATGGTTGAATAGTTTGTATAACTTGAATTATCGTATAGGTCTATTGGGTCAGACGTCCACACTTTACCTTGTTTTCTAAAGTGTATGTTAGATAATGTTAATACATAACTCTTCATTTAATCCCCTATTATACTGCGTCTAACCAAATAGTGTACTCGCAAGTGATTCCGTTTTCTGGATGGATATACATTAGCTGCTGAGAAGGTCTACTCATTGAAGAAAAAAACTCTTGTGCATATGTATTATAGCTTTCTGGCGAACCAGAAATTCTTAAAGTAGCACTACCTATGGTCATCTTAAAAGACTGATGATAATGACCCATAAAAACGTCATCAAAATGTTCTGGAATTGCTCCATCTTTCCAGCCCATTATCTTTTTATAGTAGCCATGAAAAGCATTAGGTGAAGGTAATTGATCTCCGTGGATAAGCAAGCTGCTATGATTTCCTATGGAATCAACTGCGTACCAATGTCTTTCGCCTTTACCATCTGGAATATTAAAGGTTATTCTTGGCTCATTAGCAAATATTAATCGTACTATCTGATAAAGTAACCTATCCATATTGGATTCTGGGTCATGTTGCTTTCTTGCTCGCCCACCTATAGCCCCATGGTTTCCTATGACTCCAGCAACATGTACGTGTTCAAAGTTTTCTAATGCTGTCTTCAAGAACTTCACAAGTATTTCTGGGCCATTGATACCAACCTGGCGATACAGACCAGAGTCAATCAAGTGGGCTTGTCCAGGGAATATTTCTTCACCCTCAACTATATCGCCTAACAACCAGACGTGAAGGTTATTAACCGGATGGTGTTTTCTTTGTATCTCTGTGATTTCTATCAGCTTTTCTGTATATAATTCTATACGATCAGCTGTTACATCAGAGTTATAATCTGGCGTGACCTTACCTAATTGCCAGTCCGCAAAAACTGCTACTGCAGTCTCGGGCATACCCGGTACCTGCTTGATCACTGGCTTTTTAGTCACTGGCATTGTGAACTCAGAGAACGCATCAAGAGCTGCCTGATACACTGACTCTACTGCTTCGCCTTTAGCGTTTTTGTTTTTTTCTGCCAATCTCAGCAAGCGTTTATTCTCTGATCTGAGGTAATTGACGGTATCTTCGTTTATGGTCAAGAACGAAGAATGACTACTGACGTCGTCTTCCTCGTCATCGTCATCTATACTATCGTTGTCGTTTGATTGAAGATACTTACTATCAGCTTTAGAAACTAAATTACTGATGTCAAACTCTTCTTTGTGCTCGACTTCGTATTTTTCATTTAGAATTTCGCCATCTGCTTTTTGCCCAGATGCAAGGAGTCGTGCCTTAGCCATATTACTAGCTTTGACTATAGACGTGGTTTTTACTACATAGTAATTGTCAACAGACATTCATAAACCTACTTTTTTAGTATTGTGTTGACCCTATTATAGCAGGATATATCTCAACACTACCAGCTACAAGGTATGATCTTTCGCTTTGTAGTTGATAATTATTTTTTGGTATTTCTACTCCATTAACAGTCATTTGATTAATTATAACTTCTCCGATCAAATCGGAAGAAGACATTATTTGTGACTGTATAACTGACGCATCTACCGAGTCTCCTACTGTAAGGGAATTCAAATATCTTTTTACAAAATACGCAGCTTGATTTGCTATGCTCACTGCTGAGATCGAGCTGTTTCCTATTGGTAGTATTATATTAGCCGATACAGATACGGGTACTCTTTGCGCTATTCTTACGTTTAACTTAATCCCAACAGGCTTGTATGCTAATAGATCTCTATATACTATGGAGTCAAGAGTGCCAGACATAGCTGGTCCTTCCGGCACGATGATGACATCACATGAACCCATCCCAAAGGAACCCTCTCTGATTTTGACATCTCTAACACCCTTTATTGACAAGGCTGCCAATCTAATTGATTCTGCTGTTCCCGTGGAGTATAGCTTAACTGATCTTATTATTCTTCTTCTGTAAGATTCATCATTTTCTGTATTAATCTCAGAATAGACATCTTTAACATTTTGTACAGCAAGGATGACTCCAGGTGGTGTTATGAAATCATGTCTGGTTAAGCTGCCTGCAGCAGCAGTATGGGCTTGGTTACCTGAAGAAGGTAGGATTTGACCAAATGCTTTCTTGGCTCCAGCAGGAATGGTCACATCTCCGGATAGCAAATACCTAAATTGAAAAGAAGAACTATTTGATACATCATTATAGACCGTAGTTCCTTTGGCTATAACTAAATCTTTGCTATAAACTTTTGCTATAGAGAAAACTACGTTTGCTAGGTTTCGGTCAGAAGCTATTGTATCTGTTATCTGCTTTCTTGGTACCGAGTATAGCTCTCCTATTAGATCTAGGTTCCTACCTGAAGCGGTATTTATCATGGTCTGATCAATGTTATATTTTAAGACACTGTAGAGATCTCCGATTTGGTCTGCTACCGCCTCAGCAAAGGCCCTAGCAATTGATCCAGGGCTTGTAGACGTGATGCCTGCGTTCTTCTCCAGAGAGTTTACCATTTGAGATAGTATCTCTGCTCTATTTTTTGTATAAATAACGGCCATTTGTTTTCCTTATATGTTTTGATTTATTGAAAGAACTATTGGTTCACCATAACCAGTTATTAACTTTATATCGAATCTTATAGAATCAGGGGAAGTTGGGACTGCTGAAATAACTATATTTTTTCCCGCAAAAACACCCTCCCTGTCTAGGGCTGACCTTATTAAACTCTTGCCATAATCTGCTGTTGCTGGGTCTTGTGGCATTCCGTAAAGAGCAGAAAGTGCCGTGCCTAATTTGGGATAGATATAAAAATCACCAGGTTCAGTCATTAATCTCATATAGATTTGTTGAAGATCATTTTGCGCTATAGATTGAGTTAAGGTAAGGTCGTTATTGGAGCTTAGCTTCATATCTCCATCAAAGCTAAAATATAGGTCAGGCATGTCGTCAATCCAAATCTCTGTTTGTCTTAGTCTTTGCTTGGTTAAAGGTGTAACCCTGAAACATAAGCTTTTTCATGTATTGGATCTTTGTGTCCGAAGTGATTTTTGCTTCTTCTTGAAGAAGTTTTATTTCATCTTCGCTTAAAAAGTCTTCTATATGTTTTTGCTTATTTAAAGTAGCTTCTTTAACTGCAGAAGGCGCACCGTAATCAATGCTACTTCTAATAGTAACGCTTTCTTCTTGTCTTGTATTTTTTAATAAATTAATATTATTAATACTTGTTTCGTAGCTATGATACGCCGGGCTTTTTTGAAAGTTTCTTAAAGGAACCAAGAATGGCTCAGTAAAATTAGACCCTGCGTAATTAAAGGAATACTTGTTCCATCGTATGCCATCGTCTTCTGTTGTATATATTTTTAAAGTATCTGCAAATATGCTAATTGAACGAGTTATAGCACTTATAACTATACCCACACCAGGCGATGCCATAATCTCAATGTCACCATTGTCTGCCAGTTTTAGATATGAGGAAATGTCTGGATGATTTAAACCAACTTCTCTTCTGGAAAATTCATTTCTTTTTTTAAAAATAAACTGATCCTGAACAGTAGATATGTTTATTCCAGCTTGCTCTCCATTTATAGGCTTTGTTGTCGGTTTATCGAACTCATTCATATTAAATTAAATACCTTGGTATTCCCATGTCTGATGCACTATTATACATCAACGGGCTCATATCATGAGGCGTTGCATAGAATGATAATATATAAGGCATCGCTTCGGTACCATCCTTGAACGCAACCAGGCAGCGTGCGCCTATCTCGGGAGCTACCGACTGAAGCCCTTGTATCATTGGGCAAGACACGTTGGTTACAACGTCTGTCATTTGATCAGAGTATCTGTTCTCTATCATAACTTTGGCTGTATTTGTATTCTTGTCATAAGAAGCTACTACGCCAAATCTTGTTTTTTGCTTCTGCATTTCTGCAGTGCCGATCATGTCTGATATTTTTTGATCAAACTTAGGATATACTTTAGCCATTGTTAACTCTGCCTTCCTGATGCGTCTGTTCTATTTCGACTACCTGTAACGGCTGCAGCTAGTGGAGCTGGGTCAACCCACCCAGGTACAGTAGCTTCTGATGCGTATAAGGTTCTTTCATTTGTTTTACCTAATGGATAACAAAACTCTTCTCCATATCTTGAGTATCTCATCTTTATACCGCCTGCTGCCTCTGTGGATATAAGGTTATCTTTAAAGTAAGTATCTTTGTATTTTTCAAAATTTACCCAAATATATACATCCCAATAATTTCTGTATGTAGCTGCTTTATATTTAGTTCCATCTCTTAATTTTTCCACATCTGCGTTAGATCTTGGACTTGGATAATCTTTATACCCATCGACTAATGCAGTCAAAGCCCAAGCTTGATAAACTATCCAATCTCCGCCTAATGCTTCATAAGCCCTTTTAACCGTAGAAGGTTTTACTCCAGTAAGCGCACCGTACGGAAAGTTGGCTGCATTATCCATACCGCCATGAGACCTACCCCAATAGCCATCTCCCCAATTACCCCAAAGCAACGATTGCGAAGATGGCCTTTTCCCACCATCCTTAAAACCTGGTTGCGTAGTATATTTTTCTACCTGCCATGCTAGTATAGCTACTTGGTTAAATGGAATCCAAAAAACCTCATCTACTGATTGTCCGGTCCAGCCATCTTTTTTCATCTCGTCTGAAGATGGTTGTTTTGTTGATTTTTTGTTTCGAAGTTTCCATCCAAGAATTGTTTTTCCGCTCACGGCAGTCGATGAACCAGCTACTATAGGTAACGCTGCACTTATCCAATTACCTGATTTAATTATCATTTGCCACATCCCTATAGCCTCAGAGTCATTAGATGAATATGGTTTAAAGCCAGATTCTCGTTCTGCTATACCAACAAATGTTGCTATCTCCTCTATATTAAAAAACCCACCATTAAGCATTATCAAAGCTAATTCTTCTGCTTGTATAGAAGTTCCACTTTTTCCGGCAAAGTTTGTATTGCCTACTGTGTTTGCTTTTATCAATGCTGTTGGATTTAATCCTTTTGCCTGAGTGCCAGTTATTGGGGCAACCACTGTAGAAGACTGGGAAGAAACAACAGACCCCATAAAGTTAGCAGGCGTTCCTGCTCTTGTCCAACCAAAAGATACGTGTATATGATTGTCGTGTCCACCACTATAGTCGGCTCCAAAGTTAACGTGGTTTCCAACACCTTTTCCGCCAGGCCATTGATTGAATATAGCTTAATAAAGCACCCCTGTCCCCGCCTTCTTTTCCGTCAGGATACAGACTTAGTACATTGCCTGAAATGACAATTGAATCAGGTTGCAGATACTTAGGCATTGTTCCTAACTTTGTTACAAAGTTTTCGAAAATTTGCATATATTTATCTGGACCTTTTTGATAAGCTGCGAGTAATGGTTGTTTTGTTGTTTTTGACTCACCAAATTCCATGATATCAAAACCCCTACCCATTGCGTGATCGGTTATGGACGTCTTGCCTACGCTCTGCCTAGCATCATCCTTAATTAAGTCAATTCCTCTATCAAAACCAAAGCCACCGCCAATATAGGCACCGTTGTCCCCTTCTGTCATTTCTTGTAAGAAAGAAAGTAAAGTGAGAGACGGATAAAAAACTGATTTATTATCATCTGGTAAGTTTAGAAAGCCATCAACTGGTAACGTTCTTGTTGACCCTGCAACTATATTGCCAGCAAGGTCAACATTGTAACCGTTGTCTTTTATTGTCTTAAGCACTGCTTCATCCCCTGGCAGGGCGTTGATATAAAACTTTCCAGCATCCCCTTTAAAGTTTCCGCTACTGTTCAGGATGCTTAGTTTTTTTTCGTAAATAGCCACCTCTTCGGAAGTAAGCGAAGATACTAAAGCAGCGGGTAAATTGTTTTTATTTGGGCCCATAGATAATGCGTCATCTGAAACATCATAATATTCTCCGTCGACAGCTCCTGCAGAAGGTTGTGCGTTTGCGTTTGGAGCCATACCCCCTAAGTATGCTGCTGCTTTTATTTGAAAATTTCCAGGAGCAAATCCAGTACCTAAAACAGAATTCGATATTGCTTTTTCAAAAGCTTGCGTGCCAGTTAAAAATCTTTTTTGTTTTGATAGCACATCTCTGTCATTATCTGGATATGAAAATTCTGGAACACCAGCTTTTGCTTGATCTGGTGTTACCCCAGTCTGAGCGTAGTCAGCTCCGTAAGCCAATATGCCATCTAAAGAAGAATTTGTTAGCCTGTTATAAGCAGTCATTGGCATTGCTGGGTTTCTTGAAAGTGCATTGCCAGCCATAATACTTTCTACGTTATGAGAAACTAAAGTTCTATCTTCCCAACCTTGTTGCGAAAAGGTGGTATCTTTTACTAGCATTTTTCCTTCTGGATAAACTTGTTCAGCAAATTTTTGAGTAAAAGCTAAAGTAGAATCATTATCCCCAAGGGTCATCGAGAAGTTTGGACCATCAGAGTTTGTGGTCGGCGCGTAATTGTTTTCTGCCATTTAAGGTATCATCCTTCCTGGTGTAATATTGCTGGTATTAAGAGTAAAGTTACTGGTATTGTATAATAGGTTTTTGGTATAAACGCCTGCCAAATTACTGACAACCAATTCCCAGTTTAGGGTAGCAGGTGTGCCATCATCATAATATTCATCCCACAGAATTAATGGCCATTCTGAAGATTTTACATATAGCAGTTCGAGAATCTTAATATCTATTAAGGCATTGAATAAAGTTATATTTGATTCTGACAAACCATCTATTAAATCATTCTCTCCGTTTGAATAGTAATAATAATTATTCATTCCTGGCAATCTTGCAACGTTAGTAAGAATACTTAATAGACTATCAAACTTTTGATAGACTACTTGAGTTCCAGAATTTGCCAAAACATCGCTATAAATTGATCCTTTAACTTTTTCTTTTATTAAACTAGGATCTTTATTAAGATTAATAAATGTATTTTTTACAAATTGAAATATTGAATCAAGATCATTAGTTGGTATTCTATAAAATATAGATCCCATAACTCTGTCGTATGAATCTTGGATCTGTGTTCCAAATCCGTTATCATATACGTTTGTATCTTTTAGGTAATAATCTGGGTTGTTTCTTTGTGCGCCAGCTGTAAAATCATCTTGAGTAAGTGGTAAAACATCTAGCCTGCCATCGACTGATGGTGCAACTCTTAATACAAAGACTCTACCAACTAATGCCTCATAAACATACGCTAAGGCTCTTCCTCCAGGCGATGTTGGATCTATCCAAGACAAGGTTGCTGGATCAGTGTTTATAGAGATATCACCATAATTAGGACCTTGCCCAACTAACGGACCAGTGCCACTTATTTTATTTATTTCTGCAGCGTTGATTCCTTCAAATCTTACCTTGAATGGAGTGGAGCCTGGTCTTAATACGTCTTCAACTATGAATGTGTCACCGTCAATAAACTGTGTTACTCTACAAACTACTTTAAAGAATTGGTTCATGCCTGCTTTTTCTGGACCAATTCCAGAATACTTTATAACCTGTGCATTTACTAAAGCATTTTCGTAACTGATATGTCTTACTAAGTCTGAAATTTCTTTTTCTTTCCAACCAAGATTTTTCAAAAGATCATCGGTCCTTATGTGACTGTATCCTTCTGGTGTTCTTATCAGCTTTCTAGAGTTTACCCCTAATATGCCTGGTAGTAGTGCCTTTGAATGGTACTTACCTACAACCATTCCCTGGTTATATGAAAGGCCGGCATCCATTGGTTGACCATTCTTTGATAAATATTGAACATAGCATCCGTGTTGGTCTAACAGATTATTTTTAATATGGCTCCAACCAGACCATGCCATGTCTCCAAATACTCCAGCGCCGATGACACCGGAACCCACAAGTGCCATAATAGGAAGCGCTGCTCCACCAGTAAGTATTGTTGCAGCTACTCCGACACCTGCACCGAGCACAGTTACAAGGCCTGTTGTAACCATTGCGCTCACCATCGCCCCTTGGGCTGTTGGGTCTTGACCTTTTGAAGCCTGTGCAGAAGCTAACATTTGCTGTCTTGCATCAGGCATTGCGTTTGCGGTAAAGTTTGCCATAACATCTTTAACTAGAGCAGAAGAACCATGAGTATACTGTACTCCGCCCATCATTTGAGCACTAAGTGCTTCATTTAATTGGTCAACAGAAACTTGACCACCACTTACTAGGCCGGTTCTTCCATTGTTCGCGGCTCCAAGATAAAATCTAGTATCATTTCTTATTGTTTGCAAGCTCATCCAAGAATTAAGCCAAGAAGTCATGAACCATCTAGCTGGGTCATTTATTGTTACTAAGGCATTGGGTGTTATGGATGTTATGAATCCCATTTCTGGAGTGAAGTGGTGGACAACTTGTTCTACTTCAAATATTCCGTACATTCTTTCATAAACATCAGCTAAATAAACTAAGTCATGGGGTCTTATGTCTGCGTTACCTACTGTTATAAGTTCACCAGTATATATATCTTTTATGTTTTCTTTCAAATGAGACAAAGCTACGCGTCTTGCGGTTAGCTCATCTGCTGAACCAGTTGCCGTTTTTGATAAACCTCTAAATGTCTCAAACGGATGGAAAAAAGGATGTAAAACCCCAAAGAAACCAGAGCCTCTTATGTTATCAAAATATAAACCAGTTTCTACAGTTTTTTCTACCTGTCTTTCAGAAGGTGCTCCCTTATCAAGGGCTACAGTTACTGGATACTTACCATCGGACACCGCAGTTATGACAGTAGCAACATCGTTTATGTTTTCCTGTATTCTGTTTGAGATAATATGACTAAAAGAGCTAAGGTAATGTATTCTTTGGAAAGGTTCTCTTACTTCTACTACTGGTTCGCCATATTCTCTAGTGAAAGGATTATCTACAGCTCTTAATAAAGAACCAGGATTACCTAGAGAATAATAGATGCTATCATTTAATAGCTTATTCAAAACATTTGCTTGCTTGTTAAGGTTATCTGCTTCAGCTAAACCATAACCCATTTGAGCCATCGATAATTTAAACATATTCAAAAGACCAGAAAGACCATCTGAAATAGCAGTAAAGTAAACACCAACATTTTTATCCCAAAAATCTTTTCCATCATCAAAAGCGGATGTTAACCAACTTGTAGCACTGTCGCCTTCTTTGGCATGCGCGATTAAAAATTCTTTAAACTTATCTGGACTTTTTGCGTATGATGAATTTGGGTCTATGAAGGCTTGCCAAGACTGGTACAGTGGTGAAAAGTCCCATTTTCCATCATGATCCCTAAGACCACCATTGCCAAAATTACCCAACAAAAGAGGATTAGAAGAATAGTGTTCCAGTCTTCTGTTTGGCTTTAAAACAACCCAAGCTCTATTATAGGCATCTGACCACATAACCTGTCTATACCAACCAACTATAAATAGATATAATTTTCTAGGACTGTCTATTTGTTTCATGACTTCTATTGATCGATCATTAACTCCATCTTTATCTGCGTCACCTTGAACAATGTCCAATGACTTTCTTAAAGCTAATACGTTTCTTCTTGTTGAATCAGTGCTGTCTTGTGTCAAGACGGATGCATCGTAACCAAATGGGTCAGGAATTTCTTTATTACTCATTGAACCCAAAAGAAAACCAAGCAGTCCTGATAGGTATCCATACTTAATTCTGATGCCAGTATCTATATCTTGAAATAAGCTAGTTGATTGTACTTTTTCTGTTTTTACACCATTGTCCAAAAATGTTTCTGCGCTAAATTTAATTGCTTCTTGCACTCCAGCTTTGGAGTATGCATTCCCATCAGCGTCTTTGCCACCGTAAACAAATTCTTCACCTAACGTTCTACTAAATTCATACCTAGCATCTTTTGATATATCTTTTAGTTTGTCCGGCGTTCCATCTGGACCAATCCAAACAACCCCATTTTCTTCACTTGATGTTTTACTACCACCTGGTCCTGAAAAATTTAATTCAGAATCTCTACTCTGTAATTCTTTTGTTGATGTGTACCTTCCCATGATTGGATCAGCAACCGATCCTTTGCCTGTTAATAAATTAATTACAAATTCAGGAAGAGCTTCTTCACTATTTGCGTCAATACCAAACGTTTGAGAAAAAATAGATTTTACCATTTCATCTTCATGGAATGTAATTCTAAAGAAATCCCATATTTCTCTAGCCTGTGATAGCGTTCTTCCATCCCCAGCTATAACTCTGGTGGCGACCTGGTAGTCCTCATCGTAATTAGCTCTAGCTGACATAGCTAGCGTAGGGTCGCCAGTTTCATCGAAAACATCAACAAAGTTTTCTCTACCTACATCATTTTTGTTTGTATCCTTAAATGTTTCTACTTCGTTAATTAAAACGTCATAAAGCTTATCTTTAGAAATCTTATAATATTCGCCCTTGAGTGCTGCCTGAAGATACAGCAATGGGTTACCACCAAATATGGCTTCTATAAATGCGTCTTCTGCTGATTTAAAATATACTTCGCCAGATTTTGGACGGAATAAATTTTCTGTTATAGCTTTATTATTACCCAAAACATCTTTTAGATTATCGGTATCTTTTAGTATGTCAGCTAAGTAGCCAAATGACCTATAAGATTTATGTTTGTCACCATCTGCATCGAAATCTCCACCACCATTTGCAGATATTTCAGCCATACTACTATAGCTGCCTCCATCGTTTGATGCGTCATTGTATACCGCTACGTTTGGTCCATCTTTTTCACCAGCAAATCCAATAATAAAATTGTCATCTGGCTGCCACTCATTGCCACCTTGATTGGATCCCATCTCAAATCTTTTTGAAACTATAGCAGCGTTAGGAATAACACCTAATGGAAAGTCGTCCTCTACAAAAGTAAAATAACATGACCTAGAAAAAGGTATAACAGAAAGACCAATAAACTTTGAAGCTTGATCTGGAAGCCAAAACTGATCTGTTTGATTACCAAAAGCTAATTGACCTAAAGCCTCTAATGTATTTTCTATATCTTGAGGATTGTCTGCATCGCCAAACTTTTGTCTTGAATCGTTGTCGGTAAAGTACTCGAATCCATATGAATATCTACTAGGATTTCCTTCCCATTTATTTCCACTGTTTAAAATTCCTAAATGATATGCTGCGTCCGGTGATACTACCGCATCTACCAATACGTTTTCTGCACCGGTTAAAGAGTTTTGATCAGAAGAATCGGCACCAGTGTTATCCATAGCAGAATCGTAATATGTATTATCTCTAACTTCTCCCCAAAGATAATAAGCTGGCTTTAAACAGACTGCAGTATTTGTTGTTGGACTATAAACTAAAACTTTTCTACTCTTATAATTTATAACATTACCATATTGCGCTAAATTATCATCTCCTAGTGGAGTCAGACCATATTTGCTATCATCATATTGAGATGTAAAAGCCTTATTAAGAACAGTATCTGTAGACCAATCTGGTTTATACGGCCATTTCATAGCTATGTACCATTGCTCGTCTTCTGCTGTCTCTGGCATACCCCATTCGGCATATATGCCTTTATTACCGTTGAGTCCATTTAGCTTTGGTGCTAAGACTGAATCATATTCAAACTGAGCAAAGCTATAACTAGTACCACGTTCTCCATCATACTCTGCGTCTATCTTATCTGCAAAAAGATTTGTAGCCGAGCCTACATTCAAGAGGGTGCCAGTAGTTGAGTCATATTTTTCATAACCATTTTTTTCGTCACCTTGAGAAATTCTTGACTTTACATCATTGACTTGCGATGGGAGCGGAACCCTAATAATGTTAAATCCTGGACTAGTTGAATTCTCATCCATAAAAGCTGTACCCGCTAAAGCAACAAATGCTTCTGGAGAAGTTTTAAGCATTTCTTGCGTGAATTGAAAAGCGGCTGTTTTTATTCTGTATGATATCTCGTCAATACCATTAGATTTTTCATTGCTTGGGTCTACCAAACCATCTGAGCCATATTCGTTTGAAGCTTTAAATTCAGCAGCTAATATATTAAAATAAGTTCCGCCTGCTCCGTAATTTAACGGATGGTCTTTTACTCCATCATCTTTTTTAAGATCAATCGGTTTACCGTCATCATCCATACCGAGTCCTCTAATGTATTTGAATTTTTTTTCAGTGTATCCAATTAAAGTCTTTATATTAAAATTAAATATATAACCATTATGTTTGCCATCAAAAGATGTAGTTTTTCTATCTGTAAAATATGGGAACTGATATCTATATGGTAGTTGAGGTATTTGTTTATGAGTTGTTGTTATCTTACTAATGTCCATTTCCGTTTCACCTTTTTCTCCAAAAGGCAAATGGAAACCAACGTTTACGATACCCTTTGCAACAGGGAGTCTTGCAACAATTTCTCCCTTCTCAACAAAAAACATTCTTCTAGGATCTAAAAAGTTAATTAGTTTTTTAGTGTAACCATTATCCGGGTCTTTTACCCAAGCAACGGGCTTATATGAATCTGTGCCTTCATTAATGCTTTTTATAGTTGCGATAGAAGTGCTCAATGGTTCAAAGCCTTGGCCAAAAGCTTGACCGTCTTGCATTGGGCTTGCCTCTTTATTGACTTTGGCTAATATCTCTAATAGTTCTTGACCCGCTGTAGCGTAGGTTGGGCCAGTATCTTTTATTCCTTTTTTAATAGCTGAATCTGGATGCATAAAACCGGTGGAGATAGGAACAACTCCTGAGGTGTACAGCCAATGCGGCTTACCGTAAAATACGGTTGATCTATCTTCAAATGGTCTTACCGCAACAATATAGTTTGGTAGAAGCTTTGCGCACAACTGGAACATATCCCATACGGATCTCATATATGTTTGAGCCCTAAACGAAACTTCATCAAAACCAGGCACGTCGTCGTCCAAGGAAGAAACTAAGCCCATTGTTTCAAAAACGCTAGCAGCTGCTCTTCCGTTGGTTGCTCCTAATAGCCCTGTACCCAAGACGGCACCACCGATAACTGGCATGCCGGCAACCACGGCTGTTGCACCGGCTACAGCCATTAAACCGGAAAGTATTTTTGCTGTACCGACAGCACCGCTAGAATCATTTAGTTTTCCACCATTTGCTAACTGTTGAGCTTCTGCTAATTTTGAATTTTTAACCATAGCAGTACTCCATTGTGCGTCACCTAATCGAGTTAAGTATGCTTTCCTATCTGCCTGCATGTTAGTATATTCGTCTGATCCAAGACTTGAAGCAGTAGACCATCCGGCATCTAAATCGCCTCCAAGAAACTGCGCTACACCAAGACCATTACCTGGATATATATTTCTTTTAAATATTTCATAATCTCTTTGTGTTGAAAGGTTAGACATAAGGGTTCGCATATGACCCAAAACAGGAGACCTCATAAATCCACCTGCGGCTCCTGCGGTTATAGCACCAAGTGGACCGCCTACCAATCCCCCTACTGCGGTTGCTGCTGCAGTTACCCCAACATCAACACCATTGTATGTGCCTCCGGTTGCGTTCCACGCCCCCTTAAGAAGAGAGGACACAGAAGCCCCATCGTTACTGACTGTATCTATTGCGTTCTTAAATGCTGTTTTTAATGCATCGTTTTTTTGTTTTTCAACTTCATTTAATGGTTCATATAATATGTTACCAAAATGTCTTATTCCAAATTTATTTTCGGAAAAAATTGTTCCTCTAGTTGCATGCGCAAATGATTCCCTAAATCTAGATGTACCCATTGACAAAAGCTTTACCATTAAATCTCTAGGCTCTGACAAGAACATGCCTGTGTTTATGCCTCCGTCTATTTTACCACTGTCACCTTTTTTATTAGCTGAGTTGATAACAGGGCTTAGTTCTATAGCGTCTGATTGGGCAGTGACTGTGACTATTTCACCCATCTCTACGTTTGTTATAATTCCGTTGAATACTGTTTGTAGCGAGTTTGGATTAGATCCATAGCCCACTCTTAGGTGAACTCTTACACCAGGCTTTAATCTTATATTCTCTATGTCAACAACGTATTTATTTTCATAATGCGCTCTTATATTTCTTGACCTGTTTAATAGTGTATCAACAATAGTAGAAAGATCTTCAGTCATTGAAGTAGTGTCTTTTGGTTCACCTGGATCAAATATCCTAGAAGATTCTTTTTGCGATAATTTAGAATACATATTTGACACTCTAAATATTAATGTATCTCCTAGTATATCCTCAGAGCTAACTACTGAAAAATCTATTATAGATTGTAAGCCATAAAAATTATCAAAGATCTTTGTTCCAGCAAAACCTATACCACCTTCGTCAATCAACCACAACATATAAGTTGGGTAAGCTCTCACCATTCTTCCAGATACATCTCTATATGATGTATCTATTAACATTTTTTCCCAATGCTTAGAAACAGAATGCTGACTACCCTTTGACGCTGTCACTGATTCTGCTTCTGTACCGCCTGCTGAATAGGCGGTTTGATATTCGGCAAATGCTTTAGTGCTTATTTCTGGCAGGTGCGAAGCCGTTAAAGTTTTATCTGGAGTCTGAGAGTCAGAAACTTTGATAAAAGAAACTTTTTCTACTGTCTTATCTTCAACATCAAACTCTTTAATTGATTTATCAATTTTTGTTAATTTTGTTTTTAAAAGCGGATCTTTACTACCATCAGCTATTTGTTTTTCGATCTCTTCTTTTTGTTTTGTTAGATCAGCAACAACAGAAGATTTGATTCTTGACACATTGAACTTATTGTTCTGCATATAGAATCTTCCATCTTGTCTAGAAAGATATCCAAAGTTATAACCCTGTGCTGTTTGTATCATTGCTGGGACTTGCTCAGAACTGCCACTAGTTGAAGCTGGTATAGCATAGACAAGCCCATGTACGTAATCGAGCATTGAATCAGTGTGCTCTACGCCTGCCATCAAATCATCTGGGTCTACGCTAACCTGTTTATCTTCAGCTTTTCCTTGATCAAATACAGATGTAAGGGTTGCCTTAAGCTTTTCTTCGGTACTGGAAGTCACCTCTCCAACTTTATATTCTCCCATAGGAACCGAAAATTGAGTATCCGTAAATAGATATAATTTATCTTCTAACTCTAATGTTTCAACATAATCTAAAACAAGAGTTCTTTTTAACGAAGAATATTTTTGGACTGCTTTGTTGACTATTCTATACCCATCTGCTGGCTTAAGATTATTGGCGTCAACCCAAACTTTTAATGCTTTAAAATCATTTTTTCTAAGAAACCCTATTATGTCTGCTATATATCTTTCGTCATTTTTATCTTGCGTCTGCTGGTCGGATGCAGTAAGTTCTTTTTGATTATAGTTAATTCTAACTTCATTAGTTTCTTGTATGCTTTGGTTAACTATAACATCTCTGTCAAACATTTCAAAACTTCTGAAATAATAATCTGGGTCCATACAACCAACTACATCACCCTCTTTATTGTAAACCTCAAGAGGCAAATCTGGGTACGCATTGAACGTTCCCCACAATTGCTTGATTCTTAAGAATGGGTTTTTCTTTGTACCAAATTCTTCAACAAATTTTTGTTGTTGGTCCGAAGAAAGTTTTTCTCGTTTTTGTTGAAAAATATCAAAATCAACTAAAGTTAAATTAACCTTATAAACATGTGGGAAATTAGGTATTGTATCAACATTATATTTTAATGGAAGAACATACTTTACACCACACAAAGCAGTGATGATATTCTTTATGCCAAGGAAACCTATAACGCCTGCAGCGTGTTCTAGTCTTGCTAAACCGTTAATATGTTCAAAGATGTTTCTTATTTTTATAAGTTCTGATTCACCAAACACAGTCATTGATATATTAATGTAAGTATCTTTGCCGCCTATGTGTTGATACGTTGGCTCTTCTTGCATTTGCACTTGCATCTTCACTACGTTATTTCCGATGCTAACACTTACTCCATCTACTATAACTTTTTCTTGATCCAAATCAACTTGGATCATAGGCACTTCCCACTCTTTGAAGTTCGCTTCTTTTTTATTAGCTGATTCGATAAAGTCTCTTATTGGTCCAGACATAAAAAAACGTTCATATAGAGTCTGATTAAACCCTTTTTTAAGATCTTCTTTTACCTTTTCTCTTATGGCGTCTTTTTGTTTTTCCGTAGGATTAGATGTTCCAGCTGTTTGTGCGACCATGTCTTCTATGAGTTGATTCAGTAAACCGTTACT
>Ga0049085_10000024_pt1 | contig 68284 bp, 62 predicted proteins | sample GreLakmeSU08MSRF_FD_66721 | JGI IMG/M metagenome (GOLD analysis project Ga0049085, IMG submission 66721) | Freshwater lentic microbial communities from great Laurentian Lakes, MI, USA - Great Lakes metaG SU08MSRF | ecosystem: Environmental > Aquatic > Freshwater > Lake | place: Great Lakes... | reverse complement strand
ACGTTTTTCCTTCAAGAAATTCAAGCGAAGCGCCACCACCAGTTGAAATATGCGTTATACTTTTTGCGACTTTTGCCTGCGAAACTGCAGCTGCTGAATCTCCGCCACCAACAATTGTTGTTGCGCCATTTTCGGTTGCTTCTTTTAAGAAATTTGCAATTAAAAATGTTCCTTTTGCAAATGGTTCCATTTCAAAAACTCCCATCGGTCCGTTCCATAAAATGGTTTTAGATTGTAGAATAGTTGAACGGAATAGTTCAATTGTTTTTGGACCAATATCAACTCCCAGCCAATCTTTTGGAATATTTTTTATATCAACAATTTTATGTGAAGCTGTTGCTTCAAATTTTTCTGCAACTACACAATCAACCGGTAAAATAAAATTAATATTTTTCTCTTTTGCTTCGGATAGAATTTGAGAAGCGAGTTCTAATTTTTCTTCTTCAACAAGTGACTTTCCTATTTCAATTCCCATTGCTTTAAAAAATGTAAACATCATTCCACCGCCAATTAAAATATTATCTACTTTTGAAAATAAATTTTTTATTACATCAATTTTTCCGGAAACTTTTGCGCCACCAAGAATTGCTGTAAATGGTTTTTGCGGAGAAGAGATTGCATCTCCTAAAAATTTTAATTCCTTTTGTATTAAATATCCGGCGAGAGATGGAGTCATAAATTTTGTGATTCCATGTGTAGATGCATGTGCTCGATGCGCAGAACCGAAAGCATCGTTTACATAAACATCTCCATTGAAAGATAATTTTCTGGCAAATACCATATCGTTTTCTTCTTCCTCTTTGTAAAAACGAACATTTTCTAAAACCAAAACGTCCCCTTCTTTCATTTTAGAAACAGATTCTTCAACTTTCTCACCAAGACAATCTTCACAAAAATTTACCGGCTTTTGTAATAACCCCGACAATCTTTCAACAATCGGACGAAGTGAGAATTTTAGATTTGTAGTTCCCTTTGGTCTTCCGAGGTGACTTAATAATATTACTTTTCCACCAAGTTCAATTATTTTTTTTATTGTTGGAAGTGATTCAACTATACGAGTGTCGTCTGTTATTTTTTGATTTTCATTAAGTGGAACATTAAAATCAACACGGACTAAAATTCTTTTTCCTTTTAACGGAAAATCATCAATTGAAAGAATTTTTGGCATTACTTAAAAATTCATTGATACACCAATTTGGAATACCGACATATCTGTCCGTGACTTCTGAAAATCCATTGTAACTTTTCCTGTTTGAGTATCAACTACTACATCTTCCGGCCTTAAATATTTCGCTTCTCTGCTTAAATAATATTTGTAGTTAAAATCAAAATATAGTGGATTTGAAGTTGGAGTAATATTTCCAGTCATATAATCGATTGACTCGCCCTCCAAATTCATTAATAAAAATTTAAATCCAACACCACCGCCGTATGAAAATGCCCAATCGGAAGAGTTTTCTGTTGATGCAATTTTATTATCATTATTATTTTCGACATGCATTCTAGATCTGACTTCTGTTGTAGTTGTCATTGATGTAAATCCTGCAAACAAATCAAGATATGGACTGAAAGATTTTTTAAATGGCATTACTCTAGTTAGAAATTGCACATGCGCCATTGTATTCGATCGTTCAACATCAAGCGTTACATCTGGAATTGAGTTACTCCATGGCCGGCTATCTGAAACTGAACCATATTGCAGAAATCCGATATGTGCGCCGTAACCTAAAATATTTTCAGTTGGATGAAACAGAATATCGAAACCAAGACCGCCACTTAAATTTGGTACATTTTTTCTAAACTCACCCGATGGGTTGCCGATTGCAATTCCACCATCTAAATAAAAATTTCTATTAAATGATTCCTGCGCAAAAAGTGAGGAGGAGAAAATAAATAAAAAGGTTGCAAAATATTTTATCACACTTTTCCTTTGATCAAAATTGATTTACAAACTACTTCCAACTTTTTTAAGTAAATCTACAACTCTATTTGAGTAACCCCATTCGTTATCATACCAGCTAATTAGTTTAAAAAATCTTGAGTTCAATTCAATTCCGGAGCCGGCATCAAAAATGCTCGAACTTTTATCATGAATAAAATCACTCGATACAACTTCATCTTCAGTATAAGAAAGAATTCCTTTTAAATATGTTTCGCTTGCACGTTTCATTGCTTCACAAATTTCCTTATACGAAGTTTCTTTTTTTGTACGAACAGTTAAATCTACAGCCGAAACAGTTGCGGTTGGAACTCGGAAACTCATTCCTGTTAATTTTCCTTTTACTTCCGGAATAACTAAACCAACTGCTCTTGCAGCGCCGGTTGTTGATGGAATAATATTAATTGCGGCTGAGCGTCCTCCTTTCCAATCTTTTTTTGATGGAGAATCGACTGTTTTTTGTGTCGCAGTGTAAGAATGAATTGTTGTCATTAAACCTTCTTCAACTCCAAATCCCTCTTTTAATAAAACATGAACAACTGGTGCTAAACAATTTGTTGTGCAACTTGCATTCGAAATAATTGTGTGCTTTAATGGATCGTATAAATTATCGTTCACTCCTAAAACAATTGTGATGTCTTCACCTTTTGCCGGCGCAGAAATAATTACTTTTTTTACTCCGCTATTTAAATGACCTTTTGCTTTTTCTGCATCGGTAAATAATCCTGTTGATTCGATTACAACATCAACATTATAATTTTTCCAGGGAATTGCTGATGGACCTTCTTTAACAGCAAGACACTGAATTTTATTTCCATTAACAATTAAAATATCATCTTCAGCCAAAGATGGATTAGATTTTTCGCTTGAAACAGTTCCATTAAATTTTCCTTGAATAGAATCATATTTTAAAAGGTAGGCCAAATTATCAGCAGGCACTAAATCATTTAAAGCGACAACATTAATTTCTTTTCCTAAAAGATTTTGTTCTACGATTGCTCTGAAAACCAATCGACCAATTCGACCAAAACCATTAATTCCAATTTTTATGGACATGAGATTACTCCGATTATTTTATTTATAAATGTTAAGCAGACAAAAATAACAAAATTAAGGAAAACTTAAAAGTCAGTTTGTTCTACTTTTAATATTTTCTTCCAACATTTTTCCACCATGCCATAAAAAATGCCCTGCTCCCAATAAAATAATCGGGCTTAACATTAATGTAAACTTCATTTTATATGGATTATCAGCAACACCAAGATAGTCATTTACAAAACCATAAAGTGGCGGTGCAATTCCATTCCCAATTAAATTTACGACGAATAGATAAATTCCGCCGGCAAATCCACCATTTTCCGAACCAACAATTTCATTTAAATCAGAAGTTGCGCAACCAAACCACATCAGCGAAGTAAAAATTAATGGTACAAGAAAAACACTTCTCCAATAAATATTTTCGGTAAATAATAATAATCCCCAACAGAATAATGCAAATAGAGAAACAACACTCGCAAAAAGCATTCTGCTTCCCGGATTTTTTCTGTGTAAATAATCTGCAATAACTCCACCGCTAATTGTACTTATTGAACCTGCAACAATAATTATCCCACCAACTAAAAATCCAACTTCAGATGTTGACATATTTGTTGTTCGTTGAAAGAAGGTTGGCATCCAAACAAAAATACTATTTGTTGCGGCTGAAAATAATGCGTAACCCAAAAGATGATATATTAAAATTTTATTTTTAAGCAGCTTCAATAAATTTGTTTTTGGAATATTATTTTTTGGAACTGTTGAATTATTATCTGGCTCATTTAAAAAAAAAATACCTATCGCAAGAAAAATAAAAGGAAAACCGAGCCACAACAAAACCGATCTCCATCCTGCAACATCGTTCAACCAACCGCCAATTAAAAAAGAAATTCCCACTCCAATTCCTATTGCACTTCCATAAATTGACATTGCAGTTGCTCTTCGGGATGATGAAAATAAATTTGCAATTAAAGATAATGCAGCGGGATAAAACATCGCTTGTCCAACTCCAACAATCATTCTGCAAAATAAAATAAACCAAAAACTATTTGCAAAACTTATTGCTCCTGTTGCAATGCACCAAATTGCGCAACCAATTCCCGCAAGTTTTATTTTTGAAAATTTATCCGCTAATTTCCCAAACGGAATCCCAAGAGTTACATATAATAGTATGAAACTTGTTGAACTTAATAAAGCTAATTCAAGATCGGAAAATTGAAATTCACTTTTGATTGGGATAAAAAGAATATTTAAAATTACCCTATCAATAAAATTGACAAGATAAGCGAAGGTGAGTACACTTAATATGTACGAGCGGTTCTTATTCGAATTCATTTAAAACTAAAACTGCAAGCCGACTGTAATTCTGTGGTTTTGTTGAAGACGATTCATCTCGCCCCACGAATAATCGAACTTTAAATAATAATCTGTGTCTGGCAGTTTATAACGAATTCCTGAACCAAAAGTTGGAGAGACTTTATTATATTCTGTTGAACCTTTTTCTTTATACTGATCAGTTAATCCACTTCGCAGAAAAATAAAATTATCATAATTAACTTCTACTCCTGCAACAACAAGTGGCCGAAAATCTCTTTCATCACGGTAATCAACATTTGCAATAATTGATGTTTCATCCATTGAATACAATTCCATACTTGTTCCAAATCGGAAAGTCATTGGCAACGACCAGTTTTGAGTTTCTAAATTTGCAACAACATCGGGCGGATTTGCGCCAACTGTTGGGAATGGATCTATTTTAACTCTGAGATTTCTTCCTTCCAAACGCATTTGAGTTCCAAAATTTTGCAGAGTAACACCAATTTGTAATTTTCTCCAACCAGTTTCATAAATCGCTCCCATATCAATTGCCCATGCTGTTGCTGTTGATTGATCGATAGTTTCATTAATATATTTTGTCTGAGCGCCAAATAAAAATCTATCTGTTAATCTTCGAGCATAAGCAATTCCAATTACAAAATCATAAGCAGAAAATTTTTTTCCAGTTCCATCAGTTTTATCCCAAGTTGTTTCAATCATATCGTCCATAGAAAGATAACCGAGGCTCACTCCAACTGTTCCGTTTTCGAGAGGAATTCCAATTCCGAGATAACTATGAGTAATATCTGCAACCCAATTGTTTTGAGAAAATACTACTTCACCCATTTCTTGTTTAGATAATCCTGCAACATTCCAGAACATTGCCGATGGATCACTAACATTTGCAACACAAGCTCCAGCCATTGCTTCGGAACGACTTCCTACTCCAATTTTTAAAAAATTTGCAACTGAAGTTCCAGCATTATCAAATTGTGCAAAAGAAATATTTTGAAGAAGTAAAAGTAGAAATAAATTTTTTATTATTTTTTTCATAATTGTCCTCTTCTCACTTAATTAAGGCAAACTTGCCAATATAATTTCCAATTCCAGGAGAATCAACATGAAAAATGTAAACTCCAAATGAAACTTCTTGTTCGTTTTCATTTTGAATGTTCCAAGTTTCTATTGATCCACTCGTGTGGTTTAAAGTTCGAACAAGATCTCCGGCAATATTATAAATCCTAATTGTACAATTATCTGGTAATTTTTGGAATTGTAATTTTTTTTGGAATCCATATTTTTCCTGTTCATAAGCAGAAGTTACAATGTATGGATTTGGAACAACCGTAATTCCTCTAAGGTCATCTTTCACCATTGTTTTTTCTGAAGTCTGAAGAGAAGTAATAACATAAGTATCTTCTGATTTCAAAGTTTTTTTCATTTCAATACTATAAACATCATTTGATTGGAATGAAGAAGTCGATGCAAAAGACACAAAAATACTTTTATCGTTAGTTGTCGATTTTGCTCCGCGAGAAAAGAATGAAGCAGTTGTATCAATTGTTACAGTTTGATCAGCTCCCCAATCTCCAGCTTTATAATTTAAGCCGGTTATTACAATCTTATCAATTGTATGGTCATATTTTAAACTTGTTCCTCCGGAAGCAGGTTCTTCTATTAATGCAAGAATTCGTTTGTTTGTATTTGCGTTAAAAACTTTAAATGGAGCTTTATAAATTTGTTTAACGTTCCCACTATTACCAACCCAACTACTGTCGTTTGTAAACTCAATTCGATAATCTTGCTCACAAGCTAATGAATCAGGATTTATAATTCCAACTGCATCTAAAACCAATCTCGTAGTATTTGCCGGGAAAACTTGAGAAGATTTTGCGACTCCCTGAGTTGTATCATTAACATAAATTGTCATTCCATTAAAAATTGGATTATTGTCTTTTTCTAAATTATAGAACGAGAAATTTTTTAAAGTATCACCATGAATCGAAACTACATATTTTGAAGTTGCGAGATTTGTTAATGAATATTTTTTATCTGTATTACTTTTAACATTAAAACTTATTTTGAAACTATCATTCTGAACAAATGCCGGATAAAGTGTTGTAACCGGAATTCTTGGTAACGTTGCAATTCCCGTTTTATGAACTGCGCCATTATCAGCATTTCCCATTATTTTTCCAATTGGTGCTGCTTGTGGAATTACTGCAACTGTATTATCACCATCTTTATAAGGATCTGCTTTAATAGAATTTTGTAATGGTGGAATTGGTCCGTCATCGTGGTCGTATGCACTAACTGCATACCAATATTCCGATCCATTACTTACATTATTATCTACAAACATATGTTTCAATCCGGTGTCTTCACCAAGATTAAAATATCTTCCAAGAGAATGTTGACTTTCCCCTGTAATTCCATTTTTTAAATCATACTGTGCAAGTGGAATAATTCCTCTTTGCACTCCCTGATAATCGTAAATTGGATTTCCCCAAGTTATTCCACGATCTGTACTTCTGAAAATTTTATATCCTTCGAATGCATTATTTTTTGTTAATCTGTCATTTGTATGATCAATAGTCCCATCAGCTTTTCTATAAATTCCTTTTGTTGGACTATCATCCCAATAGAGTACAACTTTTTTATCCATACCGACTGCTTTAACTTTTGGTTCCGGCGGTGCTTCGGCTGCATTAAATTGTGCATTGTACAAAAGTTGGCATAATATTGCATTCATAAATAAATCTTTTTTATTTACTCCATGTACCGATGCAAAAGAAAATGGAAGTGATTGTCCCGGAGCTAAAGTATATGGTCCGGCAGCCACTACATAAGTAACATCCGGTCCGTAACTGTTTGGAGTTTGTGTGTAATCTTTTGCATGTGGAGCAACATTTTGAGGAGCCATTATTCCGGCTTTCATTTGTTTGTATTCTTCATCATCTCCCTGTGGAACTGCGCTATATTCAAAAACTTGAAATGTAGTTATTCCACTTTGCTTTCCTGTTGCAGGATTAATTGGAGTTTCCAAAAATTTTAAACCAAGCCATGCAACATTTTTTGGAATAAATCCTTCTGCTTTGTCATCGCCATCCCACAAATAAGTAAAATTCCAAAGTAGTGTATCTTCTTTAGAAGTGTAACCTGGAATTCCTGTTGTTCCAGATTTTATAAATGCTGCATAATCATCTGTCCATTCTGCGGCACCTTGTTCAGGGCAATCTGGATCATCATGAATTCCAACATAAACATCTTTTAAAGTATCAGTTCCAACGTTTGTGAAAAGTTGTCTGAAAATTATAAAATTTCGATTTAAAATATCATCGTACTGCAATCCCCAGACGTCAACTCTAACATCAAGTGGATTTGGAATATTTCCTTCTCCTTCAACAGGTGAATTATCTGTAACTGCAAAAAATGCTTCTCTTGTGGAAACAACTTCTCCATTTCTAATCCCTGGGAAACCACCAATGCTATCAACTTTTGGTAAAGGGTAATTTATTTTTTTTGCATAAGAAGGAAGGTCTGCAAATGAAGGCCACTTTTTTGGCCAGGATGCTTTTATATCTGAAAAAGCAATTCCAATATTTTCTTCTTCATTCAAAACGCCGGAGTCATAACCTTTTATAGGATCTAATTCTTCTTCATGTTTTCTCGCCGCACCTCTTGTTGAAATAGCTACGCTAACTTTTCCATTTTTAACTGCACCAATCATCGGCGCCATTGTCCATCTGTAAGTTAATTGACTTCTTGCAGGAAATTCCCAACATAAACCCCATCTGTCGTAACCTAAGGTTGCTGCATTTGAAATTCTTGCAAAAACATTTCCAACATTCATTACGGAAAGTTTTCTATCGGAGCCGGTTGATTTTTTAAGTGGTTTTAATCCTCTTTCAGGAACGAGTACATTGTTATAATATTCTAATTTAGATTTTCCTTTTGCACGCGGATCTTGCGCAAATATGTTTACGGAAATAAAACTTGTAACTAAAATAAAGTAAATAAGTTTTTGCATTATAGTCCAACCTCCACGCCTAATTGAATTTGTCTTAATGGTCCGTAATAATTTGGGCGGTGAAGATTTTCCGGAGAGACATTTGGGTTAAGTGAAAAATCAGGTGTTCCTGTATTTGTAAATACTCGATAAATATTTCTTTTATTCAATAAATTAGTAACATCCAAATAAATAGTTGCAGCAACTGGTTGGAATTTAAATGTGTAAAAAGTTCTCATATCAATTGTTCCTGTCCATGGTTGACGTTGGCTGTTGATTTCTCCAATTGCACTTCCACGCGCATCAGTTGGTGTAAATGGTAATCCACTTCCAAATTGCCCAACAAAACTTGTTCCCCAAGTATCGTAAGAAATTGTACTACTGAATGAAAGTGTGTGTGGCTGATCCCATGAAAGTGTAACTGTTCGTTTTGGTGGAACAATTCCCAATACTGAAGAATTTATATATTCACTAAAATGCGTTGAAGCATTATCGGCATTTCCTTCTGCTCGGGAATATGTGTATGTAGCTGTAAATGCCAGATGGTTGCTCATCCGTTTTTTAAATGAAAATTCTATCCCACGGGAATTTGCATAATCTAAATTTGTATATTCAAAATAAAATGTTGTGCGAAGTTTTTTCTGTACTGTGGAAATATAATCGTAAGTGTCTTTATAGAAAACCGTTACACTTCCTAAAAAATCATCAGTAAATAAAACTTCGGCTCCAAATTCAAATGCATTTGTAATTTCCGGTTTGAGATTTGGATTTCCAACTGTCGGAATTCCTTTTCCAAGATCTATGTATGGATAATCGGGATGGTTTTGATCAAATCTTTGATACAGAAAATTATAATCTGGGAATTGATAAAACACTCCGTATGATCCATGAATTTTTGCATTTTCTAAAATTGGAAATGCAATACCAATTCTCGGACTTAAATGTGATTTTGGTTTTACAGTTGAGCTTGTAATTAATGCTTTTGCTTCTTCAGGAGAAAGATTTGGATCATATCCTTTATAAACATCTGGCGCTTTTGGTTCAATGTAATCATACCTTAATCCAACATTTACAATTATATCGCTCACTTCAATTTTATCCTGTACGAAAACAGAATATTGCCATGGTTCAAAATTAAAATCAACAATATTATAATGCCGTTTCCTAAAATTCATTGATGTATCCGGATCGAAAGTCACTGGATCAATTTCATAATTCCAATATTCATTTACTCCATTTACAAAATAATTATTTATTGTGTGTTTTTTAAAATCAAAGCCAGCTTTAATTGCATTGTACTTATCAAGTTGCGTAGAAATACTTCCGGAAAAAGTTGTAGTTGCGTTCTTTGCGTCTTGCACAAAATCATCTCTTGAGATTGCTTTAATCGAAAGTGATTTCATTCCTCCTGGTAATCCTGTAAATAAACTATCTTGAAGTCTTGCTATCATATCAGTTGTGACAATATCTCCTTTGCTAAAAAGAACTTTACCGCTTGCAGAAGTAATATCTCTCCATAATTGCAATCCACCATAGTTTTCATAATACCATTTTGCATAAGTTGTTGGAACTGCTAATGCATAGTTTCCGGCAAATTCATAATTTGAAGTTCCTCCAAAACCATCCCATGCCGAAACCGGCACAAATATTCTTCGATAATCTCCTTTTAATTCTTCGGGATATAAATAATATTGATTTGTGACTTCAAATTTTGATGCGCGAAGTTCATAAAAAGTATTTTGATCAATCGCGTGTGTTAATGTTCCGGAAAATAAAGTTGATTTATTTACATCAATACCATTTGATTCTGGCATCTGTTTAAAGTAATGACTATAACCTCGAGATTCTTTGTCATTAATAATTCCGGCGAGTTGCAATTTAATCCCCGATCCAAATTGAAATGAAATTTTTGAATTTGCGCGTAAGTTTTTTTCATACAATCCAAAATTAAAATTGTTTGTTGTATCTCCCATTTCACCATTTGCTAATTTTGCTTTATAAGTTGGTCCCTTAATTTTATTTAAATATGAAGTTGTATTTAAGTTATCGATTGACAAAAATACTTTGCCAATATTTTCCATTCCGGGAATTCCACTTGTCATTGTTGCCTCTTGTCTAAACGTTTCAAAGCTCCCTGCGGTTAAACGTAAAGTCCCGGCAAATTTTGAACTTCCTTCTTGAGTAACAACATTAATAATTCCGGATTGTGCCTGTCCATATTCAGCATTAAAAGTTCCACTCAAAACGGTTAACGTCGAAACTCCAGCTCGAGTTACATCAGAAGCTTGTCCACCATAAAGTTGATTATCAACTTCAACTCCATCTATTATATAACTTACTTCACTTGTTCTTCCGCCACGAACATGTATTCCATCATCCGAACCACCACGATTTCGTGATTCAACAATTCCAGCATTTAAAACTAAAGCATCATTTACATTTTGAATTGGTAATGCTTTTATTTCAGCTGCTTCAATAACAGCTACTGTTGAAGTTGCATCTTTCTGAATTAATTTTCTTTCTGCAGTAACGACAACTTCATTTAAATCTACACTTGTTGAAACGAGTTTTGCTTCTATTATAGTTGTAAAGTCGGCATTTATGCGAACATTATTAATTGTAAAAGGATTGTATCCGATGAATGAAACTTTTACAGAATAATTTCCAGGAGGAATATTGAGAATAACAAATTCTCCGCTTTCATTTGTAACTGCTCCAGTTGATGTACCAACAATTTGAACAGTTGCACCAGGTAATGCTTCTCCTGTTTTAGAATCACTTGCTTTGCCAGTAAGTTTTCCTGTAGTTCCAGAAAATAAAATCGAAGCAGTGTAAATAAATAATAGAAAAACAGTTTCAACTCTTTTCATGTTTACCTCACTTTAAAAAATAAAATGTTAACTTCTCGTTAATACTAACTTAAATTATACTCTCTTGAAGCAAAAAGCAATTATATAATTAACATTATTTAATGAATTCAAAAACTATAATCATCAGATTTGCAATATAGCATACCAACGACAAACGAAGTTACTCCTTTAAATGTTGCAAATGCTTCCGCAGTTGCTTTGTATGAAATTAATTGACAACGATCAACTTTCAACTTCAAATAAAATTATTTCGGATTCAGAATTTGAATTAATTATAAATGATTTTTCATTTATAATAATTCCAGCATCGCCTGTAAAATATTTTTCTTCGTTAATACTAACTTCGCCTTCGATTAGATAACAATACATTTTTCTTTTTTCGGGAAGTGAAATATTTAATGAATTATTTTTTTCTAAACACGAAACAAATATTTTTGCATTCTGATTAAAAAAGAGTCCGCCATCATTTTTATTCCCGGAAGCTATTGTTAATAATTTATTAATCCGATCATCTTTTGTAAAATTAATTTGATCGTAACTTGGTTTTAATCCACGTTGGTTTGGTAAAAACCAAACTTGAATAAGATGAACGGGATTTATTTTCGAATGATTAAACTCAGAGTGCGTAACTCCGCTACCGGTTGTCATTCGCTGAACTTGACTTGGAGCAATTACACCACTTCCACCGGAGCTATCTCTGTGCTCAAGTTCTCCACTTAAAACATAAGTTATAACTTCTGCATCATTGTGTGGATGTTCAGGAAATCCAGATCCTGCGGCAACTTTATCATCATTCAAAACTCTCAACGGCCCAAAATGAATCCACTCTGGATCGTAATATTGATTGAATGAAAAACTGTGATAACTTTCGAGCCAACCAATTTTTGTTGTACCCCGATTTATTGAAATTCGCTTTGTAATCATATAGTTAATTTAATTAGAGACAAATATATATATAAATAAGTCAGTTTATTAATTAGATAATTTCTTTTTTGAGGTTGTTATTTAATTCAGATATAATTAGCTTTCAAAAAATTATTAAACTAAAAATATGAAAGGTAATATGAAAAAAAATTATTTAATTTTCTTTTTTCTGATTTCAATATCTAGTTTTACATATTCACAAAGTTGGCAAATTACAACTACTGATAGTGTTGTAATTAAATATGAGAAAAATATTGTTCTTCAAAGAAATCATCTTGTCTTTTCTGTATATGCAAAAAAGGATACACAAAATATTGATCTGAATAAAGTTAAAGAAATTAGAAAACTCGGAAAGTTTTCAAAAGGATTTTTATGGGGATTATTTTTAGGTGGCTTAGCCGGTGGTGGTGGAACTTATTATTTAATTTCGAATGGTTCTACTGCAGATAAATTAATTGAAATTTCAGGAGGCACTCCTCCAAATAATGATGATGAAAGAGATAAATTGATGAATACAAAAAATCGGATTTATAAATATGTATTGGTTGGCGCAGCAGTTGTTGGCGTTCCACTGGGATTTGTTTTTGGTTTGATAACAATGGGCGATACAAAGTTTGATTTGTCTAAATTAAGTATAGAACATAAAAAAGAATTGACTGCTAAACTTTTAAAACAATATAATTAATTATGAAAAAAAATATTTTACTTACTTATTTTTTGTTACTGCTTGTAATTAATAATTCTTATTCTCAGAACGATTCAAGCAAAACTCAGATTTGGTCCATTACAAAGCAAACTGCAAAAGTTAATGGTAAAAATTTAAATTACAATTCAACTGCGGGATATATGATTCTCAAAGATGAATCTGGAAAAGCGAAAGCAAAAATAAATTTTATTTCTTATTCGCTTGATGGAATCTCAGACCAAAGCAAACGTCCGATTACTTTTACATTTAATGGCGGTCCCGGTTCTGCCTCAGTTTGGCTTCATATGGGGGTTGTTGGACCGAAGCGAGTTTTAATGTCAGAAAAAGGTGATCCACTTGCTCCACCATATTCAGTAGTTGATAATGATTATACTTGGCTCGATCTCACCGATTTGGTTTTTATTGATCCAGTGGAAACAGGTTATTCGCGACCGGCAGATGGTGTTGACAAAAAAGAATTTCTTGGGTATAACGAAGATATTTCTTCAGTTGGCGAATTTATAAGATTGTACACAACTCAATTTCAGCGTTGGGATTCACCAAAATTTTTAGCTGGCGAAAGTTATGGAACAACTCGTTCGGCTGGTTTAGCTGGTTTTTTACAGGACAAATATGGAATGTATTTAAATGGTGTAATGTTAATTTCTTCAATTTTAAATTTTCAAACTGCACGTTTTGATAGAGGAAATGATCTTCCTTTTATGTTATTCTTGCCAACTTATTCTGCAATTGCGTGGTATCATAAAAAACTTGATCCTTCATTTTCAAATTTAAATTTACTATTAAAAGAAGTTGAAGAATTTGCACTTACAGAATATAATCTAGCATTAACAAAAGGGGATAAATTAACTGAAGCAGAAAAAAATAATTTAGCTAAAAAACTTTCGCAATATACTGGTTTGAGCGAAACTTATTGCAGGCAAACTTTATTCCGAATTGATATTTCTCGTTTTGTAAAAGAATTGCGAAGAAGTGATGGATTTACTGTTGGTCGACTTGATGGAAGATTCACTGGAAAAGATTACGATGATGCCGGAGAAAACAATGAATTTGATCCATCATTGAATTACGCAATTAGCGGACCATTTTCAACTGCTGTAAATTATTATTTGCGCGAAACTTTAGGATTAAAAAATGATTTGACTTACGAAATTTTAACTTCACGAGTTCAACCCTGGAATTATTCAAATGTTCAAAATAGATATTTAAATGTTGGTGAGACTTTACGACAAGCGATGCATAAAAATCCGTTTTTAAAAGTTCACATTTATAATGGATATTACGATTTGGCAACTCCATATTTTGCAACTGATTATACGGTAAATCATTTAATGGTGGATTCGGAATTACGAAAAAATATTACACAATCTTTTTACGAAAGTGGACACATGATGTATATTCATCTTCCTTCAATGAAGAAGATGAAAGAAGAAACTATTAAGTTTATTAATTCGGCTTTAGAAAAATAAAATATTAGTTATAAACCAATTTCAGAAATTGCATAAGCTAAAATCGTCATTGCAATTGCGCCGAGTTCTAATTCGCGCGAATTAACTTTATCAATTGTATCGTTGTCTGAATGGTGATAATCAAAATATCTTTGGCTGTCATGATCAAGTCCAATCATAACTGTTCCTGATTCGCGTAACGGATTAATATCTGCACCTCCGCCACCTTTAGTAATTCTCGAAGCATGAAACTCTTCTAATAAATATGTAAACGATTTTATTTTTTCAAATTTTAGAGAGTCAGTTGTAATTCCAAATCCGGTTGGAGTAAATCCACCACCGTCAGATTCAATTGCTGCGATATGTTTTTCTTTTAAGGACTTTCTTCTTTCAGCATAATTTAGTCCGCCGCGCAAACCATTTTCTTCATTCATAAAAAGCACAGCACGGATTGTTCTTTTAGGTTTAATTCCCAAACTTTTTAAAATATTTACAACTTCCATCGCTTGAACACATCCGGTTCCGTCGTCGTGAGTTCCGGTTCCTTTATCCCAACTATCGAGATGACCACCAACAAGAACAATTTCATTTGGAAATTCACTGCCGGTTATTTGCCCGATTACATTTGAAGATTCAACATCGGGAAGAGTTTGCGCAGAAAGTTTTACTTTTATTTCAACTTTTCCATTTGCGAGAAGTTCATTTAATTTATTTGCATCAATTGTAGAAATTGCGAGAGCGGGAATTTTTTTTACATCTTTTTCGAAGTTTGTTGCTCCAGTGTGTGGTTTATCATCCAAAGCATGAGTCATCGATCGAACAATTGCAGCAATTGCGCCAAGTTTACTTGCTTCGTTTGGACCACGACCACGTTGATCAACTGCACTTCCATATGCAGCTCCCGGATCAATTAAAGTTTGGTCGAAAGGCCGACTAAAGTAGATTATTTTTCCTTTTGCTTTTTCGCCAAGTTGCTTCGCTTCTTCAACGGAATTTACTTTTATAACTTCAGCACTAATCCATTTATCATCAGTTCCACCAGATCCACCAAGTGCGCAACTATTTAATTTTATTTTCGAAGGATAAATAATTTCTACTTCTTCATATTTGCCTCTCACCCAACGTGGCACCATAATATTTTCAAGCCAAACTGAATCGTAATTCATTTCCAACATTTTTCTTTTTCCCCATTCAACTGCTTGTTGTGCTTGTGGCGAACCAGATAATCTGGAACCGATTTTTGAAGTTAGTTCGTATAAAAGTTTATATGAAGTTTGATTGGTTAATCCTTCTTTCACAATTTTGCGTGAAGTTTCCAGCAAATCATTATTTACTTGTGCGACAAGATTTGATGTTAATATTACAATGCAACAGATAACTGTCGCTGTAAATAAACTAAATTTTTTCATTGTTATTTTTTCTTTCTGGTAAGTTTGGTGAGGGTTTTTTTTAGATTTGAGTAAGTTTTGGTAATTCCTTCGGATACAACTTTTACATTATTTAGAACCGGCATAAAATTTGTGTCACCATTCCAACGAGGAACTATGTGAAAATGTAAATGTGTGTCAATTCCAGCGCCGGCAGTTCTTCCAAAATTTGCACCAACATTATAACCTTGTGGTTTTAGTGAAACGTCAAGTGCTTTCATCATTTTATTAATAGTAACTAAGATGTCTGTATAAATATTTTTTGAAAGAGAATTTAAATCTGAAGTATGTTTATTTGGAACTACCATCAAGTGTCCATTGTTATATGGATACAAATTCATCATCACAAAACAATTTTTTGTGCGATAAATAATTAGATTTTTTTTATCTTTCTTTTCTTTAAGTGCCGAACAAAAAATACATTTTGCATCACTTGAAGGATTTTTAAAAGTACTGATATATTGAGATCGCCAAGGTGAAAATAATCTTTCCATTAAATAATATAGTTACAGGTAATTTATAAATCAATTAATGGATAATCTTTCTTTTACAGCGTAAAATATTTCTTCGGCAGTAATTTTTTGCATACAAAGTAAATAGTTCTCTTCCGTAAATTTACAAAATGTCGCTCTACAAGGGCTGCATTCTAATTTTGAAAAGAAATATTTATGTCCATCTTTTTCAGAATACGGAAACCAGATTTCAGGTGGTTCCGGTCCAAAAATTCCAATAGTCGGAGTTCCAACTGCGACACCAATATGCATCGGGCCACAATCATTTGAAACGAAAACTTTACAAATGGAAAGAATTCCAGCGAGTTGCCGAATCGGTAGCAATGGCAATATTTTTACTTTCCCAAATGAATTATTTACAATTGAATTAATTAATTCTGAATCATTTGGTCCGGGACTGATTATAATTTCAGAATCAGTTTTAGCAGAAAGTAAATCAATGAGTGCTGAGAAATTTTCCGGCAACCAACATTTATTTTTCCAAGTTGCTCCCGGATGAATTGTAATAATTGGTTTAGTTAATTCAATTCCCTGCCAGTGTAAATATCTTTTTGCTTCTTCTTTTTCGGTATCAGATAAATATATTTTTGTTCCATAATTATTTGGCTCAATTCCAAGGGGTAATAAAGTTTTATAATTCTGTGAAATTGTTGATTCGAGATTATTTTCAATTTTAATTTGATGTGTATAAACTGAGGAGCGAGCTCCCTTTTTAAACCCAATTTTATTTTTTACTCCACTCCATTTTGTCCACAATGCAGTTCGTGGATTACTAAAGAGATCAATTATAACATCAAATTTTTTTTGACGTATTTTTTTTAATAATAAAAATGTTTCTAAGAATGTATTTTTCTTATCATTAAATTCAATTATTTCATCAAGAAAAGGATTACCTTTTAATAAAGATGCTCCTTTAGTTTCGCAAAGATATACAAGGTGAGCGTTTGGAAATGAATTTCGAATTGAACGAATAATTGGAGTTGTTAAAACTACATCTCCAATAAATTTATATCGTGTAAGTAAAATGCTATGAATAGAATTTCTATCAATAGCTTTCACAATTTATTTTTTTCTCCACTGTTCAATTGAATATCTCCAAAAATTTTCATCCATTGAAAATGGCTGCAGATTATAAAAACTTGTTTTTTCATCTGTTCCAGATTTTCTAAAATTAAAATAAAAATTTTGGTTATTTAAAATATATTGCCACATTTCATTATTCAATCCTTGACATTCAATATTATTTGGATATCCGCTAACAATAAATACAACTCCCATTGGAAGACGAAATCCGGCATCGCACGAAGTAAAAAGTAAATTGGCATCTTTTGCACGTTCGTAAAATTCATTTTTTTTAGAAATGCCACCATGTTTCTGCCACCAACTTGTGAGCCAATTACGTTTTTCTGAATTTGTTTTCAGCACCGACAAACTATCCCATTCATAATTAAAGAGAATATATTTTGTTACCGTTAAACTATCTTCCAAATTGGATAGCTGTGGAAAATAATTATCATTAATATTCATTAATCCTGAAGTTATTAAAGTGTCTTTAATATTTTTTGATTTCGAATAAACTACACTTCTCTGAAAATAATATTGTTGCTGAAGTGGAACTATAAAAGTATCGATTAGTTGAATTCTTTTTTCTGATGTTGAAGTAATAATTCTTTCATGTTTTTGTAAAGTTGTATCGAAAGGTAAACCACAAGCTGCAGAATCAGGATAATAAAAACTACGTGATTTTTCGTAACTTAATTTCATAGGTTGTCGAACTTTGAACTCACTTACAATTTTTATTGGATCCAAAGAATTTACATTATACAATTCTTGATAATAAACCAATGTATCTCGATCTGCACGAAATCTGATATCATTTAAAAATAGTGGCTTTAATTTACCATTGCTTGCTTCTAATAATAGACCGTTACTTAAAGTTGCAGTTGAATTAAAATTTCTTGCTTCTGCTAGAAATTGAGTTCGATATTTTAATCCCGAAATATTATCGGTGATTTGAATTTGAATTTTATATTTTCCGCTATCAATGTAAAATGTTTGCAAATTAAAATCATTAATAGAAAGTTGCGTTGCTTCATAATTAAAAGTTCGAGGTTGGAGATTAATTTCTTTTGAAACGACCAGCGAATCGTTTTTATTTACGTTGAACGATAAAGTATAATTAGCTTCAAAAAGATCACCCTGTTTTATAAATCTGATTTTATTCCATGCGATTTGAGTGTAAATATCAAATCTACTTATTTGCAAATTTTGAAGTGTATCGCTCGGTTTTAAATTAATTACATGCGCTTCAAATTTTGGTAAACTTAATCGCTTAAATCTTTCTATTGAATAACAATCGACAAGTGTTTTCTCGGTTGTACCACATCCAATAAATAAAAATAAGGAATTAAAAAGAAAAAATATTATTCGCCGTGATTTCATTTTATCTAAATTGTCTGACGAAGTTTTTATGAATTGGTTTAATGATTATCAAATAATCTTAATCATATCCAAAAAAATAAAAATAAAAGTTCCACCAAACATTAATGTAAAGAGTGCAACAATTCCGGATTTTATTAGAAGCCTTTCTGTTTCAACTTTATCAATTTCAACAAGAGGATAAGTTTTAATTACTGCATCTCCGGTAACTGAAACTTGACAAGAGAGCCGAATATTTTTTTCTATTTTTCTTGCGTAAAAAGGTAAGCTGGAAATGAGAACACTTTCTTCATCCTCTTTGCGGGACGAAACACCTTTTCCATCAACAACTTCAACACGACAAGTTCCGCACAATCCTTCTCCACGACAATTTATAAATTTTGCAATTCCTTTATACGGCGAAATTTTATTGAACCGAAGTGTTTGTCTTAAATTTGCACCAATTGGTACTTCAACTGTTTTATTCTCGTTTACTAAAGTTAGTACTGACATTTTTTATTCCGAATTATTTTTGTTGATTTATATTTAGAAAAGTAAAAAAAAATGAATAGTTAATCAAGAAATAGTTAACTCTTCAACTCCACTAATTGTAACTTTTGCACGAATAAGTGGTTGTAAATTAATTTTTTCTGCACCAATTGAAAATGTTTTTTGCAAATTTGTAGCTAACTGAGGATTGTTCTTATCTGTAAAAAGTGTTGCTATAAATTCCCCTTTTTTAACTTTCTCGCCGACCTTTTTGGATAATACAATTCCAGCTTTTGGATCGATTACATCGGTTAAATTTCCTCTTCCGGCACCGGCTTCATTTGAAATAATTCCAACTTCACGTGTATTAATTGAAGTTATAAAACCATCTTGCAATGAAGTAACGGGGAAAGTATATTTTGATTTTGGATATTGCGAAAGATCATTGATCATCGAAACATCTCCTCCTTGCGCTTTAACCATTTCTAAAAATTTATTGTACGCTGATCCATTTTGAATTTGTTTTTTGCAAAGATCAATTCCTTCGGAAATCGAGTTAACTTTTCCGGCGAGAAGAAACATTTCTGCCGATTCTCTAAAAGTAACTTCAAGTAAATCGGGAACTTGTTTACCTTTCAAACACAAAACAGATTCAACAACTTCAAGCCAATTTCCAATCATATTTCCGAGCGGTTGCTCCATCGAAGTTATTAATGCAATAACTTTTTTATCGTAGCGAGTTCCAACTTCAATTAATGCATTTGCCAATTCAACTGCTTTTGAATATTCCTGCATTATTGCTCCATTGCCATATTTTATATCGAGGAGTAATGAATCAATTCCTTCTGCAATTTTTTTGCTCATTATACTTGCAACAATTAGTGGAAGCGATTCAACTGTTGCGGTTACATCTCGAAGCGCATAAATTCTTTTATCAGCCGGAACTATTTCGGCTGACTGTCCCATCATTGCAATTCCTGTTGTAGAAAGAATTTTTTTGAATTCATCAATTGAAAGATCAGTTCGAAAATTTGGAATTGATTCTAATTTGTCAAGTGTCCCTCCGGTGAAACCCAATCCTCTTCCACTTATCATCGGAATATAAAGTCCGCAAGAAGCTACAAGTGGTCCTAAAATAAGAGAAACTTTATCACCAACTCCACCGGTTGAATGTTTATCAATTTTAATTCCATTTAAAAAAGAGAGATCAATCTTTTGTCCGGAATTTATATATGCGGAGGTTAAATTAAATCTTTCGGTTATCGTCATCCCTTGAAAATAAACTGACATAAGAAATGCAGACATTTGATAATCGGGAATATTATTATTGCAAAATTCATTTATCAAATAAATAATTTCTTCTTGATGAAGTTCATTATTGTTTCTTTTTTTTCGAATTATTTCAACTACGTTCATGGTATTAAATAAGAAATTATTTCTAATGGTGAGTTAATAATTATATCTGGTGAATATTTTATTAGTTCTTCAATTTTTAATGCTCCATAAGTTACGGCACAAGTTCGAATTCCTGCATTTTTACCTGCATAAATATCTTTATCTGTATCTCCAACCATAATTGTTTCTTCTTTTTTCCAATTTTGTTCGGTTAAAATTAGCTCAATTATTGTTGGATCTGGTTTATATGGAATATTATCTGATCCTTGAATCTGCACAAAGTATTCTGAAATTTGAAAATAGTTTAAAACTCTGACTGCTCCAGCTCCTTTTTTTGTTGTGGCTATTGCCATTCTAAATTCATTTTGCTTTAAAATTTTCAGCATCTCAAATATTTCAGGAAATAATTTAGTGGTGTTTAAAGAATTTGGAACATAATAATCTGTATATTTTTTTGATGCTTCATCTATTCCATTGTGTAATTTTGGAGGAAGTAATGTTGTAAAAGTTTCATGTAAAGATTTACCAATGTGCGGATAAAGATCTTCTTCGGAATAATTATTTATTCCATAATCTTGTAATACTTTTAATTGTGCAGCTGCAATATCTTTCTTAGAATCAACAATAGTTCCATCTAAATCAAAAATAATATTACGAATGTTAAAAAAAGTTTTATTCAATTCTTAATATTCAACTTTCACAGTAAACAGTTTATTACATTTTTCGCATTGAACTTCAACTGTAACCCAATTATTTCTTTCATAATAAGAACGCTCGATAAGTTTTCCATCACAAGATTTTACAATGCACTCACTAATATTAATTTTATACTGTCTACTTTCAGAAGAGCTTAATGAACTTTTTTTATCTTTATTATTTTCCATTTAATTGTGAGAAATAAAAAAATACTAATTTGCTATTTTTGGTGCTGCAAACTTTATATCATTTGCTCGCATTAATTCATAAACTTCGTATCTCAATCTATCGGCTACTTTAATTTGATTTTTAACTGATGCAACCCTTCCAACTATTTTAAATTGTAAACCATTTTCCGTTAGTTTAACTAAAAATATTTCCGGTTCTGGTTTTACGAGAAATTCTTTTTCATTTTTTAAAACTTGAGTTAATAGTTCTTTTGCTTTTCGACTATCAGTATCAAATGCAAGTGTAAAATCTACAACGACTCTCGTTTCTTCATGTGGTGCGGAATAATTAATTATTCGTGTCTTTACTAATTCAGAATTTGGCACAACAATTAAATTATTATCGAAATCAAGAATTTTTGTAGATCGAACTCCAATTTCATAAACATCACCCTCTTCACCAGATTGTAATTTAATTCTATCTCCGAGTCTAAATGGATGATCAAGCATAATTGTATATCCCGAAATAATATTTGCAATTGTATCTTGTGAAGCCAAACCAATTGCCAGCGAACCAATCCCTAAAATTGTTAAAAGACTTGTAATGTTCTGTCCAAAAAGATCCAGAATTATTATTAAAGAAATTGAACTCGCAAAAAATGTAACAACTCGTTTAATTAATAACGACTGCGCTCTATCGAAACTTGTTTTATTTTTAGCAGCTGTTGCAATCATCGATTGTCGAGTGAGTAAATTTATCCCTTTTACAAGCGCAGTTGCAATTACAATTGTTAAAAGTGATAAAAGAATTTTATCGGCAAAATCAAATGTGCGATAAAAAGTTGATCGTTTTGGTAATGTTTCAGCAATAGATTGAACTGAAAAGTATGTACCAATTATAAGTGAAATTGAAACGTCGTGAGATAATAAAACATCAATAATTCGATCGTCAAGAGTTGTGGTTGTCTTTTTACTAATTTGTTTCCCAATTTTGCGAAGTAAAAATTTTAAAATTTTCCCAATTAAAATACTTATTAATAAAATTATAATTGTATTAATAATATAATACAACATTCCCTTTCCAATTAATTGAATTATTTTTTCATCTATATTATTAAAAAGCGATAAAAAAAATATCATACTTGTATTGCTCTACTTCCCGGTTTTGTAATTGGAATATTTTCTTTGCAAAGAGGACATGAATCTGATTTATAAGTTATAACTTCCATTGTGAGCAGTGAAAAACTTTTTGCATCAAATTGCACTTTCCCGTTACTGCGATCAACAATATATCCAACTCCACAGAGTTGCGATCCGGAAGATTGCACGATAGAAATAACTTCATTAACAGAACCTCCTGTTGTAATTACATCTTCAACAACTAAAACGCGTTCACCCTTTTTTAAGTCAAATCCGCGTCGAAGTTTCATTATTCCATTTTCGCGTTCTGCAAAAATTGTTCGTGCTCCCAATAATCTGCCAACTTCAGTTCCAACTACAACTCCACCAACTGCTGGTGAAAGCACAACTTCAATTTCTTTCAAACGAAATGTATTTGCAAGCGCTGTTGAAAATAATGTGAGATAATTTGGATACTGTAAAACTTTTGCACATTGAAAATAATTAGGACTGTGTAAGCCTGAAGTTAAAACAAAATGCCCGTTTAAAAGTGCGTGAGTTTCTGTAAAAATATTTTGTATTATTTCTTGTGTTAAATGTACGCTCATAATTTTTTACCACTCATCTTCAATTTCTTCAAGTTCTTCTTCCATTTCGCGTTTTTCTTTTTTGTCTCCAACTAAATCCGCAATTTCAATTGCTTTTCTATATGTCGATTTTGCTAAATCTGTTCTATTTAATTGTACATAAAGTTGCCCTAATTGATGATATCCGGCTACATATCTTTCATCTCGCTGAATAACTTCCGTTAAAATATTTATGCTATTTTGAAAATCTCCGGAACTTTTATATTCTAAGGCTAAAGCATATCTTGAAAATGAATCATTTGGATCTTTTTTTAATGCTTCTTTTAATTTTTCAATTCTTTCAACTGACTTCATTTATGATTTTGATAAGTTATTAAATATTAAATAATTTTTTAATAATAATTGTGATCTTTCAAACTTGCTGAAACATTACTTCCTCTGCAAGTGTTGTTAAAATTAATTTATTCGAATATTAGCTTTTTATCTTCCGATTTAACCATTTCTCCGATTTTACAAATAAATGGTAGTTTTTCCTTCACTTCACTTCTTTCACAATACTTTAGAAATTCTTCCTCATAATTTTTTGGAATTGTAAAAAGTAAACCACCACTTGTCTGTGGATCGGAAATAATTATTTGCAATTCTTTTGAAATTGAAGTTATTTTATTTCCATAACTCGACCAATTTCTATTTGTTCCGCCAGGAATTGCATTTTCATTTATATATTTTTCCAAACTACAAAGTAAAGGAATATTTTCTTGTTTAAGTTTTGCAGAAGTATTTGACGATTCACAAACTTCCAGTAAATGTCCCGCTAATCCAAAACCGGTTACATCAGTCATAGATGATACATAATTTAAACTTCCCAATATTTCCCCTGCATTATTTAATGTCAACATATTTTTGTGAGAAATTAATTTATCTTTATCGGAAATAATTCCTTTTTTTTCTGCGGTTGAAAGAATTCCAACTCCAATTTTTTTTGTAATAAAAATAGAATCTCCAATTTTTGCAGTTGAGTTTTTTTTAATATTATTTAATGGAGCAATTCCATTTACCACAAGTCCATAAAAAGGTTCCAATGCATCTATACTATGTCCGCCGGCTAATGGAATATTAATTGAGTTGCAAATATTTCTTGCTCCTTCAATTACTTTTTTAGCAAAACTCGCAGGAATTTTTGAAATCGGCCAACCTAAAATTGCCAAAGCAAAAATTGGTTTTCCTCCCATCGCATAAATATCACTGATTGCATTAACTGATGCAATCTGTCCAAATAAAAATGGATCATCAACAATCGGTGTAAAAAAATCTGTTGTTGAAATTAACGCATTCCCATCACCTAAATCATAAACTGCAGCGTCATCTTTAGTTTCATTCCCAACAATTAATTCTTTAAATGCTTTTTTATTTTCGGAAGATCCGAGTATTTCATCCAAAACTGCTGGAGAAATTTTACAGCCACAACCTGCTCCGTGAGAATATGAAGTAAGTTTTATTTCAGTTTGATTCGACATAGTTTGGAATAAAGTTTAATATTTTTTCTGCGTTTAATTCGACATTTGAAGTTGCAAGATTGAGATTCGAAATTAATTCCTTTTTCCTAAATAATAATCCTTTATTATAAAGTTTATCGTAATAAGTTAAAGCAATATCAGCGGCAGCATAATAATTTTTTTGAGTCAAATAATTTAGAGCGAGTGTAGTTTTTTCTCCACCAATTTTCTTTTTCAACTTTATAAATGATGTCGAAAGTTCTTCCTCAGAATGTTTTCCATATTCGTTAACCAAATTTTCCAATCTTAACTCGCGCGGAAGATCCAAAAATATTACATGCGAAGAACGAATTTGATTCCATAAATCTTCTGGCAAAACTAATCTTCCGGTTAATCGACTTTCATCTTCAATAAAAATTGGTTTCGTGCAATCCAGTTTTAATAATTCCCATCCAAGAATATTTTCAAATTGTTCCTGTGTTGGAAATCCCTTCGTTCCAATTCCACCAAAAGCAGAACCTCGATGTTGTGCAATTTCTTCAATATCAATAATCTGTTCTCCCATTTTTTTTATTTCGTGAAGCAAACTTGTTTTTCCCGAACCTGTGTAACCACCAATCACAATTAAATTAAAATTCTTTTGGAATGTATTTCTAATATTTCTGCGAAACGATTTGTATCCCCCTTCAATTCTATAAGTTTCAATTTTTGTTTTTGAAGCAATCCACGAAAGTGCCTTACTTCTCATTCCACCTCTCCAGCAATAAATGCAAATTTTATTTTTGCCAGTCGAGATATTTTGTAATTCAGAAATAAGTTTTTCTAAATTTTCTGTAGCGAATTGAATACCTAAAAGTGTAGCTTGTTCTTTCCCTTTTTGTTTATATAAAATTCCAACTTTACTTCTTTCTTCATCTGTAAAAAGTGGAATATTTATCGAAGTCGGAATATTCCCTTGTTGAAATTCTATTGGTGAGCGTGAATCAATAATTGGAAAATTTTTTTCGTTTAATAAAAATTCTTTTATTGAAATTGTAGTTGACATCCACTTTATTATTTCAGTTTGTTTAACGAATCTGTAAAATCTTTCAGAAGGTCATCAATATTTTCAACTCCAATTGAAATGCGAACCATTCCCGGAGTAACTTTATGCTCGTCTAATTCTTTTTGACTTAAATTTACATGAGTTGAATAAACCGGAATACTAACAAGCGTTTCAACTCCACCAAGTGACACTGCATTTATGGCAACATTAAGTGAATCGACAAATTTTATTGCATTCTTCACTCCACCTTTAACTTCAATAGTTACAACTCCACCACCGCCGGACATTTGTTTTTTTGCAATTTTATAATCGGGATGTGAAGGCAAAAATGGATATACAACTTTATTTACCATTTTATGTTTTGATAATTCAGTAGCAATAATAAGTGCGTTTGAATTACATCTTGATACACGTAATTCAAAAGTTGCTAAACTTCTCCCAAGAAGAAAAGCCATAAATGGATCGGCCGTTCCGCCAAAATATTTACTTTTTAATTTTACTTTAGAAATTAAACTTGATTTACCGAATAATGCACCAGCCAATAAATCGCTATGACCACCAAGAAATTTTGTTGCGCTTTCCATTACGAGATCAACTCCTAAACTCAAAGGATTTTGATTTAAAAATGTAGCAAAGGTATTATCGATAACAATTATAATTTTAGATTTTAATTTTTTTTCTCTCGCACGAACAACTTTTACAAGTGATTCAATATCAACCATTGATAAAGTTGGATTAGTTGGCGATTCAAAATATACTAATTTAGTTTTTGAAGTGATTTGATTTGCTAAATCAGAAAGATTATTTGAAAAATATTTAACACCAATTCTCATTTCGGAAAGATTGTCCCGAAAATATCTATAAGTTCCACCATACAAACTTTTTAATGCCAGCATTTCTCCACCGGCGGTAACAAAAGTATGAATAGTGGTAGTTATCGCAGCCATTCCAGATGCAAATAAAATTGCACTTTCGGTATTTGCAATTGCTGCAAGTTTACTTTCAGTTTCCTCAATTGTTGGATTTTTATATCGAGTATAAATATAAACCGATTCATCGCCATTCGCATAACGGATCGCATCACCAGAATCTTCAAAACGAAAATTCGATGTTTGATAAATTGGTGTTGTTACAGGACCTCTTCTTGGACCGAACTTTGTACCATGAATCGCTTTTGTTGAAATAGAGTGTTGGGTTTTATTTTTCATTTGAATTTCAATTTATTAAATATCGACAAATAAATTGAATTATCGAAACACTTAAATCTATATTATAGTGGTGTTGAATTAGACTGAATAAAAAAGTATCTTACAAATAAAAAAACATGAAAATTAGATTTTTACTTTTATTACTTTTACCCTTTGCATTTCTCACACTTAATTGCAATCAAAAGGCAAATGCAAATTTGGATTTACCTTCATTCATTTTAAATGATAATTCAAAAGAAATAACATTCAAAGAATACGCAAAAGATAATATTGTTATTGTTAACTTTTGGGCTACTTGGTGTGGTCCTTGTGTGGAAGAAATGCCCGATCTTATCGAGTTATCAAAAGAGTACAAATATAAAAAAGTTAAATTCGTCGGAGTTTCAGTTGATGAAGGTTCTGATGCAAAAGAATTAGTTGATGAATTTATAAAGGAATATAAAATTCCATATCCAGTTGTTATCGACAAAAATCAATCAATTCAAAAATCATTTGGCGGAATGAGAGGGATCCCAACTACGTTTATAGTTGGAAGAGATGGAAAGATTAAAGAAAAATTATTAGGTTTAAGAACAAAAGAAGTATTTGTTAAGTCAATTGAAAAAGAAATTAATAGCAAGTATTAAACTTAGTTATGTTTATGGTTGTCAAAAAATTAAATGGCTGAGCAAATAAAAAATAGATCTAAAGTTTCACCAGTTGATACTTCAAAAGATTTAGTTTATAAATTTGCTAATAAATCAATTCCAAATGTTCCTAGAACTTCCGCGGGACTTGAAGCATATTCAGGAGAATGGGGAAATTCACAAATATTACATTTATTAAGACGAACTACTTTTTCTCAACGACTCGAAGATATTTCACTTCTTAAAACTAAAACATTAAAACAATCTGTTGATCAACTTTTAACTGCGCAAACTTTACCAACTCCTCCTGTAAAACAATTTACAGGCGATGATGTAGAACTTGCAATTGGCGATACTTGGATTAACGCGATTTATAATTACGGGATAAACAGCGGAGTTGTAAATTCGTATAGAAAAACTTCTTTACGATCGTGGTGGGTTGGATTGATGTTAAATGAATCTGTAAATATTCGTGAGAAGATGACTCTCTTTTGGAATAATCATTTTGCAACTGAACTTGATGAAATTGATGAGCCAAAATCTGGATATGTTCTTAATAATATTCTCCGAACAAATGCACTTGGAAATTTTAAGGCACTTACGAAGCAGATAACATTAACTCCGGCAATGCTCAGATATTTAAATGGTTATCTAAATTCAGCAACAGCTCCAGATGAAAATTATGCAAGAGAATTGCAAGAACTTTTTACTTTAGGAAAAGGTCCCGATTCAAATTACACTGAAGCTGATGTTAAAGCAGCAGCTCGTGTTCTTTCGGGATGGCGAATAAATTATTTAACTTTTCCACCGACAACTTTTTACGATAACACAAGACATGATAAAACCAATAAACAATTTTCTTCATTTTATAATAATACAGTTATAACCGGAAAAAATTCTATAACTGCCGGCGAAGAAGAATTAGATGATTTATTAAAAATGATTTTTACGCAGGAAGAAGTTTCAAAACATATCTGCCGAAAATTATATCGTTGGTTTATTTATTATGTGATTGATAAAAATGCCGAAGATAATGTAATTACACCCTTAGCAAAAATTTTCCGAGATAGTAATTATGAAATTAAACCCGTTTTGAATGCATTATTTAATAGCGCTCATTTTTTTGAATTCGTAAATATTGGATGCGTAATAAAAAATCCAATCGATTTTATGATTTCATCATTCAAACAATATTATGTCGCACTTCCGGAACAAACAAATATTGCAGTTGTGTATGAAACTTGGAGATATATTTATGATCTTGCCGGATCGATGCAATTAAAAATGACAGATCCACCAAATGTTGCCGGATGGCCAGCATTTTGGCAAGAACCACAATATTACGAGTTATGGATTAATTCAGATACATTTCCAAAGAGAGCGCAATTTTCAGATTTGTTAATTTCAACAAATGGAACTACAAGAGGTGGATTTAAATTAGTAATTGATACTTTGATTTTAGCTAACAAACTTACAAATCCTTCGAATCCAAATTCACTTATTCAAGAACTTGTAGAATATTTATATCCGATTTCAATTTCGACTGATCAAATAAATTTTTTAAAAACTAATACTTTACTTTCCGGACAAGCAAGTGATGTTTATTGGACTGATGCTTGGAATGCATACAAAGCAAATCCTACAAATGCCGCAACAAAAAAAACTGTAACAGATAGATTACAAATGCTTTTAAAATATATGATGTCCGGAATGAGTGAATATCAATTATCATAAAAATGAATAGAAGAGATTTTATACAAAAAACTGTTCCTCTTTCTTTCTTACCATTTTTTATTGGTGGATATTCAATTAAAGCTTTTGGCCGATCTCCATTTCTTGAATCTTTAATAAGTGCGACAACTGAAACAAATAACGTTTTAGTTCTTATTCAACTTAATGGTGGGAATGATGGATTAAATACAGTTCTTCCGATTGATCAATATAGTAACCTCTCGAATGCTCGTTCGAATATTTTAATTGCTGAAAATAAAATTCTGAAATTAACAAACGCAACTGGTTTACATCCTGCAATGACCGGAATGAAAAAATTATATGATTCCGGAAAATTGTCTGTTGTGCAAAGTGTTGGATATCCAAATCCAAATTTTTCTCATTTCCGTGCAACTGATATTTGGTTAACTGCTTCCGATTCAAACCAACACGAAACTTCAGGATGGATGGGAAGATATTTATCCGATCAAAATGAATTTCCAGAATACCCAACTGGTTATCCAAATTCTGTTATGCCAGATCCACTTGCAATACAAATTGGTTCAGTAATTAGTTCCGGCTTGCAAGGATATTCAGCGAATATGGGAATGGCAATTACGAGTCCAACAAATTTTTATCAGTTCATTTCAAATACAGTTGATCCTGCGCCAAATACACCGGCTGGACACGAACTAACTTATATTCGGCAAGTTGCTCAACAAACAAATCTTTTTGCAGGCACAATAAAAAATGCAGCGGCGAAAGCAACTAATAAATCTACACTTTATCCTGTTGCGCCAGATAATTCTTTGGGAGATCAATTAAAAATTGTTGCTCGTTTAATTGCAGGCGGATTAAAAACCAGAATTTATATTGTTAGTATCGGCGGCTTCGATACACATTCTATTCAAGCAGTTGCGGGCGAAACTGAAACAGGAACTCATGCAAATTTATTACGCCGTTTATCTTCTGCAATTGAAGCATTTCAAGATGATATAAAATTATTGGGCGCAGAAAATCGAGTTCTCGGAATGACTTTTTCAGAATTTGGTCGCCGTATAAAATCGAATTCAAGTGGAGGAACTGATCACGGTTCTGCTGCTCCATTATTTCTTTTTGGAAAAAATGTTAAAAGTGGAATTCTCGGATCGAATCCAATTATTTCTTCTTCGGTTTCGGCGAACGATAATGTACCAATGCAATACGATTTTAGATCAGTTTATGCTTCAGTATTAAAAAGCTGGTTCGGAGTTCCTGATGCTGAATTGGAAAGAGTTTTATTTAAAAATTTCCAATCACTACCAATAATTACTTCTACAAATATTGCAACTCAAGATGATGTAAAACCAAACAGATTTGAGTTATTCCAAAATTATCCGAATCCATTTAATCCTTCAACAAAAATTAGATTTAATTCAAGCGGTTCAAATTTAACTTTAAAAGTTTATGATATGACCGGGAAAGAAATTCAAACAATTGCTGAAGGCAATTATCCTTCTGGTTCACACGAAGTAACTTTCTATGCAAATGGTTTGCCAAGTGGGATTTATTATTATCGACTTCAATCTGGTTCTTATACAGAAATGAAGGCGATGGCTTTGGTTAAATAACCTGTTTTTCCAAACTTCATTTCTCTTTTTTATTAAACCTTTTAAAAGTATTTTTCTGAAAATTAATTTATGAATGTCCCATTACTCGATCTAAAAATCCAATACAACGCTTTAAAAACTGAATTAGACAATGCACTTTTAAAAGTTGCAGAGTCGCAGTATTTTATTCTCGGTAAAGAAGTTGATGACTTCGAAAAAGAAATTGCTAATTATATCGGTTGCAAATATGCGTACGGAATTTCTTCCGGAACAGACGCACTTCTTTTGGCTTTAATGGCTTTAGGAATTCAACCGGATGATGAAATTATTGTACCAACTTATTCTTTTTTTGCAACTGCCGGAGTTGTTGCACGATTAAATGCAAAACCAATTTTAGTTGATAGCGATCCTGTTACATTTAATATTAATCCTTCATTAATTGAAAAGAAAATAACTTCAAAAACAAAAGCAATCATTCCGGTACATTTATACGGACAAAGTGTTGAGATGGAGGAAATAGTTTCGATTGCAAATAAATATAATTTAAAAATTGTTGAAGATGCCGCACAAGCAATTGGAGTTCAATATAAAGATGGCAGATCTGTCGGTACAATTGGTGATGTTGGTTGCTTTTCATTTTTTCCAAGTAAAAATTTAGGATGTTTTGGAGATGCCGGTTTAGTTACAACAAATGATGAAAAAATTGCTGAGCAACTTCAAATTATGCGCGTTCACGGCGGAAAGCCGAAATATTATCACAAAGTTATCGGCGGAAATTTTAGAATTGACGCTATTCAAGCTGCGGTTTTACGAGTTAAACTTCCTCATCTCGATTCTTGGTGCGAAGGAAGAAGAACAAATGCTGAATTATATAATCAATTTTTTATTTCTCACAAACTTGCAAGCGAAACCGGAAAAATAAATTATTCCGAAACAGAAAAGGTTTTATTACCAAAAGCAGTTTATAAAAGTAGTTCAATAAAAAATTATCATATTTTTAACCAATATATAATTCGTGTTGAAAAAAGAGATGAGCTTCGTAAATTTTTAAGTGAAAATAATATTGCTTCAGAAATTTATTATCCAGTTCCATTTCATCGGCAGGAATGTTTTAAATATTTGAATACTAATGATTCGGATTTCCCTGTTGCAAATAACTCGGCGGAGCATTCAATTGCACTTCCAATTTATCCGGAACTTACGAAAGAGCATATTTCATATGTAGTTGAAACAATAAATAAATTCTTCAATTAAAATGAAAACCAACAGAATTCTTTCCAAATCGGCACTTCAAAAAAAACTTAAAAATATAAAATTACTTGCGGTTGATGTTGATGGGGTTTTAACTGATGGCAGTATGTTTTATTCTTCAACCGGCGAGGAAATGAAAAAATTTAATGTTCGGGATGGAATGGGAATTATGCAACTTCAAAAATCTGGAATTAAAGTTGCAGTTATAACAAGCGAGTCAACTTCGATTATGAAGTTCCGTGCAGCCAAATTAAAAATTGTGGATTTACATCAAGGTTCATTTGATAAAATTCCTGCAATGAAAAAATTACTTTTAAAATATAATCTTACAATGGATGAAGTTGCATTTATCGGAGATGATATAAACGATACTTCTTTACTAAAAATTGTTGGACTTGCAATTACACCGAGCGATGCAATTTTACAGAATTTAAATATTGCGCATTATATTACAACTAAAAAAGGGGGAGATGGTTGCGTTCGTGAGATTTGTGATTTATTAATTACTACTTAAATACAATACCAAAAAAGTAAACAAACCATCATCACCTCATTTACGGTAAGTTAGTATAGTAAGATCCATAAAAATAAAAAAGTAGTAACTAAAGCACCAGCACCCATATTATATTTATTTAATTTAGTGCTTAGATTAAATCTTCCGAGACATTTTCATCTCACACTCCTTTTATTAAATATTCTGGCAAATATTAGGCATTACACTAAATTTACCTATTATAAACAAAGGTAAGTTGTGGATTCCCAGGAGTTTTATCTACCACTGTTAGTGTCCCTCCACTTACAGAAGCTGTCACCGTACCTAAATCATTGGCGTATGACCACTTAGTACCATCCCACTTAAATATTAATTGCTTAGTGTCCGTCTGCGTCTGAACAATGGCGCCATTAGATACAATGTCAGCAGTATTAGAAACAGTTGCACTACCAGTAGCAGTAATCGTCACACTGCCAGCAGAAACTTGCAACTTTACACCATCCTGCTCCTGAATCGTATATGGTAGCGAGCTTCCGTTTACTGTTTTGAGGATATATTTACCTTCTACTGTATCTGCTGTTGGAGCAGTTACGGAATCCTTGTCTTTGCAAGCAAGTAAAGATAATGTCGCTATTGCGATAAAAAGAATAAATAAATTTTTCATAACTCCTCCGTTAGTTTTTGATTGAGATTATAGTACTGACTTTTTTTAAGTGTAGCAACTATTGGTTGTCAGAATTTATTTGGAATGTAATTCACCATAAAAGCGTTACACTTAAATGATAAATTGTGTTATTTAGAATTGTGGATTACAGCTTCAAACTCAAAAAGGATAAGTCAACTGCAACGCAATACTTCCTTCTGATTGTTTGTCGGTTCGCCACAAACAGGATAATCGTGTGTCGTTATCTTTCCACGATAAACCAAATCCAACATCCGATTTTATAGTTTTAAAAGTGAGGGACTTAAAAAAACTTTTAGTTGGATCAAGTGTAGTTCCGGCATAATTTTTTATTTCTCCAGCATCTGCAAGTAAAATTAAATTTAAATTATTAATCCATGGAAAAATCATATCAATTAAACTTCCTTTAATATGATATTCAGAATTAATTAGCAACATTCTGTTCCCATCAAATTCTTTGTACGAATATGCCGGCAGCGAATTATATCCACCTAAAAATAATTTTCTTTGCTGAATTTGATCACCATTTAATATTCCATATCGAATTCTAAAATTAAGTTTATCGTACTTTGATAATGACTGATATCTTCTCACATCAAAAATTGTTCTTTCGAAGGAATATAATTTTTCATTTCCAATTCCTCCTTTTTCGTACGAAATATGAAAATTCCAACCGGTTGCTTGAATATTATTAAAACCTGTAGTTGAAAATCCTGCATTAAAAGTTACAGATGGAATTAATCCTTCAGCAACAGTTGGGTTTTCTCTGAATTCATTTTTACCAAATAAAGCCCAATCGGAAGTTCTATTTAAAGATGAATAATTATTTTTGTGATAAGCAGAAGAGAGAAAGAAACGAATATCATTTTGTGAATAGTGATATTCTAAACCAACTGAACCTCCCTTTTTTTCAAAATAATCGAAGTAATCATCTTTTGAAAATAATGCAGAGAAAGAATTATCTTCGTCGCTGATTATCCATTCATCATCTGTATCAACAAGTGAATGGTATTCTGCCGTTAATTGTAAAATTGAATTTTGTAATAAAATATTTCTTGAAATACCAATTTCACCTTCCCACTTATGTAATCCTGTTGAATAACTAAACATCCAATGCGAAGAAAGTGGTTTTATATTAAATAAATTTATTTTTTTATTCTTCGCAAATCCAATTTCAAATCTTTCAACTCGATTATAATTGATTATTAAATCATCTCTTAAATTACTGATCGTTTTCCAATTTTGTGGAGTATAAAAATATTCCGATTCGTAATCATCTTCGTATTTCCTTTTTTTAACTTTTCTTTTATTTTTTTCTTCAACAGTTCCGCCAATTCTTCCTCTTCTTATAACTTCACCACGCAAAGTTGTAACATCTCCGGTAATTTTTCCATTTCGGCCAACATTAACATCACCTTTTAAAACTAATGCATCGCCAAGTAAAGTCCCTTCAACAAACAAATCACCTTTTTTAACAATTATATTTCCAATTATCGTATCATCTTTTGCAATCGTAAAGGTGTGATTAAAAGTTTGCGAGATAGAATTTAAATTCGAAATGGGATCGCGAACAAATGGATATATTTCTTCAAGTGGATCGCTAAAAAAATCATATTCGAAATCATCAAAAAGAAATTCGTAATACGAATCTTCTTCAACTTGAAGTGTGTCACTATTTTCCTGCGATAAAAGATTAAGAGGCAATAAAAATAGGGTTGATATCAATAACGAAAAAAGATACTTCTGCATATTTTTTAATTTTATATTAACAAACAAATATATGAAACTTTCAATAAATATAGACCACGTTGCAACAATTCGACAAGCGAGAGGTGAGAAAGATCCCGATCCTGTTTCAGCTGCATTGGTTTGTGAAAAAGTTGGTGTTGATGGAATTGTTTGCCACTTGCGTGAAGACCGCCGGCATATTCAAGATCGCGATGTTTTTATTTTGCGCGATAAATTGAAAACTAAACTTGATCTCGAAATGGGAGCTTCGGAAGAAATAATTAAAATTGCATTACAAGTTAAACCCGATCTTGTAACTCTTGTTCCTGAAAAAAGAGAAGAACTTACAACTGAAGGGGGATTAAATGTTGAATTACAAAGAGAGCATTTAAAAAAAACTATCGATCGTTTTCACGAACAGAATATTGCAGTTAGTTTATTTATTGAGCCGAATAAAAAAGTTATTGAAATTTCAAAATTAATTGGAAGTGATATGGTTGAGCTTCACACAGGAATTTATGCAAATGCAATTACTTCGCAAGATAAAGAAAATACTTTATCTTCAATTTCTGAAAGTGCTATTTTTGCAAATTCTCTCGGACTTCGTGTTAATGCCGGACATGGTTTGAATTACGAAAATATTTTACCAATTGTTAAATTGAAAACGATTTACGAAGTGAGTATTGGTTTCTCAATTATGAGCCGAGCAATATTTGTTGGATTGGATAAAGCTGTAAGTGAAATGCTTACAATTGTAAAGGGAATTAAAATTTAATTTTTTTACAGATTAATGTCGGCGTTGATGTTTTTTAATTTCGTCTCGAACTTTTGCAGCTTGTTCGTAATTTTCATCGTCAATAAATTTTTGGAGTTTCTTTTCTAATTGTTCCAACTCGGAAACTTTTACCGAGGAATGTTTGCTAACTACTTCTGCTTTTTCTTCTCCCTCATCAGAATCATCACCAACAACTCCTGCATCATCAAATACATCTTCTGAAACATAAATCGGAGAACCAAATCTTACAGCCAATGCAATTGCATCACTTGGCCGAGAATCAATTTCAATTATTTGTGAAAGATTTTCAATGCTAATTTTTGCATAAAATGTTCCATCTCTCAATTCATTTATTGTAACATCAATAATTGTTAAACTTAAATTTTCAATTATATTTCGAATCAAGTCGTGAGTTAGTGGTCGCGGCGGTTTCACTCCTTCCATTTCCATTGCAATTGAACTTGCTTCGAATGCTCCAATAATTATTGGAAGTTGTCTATTCCCGTTAACTTCTTTAAGTAATAATGCGTACGCGCCACCATGACTTGGTGTTGAGGAAAGGCCTAAAATTTCGACTGCGATTTTTTCCATTGAATTTCTTTTCAGTATAACATTATAAAAAAGTAGGAAATTGTCAAATTAAGTTACAAAGTTATTTTAGCTTCTTTATTTCTTCAGTCATTGCAGGAATAATTTCAAACGCATCACCAACAATTCCATAATCTGCAATTGAAAAAATAGGGGCGTCCTTATCTTTATTTATAGCTACAATATATTTTGAAGTTGACATTCCCGCCATATGTTGAACTGCTCCGGAAACTGCAACAGCAATATAAAGTGAAGGAGAAACTGTTTTCCCGGTTTGTCCAACTTGTTCATCGTGTGGTCTCCATCCTGCATCCACAACTGCTCGTGATGCGCCAACTGCAGCGCCAAGTGTTTCAGCTAATTTTTCTATCATCACAAAATTTTCAGGGCTTTTTAATCCTCTTCCCCCAGTTACAATTATATCTGCTTCTGTTACATCTTTTTTACTCGAAGATTGCTTTACCTCAGTTACTATTATTGAAAAATCTTTTTCTTCTAACTGTGGTTTAAATTCTTCAACTGTTGCTAATTCAGTAGTTGTCTGACTTATTGTAAAAACATTTGGTCGTAGTGTAAATATTTTTTTTTCTGAAGTAATTTCTAAATCGAGAAATCCTTTTCCGGAAAATACTGGACGAGTTGCGATTATTTTTCCATCTTCAACTTTAAGTTGAGTACAATCCGATGCAACTCCGGCATTTAGTTTGGCAGATAAACATGGAGCGAGATCTTTTCCCATTGAACTTGCAGGAAGAAATATTACCGACACATTTTCTTTTTCTACTATTTGATTTACAATTGAAGTGAATGCAGAAGTTGAATAATTTTTTAATCGAGGTTCATTAACAACAATAACTTTTTTAATTCCATAATTCCCAAGTTGCGGCGCGATTGATGAAATGTTTTCTCCAATTGTTAATGCAATAATTTCTGAATTTAATTCAGTTGCAATTTTACTCGCTGCTTTACTAACTTCGAATGCAGTTTTTTTGTAGCTATTATCTCTTTGCTCTGCAAAAACTAAAATTTTCATTTTATATTACTTTTGCTTCTTCGTGCAGAAGCTTTATTAATTCAGGAACTGCCGAAATATCTGTTCCAACAATTTTCCCTTTTTGTTTTGCAGCTGGCTTTCTCATACGAAGCACATTAATTTTATTTGCGCATTGTTCAGGATTTATTTCTTCAATTGGTTTTCGTTTCGATTCCATTATTCCTTTTAATGAAGGATATCGTGGCTCGTTTAATCCCTTTTGTGCAGCAATTACAGCGGGCAATTTTGCTGATACAATTTCATGCCCACCTTCAATTTCTCTTTCTGCAATAACGCTATTTCCTTCAATTGCGAATTTTACTACAACTGAAACTGATTGCCATCCAAGAAAAGTTGCGATAAGTCCGCACATTTGCGAATTATCATAATCTATAGATTGCTTTCCGATAAAAATTATTTCAGGGGAATATGATTTTGCAAATTCAGAAATAGCAAATGCAATTGAAAATGAATCTCTACTGGAAGAATCTTTTAACAACACAGCTCTATCGCATCCCATTGCAAGTGATTTTCGTAAAGTTTCTTTGTGTGAATCTCCTCCGAGTGAAACTACAACTACTTCTCCGCCAAATTTTTCTTTTGTTTTTAAAGCTTCTTCAATCGCAAAATCATCGTATGGATTTAACATAAAGTTAACTCCATTTACGTCGAGTGAAATATTATCACTTGCTACATTTACTTTAGTTGTAGTATCAGGAACGTGGTTAACGCAAACCAATATCTTCATTTAAAATATAATTTTAACTTTACAGCTTTTTAATATCTGTAAGAATCTGACTTGAATGGACCATCAACCGAAACGCCGATATATTTTGCTTGTTCGTCGGTTAAAACTTCAAGCTCAACTCCAAGTTTTGCAAGATGAAGTGTTGCAACTTTTTCATCAAGCTGTTTTGGAAGTGTGTAAACTTTATTTTCGTATTTGTCAGAATTATTCCACAATTCAATTTGCGCTAAAGTTTGATTTGTAAATGAATTTGACATTACAAAAGATGGATGCCCCATTGCGCAACCAAGATTTACTAATCTTCCTTCAGCTAATAAAATAATATCTTTTCCTTTAATTGTATATTTATCAACTTGTGGTTTGATTGTAACTTTTGAATTTCCATGATTATTATTTAACCACCCTACATCAATTTCATTATCGAAGTGACCGATGTTACAAACAATTGCTTTGTCTTTCATCGCTTCAAAATGTTTTCCTGTAACAATATTTTTATTTCCTGTAGCAGTTACAATTATGTCAGAAATTTTTACAGCGTCTTCCATTTTTCTAACTTCATATCCATCCATTGCAGCTTGCAATGCACAAATCGGATCAATTTCTGTAACAATTACACGAACATTTTGGCTTTTCAAAGATTGGGCGGAACCTTTTCCTACATCACCATAACCTGCAACAACTGCAACTTTTCCGGCCAACATTAAATCTGTTGCACGACGAATTGCATCTACTAATGATTCGCGGCAACCATATTTATTATCAAATTTCGATTTTGTTACTGAATCATTTACATTAATTGCCGGGATTAGAAGTGTTCCTTTTTGAACTCTTTCATATAATCTTTGAACGCCGGTAGTTGTTTCTTCTGAAATTCCTTTAATGCCTGAAACCAAATGTGGATATTTATCCAAAACCATATTTGTTAAATCGCCACCATCGTCAAGTATCATGTTTAATGGTTTTTGTTCGGGACCAAAAAATAAAGTTTGTTCGATACACCAATCAAATTCTTCTGTACTCATTTCCTTCCAAGCATAAACTTGAAAACCTGCAACAGCAATTGCAGCAGCCGCGTGATCTTGAGTTGAAAAAATATTACAGCTCGACCATGTTACTTCAGCACCGAGTTCTTTTAAAGTTTCAATTAGAACTGCGGTTTGAATTGTCATGTGCAAGCAACCTGCGATTCGTGTTCCTTTAAGGGGTTGTTCTGTTTTTAAATCTTTTCGAAGTGACATTAAGCCGGGCATTTCTGCTTCAGCAAGTTCAATTTCTTTTCTTCCCCATGTAGCTAAATTTATATCTTTAACTTTATATGGACTGTATTTTTTTATTTCTGTTTTTTTTAATTCAGCAACGTCATGCATTAAGATATCTCCTTTAAATAATTAAATTAGTTTTTTCAAAGCTGGGACTAAGTCTGTTAATTCCCATGTAAATTCTTTTTCTGTTCGGCCAAAGTGACCATATGAAGCTGTGGTTTTATAAATTGGTCTACGAAGGTTTAATCTTTTTATAATTCCTTCGGGTGTCATATCAACTTCTTTCATTAAAATAGAAGAAATTTTTTCATCAGGAATAATTCCTGTTCCGTAAGTATTAACATAAATCGAAACTGGCTCAGCAACACCAATTGCATAAGCAACTTGAATTAAACATTCTTCCGCAATTCCAGCAGCTACAATATTCTTTGCAAGATGTCTTGTCGCGTACGCAGCGCTTCTATCAACTTTAGATGGATCTTTTCCAGAAAACGCGCCTCCACCATGCGGAGCTCTTCCACCATAAGTGTCAACAATTATTTTTCTTCCTGTTAATCCGGAATCACCATGCGGACCACCAATTTCAAAATTTCCAGTTGGATTGATATGATATTTTGTATTGCCATCAAGTAATTCTGCCGGAATAATTTTTTTAATTACATTATTTATAATGTCGTTTTTAATTTGCTCTTGACTTGCATCGGGATCGTGCTGAGTTGATAGTACAATTGCATTTACTCGAACTGGCTTGCGTCCTTCATATTCAATTGTAACTTGCGATTTTGCATCGGGACGAAGATATGGCATTAAAGATAATTGCTTCTTTCTAATATCTGCAAGTTGTTTAACTAATTTATGCGCGTACATAATTGGCGCAGGCATTAATTCGGCAGTTTCATTATTCGCATAACCGAACATCATTCCCTGATCTCCTGCTCCGCCGGTTTTTACACCTCGATCAATATCCGTAGATTGCGGATGTATGCTTGTTAAAATTCCACAAGATTCTGCATCAAATTTATATTCTGCTTTCGTGTAACCAATTTCTTTTATTACTTCGCGAACTGTTTTTTGAATATCAACTTTCGCATTAGTTGTTACTTCTCCACAAATTACAACGAGACCAGTTGTTACCATTGTCTCGCAAGCAACTCTTGAGTTTGAATCTTTAGACAACATCGCATCTAAAATTGCATCAGAAATTTGATCGCAAACTTTATCTGGATGTCCTTCGGAAACTGATTCAGATGTAAATAAATATCTCATTAAAATATCCTTTTGTTAAATGTTAATTAAATTCTAATTCTGACGAATCGCCAATATTAACTCTTCTAAACTTTCCATCTACAATTGCATTTGTACCTATAATAGATGATTCGAGCAAAACGTTTTGAACTTGTGCCATGTTATTTATAATACTATTGCTAATAATACAATTTAAAATTTTACAATCTTCTGAAATGGAAGTATTTGGACCAATTATAGAGTTTTGAACTACCGCTTTTGGTGAAATGTAAACTGGTGGAATTGTTATAACTGTTGGAATTGCATAATGGTTTTTTGCATTCATTAAAAGATGTTGGTTTGTTGAAAGTAAAGTTTCTGGCTTTCCACAATCATACCATCCATCTATATTAAATGGAATTATTTTTTCTCCATTTTCTAATAATTGTTGCAAACCATCTGTTAATTGAAATTCATTTTTTGTAGTTATATTTTTATTAATGTTATTTTCCAAACAATTTAATAATAGTTGTGGATTTTTTATAAAATATATTCCAACAATTGCTAAATCACTTTTTGGATTGTCCGGCTTCTCAACTAATTTTGAAATGAAACCATCTTTAACCTCAACAACTCCAAATCTTCGGGGGTCATCTACTTTATGCACACCAATTGATGAATGTTCTAAAGAAATCATTTTTCTCAAATCAACATCAAAAATTGTATCACCAAGAATTATTAAAATAGGTGAAGTTGAAATTGTATGTTTGGCAAGATAAATTGCATGACCTAATCCCAATCTTTCTTCTTGCTCAACATAATCAACAGGTATTTTATAATTTTGATCAATGTATTCTTTTACAAGATCGCCCAAGTAACCAATTATTATAGTGGCTTCTGTAATTCCATCGGCAATAATTTTATCCATTATGTGCCCAATAATTGGTTTGCCGGCAACATTCAGCATTACTTTAGGAATAGTAAAAGTATGCGGACGAAGTCTGCTTCCAACACCTGCAACAGGAATTATTGCTCTCATATTAATATTTGTAAAAAATAGGGAATATTAAGTCTATAAAAAATTTTCTTTAAAAACGATTCTAAAAATATGAAACTAATGTAATAGATACAATAAAAAACGCCCCATGTTATTGGGGCGTTTCGTGGATAGAGAAAAGAATGGATGTCAGTCCATTATTTTGCGGAGAAAAGCTGGCCTTTCGTCATCATGTTGGTGATGTTGTTGCGATGAAGTTCGTTCATCTTCCAATTGATTGACTTGGGAAATTTCTAAGCCTTGGCGAACAAAAGTTGGTTCGTCAAATTTCCTAAGATTAATTACTCCAGTTGGAACATCTAACACTGATGATTTTTTTGGAACATATAATTGATCCTGTTTTTTCTTTTTAAATCCAGTAGCAATAACAGTAACCATAATTTCATCTGTCATCTTTTCATCTACTACAGCACCAAGAATAACGTTTGCATCTTCACCTGCTTCTTTGTGAATAATTTCAGTTGCTTCTTCAACTTCGATGAGTGACATATTTTTGCCACCGGTAATATTAATTATTACACCTTGTGCTCCTGAAATTGAAACGCCTTCGAGAAGTTCACTTGAGATTGCTTTGTTAGCAGCTTCTACAGCTCGGTTCTCGCCAGATGCAACACCAGAACCCATAATTGCATCTCCCATTTCTCTCATCACTGTGCGAACATCTGCAAAGTCAAGATTTATTAATCCGGGAACTGTAATTAATTCTGAAATTCCGCGAGTTGCATTATAAAGTACACTGTTGCAAATTTCAAAAGCTTGTTCAAGTGGAGTAGTTCTTTCTACAACCGAAAGTAGTTTTTGGTTTGGAATAATGATTAAAGTATCGCATTGTTTTTTCATTTCTTCAATTCCATATTCTGCTTGAGAAAATCTTTTCTTCCCTTCGCAATTAAATGGTTTTGTTACAATTCCAACAACAAGTGCGCCCATACTTTTTGCAATATTAGCTACAACAGGACCCGCTCCTGTTCCAGTACCGCCACCCATTCCAGCGGTTATAAAAACCATATCACTTCCATTTAACAATCGCGCAATTTCTTCTTTGTCTTCTTCAGCAGCACGATGTCCAATTGTAGGATCAGCGCCGGCTCCAAGTCCGCGTGTTAAATTTTTTCCAACTTGAATTTTACTTTCTGCAAGACACCTGTTTAGTGCTTGAGTGTCTGTATTAATACAGACAAAATCTACTCCAGACAGTCCACGTGCAATCATTCCATTGACTGCATTACTGCCACCTCCGCCAACTCCAACCACGCGAATTTTTGCTCCGTGGTCTAAAGATTTATCGAATTCTATCATTTTAGCTCCTTTTGTTAATTGTTATTGAATAATTACTGTTAATAAATTTTTGTACATTTTATAGTTCATTAAACCAATCTCTCATTTTTGTAAAAACTGTTGCAAATTTTCCATCCATTTTTCCTGGAGGTGCAACTGATCCGGCTGTTGTTCTGTTTTTATTTTTTAGACCAATCAATACCAATCCAACACCAGTTGCGTACATTGGATTTTGAATTTCACTTACAAAACCACCTTTAAATCCTTGTGGGATTCCAATTTTTACCGGAATACCTAAAACTTCTTTTGCTAATTCTGCAGTTCCTCTTATTAAAGAACCTCCTCCAGTAATAACAACTCCAGCTGCGAGATGTTTTTGATAACCTGAACGTTTTATTTCTAACGCAACTATTTCAATTATTTCTTCCATTCTTGGTTGAATAACTTGACAGAGTAATTTTTTTTCTATGTCAATTGGATTTCTTCCACCAATTCCCGGAAGTGTTATAATAGTGTTATCAACAATAGTAGGCAAATATGCATGGCCATATTTTATTTTTAAATCTTCAGCTTGATTATTTAAAATTCCCAAGCCACGACGAATATCATCTGTAACTTTTTGTCCGGCAATTCCAAGTACAGCAGTATGTCGGATTGTGTTGTCTTCAAAAACCGCAAGATCAGTTGTTCCGCCACCAATATCGATTAACGCAACACCAACTTCTTTTTCATCTCTGTGAAGAACTGCTTCGCTTGATGCAATTGGTTCAAGTACAATGTCTTGACTTTCAATTCCGGATTTTCGAATGCATTTAATAATATTTTGAGTTGCCGAAACAAGACCGGTAATAATATGAACTGTTGCTTCAAGTCGAACTCCCGACATTCCAACTGGATCGTAAACTCCATCTTGTCCATCAACAATAAATTCTTGAGGGATGACGTGAATTATTTTTCTATCTGAAGGAAGCGCAATTTTTCTTGTGTCTGCAATTAATCTGTCAACATCACTTGGTAAAATTTCATTATCAGGATTGCTAATAGAAATTACACCGCGACTTTGAAAACTTGAAACGTGGTCACCGGCAATTCCTGCAACAACATTTTGGATTTTAATTCCCGACTGTTGTTCTGCATCTCGAATTGCAGCTTGAATTGAACTTACAGTTCTTTCAATATGTGTAATTACACCGCGAGTCAATCCTTCCGATTTACTTTTTCCAATTCCTAAAATGTTGATCTCATTACTTTCATTGACCGATGCAACAATTGCACATACTTTTGTTGTACCAATATCAAGACCGACGTAAATATTTTCCATTTTATACTTTAACTCCTTTAATTAACTACTAAAGAATAGGGCGATACAATAATTTGGTCTCCAAATCTTGCGTCGATATATCCTGCTTTTGTTTGAAATAAATGCTCTTCGTATGTTTTAAAAAACCCAGCTAGTTTTACAATTGACTCTTCAATATTTTCTTGTGATAAAACAATTGGTAATCCTTGTTCGGTTGTTCTAATTAATAATTTATTTTGATTCATTAATTTTAATTCTGAAATATTTTTATAAAGTGTTGTGTCAACTTTTTTAATTATTGACAATACATATAATGGTAACTGCACCTTTTCATTTTTCTCAATTTTATTTTCTGAATATTTACCATTTGAAATTATAACCGGCAAATCGAGAACTGAATTAAATTTACGTAGTTGTAATACAAAACCTTCTTTGTCGACGTAGTTCATACTTCCACTTTCATTTGTAATAATTGCAACTGGTTCACGTTCTTCAACTTTAATAATCAATCTCGATGGTGCATCTCGCTGAAGTATTGCCAATTGAATATATGGTTCTTTTTTAATTTTATTGCGAAGTAAATTTAAATCTTTATCGTACATTTTTGTCGGGATTTTTATTTCTGACAAAGAAATAATTTCTTCTTGTGTAATTAAATTATTACCAACTACAGTTAGTTTTGAAATTACAGCATGGTTTTTCCAAAATGTTGCACTTACTCCAACACCAAATGCGAGAATTAAAATTATTCCGAAAAATAAAATGTTAATCTTATTTGAATTATTGTTTGCCATTATTATATGTGCACTTGTTCATATTCTTGTTGTGAAAATCCAATCATTTTTACTTCGAGTTCTAGTTTGATTTTATTTTTTTGAAACACGGTTTCTCTCGCAATTTTAATTAATTCAAAAACATCATTTGCTTTTGCATTCCCTTTATTGAGAATAAAGTTTCCATGTTTTTCTGAAATTTGTGCGCCACCAACTTGTTTGCCTTTCAATCCAACTGATTCAACTTCTTTTGCTGCAAAAGTTCCATCCGGATTTTTGAACATACTTCCAGAGTTTGGAAAATTAAGTGGTTGCGATTCATTTCTTTTTAAAAGAAGTTCTCTTCGTCGTTTTAATAATTCACCTGTATTTCCTTTTGGAAGGGAAAAGTTTCCACCAATAATTATATCATTTGAAAATCCAGATTTTCTATATTTAAAATTACTATTGGCTTTCGAAATTGTTTGAATTTTACCATCTCTTAATATTTCAACTTCGGTTATGAAATCAGAAATTTCACCTCCGTAAGCGCCGGCATTCATCATTATTGCGCCACCAACTGTTCCAGGAATCCCTGCTAACATTTCAACACCGGCTAAATTATTTTGAATGCAAAAATCAACAAATCGCCCTGTTGTAACACCTGATTCTGCTGTAACAATATTTTCTTTAATGGAAATATTTGAAAGTCCGGATTCAAAATTTAATACAACTCCTCGATATCCTTCATCACTGATTAATAAATTAGATCCTCTTCCGATAATTATATATGGTTCGTTATTTGTTTTTAAAAAATCAATAATTTTTACCAAATCGAATTTATCTGCTGGCTCAATATAAACATCCGCCGGTCCACCAATTCTAAAAGAAGTATATTTCGACATTGGCTCACTTAGAGCAATAAATCCACGAAATGTTTTTTTTAATTCTTCTAAGTTGATCATTTACTTTTAATCTCGTTTAAAAAACTTTCGCCATATTTCCAGATATCTCCTGCACCCATTGTAATAACGATATCATCTTTTTTAGTAATCGATTTAAGAAATACAGGAATATTATTTTTATCAGAAACATAATGTGTATTTTTATGCCCGAATTTTTTCGCAGCCATAATTATTAATTCACCTGTTACACCTTGAATAGGTGATTCACGTGCCGGATAAACATCTGTTACAACTAAAACATCGGCGAGTAAAAATGCTTTCCCGAATTCTTCATAGAAATCTCTTGTTCTCGAAAATAAATGTGGTTGAAATATACAGACAACTCTTTTTTTCCATCCATCTTTTGCGCCTAATAATGTAGCACGACATTCGGTTGGATGGTGTGCGTAATCGTCATACAAAGTAATGCCATTCACTTCGCCCTTTTTTTCCCAACGACGATAAACGCCAGTAAATTTTTCAATTCCACTTTTAACTTTTTCAAATGGAATTCCCAACTGAAGTCCAATTAAAATTGCAGCTAGTGAATTTTGGACATTATGTTTTCCTGGAATTTGCAAAGTTATTTTTCCACACTCTTCACCATTTTTTAATACAGTAAATTTTGTTTCCTGTTCTTTGTGAACTATATCGACAGCTTGAAGATCTGCTTGCGGAGAAAATCCATAAGTATAAATTTTCTTTTTAGAAATTTGTGGAATGATATCTTGTAATGCTGGTTCATCCAGACATAAAACTACAAATCCATAAAAAGGAACTTTATTTGCAAATTGAACAAAAGCACTTTTTATATCTTCCAAATCACGATAAGTATCAAGATGGTCAGTTTCCAAAGTTGTCATAATTGCTATTGTCGGAGTTAGCGACAAGAAGGATCGATCAAATTCGTCAGCTTCTACAACGATATAATCACCTTTTCCAAGACGCGCGTTTGTTCCACCGAGACCACTAAGTTTTCCGCCAACGATCACTGTTGGATCCAAATTCCCTTCCATCAAAACTAAACTGATCATTGAAGTTGTGGTGGTTTTACCATGAGTTCCTGCAACACCAATTCCATATTTTAATCGCATAACTTCTGCGAGCATTTCTGCTCGGCGAACAATTGGAAGTTTTCTTTTTTTGGCTTCTTGAATTTCTGGATTGTCTGGAGAAACCGCTGAAGAATAAACAACCGTATCAACATCATCGTAAATATTTTTTGCTTCATGACTTTCAAATATTTTCGCACCCAATGATTCTAATCGTTGAGTCACTTCACTCAAAGCACGATCGGAACCGGAAACTTTAAATCCCTGATCGAGTAAAATTTCTGCAATTCCACTCATTCCAATTCCACCAATTCCGATAAAGTGTATTTTTTTAATTGAACTAAACATTTATACTTTTCCGTCTTGTAAGTTCTTTTGTATAATTAAGAATTGTTCTTCTTTTTTTAGTTGGCACACTTTCAGCAAGATGTTGAAATTGTTCCAATAGATTTTTTTGTAATTCATATCTTCCAACTCTAATTCTAAAAGCTCGATGTCTATTTTTTACTTTTATGAGAACCATCTGGTGAAGCCCGGCTGTTTTTACACTTCTTTCGCGGCCAATATAAATCCATTCGATTTCTTTTATTTTTATTTCTCTTTTTTTATTTCTGCTTGAAAATATTATTGCATCATTTGTAAGTAATAATTTTCTACCTCTCCATCTGTTAAGAACTAAAACAACATTCGAAAGAATTACAAAAATTGTTATTATATAAATAATTGGATCTTGAATTGTAATTTGAAAATCTTTATCTATAAAACTTCCCTTAATACCAAAGTACAAGATTAAGGTTGTTAAATAGATGATGGCTTGCTGATAATAAAAATCGAGCTTGTAGTTATATTCCTTAATCATTCGAGTTCGATTCTATTTGTTGAATTAGTTGCTTGGCAATTATTTTTGAAGCGTCCGGTCTTCCTAATTTTTTTGATTGAATTGCCATTTCTTTAAGTTTTGAATCGGAGCTTAAGAGATCGTATAAACTTGAAAATAATTTTTCTTCTAATTCTTTTTCTTCGATTAATAATGCGGCATTATTATCTGTCAAAACTTTTGCATTAAAATATTGGTGGTTTTCAGAAGCGTGCGGATATGGAATCAATATAGCCGGCTTACCGAGCAAAGTTAATTCTGAAATTGTAATTGCCCCGGATCGACAAATAACGACATCGGCTGCGGCATACGCATATTCCATTTCATCAATGAATGGAAGGATTTTTACATTCATTTGCTTCACTGACGATTGATAGTAAGCTGCATCGGTTTTACCAGTTTGCCAAATTACCTGGTAATTTTTTTGATGTATCAAAGTTATAATAGAGTAAATAGAACTGTTGATTTTGCTTGCACCTAAACTGCCACCAAAAATTAAAATTGTTTTCAAGTTTTGCTCTAAACCAAAATGTTTTTTGCCGGCATTTGCTGAAATCTTTCCAAATTTATTTCTTGTTGGATTACCAACAACTTCAGAATTAATATTTTTACTCAACATTTTTTTTGTTTCGTTAAATGCTAAATATACTTTCGACGCTTTTTTTGCAAGCAACCGAGTTGTGATTCCCGGATAGCTATTACTTTCATGTATTATGGTTGGAATTTTAAACCACGATGCAACACGTAAAACTGGTCCGCAAACATATCCACCGGTTCCAACAACTAAATTTGGTTTCAATTTATTCAACAATGTAAATACTTGTACAAATGATACAACTAGTTTAAATGGTAATAATAAATTTTTTAACGTAACTCTTCTTTGCAAACCGCTAATCCAAATTGGATAAAACGCATATCCATTTTGCGGTACGATTGTCGCTTCAATTTTATTATATGTACCAATAAATGAAATCATACAATTCGAATCCATTTGTTTGATCTCTTCTGCAATTGCAAGTGCAGGAAAGATGTGCCCACCTGTTCCTCCGCCTGTAAATAATATATGTTTGTATTTATTTTGCACACTTTTTCAAATCAAATATTTGATGGTTTAATAATTAAATTTCTTGTGTCGTCCTGATTTTCTTTTCTTTCTCTTGGGAATAAATCTGTTTGTGAAGAAATATTAAGCAACACACCAATTGAGAAACATGAAAGTAAAAATGAAGTTCCGCCGTAACTAACAAATGGCATTGGAAGTCCAGTTGTTGGAAATATTCCAAGTGTAATTAGCATGTGAATTAATGCATAAAGAGTTATTGAAATTGTCATTCCAAATGCTAAATATTTGCCAAAAGAATCTGGAGTGTATTTCGCAATTCTAATTCCGCGATAAAAAATTAAAATAAAACATATTGTTAATAAAATTGTTCCGATAAAACCATATTCTTCACCAACAATTGAAAAAATAAAATCATTGTAAGATTCAGGCAAAAAGAAATTTCTTTGTTTACTTTCACCCATTCCAACTCCAAAAAAACTACCGTTTCCAAAACCAATAATTCCCTGAAGTTGTTGAAATGATGTACCAGAACTATTTGAATCACCAATTCCAAAAAATGAAAATAATCTCGCACGTCGATATGACGCACTAACCATATAAATTAGAATTAACGGCAAAAGTGATAAAAATGTATATGATAAATGAGAAAATTTGGCACCTCCTACAAAGACAATTATAATTCCCAATAAACCGAGCATTACACCCATACTAAAATTTGGCTGAAGAAAAATTAATACGACGACAATTCCAATCCAGGTTAATAATGGTAAAAGTCCTTTTTTGTAGTTTTCAATTATTTCCTGTTTGATTGTGAGCATGGCGCTTAAATGAATTATCAAAGCAATTTTTGCAAGTTCCGATGGCTGAAATCTAAATCCCATTAAAGTAATCCAGCGGATTGCACCTTTTTCGTGATTACCATAAATCAAAGTCATTGCGAGAAGTAAGATTGAACCGATCATTAATATTTTTGATATTTTTTTATAAAACTTGTAATTAATTTTTATTGTGAAAAACATTATAACTAGTCCCATCAAAATAAATTTTAAATGTTTATTTAGAAGTGCGTTACTTCCGCCAAGTTTTTGCGATGCAAACATAGATGATGCGCTGAAAATTACCATCGTGCCGAAAATAATCAGCATAAAAACCAAAAGTAAAATAAATCTATCTATGTAATTATTTTGTGTTGCCATTTTTATTTTGCTTATTCAGATTTATGAACAAGATTTTTAAATACACTTCCTCTTTCTTCATAATTATTAAACCAATCAAATGAAGCGCAAGCCGGTGAAAATAAAATACAATCTCCTTTTAGTGAAAATGAAATTGCTGAATTTAAAACTTTACTCATCGAATCAATATTTGGTTTATCGTTTCCAATAGTATTAACTGAAACTGTTTTAATAATTTGTGAAAAGTGATTTATAATTTTATCTTTCGAATCTCCAAAAGCTACAATTACTTTAACTTTTTCGGACACAATTTTATTCACAGTTGAATAATCATTTCCTTTATCTTTTCCACCGAGAAGTAGAATTATTGGTTCCGTAATTGTTTCAAGTGCAGAACGCAAACTTTCAACTGTTGTCGATTTTGAATCATTCACAAATTTTATTCCATTTACATTTGCAACAAACTCCTGTCGATGTTCAACACCCTTAAAATTTCTAAGAGTTGCACGAAGTGAGGCAGTTCCTATTCCAACAGACATTCCAACAAGAGTTGATGCCATTGCATTTCTGATATTATGTTCACCCTTAATACTTATTTCATGAATATTAATTATCTCAGTAAGTTTGCCATTCATGAATACAACAAGATTTTCACCATCAAGAAATGCGCCATCAGTTCCAAAAGGTTTATTACTTTTAGTTGTGAAAGACATTTTTTTTGGTTTTGATGAAGTGATAATTTTATTTGTCCATTCATCATCCCGATTGTAAATAAGCAAGTCCTTTTCAACCTGATTCATTAAAATTCTCTTTTTGGAATTGGCATATAACTCCATCGAATTCCCATATCTATCAAGATGATTTTGTGTAACATTTGTAATTACACTTATTGAAGGATGGAATGTGTGGCATAAATCGAGCTGAAAACTGCTTACTTCCAAAAGAACAATATCCGACGGAGCAAGTCCCAAAACATGTGATGAGAATGCCGTGCCAATGTTACCCGCAGTAATGTATTTTTTCTTTGCATCGTTCAACATCCTTTCTATTAAAGTTGTTGTGGTTGTTTTACCGGCACTGCCTGTAACTGCAATAATTTGATTTTGGCAGAACCAGCTTGCAATTTCAATTTCACTTACTACTAAAATATTTTTTTGTAATGCTTCAGAAATTAATTGTGAATTGGTTGGCACTCCGGGACTCACTACTATAATAGAAGCATCTAACGCACGCGCTGAGTGTTTTCCAATTTCGAATGGTATTTTTTGAATTTCAAGTTCAGAAATATTTTTTTGTAATAGTTCAGAATTTCCATTATCAGTAACAAATACATTTGCTCCTTGTTTAGAAAGTAATTGCGCAACAGCGAGTCCGCTTCTGGCTGCACCAACAACAGTAATATTTTTGCCTTTTACACTTTTATCCATTATCGAACTTTAAATGTTGTTAAACTTATTATCATTAAAAGAATTGCAATTATATAAAATCGAGTTACAATTTTTGGTTCAGGAATTCCTTTTAATTCAAAATGATGATGAAGTGGTGCCATTAGAAAAATTCTTCTTCCTTGACCATATTTCTTTTTTGTATATTTAAAATAAAGTCGTTGAATTATTACAGACAAAGTTTCAATAAAAAATATTCCACCAAGAATTGGTAGAATAAATTCTTTTTTTACCATAATTGTAATTGCACCAATTGCACCACCAAGTGCAAGTGATCCAGTATCTCCCATAAAAACTTGTGCTGGATAAGAATTGAACCACAAAAATCCAAGTGCAGCACCACCAAGTGCTGCACAGAAAATTGCTAATTCACCATTCCCTCTTAAAAAAATAATATTTAAATAATTGCTCAGTTCAATATTTCCGGAGATGTAACAAATAACCCCAAGTGTTAATCCAACAATACCAACTGTGCCAATTGCCAAACCATCTAAACCGTCTGTTAAATTAACTGCGTTCGAAGTTGCAATTATTATAAATACTACAACTGGTAAATAAAAATATGTTAAATCGAAGTTGATATCTTTTAAAAATGGAACGGTAGTTATAGTTGCTGCATTAATTGAAGTCAGCTCATTTGAATTCATTAAAATTAATCCAAATACAATTCCAACGGCAAACTGACCAATAATTTTATACCACCCGATTAATCCTTTTTCTTTTTTCTTTTTTACTTTTAAGTAATCATCTATAAATCCGACAATTCCCATTCCAATTGTTACAAATAAAATTAATTGCACATAAATATTTTGAAGATTCGACCATAAAATAACAGGCAATAATAATGCCGTGAGTACAATTAAGCCACCCATTGTTGGAGTGCCAGCTTTACTTAAATGATTTTTTGGCGCTTCAAGTTTGGCTGATTCACCAATTTGATTTTTTTTGAGAAGTGCAATTATTTTTGGTCCGAGCCAAAAACTAATTAGTAATGCTGTAATTGCTGCAGCTGCAGAACGAAAAGTTAAAAAGCGAACTATTCCAAATCCTGGAGGTGAATATAAATTTTCAATCCATGTAAATAAATGATATAACATTATCCGACTTCCTGTAAATGATCAACTATTTCTTCCATTCGCATTCCACGAGATCCTTTAACTAAAACCACATCGCCTCTATTAACAATATCAGACAACAAATCTTTCAAATCATTTTTAGAATCGAAATGAATATTATTTTCAAGCTTTGCAGAATTATTAATATGCTGAGCCATTGAGCCATATGTAAAAAGGTGTTTGAACTTCATCGATTTTATTTTTTTTCCGATGAGTGTATGTTCTTTTTTAGAAGCAACTCCCAACTCCAACATATCTGCCATAACAATAATTTTTTTTCCCGGTGCAATAATATTTTTTAATGTTTCTAATGCAACCATTACAGAATCGGGATTTGCATTGTAAGTGTCATTCAACACTATTAATCCATGTCGATGAATAACTTCCAATCTTTTTGAAGGAGAAGTAAATTTGGATAATCCGATTGCGATTTTTTCTTTTGGTACATTGAAAACAACTCCAACAGCTCCTGCAACTAATGCATTTGTAATATTATGTTTCCCTGGAACATTTAGCGAGATCGGAATTTTAATTCTCTTTTTCTTTGACTTTAAAAGAAACGATGCTTCACCTCGTTTATTTAATTCAATATCGGAAGCATAAAAATCTGTTTTTTTATTAATTGAATAATAAATTTTATTTTTATTTGTTGTCGTTGCCTTCATTAAAAATGGCTCATCGCTATTTATAAAAACTGTTCCCCGTCCATTTAAATATTTATAAATAGATGTTTCTTCTTTTGCAACTCCACTCAAATTTGAAAAAAATTCGAGATGTTCTTTACCAATATTTGTTACAACACCATAATTAGGTTCGGTAATTGAACAGAGATAATCAAGTTCGCCATGATGATTTGTTCCGAGTTCTAAAACCGCAATTTGAATTCCTTTTCGCAATCGAAACAACATATGTGGCAATCCAATATGATTATTAAGATTTCCTTGCGTGCAAAGTACATTGTAAGTTGTTTGCAAAACCGAAGCAATCATATCCTTAGTTGTAGTTTTACCATTACTTCCGGCAACTGCAATTATTGGGATATTAAATTTTCTTCTATAAATATTTGCAAGCTCGCCAAGCGCTTTAGTTGTATCCGGAACTACAACAATTGTTACCAAAGATGGTTTGACTGTATTTAATGGATCGTGATACCATTCTTTATCTACAACTATTGCTGTAACTTTTTCTTTGTGTGCATGATTTATAAAATTATGACCGTCATGATGTTCTCCACGAATTGCAAAAAAGATATTTCCTTCATGAACAGTTCTCGAATCGGAAGAGATTCCGGTTATTTTTTTTAATCGAAAAAGTTTTTCGTTTAAAATATTACTATCGGTTAAAGATTTTAAATCCTTCAGGCTTATGTTCATAAATTTTTTATGTACTCCTCAATAATTTCAACATCACTAAAATGAATTTTGTTATTTCCAATAACTTGATATTCTTCGTGTCCTTTTCCAGCGACTACAACAACATCTCCGGAATTAGCTTGTTCAAGAGCTTTCGTAAGTGCAATTTTTCTATCTGATTCAATAATTGTAATTTTATTTTTTTTCATTCCCATTAAAATATCTTCAATAATTTTATCTGGATTTTCAGTTCGTGGATTATCGGAGGTTACAACAACAACATCACTTAGTTGTTCTGCAATACTTCCCATTATTGATCTTTTTGATTTATCTCGATCGCCACCTGCACCAAAAAGTGTTATTAGTTTTTTACCTTCTTGAACAAATGGTCGAATTGCTTCCAAACAATTTTTCAATGCGTCTGGAGTGTGTGCATAATCTACAATTGCAATCCAATTATTTGGAGATGCAATTTTTTGTAATCGACCTGGCGCTGGTTTTAATTTTTGTACAACTGCATTTATATTTTCCCACTTTATTCCTAATGAATATAAAGTTGAATAAGCAGCAAGAAAATTTTCGAGGTTAAAATTTCCTAAAAGAGAAGCTGATATTAAACCAGTATTTGATTTATGATTAAAAATAGTTGTTGTAAATCCCTGCGTTGTAAATAATGTTTCGTGTGCAGAAATATCGGCACCTTTTTGTGTGCTGTAAGAAATTACATTTGCTTTTGTATTAGCAACAATTTTTTTGCCATACTCTGAATCAATATTTGTAACTGCGAATGAACTTGGCGACAATGAATCAAATAAAATTTTCTTTGCATTTAGATATTCGTCCATTGAATTGTGATAATCCAAATGGTCTTGTGTTAAATTTGTAAAGATTGCTGATTTAAAATTTATTCCTTCAATTCTATGTTGATGAAGTGCGTGAGATGAAACTTCCATTACTACGTGTGTACAATTATTATTTACCATTTCCGAAATTAAACTTTGTATTTCAAGAGATTCGGGAGTTGTATGAGTCGCAGGAAATCTTTTTTTACCATTGTCATATTCAATCGTTCCAATTAATCCTACTTTAACATTTGGAAAATTACTTTGCTCTAACATTTGTTTTACCAAATAAGTTGTGGTGGTTTTTCCATTAGTACCAGTAATACCAATTACTTGAAGTTTTTCGGAAGGCTTATTGAAATAATTATTTGCAAGTTGCGCTAAAGTTTTACGACCGTTTGATACAACAAGTTTTGCAACTCCCTGATGCATACATAAAGAATCCGGCAACGATGTTTCATCTTCAACTACAACAACTCTCGCACCTTTTGAAATTGCTTCTCCAATAAATTTATGTCCGTCGATATTTTTTCCGCGAATTGCTACAAAGAGATCATTTTTTTGTACTTGGCTGGAATTATATTGAACCCTACTTATATGAATATCATCCTTCAAAATTGTTTGGCCATAAATAGTGTTGTAAAATTTTATGATTCCAACATTTTGGATGAGTTCAGATAATTTCATAATTAATTTGCTAAAGTAAATTTTTTATTATTTGTAGAAGCTAACATTGCAATTGAATTTGAACATTGAAGCGATACTGTACTTCCAAAAGGAATTTCACTTCCCGCAACTGGAGTTTGTTGAACTACAATTCCTGAACCAGAAAATTTTACCGATAATTTATTTGTTTTCAATACTGTCAATGCTTTACGCAATGTCATTCCACAAACATTTGGAAGTTGAATATTTTTACCATTTACTATATTTACGCTTTGCGATTTTATAATTTTCTCAGAGCTTGCAATGTTTTGATTTGAAGAAATACTTTCTATTTTTTCAGGTTTTGCTACTTCAACATTTTCAACTAACTGGATTGGTTCACTGCTTTTGAATATTCCTTTATTTCTGTGCAATCTTTCGGCAATTCCGCGAAATATTATTGCACTTGTAGTTCCACCGTAATATCCACCTTTTGGATTTTCTAATAACACAACACAAACAACTTCTGGTTTTTCAACAGGATAAAAGCCGGCGAAGAGAGCATTATAAAATCCTTTTTTGTATTCACCATCAACAAATTTTCTGGCGGTTCCAGTTTTACCAGCAATTGGAAGATCTGTTAGTTTTGTTCCAGAACCCGTTCCTTCATCAACAACATTCTGTAACATTTTTTTCAAAGTTTCAGAAACTTCTCTTGAAATAACTCGACGAACTAATTTTGGTTCATTCTCTTCAATAATTTCACCTTGTTCATTTAAAATATTTTTAACAATAAAAGGTTTCATCAACAAACCACCATTTGCAATTACTGCATACATATTTGCCATTTGAAGTGGTGACGCGTTTAATTCATATCCGAAGGACATATTGTTTAAAGTTGTAAGTGACCAAGTATGCGGTTTTTTTAATTCACCAGAAGCTTCATTCGGAATTTCGATATTTGTTGGAACTCCCAAACCGTAACTTCTTGCATGAGTATAAAGTTGTTCGGCGCCAATAATATTACTTATTTTTGCCATCACAATATTGCTGGATTGCGTTAATCCATCTGCAACTGAAACACTTCCGTACAATGGATGTGTATCTTCAATTGTGCGAGTTTTTCCATTATTTAATGCAACTACATATTTTCCATTTTCAGCATTTATTTTTTGATCGATTGAAATTGAATTATTAGAAATCCCTGCAGAAACTGTAATAGCTTTAAACAAAGACCCTGGTTCATATAATTCTGTAACTGCTCTATTTTTTAAAGCTTCTTGTTGAAACGAACGAGTTAAACCAGGATCGAAAGTTGGATAATTAGCAATTGCTAAAACTTCACCTGTATTTGGATTTAACATTACTACGCAACCGGCATCGGATTTAGTTCTTTCAATTCCTTTTTTTAATTCATCCTCTACAATTGATTGATAATCAAGATCGATTGTTAATTGCAACGAATTTCCATTTATAGGTTCCTGTCGCGGATATTCAATTGATGCATGACTTCCGCCACGTCCATCTCGTTGCATAATTACATAACCGGAATCTCCTTTTAAAATCGAATTGTATTGAAACTCTAAGCCACTTTTTCCAATATTTTCAAAATTTGCAATTCCAATTGTTTGTACAGCAACACCACCGTGATAAAATAACCTTCTTGGTTCATTAGCAGCAATTATTCCTGGAATTTTTTTCTGTATTATTTTTTCGGCTGTGGCTGGATGAACATTTTTCTCAAGCCAAACAAATCTTTTTTTAGTTGCTAATTTTGATTTGTAATGTGAATTTGGTTTATTAAATATCTGCGAAAATACTTTAACAGTATTTGATAATTTTTCTTTTACAACTACTGGATCTGCTGCAAAAGAAATTAGTGTAGTATTTGAAACGAGTAAAATATTATTCCGATCATATATTAATCCGCGATTTGGTGGAAGTGGAACAACTTTCTCATACTGATTTTGTGCGAGTTTAATATATTTAGGCGAATCAATAATTTGAATTATAACTAAACGACTTATGGTTACCAAAAATAATATTGAAACTGTTACTACTACCAAAACAATCCGAACACTTCGAACATCAATTGAGGATTGTTTGCGCATAATTATTTTTTCACCTCTTCAAGTTTATCAATATCAATTGAAAACCATTTTGGTGATGTAGTTGGATTTGTCATTTGCAACATTTGTCCTGCAACAATTGAAATTCTTTCAATGCTCGTTTTTCGATTTATTTCAGACTGTAACAACTGGTTGATATTTAAATTTTTTTTGTGTTCTATTTTTAATTCATCAACTTCTTTTACTAAACCTTCAACAGCAATTACATTGCCAATATAAAGCAGCGCAACCACTGCAAATCCAAACATCCAACTAACAATATTAAAAGTTGAATGTTTTCTTTTATGAACACTTCTATTTTTTGGCAGTGAATTTTCTTCTTCATTTCTTTCAACATTAGATGAGTTATCATTATAAATATATCTTCTGTCTTGTTGATTATTTAAAATATTTTCAGAAGTTTTTCTCATTATATTTTTTCTGCAATACGAAGTTTAGCGCTTCTCGATTTTTTATTTAATGTTAATTCTTCAACCGATGCTGTAATTGGTTTTTTATTTATCATTAAAAAATTTGGTTGAACTATTTTATCAGGAATAGCTTTATGTGTAGATTTCTCAATGGTTCTTGATTGGCTTACAAAAAATTGCTTTACAGCTCTGTCTTCTAAAGAGTGATATGAAATTATTGCTACTCGACCACCTGGAATTAAAACTTCACTTAAACTTTCTAACAATTTTGTTAATGCATCTAATTCTTTGTTTACTTCAATTCGTAATGCCTGAAAAATTCTAGATAATATTTTTACTACATGCATTCCTGATGATAATTTTTTAATTAATGATACAAGATCTGTGGTCTCATTTATTGGTTTTGAGTTGCGTGAGATTACTACTTCTCGTGCAATTCTTCGCGACATTGGTTCTTCGCCATATTTATAAAAAATATTAGATAACGATTCTTCACTATAAGAATTAAGAATATTTTTTGCAGATATTTCATCTTGTTTATCCATTCTCATATCAATTTCACCAGATAATAAATAAGAAAATCCCCTGTCTTGATTTTCAATTTGAAAAGAAGAAACGCCAAGATCTGCAAGAACTCCGTTTACTTTTAAAATATTTTTAGAGGCTAAAACTTCAGAAATATTTTGAAAGTTATTTTTCACAATTATTAGTTGACCTTTATTAATGCACTCAAAAAAATTTGTTGAGACAAATTTAATTGCGTCGTCATCTCTATCAATCGCGATGACTTTCCCTTTTGCGGACAGTTGTTGTAAGATTGCAATCGAATGACCGCCACCTCCCATTGTGCAATCAACATAAATTCCATCTTTATCGGAAATAAGATTTGAAATACATTCCTCAAGAAGTACCGGTTCGTGATAATTTGTTTTATGTTTTTCCACATTAGTCGATTAATTCAATTATTTTTTAAAAACTTTTGCGGCAACATCTTCATAACTTTGTTGCTGTTTTTGTTTGTACGATTCATAAAGTTCTGGATTCCAAACTTCGATACGATCTAACACGCCAATAATTTTTATGTATGTTTTAATTTGTGCGAATTGAAGTAATTCTTTTGGAACTACAATACGAGATTGTTTATCAAGTGAAGCTTCAGTTGCCCATTCAAGAAGTGTTCTTGCAATAAACCGATGTTGGGGATCTGCGGAAATTAAATTTCTAATCGACTCTTCAACTTTTAACCATTCATCGTACGGGTAAAGAAATAAACACTCTTCATAACCACGCGTAATTATAAACATTTCATTTGCATTCGATGAAATGTTTTTCCTCATGCGTGAAGGAATATTAATTCTTCCTTTCGCATCAACGGTATACGAATATGATCCTATAAATGATGACATTTTTCTTCTCTCTAAAAAAGTGTTGAGCAAAACCCTCACTTACCCACTTCTACCCACTTTTTTGTTCAAAGTACGCAATATTACTGTAAAGTCAAGTAAAATTTGGGAGTTATAGGATTCTTATTGTACTCTCGAATTTATGTAAGATGGATTTTAATTTCAGACTTATATTATTAGGTGAATTTTAATAATTGAGATTACATTAATTTTTGTTAATAAACCGAATTTTGGTTGACTATTTGTCAGTATGGGTTGTATCTTTGCTCCTCATGAAAGAAGAAATCCTAGAAATTCCAACTACTTTGCGTGGTTTTTATATTGAAACTTATGGCTGTCAAATGAATTCAGCCGATAGTGAAATTATATCCGGACTTCTAAATAAAAATGGTTTCAGTCATATGGAACAAGCTGACAATGCAGATGTTATTATTTTAAATACTTGCAGCATACGAGATAATGCGGAAAAAAAAATTCATGAGCGATTAAAACATTTACGTTACTACAAGAAAAAAAATCCAAATGTTATAATTGGAATTGTTGGTTGTATGGCAGAACGATTGCGAACAGAATTAATCGAAAATAATAATATTGTTGATATTGTTGTCGGTCCAGATGAATATCGAAAACTTCCTGAATTAATAAATGAAGCAGAAGAGGGAACTCCAGGAATTGCTGTTCGTCTTTCACGAGTTGAAACTTATGACGACATAACTCCACTTCGAACAAATAATTTTTCTGCATGGATTTCTATTATGCGAGGTTGTGATAAGTTTTGTAGTTTTTGTGTTGTTCCATTTACGCGTGGTCGTGAGAGAAGTAGATCTTTAAATAGTATTCTCGAGGAAGTTATTCAACTTAAAGAAAGTGGATTTAAAGAAATTAATCTTATCGGACAAAATGTAAATTCATATCGAGATGATAAATTTGATTTTGCAGATTTAATGACCGAGGTAAGTCGTGTTGCTTCAACAATGCGAATAAGATTTACAACATCGCATCCTCAAGATATGTCCGACAAACTAATTGAAACAATTGCTTCACATAAAAATCTTTGTAATTATATTCATCTTCCTGTTCAATCTGCATCGAATCGAATTTTACAATTAATGAATCGAACTTATAGCATCGAACATTATTATGGTTTAGTTGAAAAAATAAAAAAACAAATTCCTGATGTTTCGTTTACGACAGATATTATTGTCGGTTTTCCAACTGAGACAAATGAAGATCATCAGTTAACTGTTGATTTTTTAAAAGAGGTAAAGTATGATGGAGCTTTTATGTTTAAATATTCTCCACGAGAAAATACTAAAGCATGGGAAATGGGTGATTCAGTTTCGAGTGAAATTAAAAGTTCGCGACTAAATCAAATTATTGAAATTCAAAATGAAATTGCTTCAACAATAAATAGCAAACTTATTGGAAAAACTTTTTCGGTGCTTACAGAAAAAGAAAGCTCAAAATCAACCAATGATTGGTTCGGTAGAACTGAAACAAATAAAATTGTTGTATTCGAAAAAGGTAATGCCCAAGGTGGTGATTTGGTGAATGTTCAAATTATAAAATCAAACTCTGCAACACTTTTTGGAAGGATTGTTGAATGATATATTTTACAATTTATATGTTTCTTTTCTTCTTCCCACAAACACAATCTGTGAATGAAATTGTTCGAAATAAAATTATGTCGGTTTATAATGGAAATGCAGAAGCAATTTTGAAAGAACTTCCAGAATTAGAAAAAAAATATTCAGATAATCCGGGAATAAAATATCTTCGAGGGATTTTAACTGTTGACGCTGTTAAAGCTGTTCAATCTTACGAACAAGTTGCAAATCAATTTAGAGAAAGTGAATGGGCTGACGATGCATTGTACAGAATTTATGAATATAACTATGCAATTGGAATGTATAAAAAAAGTGACGACCTTTTTGAAACATTAAAAAAAAGATATCCGCAATCTGAATATTTAAATATTCCAAAAAAACAAATTGCACCAGAACCACAAAAAATTGTACTCAATAATGAAGTTGATAATTCACCGAAACCTGAAAAAAATTATACTATCGAAAAAACTTTTTCTCCTTTTGCAGTTCAAGTTGGAGCATTTGTAAATGAAGCGAATGCAAAATTAAAAGCAGATTTTTTCCAAAAACTTGGGAAGCAAACTTCCATTCAAAAAAAAGAAACAACAACGATTTTATTTCAAGTTCTTATCGAAGGATTTGAAACTGAAAAATCTGCAAGAAATTACATCGCTGAGTTAAAACAGAAATATCAAATTACAGCAATTTTTGTAAAACGATAAATGACAAATTTTCAATTAAATATTCTAACTGAAAATAAACAAAGTATTGTTTCTTCATCTGCAGTTATGCAAGAAATTAATTATGTAATACTTCAAGTTGCACCAACTGATATTACAGTTTTAATTACCGGCGAAAGTGGTGTTGGAAAAGAATTAGTTTCTCAAGCGATTCATTCAAACAGTTCGAGATCTAAAAAACCGATGATCACTGTAAATTGCGGCGCCATTCCGGAAGGAATAATTGAGAGTGAACTTTTTGGACATGAGAAAGGTTCATTTACTGGTGCTGCAGAATTGCGTAAAGGTTATTTTGAACTTGCTGATGGCGGTACAATTTTCCTTGACGAAATCGGTGAACTTCCATTAAATGTTCAAGTTAAATTTCTCCGAATTTTAGAAAATGGTGAATTTATGAGAGTTGGTTCGTCAGCTCCAAAAAGAGTAAATGTCCGTGTAATTGCTGCAACAAATAAGAATTTGCAATCACTTGTTTCAAATAAATTATTTCGTGCAGATTTATATTACAGATTAAGAACTGTGAATATTCATCTTCCGCCTTTAAGAGATAGAATTGAAGATATTCCTACACTTGCTACAAAATTTTCAACTGATTTTGCAAATAGAAATAATATAACTTTTTCAGGATTTGAAACTGGAGCTTTAGAAATTCTGAAAGAATATTATTGGCCTGGAAATGTTAGGGAACTTAAAAATGTAATAGAAAGTATGTTAGTTATTAATCGTGGAAAATTAATTTCTACAAATGATGTTAAAATTTTTCTTAATAATTATCAAACGCAAAGTAATTCTGATGTTGAACGAGGACTTCCGATGCTTCCAATTAAAAATGAGTTGGAAGAAAGAGCACTCATTTATCGCGCATTAGTAGATTTGAAAAATGATATAAGTGAAGTTAAAAAAATAATTCAAGGAACAAATTCATCAGTAAACACAAATCACGTTGGAGAATATCCGGCTCTTCCTTCGCATAATGGTTCTCTAGATGAAATGGAAAGAAAATTAATAATTGAAACTTTGGATAATTCTCAAAATAACAGACGTCTTGCCGCAGAACATTTAAAAATTAGTGAGCGAACTTTGTATAGAAAAATTAAGGAGTACGGTTTAAAATGAAGAACGCATTTTTGATATTTATTTTAGCAACACTTTCGGGATGTATTTATTCATTTACGGGTTCATCTGTTCCACCACATATGAAAACTATTTCAATTCCACTTATGCAAGATCAAAGTGGTTTTGGAGAGCCAAACTTGAAAGAAGAATTAACAAAAAAGTTGACTGACTTATTTATAAATGATAACACTTTGTCAATCGCAGATCGTTCAACTGCTGATGCAATTATTGAAGGAACTGTTGTCGCTGTTAGCGATGCTCCAATTGTAATTGAAAAAGGTGAAAAAGTTGATTCACGTAGAATTACTATTTCAACAAGAATTACACTGCAAGATTTACAATTACGCAAAATGATGTGGGAAAAAGATTTTGCAAACTGGGGCGATTACAAAACAGGAAACTTTGAAGAAAGACAAAAAGCAATTACAGAAGCATTAAGAAAAATTTCGGAAGATATTCTCTTACAAACCGTATCAAATTGGTAAACAAAATCTTTATTCACTTTAAAATATATTAACATGACAGACACAATTTTAACAATTTATTTCGTCTCCCTTTTGATCCTTTTTGTTTTTGGATCACACGGATTTGTAATGGTTTATCATTACTTCAAACATAGAAATGATAAAGAAAAACAATTGTCAATCCCAAATGAGTTGCCCATTGTAACAATTCAACTCCCTATTTTTAATGAACGATATGTAGTTCCGAGATTAATAGATTCGGTTTGCGAAATTGAATATCCAATTGGGAAATTAGAAATCCAGATACTTGATGATTCAACCGATGATACTTTTATTCTTGTGGAAAATATTGTAAAAGAAAAACAAAAACTTGGATTTGACATTAAACAAATTCACAGAACAAACAGATCCGGTTTCAAAGCAGGTGCTTTAAAAGAAGGTCTCGTAAAATCAAAAGGAGAATTTGTTGCAATTTTTGATGCAGACTTTGTTCCGAATAAAAATTTCTTAATGGAAACAATTCCATATTTCTTTTCAGATAAAAATATTGGAATGGTCCAAACTCGTTGGGAACATTTGAACGAAAATTATTCTGTGCTCACTCGAGTTCAATCTTTAGCGCTTGATGGTCATTTTGTAATTGAACAAAATGTTCGCAACAAAGCTGGGTTCTTTATAAATTTTAACGGAACTGGTGGTGTTTGGAGAAAAAGTTGTATTGAGGATGCCGGGAATTGGCAAGCCGACACACTTACAGAAGATCTTGATTTGAGTTATCGCGCACAACTCCGTGGATGGAAATTTAAATTTTTGCGTGATGTAACTTCTCCTGCAGAATTGCCGGCAGAAATTAACGCGCTAAAATCCCAACAATTTCGTTGGACAAAAGGTGCAATTGAAACTGCAATTAAATTACTTCCAATGGTTTGGAAGTCGAAATTATCTATAAAGAAAAAAATTCACTCGACATTTCATTTAACAAATAATTTTGTATTTCCATTTATTTTGGTTGCTGCAATTTTAAATTTACCGCTAATGTTTATAAAACATTACGGTGGTTATGAAGGTTATTTCCAGATGATGTCAATTTTTATTTTTGCATTTATCGGCTCATTTCTTTTTTATTTATTTTCACAAAAAGATATTTACACCGATTGGAGAAGACGGATTTATTTCTTCCCGTTATTTATGGCTGGAAGTATGGGATTTGCTGTAAATAATACACGTGCTGTTTTAGAAGGATTATTTGGTATAAAATCTGAATTTGTTCGAACTCCAAAATACAGTATTAAAGAAAAAAATGATTCCTGGAAAAACAAACAATACACAGTTAAAAAAATTCACTGGACTGTTTGGGTTGAATTTTCACTTGCTATTTATTGTTTTATTGGCATTTTAACTTCAATTTACTTTTTAGAATTAGCATCGATTCCATTTCAACTTTTATTTTTTATTGGATTCGCATTTATGTCATATCAATCTTTAAGGTTGGCATTTGCGGAACGAATAATATTACTACGCGCACGATTTCAACGCACTGATGTTGTATCAGCTTAAGATTGTTTTACAATTAAGTTCAATGTATAATATATGCCGATGAGTTTTCTTGTCGGCATTTTTATTAATAAATGACTACTGTAGCTAAAAAAATATTTTCGGAAAGTGAAATAGTTTTTCTATCAGAAAAACTAAAATCAAATCCATCTTCCCCATTATTTGCACGATTATCTGATGGCTTATTACAACTTGAAAAAGTTGACGAGGCGTTGGCTTTGTGTGAAAGTGGAATCAAAAAATATCCTGATTATGTTTCTGCCTTTGTTATTTTAGGAAAAATTCATTTGAAAAAAGGAAATTATTCTTTAGCCAAAAAGAGTTTTTTAACAGCAATTCAAAAATGTCCTACAAATCAAGTAGCTGCAAGATTTATCAAAAATATTCCAACCGAAGAAATTATTCCTGAGGTTGTTCAGAGTTTTCCAACATTTGAAGAATATTTAAATCAGCATCAAGTTCAATTTCCTGAAAGTGAAATGATTTCGTTGGATGAATATTTATCAATAAATAAAAGTGGAAGTGAAAAAAATCAAGCTGAACAAATTGATGAAATAGCACAATTACTTTCTCAAGCAGAAAAAATTGTACCAAATGAAAATGGTGGAAATACTTCTTTGCCCGATGTTGATTCTTTTGAACCAACAATAGTTACCCCAACACTTGCAGAAATTTATGCAAATCAGGAACAGTTTGCTGACGCAATTGGATTATATAAAACGCTTATTGTGAGAAGGCCTTTAGAAAAAGAGGAATTCGAAAAAAGAATTTCAGAATTAAAAAATCTTTCTTTTGAAATTGCTAAATTAAAAAAAGAGGGGAAGTAATTACTTTAACTTGTTAACTAAACGAGTTAATTTAGATTTTTGGTTTGCTGCTTTATTTCTGTGAATAATTCCTTTACGTCTCATTTTATCTAAATAGGCAATAGCTTCTTTTAATGTTGTTGCAGATAGATCTTTTGATTCTAAGGAACGAACTTTTTTAGTTAATGTTTTCAATTTTGAAACTTTTGTAACATTACGCGCAGTTCTGCGGGAAGTCGAACGAATTCTTTTTATTGATGATTTATGTTGAGCCATAACTTATATTTTTTATTAATCTTTGATAAATGTTATGCAAATATATTCATTAAAAAAGTTAGTAACAAATGAAACTTGATTTAAATATTATTATTAATTGGGTTATTTACGAATTATATTTAGCAACATAATAAATGAACAATCTTCCTCGCCAAAAATTAATAATACTTTTTACAATATTTGTTGATGTAGTTTGCTTTGGAATTGTAATTCCACTTCTTCCATTTTATCTGGAAGAATTTCAAGCGACACCGTTTACAATTACTTTACTTTTTTCAGCATTTTCACTTTTTTCATTTCTCAGCAGTCCTTCACTTGGGGTACTTTCAGATCGTGTTGGTAGAAGGCCGGTAATTATTTGGGGAATGGTTGTAAGTGCAATCGGTTTATTTATTTTCGCAAGCGCAAATTCTTTGTGGTTATTATTTTTGGGAAGAATTGTTGATGGTCTCGCAGCTGGAAAATTTACAACCTTGCAAAGTTATATGGTAGACATTTCCAGAAACGATAAAGAACGAACTCAAAATTTAGGTTTAGCAGGTGCAACTTTTGGATTAGGATTTATGATTGGACCAATGATCGGCGGAATTTTAAGTAACATTTCAATCTCCTTTCCATTTTGGTTTACAGGAGTTTTAGCTTTATTGAATGCGCTTATTGCATTTCTTTTTTTACCGGAATCACATCACAACAAATCTGTAAAACGATTTTCTATAAATCCAATTATGCCTTTAAAAAAAGCATTTGTAGATAAAAAATTAAGACCTTTATATACAACTTGGTTTTTGTTCACATTCGCTTTTGTTTTATCGCAGGCAGTTTTTTCATTATTCGCTCAAAAAGTTTTTCATTTCGATTCAACGGTAACTGGGTTTCTATTTTCATTTCTCGGTGGAATAGTTTTGGTAAATCAAGCAGTATTATTAAAGAGGGTTTGGCTTAAATATTTTTCTGAATCGAAACTAGAATATTTAATGATGGCAATTTTATCAGTCGGATTTTTTTTAATGGCAACGAAAATAAATTTATTTTTTTACATTGGAATATTATTTCTCGGAATTGGACAGTCTGTTATCAGAGTTGTAATTACAAGTCAAGCTGCAGCAAGTGCAACACCGCAAACTAAAGGAGAAGTTATTGGAGTACTTGGTTCAATTATGTCTGCATCAATGGCGATTGCGCCAATTATTGCTGGAAAATTATTTGAAAGCGAGCCATATTATCCATATTTACTTGCAGCACTTTTTTGTTTGGCTGCATTATTTATTTCAACAAAATTAAAATTTAGGAAAACAAAATTCGAAGAAGATTTAACTTTACCAACAAATGAAATTTAAACGATTACATAATTCTACAAAACTTGAGTTTTACACTGCAGATACAAATACGCCATTAAAACTTCCACTATTCACATCTAAAGTTGCAGCTGGTTTTCCTTCTCCTGCGGAAGATTATATAGAATTAAAACTCGACCTTAATAAATTTCTTATTTCACATCCTGCTGCTACTTTTTATGTTCGTGTAAAAGGAAGTTCAATGATAAATGCCGGAATAAATGATGGTGATATTTTAATTGTTGACAGATCGTTGGAAGCAAAAAACAAAGACATTGCGGTCTGTATGTTGAATGGTGAATTTACTGTTAAAAGAATTAAAAAAGTTAAATCAGAAATTTATCTCGTTCCGGAAAATCCGGATTTCACTCCAATTAAAATTTTAAAAGAAAATGAATTTGAAATTTGGGGCGTTGTAAGTTACATTATTCACAAACCATAATTATGTTTGCATTAGTTGACTGTAATAATTTTTATATTTCGTGCGAGCGCATATTTAGTCCCACATTAAAAAATCGTCCGGCGGTTGTGCTTTCAAATAACGACGGATGCATTGTTGCAAGATCTAACGAAGCCAAAGCGCTCGGAATTAAAATGGGAGTTCCTGCGTTTAAAATTGAAAATGTTCTCCGCGATAATAATGTTGCTGTCTTCTCTTCCAATTATGCTTTATACGGAGATATATCCGATCGTGTAATGAGTATTCTTACAGAGCATGCTCCTAACATTGAAATATATTCTATTGACGAAGCATTTCTTGATGTGGCAAATATTCCACTTGATCGTTTGGTAATATTTGCGCGGGGACTTCAGACAAAAATAAAACGGTGGACAGGTATTCCTGTTTCAATTGGAATTGCACCGACGAAAACTTTAGCAAAAGTTGCAAATAAATTGTCAAAAAAGAATTCTAAATTGGAAGGTCTTTTTATTATTTCGGAAGAAAAAAAAATTGAAGAAGTTATTTCAACATTTCCCGTTGAAGATATTTGGGGAATTGGTCGGCAATATTCCCGTTCGCTTCGTTCATACGGAATTACTACAGGGCTCGAA